>Ga0163216_100380_pt1 | contig 79536 bp, 89 predicted proteins | sample SynspAceP_FD_167610 | JGI IMG/M metagenome (GOLD analysis project Ga0163216, IMG submission 167610) | Saline lake microbial communities from Ace Lake in Antarctica - Synechococcus sp. Ace-P (Illumina Assembly) | ecosystem: Environmental > Aquatic > Non-marine Saline and Alkaline > Saline ...
GGTCCAGCACCACGCCGTTGCCGATCACCGACAGCTTGCCACCGCGCACGATGCCAGAGGGCAGCAGCGACAGTTTGAACACTTCACCGTCGATCACCAGCGTGTGGCCGGCGTTATGACCGCCCTGAAACCGCGCGATCACATCGGCACGCTCGGACAGCCAGTCGACGATCTTGCCTTTTCCCTCGTCGCCCCATTGGGCGCCCACGACAACAACATTGGCCATATTATTCCTCTCAAAGCAGCGGCAGACCGAGCGCATGCGCAATCCAAACCCGTGCCCCTGATAGCCGCCCGCGCGGGTGCTGGGAACCGGAAACTGACACGGGCCATAGACTTTTACACAAAGCCCCCCGATATTGGCATCGGACAAAATAAAGGACCCCCGTTCCATGGGCTTTCTCATACGCTGGATTTGCGCATTTGTGCTGCTTGCCGCGACCTTTAATCCGACCGAGTTCAATTATGTGCAATGGGTGCGCAGTTATGGCGGGATGAACGTCTCGATCGCCGTATTGACAGGGCTGGTGCTGCTGATCGGCTATATCATCTATTTGCGCGCGACGCTGCGCAGTATTGGCGGGTTCGGCATGGTACTGGTTCTGGCTGTGGTCGGTGCGGGCATCTGGGTGCTGTATGATCTGGGCATCTTGCGCCTTGAGGACCCAAGCATGAATGTCTGGTTGGGTCTTGGCGCGCTCAGCTTTGTGCTGGCGATCGGTCTGAGCTGGAGCATTGTGCGCCGCGCGCTGTCCGGTCAGGCGGATGTGGATGATGTCGACGCCTAATGGCCCAGCGTGACGGGGGCGCCATGGGCTGTGTGCAGATAGGCATGCTCCCACTTCGCGCGCATTTGCTCGACGGCGGCGGGATCAGTCATGTTGATGTCGGCCAGAAAAGCCTCCAGCGTTTCCAGCCACGCGGCGAAATAATCATCGCCGCCGTTCAACTCGCGCGATAACCCGTGTTGCTTGAGGGTTGCACTGAAACGCGCGGCCCAATCGAGCCAGGCAAAATGCCCCGCTTCGTTCAAATACACAGTGAGGGCAAACAGCTGTGCATGCCAAGGGGCCTCGAAGACGGCTTCGGGTGGGGTGTTCATACAGGCTCCAGATAGCTTTGCCACAGGTCCAGCACCACCTCGTCGCGCGGATGTTCGGGGTGTTGCCACAGCTGTGAGGCAGGAAAGATAACAGCATAGAGCGGCTCTGGCGCTTCGCCCAAGCCATGCGCATTGCTGTCGGGCAGAATATGCGTGCCGTGATAGCGCAGGATCCGGCCCTGTGCGCCGGCGGCGTAATTCGGCAGACGGGTATGGCCGCCAGACACAAGGATGTTTTCAGCGATGCGGCGCGTGATCACGGTGTCACCTATGGCAAAGACGGGGGCCACATCGCTGTCACGGTCCGCAGGCCCCCCGCGCGCCAGCACGCCCGCCACTTGATCGGCAGTCAGTTTCTTCGCGGCCAGATCACTGATGTCGCCTTCGGTTTTGCCTGCCAACTCGTCACGGGTCAGCACGCCAGTGTGCACCAGCATATCGGCCAGCGCGCCCATCCATTTCTCGTAATAGCTGAAGGTCATATAGTCTTTGGGGGCAAGGGATTCGCGGGCATGGCGGGAGATGTCGATGTTCCATTTACCCAGACTGCCTGCGGCAAGGGTGACGGCCAGCGCACGGGCATGCCAGTCCGCGTGAAACAGAATATCTTCGGCTTCGGGAATGACAGCACCGTCGCCAAACCTGCCCCCCATATCGTGCAGGCGGCTCATACCGGCCCCTTGGCCAGCCCTGTGCCGATCATGCTGTCGCGCGTGACCAGATCCATCAGGGCGTCCTCGGACCAGCCCTCAGAGCCATCGGGGCGTATCGGCAGCACCAGATAGCGGACCTCGGCTGTCGAATCCCAGACGCGCACGGCGGTGTCTTCCGCCAGGGTCACGCCAAAGTCAGCCAGCACGCGACGCGGTTCGCGCACCACACGGGCGCGGTAGGCGTCGGATTTGTACCAGCCGGGCGGGATGCCAAGCAGCGGCCACGGATAGCAGCTGCACAGAGTGCACACGACGATGTTATGCGTATCGGGCGTATTTTCGACCACCACCATATGCTCGCCCTGACGGCCATAATAACCCAACTCGCGCAAGGCGGCATCCGCATCTGTGCGCAAAGCTTCAAGAAACGCAGGATCGCTCCACGCCTTGGCAACCACATGGGCGCCATTGCGCGGGCCAATCTTGTTCTCGTAAGTGTCGATAATCACATCGAGGGCCGCCGGATCAACCAGCCCTTTTTGCGTCAATATCGTCTCAAGCGCCTTCACACGCAGGGCGGGCGCGGGCGGCAGGAGGGCGTGCGGGTGATCGTGGTCATGATGGTCATGGGGCATGTTTGTCAGATTGCCCTGCAATAATCGGCTTGTCTACGGGCCATCGCATGGCCCCTGCGTGCATCCTCCCTTGCCCCCATAGGCAAACTTGCCTAGATACCCCCAAACCGAACCGATAAAGAGCAGCCTGCACCCCATGGAAAATGTCGTCCTGATCATCCACCTTATTCTAGCACTTGGCCTGATTGCCGTGGTGCTGCTGCAACGCTCCGAAGGCGGTGGCCTTGGTATGGGTGGCGGTGGCGGCGCCAATTCTGGGCGCCCGGCAGCCAGCCCGATGAGCAAGGTCACATGGGTTTTCGGTGCCGCGTTTGTTGTCACGTCCATCACACTGACCATCCTGTCAGCGCAAAAATCCGCAGGGGTTTCCGTGCTGGACCGGCTGAGCGCCTCCCCGCCCGCGCTGAACCAGCCTGTGACAGCGCCCGCACTGGACAATCTGCTGCCGCCGACCGAAGACGAGAACGCCCCGCTGGTCCCCACAGTCGACTAATCCTCTGAACTCAATACATTGAGGCAACGCGGCCCTGCGCAACATGATGTTGCGGCCATTGCCTTGCCTTGCCATTCCGAATCCTGCTAGGATGAAACCCCGTGATGGTGCGAAATTTGCACCGCGACTGGTGTGGTTTCTTGCAGGTCAAGCAGACACACAAAAAGACAGACGCACAAAAGACGCATATTCGCGCACGGGAGAGATTTCATATGGCACGCTACATTTTCATCACCGGCGGTGTTGTATCCTCGCTTGGCAAGGGCCTTGCATCGGCCGCTCTGGGTGCGCTCTTGCAAGCGCGCAGCTATTCGGTGCGGCTGCGCAAGCTTGACCCCTATCTGAACGTTGATCCCGGCACGATGAGCCCGTTCGAGCATGGCGAAGTCTTTGTCACCGATGACGGCGCCGAGACCGATCTGGATCTGGGCCATTACGAGCGGTTCACAGGGGTGAGCGCGCGCAAGACTGATTCCGTCTCGTCGGGCCGCATCTACTCCACCGTGCTGGAGAAAGAGCGCCGCGGCGATTATCTGGGCAAGACCATTCAGGTGATCCCGCATGTGACCAATGAAATCAAAGATTTCCTGAGCATCGGCGAAGACGAAGTTGATTTCATGCTGTGTGAGATCGGCGGCACGGTGGGGGACATCGAAGGTCTGCCGTTTTTCGAGGCGATCCGCCAGTTCAGCCATGACAGGCCACGCGGCCAGTGTATTTTCATGCACCTGACGCTGCTGCCCTATCTGGCGGCTTCGGGCGAGTTGAAGACAAAACCCACACAGCACTCCGTCAAGGAATTACAATCAATCGGCATCGCCCCTGATATCCTTGTCTGCCGGTCAGAGCATCCAATCCCAGAGAAAGAGCGCGAGAAGATTGCGCTGTTTTGTAACGTACGCAAGGAATCAGTGGTTGCGGCCTATGATCTGAAATCCATCTATGAGGCGCCGCTGGCCTATCACGCGCAAGGATTGGACCAAGCGGTTCTGGATGCATTTCAAATCTCGCCCGCGCCCAAGCCTGACCTGACCGTCTGGCATGACGTTTATGACCGCATCCACAACCCCGAAGGTGAAGTGCGCGTGGCCATTGTTGGCAAATATACCCAGCTTGGCGACGCCTATAAATCCATTGCCGAGGCGCTGACCCATGGTGGCATGGCCAACCGTGTGCGCGTCAAGATCGAATGGGTCGATGCCGAGATTTTTGACACCTCCGATGATGTGGCCTCCCATCTGGCGGGCTTCCACGCGATCCTCGTGCCCGGCGGCTTTGGCGAGCGGGGCACCGAGGGCAAGATCAAAGCGGCGCAATATGCGCGCGAGCACAAAGTGCCCTATCTGGGCATCTGTCTGGGCATGCAAATGGCCGTGATCGAGGCCGCGCGCAATGTGGCGGGCCTGACCACCGCAGGGTCCGAGGAATTCGATCACGAATCTTCGGGTAAAAAGCGGTTCGAGCCGGTGGTCTACCACCTCAAGGAATGGGTGCAGGGCAATCACAAGGTCGAGCGCAAGGTCGGTGGTGACAAAGGCGGCACGATGCGTCTGGGTGCCTATGATGCGACACTGAAAGAAGGCTCGAAGGTGGCCGAAGTCTACGGCACCACCAAGATCGACGAACGTCACCGCCACCGCTACGAGGTAGACATCGCCTACCGCGAGCAGCTGGAAAAAGTCGGCATGGTGTTTTCAGGCATGTCACCCGATGGCAAGCTGCCCGAGATTGTAGAATGGGCTGACCATCCGTGGTTTATCGGCGTGCAGTTCCACCCCGAGCTGAAGTCAAAGCCGTTCAAACCACATCCGCTGTTCAAAAGCTTTGTGAAAGCAGCCAAGGAAATGTCGCGGCTGGTGTGAAATGCAGAGTTTATGTAACACCTTGTACCTGTATGTGATTTAAATGCGACACCCCCCATGATCTCAGTCGGCGGCGCTCGAAAGTAGTGGAAAGCTGACGCGCTTCGGATAGGGATATCTCAGAACTTAATCCTCCAAATCAGACAGCTAGGAAAAGAAATGAAGCTTTTTGTCTCCTCTGCTATTGCTACTCTCATCGCGGGCACTGCCTTCGCCGGTAGCCTTGAGTACACGCCCGTTGAAGCAGCGCCAGTGCCGGTTGAAGTGCAGTCGTACAGCGATGTTAGCTGGACCGGCGGTTATGTAGGTCTGCAGTTTGGCACCGGCGATATCGAAGCATCTTTCGAAGGTGAATCAGATAAGATTGATCTCGACAGTTTTGGTCTGCACGCCGGATATATGTACGACCTCGGTCAGGTTGTCCTTGGTGGCGAACTTTCGTTCGACCGCGTCTCTGCAGACGGTGAAGACGGCGGCGACGCAGACATGGCGCGCCTGCGTGGTATCGCCGGTTATGACATGGGCAAATTCATGCCCTTCCTCACCTTGGGCGGCGCCCGTCTTTCCGGTGACGACGATTCTGAAACCGGCATCACATATGGCATCGGTGCACAGTATCTCGTAACAGACAAGTTTGCAGTTGGTCTTGAGTATTCCAGAACCAGCTTCAGCGATATCGAAGGCGAGGCCGGATTGGATGCAGATATTGATTTGATCCAGCTGCGTGGCTCCTTCCGCTTCTAATCCTGCCCTAAGTTTAAAAACAACCATAGGCAGCTTACATGCTGCCTATGGTTTTTTGTTGCTTGGCACTTTCATACGTAGGAGAGCCAGAAGCACCACTTTACCCGTTGCACCCCCACCCCCATCCGCTACACCGTTTCCATGCTCAGTTATCAACATATCTATCATGCCGGAAACCTTGCCGACGTTCACAAGCACAACCTGCTTGCCTGGACGCTGGACTATCTCACCCGCAAAGACAAACCGCTGACATATCTGGAGACGCACGCGGGCCGTGCACTGTATGATCTGGGCGCAGACGAGGCGTTGAAAACCGGCGAGGCGGCGGCGGGGATTGCCCGTGCGCGTGGCTGGTTTGGTGCGGATCACCCCTATGCCCGCGTATTGGCCCGTGTAGAGGCCGAGGATGGACCCAACGCCTACCCCGGCTCCCCGCTGATTGCCGCCCATCTGCTGCGCCCCACCGACCAGATCCATCTGGCCGAGCTGCACCCGCGCGAGCATGCAGCCCTCGAGTTGGCCATGTCGCCCACGGGTGCCAAGATCCACCTGCGTGACGGGTTCGAGATGGCCTTTGCGCTGTGCCCACCGACGCCACGCCGTGGCATGCTGCTGATTGATCCCAGCTACGAGATCAAGACCAATTACACCGACATCTTCCGCCACATCGCCAAGCTACACCGCGCGTGGAATGTGGGCATCATCGCGCTGTGGTATCCGATCCTGACCAGCCGCGCGCACGAGCCGATGCTGGAGGCGCTGAGCGCGCAGCATGCGGATGCACTGCGCCACGAAGTCCGCTTTCCCCCTGCCCGCCCAGGTCACGGGATGGTAGGGTCCGGCATGTTTGTGCTTAATCCACCCTACGGGCTGGCCGATGAGGCGAGGCGCCTTGCCGCGCGCTATGCCAAGCTGAGATGATATAAGGAGAGACGGATCATGCCGAAAAAAGGATACTGGATCGGGAATATGGATGTGCGCGATGCGCAGATCTATGACAAATACCGCGCCGCAAATGCGAAACCTTTTGCGGATTTCGGCGCGAAATTTCTGGTGCGTGCAGGCACCCAGCAAGTGCGCGAAGGCAAGGCCCACGCCCGCACCGTTGTGATAGAATTTCCCAGCTACGCCGATGCTGTCGCCTGCTACGAGAGCCCCGGCTATCAGGTGGCAAAGGATATCCGGATGACCGTGGCCGATGGCAGCTTGATCATCATTGAAGGCTACGGGGGATAATTCCCTCTTGCTGTTGTTGGCCAACAACGCGAATACATTTGGCAACGCTTCCGATCTGGGGTAAAAAACTTATATGTTAGAACGCCTTTTCCCGCGCCGCGCGCCTTCACCCAAACCACTCCCGCAACCCAATGCCCAGCTCGCCCTTGGCGCGCTTCTTGTCCGTGTGGCACTCGCCAATCGCCACTATGTAGCGTCCGAAGTGGCCCAGATCGACCGCACGCTGGCCAATACGTTCAAGCTAAAGCCGCTGGACGCGGCCAAGCTGCGCGCCGAATGCGAAGCTTTGGAACGTCATGCGCCCGGCACGCCCGAATTTACAAAAATCCTGCGCGACGAAGTTGCTTATGCCGACCGCAAGGCGCTGGGCGATGCGATGTGGGCTGTGGCCATTGCAGACGGCCGGCGCGACGAGGCAGAAGAATTGCAACTGCTCGCCATCGCGACGGCCTTGGGCCTCAGCAACGACGATATCGCCACCGCGCGTAAAAACGCGCTGGACGGTTTGCAAAACCCTCCGGCCTGACTAGGTTATATCCCATGTTTGCAGATTTTTTAAAACGGCTGACAGATCCGGCCCCCGCCCAGCTGCCAGACACTGATGCACGTCTGGCCCTGACTGCTTTACTGGTACGTGTTGCCCGTTCGGACAATGACTACAGCAGCGCCGAACGGGTACGCATTCAGGACATTATTGTTTCCCGCTACGGCCTGAACATGCGTGCCCGCGATGCGCTTTTGTCGGATGCCGAGGCGCTGGAGGCAGAGGCCCCTGACACCGTCCGCTTTACCCGCGCCATCAAAGATGCCGTTGGCTACGAAGACCGCCTTGGCGTGGTCGAGGCCCTGTGGAAAGTTGTACTGGCCGACGGTATACGCGCCAAAGAAGAAGACGCATTGCTGCGGCTGGTGGTCAACCTGCTGGGCATCACAGATATGGACAGCGCGCAGGCCCGCAAGCGCGTCGGAGGCTGACAAAACAGGCTGACTTGACGATAGGTTACCTCTTAGTTGGCCATAATGCGTTGCAAGTTTACCGATTCTCGCATCATATCCCCGCTGGAACAGGATAAGATCGGCCAAACGTGACCAAAGACACACCCGTGATTGAAATTCGTGACCTGCACAAAGCCTACGGTGCTTTGGAGGTTCTCAAGGGCGTCAGCATCGCGGCTGCCAAGGGCCATGTTGTATCGCTCATCGGGTCTTCCGGCTCAGGCAAGTCTACTCTGCTGCGCTGCTGCAACCTGCTGGAAGACAGCCAGCAAGGCGAGGTGCTGTTCAAGGGCGAGCCGGTCAGCTGGCGCGGCAAGGCACATTCTCGCCGCCCGGCAAACCCCAAACAGGTTCTGCGCATCCGCACCAACCTCAGCATGGTGTTCCAACAATTCAATCTCTGGGCGCATATGACGATCCTGCAAAACGTGATGGAGGCCCCCCTGACCGTCCTGGCCCGCGACCGCACAGAAGTGGAGGCGTCGGCCCGCGCCTATCTGGACAAGGTCGGCATCGGTGATAAATGCGATGTCTATCCCGCGCAACTCTCGGGTGGCCAACAGCAACGCGCCGCCATCGCGCGCGCGCTGTGCATGGAACCCGAAGCCCTGCTGTTTGACGAGCCGACAAGCGCGCTCGATCCGGAGCTGGAGCAGGAAGTCATCAAGGTCATCAAGGATCTGGCCGCCGAGGGGCGCACCATGATGATCGTCACCCACGATATGAAACTGGCCGCAGATGTCTCGGACACTGTTGTGTTCCTGCACCAAGGCCTGATTGAAGAACAAGGGACACCCGAGACGCTGTTCGGCGCGCCCAAATCAGAGCGACTGCGCGGGTTCCTGTCACCGACCTACGCCGCATAAAGCCGGACAACGGCATCACCTCGGAGAAACCACATGAAAAAACTCATTCTTGCAACCGGCGCGCTGGCGCTTCTGTCCGGCATGGCTTTTGCACAAGACGGCAAAACCATTCGCATGGGCACCGAAGGCGCCTACCCTCCCTACAACTTCCTCAACGACAAGGGCGAAGTAGACGGCTACGAGCGTGAAATCGGCGACGAGGCGTGCAAGCGCGCAGAGCTGACCTGCGAGTGGGTCACAAACGAATGGGACAGCATCATCCCGAACCTCACGTCGGGCAACTATGACACCATCATCGCCGGTATGAGCATCACCGCAGAGCGCGAAGCAGTCATCAGCTTTACGCAAAACTACCTGCCCCCGGCCGCTTCTGCCTATGCTGCCATGTCTGCGGATGCCGATCTGACAGGTGGCGTGATCGCCGCACAAACCAGCACGATCCAGGCCAGCTTTGTCGCCGAGAGCGGTGCCACCTTGCTGGAGTTCGCAACGCTGGACGAAACGCTTGCAGCCGTGCGCAATGGCGAAGCTGATGCTGTATTCGCGGACAAGGACGCGCTTGTGCCTGCCGTTGAAGAATCCGGCGGCGAGATGGTGTTTGCGGGGGACGACGTGCCCCTCGGCGGCGGCATCGGCATCGGCCTGCGCCAGAGTGACACCGAGTTGAAAGAGAAATTCGACGCGGCGATCACCTCCATGAAAGAAGACGGTACCGTGAATACCGCCATCAAAAAATGGTTCGGCGACGACGCCAAGCTCTTCGAATAAACTGGATCGGGGGTGGCACCGCGCTGCCCCCTTTTCTTTACTTTGCCCTTAAACTAATATCCATCCCTGCCACGCGCACTGCATTTCAGATGATGCCCGCCCAACCCCCAAGAGCTGCCCTATTTTTACTTTTTGTACCGACCCTTCCCAGATCGAGGGCCTGACATGGCTCAGCTGCTACCTGACCACGGGCAAGCACATGAGCATTTATTGGTCCGTGCTGACTGTTCTGGCCCTGCTCGCCATCACGGCACCGGCGGCACTGGCTTTCGGCTTTGGCGGCGCCTCTGCTGCGCGATCGCGCGTGGCGCCGCTGCGCTGGCTGGGTAAAAGCTACATCGCGCTGGTGCGCGGCGTGCCGGACATTGCGTTTTTCCTGTTCTTTGTGATCGCGCTGGATCAGGGTATCGAATACCTGCGCCACAAGGTGCTCTGCCCCGACTGGGACCAGCCGATCCGGCAGGGCAATGATTTTCTCGTCTGTCAGGCCGCAAAGATGCCGCTGGGCAACGCGCCGCAATGGGTACACGAGACCTACGGCTTCTCACTCGCGGTTCTGACATTTGCCATCGTGTTCGGAGCCTTCGCAGCCAATGTCCTGTTTGGTGCCATGCGCGCCGTGCCCCATGCCCAGATTGAAACTGCCGAAGCTTACGGCATGTCGCCGCGCCAGACCTTCTGGCGGGTGCTGGTGCCCCAGATGTGGGTATATGCGCTGCCCGGTTTGGGCAATCTGTGGATGGTACTGATCAAGGCGACGCCGCTACTGTTTCTCCTCGGTGTCGAGGATATCGTCTATTGGGCGCGCGAGTTGGGCGGCTCCAAAACAACGCGCTTTACCGATTATCCGCATCCAGACTGGCGCATCTGGTATTTTCTGGCGCTTTTGGTGTTCTATCTCGCCTTCACTTATCTATCAGAAAAAGTGCTCGACCGGGTGATGAACCGGCTGACGCGCGGGCAGGCCACCACGGGCGGCGAAGCGCAGAGGAAGATGGTGTGAGTTGCATCCAGACCATTCAGGACTATGGCCTGCGCGCCATCGGCATCGGAGAGCGCCTGCTCCCGCGTGAGGATTTCACCCTGTGCGAGCAATTCACCCTGATCGGCTCGGGTATGATCTGGAACGTGTATTTCGGCCTCACCGCACTGGTGCTGGGGTTTTTCTTTGCAACGGCGCTGGCACTGGGCAAGGCCAGCCCGCGCAAGATCATACGCAAACCCTCTGAATGGTTCATCTTTATCTTCCGGGGCTCGCCGCTGTTCATCCAGTTCTTCTTTGCCTATTTCCTGTTTCTCAGTCTCAAGTCCCAGCATCCCCTCTTTGATCCGCTGACCTCTGCCGCTTTGGGCGCGCTGATCGTCCTGTTCTTCAACACCTCCGCCTATTCCGCCGAGATTTTCTATGGCGCGCTGCAATCCATCCCCAAAGGCGATGTGGAGGCGGCAGATGCCTACGGCCTGTCCGGCTGGTCGCGGTTCAAACGGGTGATCTGGCCCACCATGATGCGGCTGGCCTGGCCCGCCTATACCAACGAGGCGATTTTTTTGTTTCACGCCACGACGCTGGTCTACATCTCGGGCTTTCCCGCCTCCCAGCAGCGCGGCGATGCGCTCTATTACGCCAGCTATTTCGCGGACAAGACGTTCAACCCGTTTATCCCCTACCCCATTCTTGCCGGCTATTTCATCTTGCTGACACTGGTGGTGATTTCGGCCTACGGGCTGGTGAACCGTCGCCTTAACCGGCATTTGCCTTCCGCAAACCGCCAAAAAATACGCTTGCGTCCCAATCTGATACGGTAGTATTAATAATTTGATCAAATCCCGCGGCGCTGGCCGCAGGCGTCGGTTGCGCTCTAATTCCAGAGCGCTTTGACATATGCCAGCGCACCAAACTGGTGACCTATGCATAACTGGCTTCGTAAAAACCCCTCCGTCCGTACAATCCGTGTGGCCGCTGCCGATCTGAACGGCGTGGCGCGCGGCAAACGTATTCCCACCCGCTTTGCAGACAAAGTGGCGATAGAGGGCACGCGCTTTCCCTTTTCGGTCCTCAATCTCGACATCTGGGGCGAGGATATTGAGGACAGCCCGCTGGTGTTCGAGGCGGGCGACCGTGACGGGGTGCTGAAGCCGACCGAGCGGGGGTTTATGCCGATGCCGTGGCTGGAAGCACCGACTGGCCTACTGCCGATCTGGATGTTCCACGAGGATGGCCGCCCCTACGGCGGCGACCCGCGCCATGCCCTGCGCGCTGTGCTGGACCGCTTCAAGGCGCGTGGCCTGACGCCTGTTTGCGCGGTCGAGCTGGAATTTTTCCTGATTGATGACAGTGGTCGCAAGCTGCAAATCCCGCAATCGCCCCGCTCGGGCAAGCGCCGCAAAGGGGCCGAGACGCTGTCGATCCGTGCGCTCGACCAGTTCGACGAATTCTTCACAGCGCTTTATGATGCCTGCGAGGAAATGGACATTCCCGCCGATACCGCCATCTCGGAGGCCGGTCTGGGCCAGTTTGAAATCAATATGATGCATTGCGATGACGCCCTGCGCGCCGCCGATGATGCGTGGCTGTTCAAGATGCTGGTCTGCGGCCTTGCGCGGCGCCACGGTTTTGCTGCCAGCTTTATGGCCAAACCCTATGCGGATTATCCCGGCTCCGGTCTGCATACGCATTTCTCTGTGCTGGATGCCGAAGGCAATAACGTTTTCGACAATGGCGGACCTGAAGGCACGGACATCATGCGCCATGCGGTTGCGGGCTGTATGGAAGCGATGCCCGGCTCTGCGTTGATCTTTGCACCCCATGCCAACAGTTTTGACCGGATGGTGCCGGGCAACCATGCGCCCACCGGCGTCAGCTGGGCCTACGAGAACCGCACATCATCCATCCGCATCCCGTCGGGCAACCACAAGGCCCGCCGGATCGAACACCGCGTATCGGGCGGCGATGTGAACCCCTATCTGATGCTTGCCGCTGTGCTGGGCGCCGCCATCAACGGCATTGAAGACGGCAAAGAGCCGCCCGCGCCGATCACTGGCAACGCCTATGAGGCCAATCTGCCGCAGATCCCGCATACTTGGGCCACGGCCATCGACACCTTCCAGAATGACGCGTCCATCGCGCGGATTTTTGACCCCGAGCTGATCCAGAACCTTGTGCTGACCAAGCGGCAAGAGCTACACTTTATGGAAGAGCTGAGCCCGGCCGAGCAGGTCGAAATTTATCTGGATACGGTATAAAAATGAAAATCGGTATTCTGCGCACAGGCCATGCGCCCGACGGCTTGATCGACACGATGGGCAATTACGACACCATGTTCGAGCGTTTGCTGGATGGGCACGACTTTACATACCAGACCTTCTCCGTGGTTGACGGCGAATTTCCCGATGGCCCGCAGAATGCGGATGGCTGGCTGATCACCGGCTCCAAACATGGCGCTTACGAGGATCACGCGTGGATACCACCGCTGGAGGCTCTGATCCGCGAGATCCACGCAACCGGCAAACCCATGATCGGCGTTTGTTTTGGCCACCAGATCATCGCGCAGGCGATGGGCGGCACGGTGGAGAAATACAAAGGCGGCTGGTCTGTCGGGCCGACAGAATACACGCTGGACGGTGCACCTGTCACACTGAACGCATGGCATCAGGATCAGGTAACACAGCTGCCCGACACCGCCCGCGTGGTTGGCAGCTCGGATTTCTGTGCCCATGCCATGCTGGCCTACGGCGACAGCATCTGGACACTTCAGCCGCATCCCGAATTCAGTCCCGCCTTTATGGACGGGCTGATCAAGACACGCGGCAAAGGCGTGGTGCCCGATGACCGGCTTGACGCTGCAACTGCAAAGATCTCCACCTTTCTGAACACCACTGACATCGCCAGCCATATGGCGCAATTTTTCAAAAGCAAAGCGAGGGCCTGATGGCCGATTGGCAAGACCAGCTGCCCGAGGCAGCGCGCGAATTCCTCAAAGACCGGCGGTTGGACGAGGTTGAATGTATTGTCCCCGACCTGCCCGGCATTGCCCGTGGCAAAGCGGTGCCCGCATCAAAATTTGCGCGGCAGGACAGCTTTCATCTGCCCGACAGCATTTTTTACCAGACCATTACAGGCGAATGGGGCGAAGCCGCAGGGGCTGAAGGATTTATCGAGCGGGACATGGTTCTGCGCCCCGATATGTCCACCGCCACGGCCGCCCCCTGGACCGCCGACTGGACGCTGCAAATTATCCATGACGCCTATGACCGTGACGGCAACGCCATTCCCTACAGCCCGCGCAATGTGCTCAAACGTGTGGTCGAGCTGTACCGCGCCGAAGGGTGGGAGCCGGTTGTGGCGCCAGAGATGGAGTTCTATCTGACCGCGCGCAATCTGGACCCCTCGCAAGAAATCAAGCCGATGATGGGCCGCTCGGGCCGCCCTGCTGCGGCGCGGCAAGCCTATTCGATGACGGCTGTGGACGAGTTCGGCCCCGTTATCGACGATATCTATGACTTCGCCGAGGCGCAGGGCTTCGAGATTGACGGCATCACGCAAGAAGGCGGTGCGGGCCAGTTGGAGATCAATCTGCAACACGGCGATCCGGTCAAACTGGCCGACGAGGTGTTCTATTTCAAACGCCTGATCCGTGAAGCAGCGATGCGCCATGATTGCTACGCCACCTTTATGGCCAAGCCCATCGCGGACGAACCGGGATCGGCCATGCACATCCACCATTCCGTGCTGGATGCCGAGACCGGCAAAAACCTGTTCTCGGATGCCGAGGGTGGCGAGACGGAAGCGTTTATGCACTTCATCGCCGGGTTGCAAAACCACATGCCCGCAGCCCTTGCCGTGATCGCACCCTATGTGAACAGCTACCGCCGTTATGTGAAAGACCACGCAGCACCGATCAATCTGGAATGGGGCCGCGACAACCGGACCACGGGCATCCGCGTGCCACTGTCCAGCCCTTCGGCGCGGCGGGTGGAAAACCGTCTGGCGGGCATGGATTGCAACCCTTATCTGGGCATAGCTGCATCGCTGGCCTGTGGGTATCTGGGCCTCAAGGAAGGCAAGATGCCCCTGCCCGAATTCAAAGGCGATGCCTATGAGGGCGATGGTGACATTCCCCGCACGATGGGTGAAGCACTGGATGTGCTGGCGGAGTCCAAAGCCCTGCACGAGGTTCTGGGGCCGGAGTTTATCCGTGTCTACTCCATTGTAAAAGCTGCGGAATATGAAGAATTCCTGCAAGTCATCTCGCCTTGGGAGCGTGAACACTTGTTGCTGAACGTCTGATGAACCTGCTCTATGCCAATGACCAACGGGGAGAGTATCCGCCCAGCTGGTATGCCGCTACTGCCACCCCTTCAGCGGCTTACGGGCCGTTGAAGGGCGCGCATAAGGCGGATGTTTGCATTGTCGGTGCGGGCTATACCGGACTGTCCGCAGCGCTGCATCTGGCACAGGCGGGGCGCCGCGTGATCTTGCTGGACGCCCAGCGTGTGGGGTTTGGTGCCTCGGGGCGCAATGGCGGGCAGTTGGGGTCAGGCCAGCGGGCTGAACAGGGCGCGCTGGAAGCGATGGTGGGTGGCAGCGCTGCGGCGCGGCTGTGGGATCTGGCCGAGGATGCCAAGGCGCTGGTAAAATCCCTGATCACCCAGCATGCGATTGACTGTGATCTGAAACCGGGTGTGGCGTGGACAGGCTCGACTGATTCCGAGGTCCGGCATTTGCATGACTATGCCGCGCATCTGGCCACAAAATACGGCTATGACCGGATCGAGACGCTGGATCACGCGGCGCTGCAACAGGTCTGCCCTTCGCCTGATTATTGCGGCGGTATACTGGATATGGGCGCGGCGCATCTGCATCCCCTGAACCTCGCACTGGGTTTGGCGCGTGCTGCTGTGGCAGCAGATGTTCAGGTATACGAGCAGAGTGCCGTGCATAATATTGATGAAGGCACCCCCGCGACCGTGCGCACCGAGGGCGGGCATGTCGTGGCAGATCATGTGATCCTCGCCTGCAACGGCTATCTGGGCGGGCTGAACCGCCGCGTGGCTGCCCGCGTGATGCCGATCAACAATTTCATCGCCGCAACAGAGCCGCTTGGCGAGCGTATCAAGGATGTGTTGCCGCGCGATGTGGCGGTGGCCGACAGCCGCTTTGTGGTGAACTACTTCCGGCTTAGCACCGATGGCCGCCTGCTGTTCGGCGGCGGCGAGAGTTATGGCTACCGCTTTCCTGCGGACATTGCCGCCAAAGTGCGCAAGCCGATGTCGGTTGTCTTTCCACAGCTTAGGGACGTGAAAATCGACTATGCTTGGGGCGGCACACTGGCCATCACGATGAAGCGGCTGCCGTACCTCATGCGCGAGAAAAACATCCTCTCGGCTTCGGGCTATTCCGGTCACGGGGTCGGCACTGCCACCCATGCGGGGCAGTTGATGGCGCGGGCCATTCAGGGGGATGGTGACGGGTTTGACACGCTGGCGGCCCTGCCCACCACGCCCTTTCCGGGCGGGGCCGCGGTGCGCGCGCCGCTTTTGGTGCTGGCGATGAGCTGGTATGCCCTGCGGGACCGCTTAGGGTTCTAGCAAACGTAAAAAAAAGCGGGCCTGAACCCGCCTTGTTACCGTTTAAAACCTATAGATTACTTCAGCTTTGACAGCTTCTCTTGCAGCTCTGCCAGCTGGCGCTTGATCGCGGCCAGATCTTCACCACTCCCGGATTGCTTTTTGTCCGGCTGGGGGGCTACGCCGCCTTTCCAGCCGCCGGTCATCGCTTTCAGGAAGGCTTCCTGCTGGGCCTGCATCGCATCAAAACCGGGCATTTTGGATAAGGGGTTCAAGGTCGTGATGTTTTCCATCACCTTGGCCTGACCATTTTGCAGCATTGCAAACGATTGCTCCAGAAACGCAGGCACAACGCTAACCTTACCGGTCATATAGCTGCGCACCAGATCGTTGAGCACATCAACGGGCAGAACGCTCTCGCCGCGGCTTTCATGCTCTGCGATGATTTGCAGCAGATACTGGCGCGTCAGGTCGTCACCGGATTTCAGATCAATGATCTGCACTTCGCGCCCGTCACGAATGAAGCCCGCGATGTCTTCCAGCGTCACATAGTCACTTGTCTCGGTATTATAGAGGCGCCTGCTGGCGTATCTCTTGATCAGAAGGGGTTTGCCCGTCTGTGTCATGTAAGTTCCTCCGCAAGCGATGTGCTGCATGTGCAGCCTAGACGCCGCATGCGCAAAAAGGAAGGGCGAGCTGCATGCAACTCACCCTTCCTTTCATCCCGCCCCCCAAAGGAGAGCGGTCAATCTGGAAAACCAGACTTACTTTGTTGGTGCTGTCGCTTTTTTCGCAGCAGCTTGTGCGTCGGATGTCGCTTTGGTCATTGCTGTCTGTGCTTCGGCGGACATGTCCTTGCCGGCAGCCATCATCAACTCGACTGTTTCCATCTGAACTTTTTTCGCAACTTCAGCGAAAGCAGCCATGTGCTCGGAAGCAGCTTCGGAGTAAGCTGTTGCGAAATCAGTCATTGCTTTTGCGTAATCTGCTGGCTCGGTCTTGGCTTTTGCCATTTCGGACAGTTTTGCAACGGTGTCTTTTGTCCACTTGGAGGAAATCTCTGTGGATTTCTCGACTGCTGTCAGGGCAACGCCGGACAGTTTTTCGTTCAGTGTTGCGGATGTCTTGAAGGACGAGTCCATTGCGGATGTGTCCACTTTGAATGCACCCATCATGTCTTTGAGCATTGCGGTCATGTCTGGTGTTGTTGCGTTTGCCATTGGAGTAGTCCTTTGTTTGCACCGTGGCGGCATCATCGCCGTACCGGAATTTCTGTTCGCATTCCCTTGGGTCACCCAATTCGCTGCGTCTGCAAACTTTCTACATGCTGCGGTGCGGCATTGCAAGCTTTTTCTGCACCGCAGCATTCACTCGGAACTGTTTCCGATCTGCGTTAAATTTCAGCCCCTTGCCTTTACGGCAACATAGGTGCCCGGTGCGTCGCACAAAATTTCCTGCCCCCCTGCACCGGGCATACGGGCGGGAATCATCTCGCCTGACTGCGGTTTCAGCCACGATTCCCAGCGCGGCCACCACGAGCCTTCGGTAAAGGTGGCCCCTGCCTGCCAGTCCTCATGGCCCAGCGACAGATCCATGTTGATGTAATGGCCATATTTGCCCTTGCTGGGGGGATTGACGATGCCCGCGATATGCCCTGACTGGGTCATGATGAACGTCTTGTCTGTGCTGCCCATCTTTTGCACGCCGCGATAGCTGTCTTTCCAGGGTGCGATGTGGTCCGTCTCGCAGGCAATGGCGCAGAGCGGCACATCGACCTCGTCCAGCACCAGATGCGCGCCGCACAGATCATAACCGCCATCAGCCAGCTGGTTGCCCTGACACAGCCCGCGCAAATACTGCATCGCCATTTTTGCGGGCAGGTTGGCGCCGTCTCCGTTCCAATAGAGCAAATCGAAGGCGGGCGGCGTCTCGCCCATCATATAGCTTTTGACCGCAGGCCCGTAGACCAGATCATTCGAGCGCAGGAAGGAGAAAGTACGCGCCATCACGATCGAGGGCAGAATACCTTTCTGCGCCGTCTCCGCCTCGATCCCGTCAATGAAATCATCGGTCAGAAAGGGCTGGAATTCACCTTGATCTGAGAAGTCAGTGAGAGCCGTGAAGAAGGTGGCGGATTTTACCGACCTATCGCCGCGCTGTTTGAGCAGGGACAGCGTCAGGCTCAGCGTGGTGCCGGCGATGCAATAGCCCACAGCGTTCAGCTGCTTCTCGCCTGTGATCTTCTTCACCTGCTCGAACGCGGCCAGATAACCTTCCAGCACATATTCATCCATGCCGACATCGCGGTAGCTGGGATCAGGGTTGACCCATGACACCATAAACAGGGTATAGCCCTGATCCAGCACCCATTTCACAAAGGAGTTCTGCGCCTTGAGGTCGAGAATATAGTATTTGTTGATCCAGGGCGGAAAGACGACCAGCGGCGTGGCGTGCACCTGATCGGTTGTCGGCGTGTACTGGATCAGCTCGAACATCCGGTTGCGGAACACAACCTTGCCGGGGGTGGTGGCGATATTGCCGCCCAGTTGAAACGCGCTCTCGTCGGCCAGACGCACGATCATCTCGCCGTGGTTGGCCTCCAGATCCCCGATCAGATTTTCCAGCCCTTTGATCAGGCTCTCGCCTTCGGTATCCACCGCGCGCTGCAGCGCATCGGGGTTGGTGGCCAGAAAATTGGTCGGGCTCATCATGTCGATGATCTGGCGGGAGAAGTACTTGAGCCGCTGCTTCTCGCGCGGCTCCATGTCCTCGACATCCTCCACCGCCTGCGACAGTGCCTCGGCATTCATCATGTATTGCTGTTTGACGAAGTTGAAATAGGGGTGCTGCTCCCACAGGGGGTTGGCAAAGCGGCGGTCGGTGGCGGTGCGGTCTTCTGGCGCGCTCAGCGTGCCTTTGGCCAGCGCCTGCTGCGCCTCGACGAAATGGGTGACCGATTTGGTCCAAAAGCCCAGCTGGTGCTCGATCAGTTTGGCGGGATTCGTCATCGCCTCCTGAATGTAGGCTTTCGCGGCTTTGGTAAAAAGTTCCTGATTCGGGGCATCCAGGGCTGCCTGATGGGTGTGCCGGTTGGCCAGAACCGCCGTCAGACGCTCGCGCAGTGCCTCAACTTTGTTCATGTTGTGTGTCATACGTGCAAGGGATTCAGCGGAAGGTTCATCAGTCTTCGAGGAATTTGTTGTCATCTTAATGCTTCCATCCTATGTTTGCACTTGCAGCATTTTCGCAATCGGGGCTTTTGTCGGCACCTTAATGTGAGTGTAGCCCGTGTTTGGGCTTTGAGACAGGAGTTCCGCAATGCGCTTTATGGCAGCTTACGACATGATGGAGACAATCCGAAACACTAATGAGTGGATGGGGGCATCCGCAAAGGCAATCGCCGCATATCCCGCTTTTGCCATGATGCCCAATCCGGCGCTGGAAATGCTGGGCGCATGGGGCGAGGTGACAGAGCGCACGTTCAGCCGCATGGCCGTGAAGCCAGACTGGAACATCCCGCCCTTCGTGGGCTCCAGCGGCACGGACCGTACTGTATCCGTAGATGTGGAACTAAAAGGCGACTTTGGCGACCTGATCCACTTCAACGTGCAGGGCCGTACCGCGAAGCGCCGCAAGGTGCTGCTGGTGGCGCCCATGTCCGGCCATCACGCGACGCTTCTGCGCTCGACCGTGATCAGCCTGCTGCCCGACTGCGATCTGTATATCACCGAGTGGCACAACGCGCGTGACATCCCCGTGAGTGCGGGCAAATTCGATATCGAAGACTACACCATGCGTCTGGTGGATTACATGCGCCACCTCGGCCCCGACACCCATGTGATTGCCGTCTGCCAGCCTGCCCCGCTTGCCCTTGTCGCCACCGCCTATCTGGCAGAGGAAGACCCGAAGGCGCAGCCCAGCAGCATGACCCTGATCGGCGGCCCGATCGACCCGAGTGCCGCCCCCACCGAAGTGACCGATTTTGGCCATTCCGTGACCATGGGCCAGCTTGAGCAGTCGATGATCCAGCAGGTCGGCTTCAAATACAAAGGTGTGGGCCGCAAGGTCTATCCGGGCCTGTTGCAGCTCAGCTCTTTCATCTCGATGAACATGGATACGCACAAAGACGCGTTCACCAACCAGATCCAGCGCGTAGCCAAAGGCGAAGCGCACGAGCATGACAAGCACAACAAATTCTACGACGAATACCTGTCTGTGATGGACATGCCTGCCGAATTCTACCTCTCCACCGTTGACCGTATTTTCAAAGAGGGCGAGATTGCCAAGAATGAATTTACCATCAATGGCAAACGGGTGGATATCGGCAAGATCACAACTGTGGCTGTGATGACTATTGAAGGCACCAAAGACGATATTTCAGCCCCCGGCCAGTGCATCGCAGCGCTGGCGCTGTGTACCGGTCTGCCGCCAGAGAAAAAGGCAAGCCATGTGGAAGACGGTGCCGGCCACTACGGTATTTTCGCGGGCAGAAGCTGGCGCGACAATATCCGCCCGCTGGTGATGGATTTCGTGGACGACCATGAAAAGCAGACCCCTCCCGGTTTCCGCCGCAAGCAGATTGCGGAAAAGAAAGCCGGCAAGATCAAAGCGGCCTAAGCGTCGACAAAGCCTGTCCTTTGCCCGCCTTGCATGGTGGATCAAAGGGCAGGCTTTTTCTATTCCACAGACGCTTTGACGCTATTGCAGAACGTAAGGCTGGCGCATCCATTCGCGCAAGGCGGCCGTAGTTTCCTCTGGCTGCTCCAGCGTTGGCAGATGGCCCGAATTTTCCAATATGCGTAGTTTCGCATAGGGAATTAACTCTGCCATAAACTCATGCCGTCTAACCGGACACAGAGTGTCATAGGCACCGCACATGATCAGCGCGGGCACCTTGCAGCGGCGCAATGTGCCTTGCTGGTCCTTGCGGCGCTGCATGGCGCGGGCTTGTCGGATATAAACCTCCGGTCCCAGGGTCCGTGCCATATCCAGAACCAGTGCCAGCACTTCGCCCCTGTAGGGTCCGGGGGCAAGCGTGGCAGGCGTAATCTCGTCCCGGATGACCTCGTCCATCCGGCCAGAGCGTACCTTGATAATCTGCGGCTCGCGGTTGGCGGCCACCACAGGGGTTTCAGCCAGTGGATGCGTGTCAATCAACGCAATGCGGCTGACACGGTCGGGGGCACGGCGCAGAATTTCCATCGCCACCACGCCGCCCATCGACAGCCCCGCAAGTGCAAAACGTTTCGGCAGAATGTCCAGCAGGCCTGAGGCAATCTCCTCGATCCGCTCGCCCTGCGTCACGGGGGCAACCATCACGGCGGTATCACTGGAAAGCTCTGCGATCTGCGGACCGAACAGGCGCGCGTCACACATCATGCCCGGCAATAAGACCAACGCCTCTTTCATAGTGAATGTCTGCTCCGGTTGCCCTGCCCCCTTGTGAATGCCGTGCTGCGTGCGCGGGCGCAAGCCCTCAGGGGGCTGCGATGCCGCGCAACGGGGGGAAATCCGCGTATCGCGCCGCACGGGTGGCGGTATCTTCGTCCGGCGCATCGCCTGCGCGCAAAAGCATGCCGCGCGGCGCGATATAGCTGCTGATCGTGCGCAGCGGCTCCGAGCGCCAGACCAGATTGAACGCTGCCAGTTTCGGGAAAAACCACATTTCGGAATAGGGCAGATGGTCATGTACCCACCACGCCAGATCGCGCCAGTCACGGCCCTGCGCATATTGGTCGGCAAACCACGGGACCACCAGCGAGGTGCCGGCAATGGCGCGGTTGGGTGTATCCCAGATATGACATTCCATCGGATTGTCGCTGCGTGCGCAGTTCAGGTTATTTTCATTTCCATAAGTGTTCAGCCCCTCCGAGCGGTAGCCGGAGCGGATGGCAATGCGCCCGAAAGTCTCTTGCAGCGGGTCCAGCAAATCCTTGCACAGGCGCGTGCCATGGGCGATGGCGCGGCCGGGATCGTTAGGGATATTGGGGATACCGTGATAGGCGCTGATCTCGCTCATCAGGAAATCACGCATGTAGAAATGTTTTGACAGACGCAGGCGGCCAAGGTTTTCGAGGCCGCGCATACTGGCAGGTTTGCGCATCAATAGCCGTTCCAGCGGAATGCGCCAGCATCGGACAAAGGCGAATAAGGATTATGGGCCACTTCCCAGATGTTGCCTTCGGGGTCTGCGAAATACCCGTGATGCCCCCCCCAAAACACATCCGCCGCAGGTTTCAGGATACGCCCGCCTGCGGCTTTGACCTTCGCCAGCAAGGAGGCGACGCCCTCTTTCGTCCGCACGTTATAGCCCAGTGTTGTGGCCCCGCGCCCCAGCTCCGCCACCGGCACGCCGATATCCTCTGCCAGCTTTTCGAGCGGATAAAGGCCCAGCGTCTGGCCGATCAGATCAAAGGCGATGATCCCCTCCTCGCTGTCCACCCGTTGCCATCCCAACGCCTCATAAAACGCGGCTGTGGCCTCCATGTGGCGCACGCCAAGGGTAATCAGGCTGATCCGTTGGTCCATCAGTATTCCTCCACCACTGATGCCTCCTCGACCGCCTTTTCGATCAGGTCCAGACAGTCGCGGGTTGAAAAGCGGTGATCGGCATCCTTGACCAGCAACAACTGGCAATCGGTGCTGGCGATGTGGTCCAGCAGGCGCGTGGCAGTCGCCACACTCACCGCCGTATCCGCCGTACCTTGCAACATCCGCACGCGGAACGGCAGTTCCAGCGGGTCACGCAGTACCAGATGGTTGCGCCCGTCTTCGACCATGCGTTTGGTCACCACATAAGGTTCCATATAATCCGACGCCAGCTCGACGCGGCCCGTCTGCTCCAGCTGCGCTTTTTGCGCCTCGTCAAAGCTGTCAAACCAGCCGTCTTCGGTGAAATCGGGCGAAGCGGCAATGGTAACCAGCCCGCAGATCCGGTCGGGCCGCGCCCGCGCCAGCAGCAGCGCCTGCCAGCCCCCCATGCTGGAGCCGACAGCCACAATCGGGCCTTCCGTCAGCGCATCCACAACCGCCAGCGTATCCGCGTGCCAGTCCCCGATGCAGCCTTCCTCAAACGTGCCCGAGGATTGACCGTGCCCCGAATAGTCAAACCGCAGGAAGGCGCGCCCTTTGGCCTGCGCCCAATCCTCCAGATGCACGGCCTTGGTGCCTTGCATATCGGATTTCAGCCCGCCGAGGAAGACCACACAGGGGCCGATCCCTGCCGTGAAATTATAGGCAATTTTACGCCCTTGGGCGGTCGCCAGATACGCGGGCTCTGTCATGGTCTGTCTCCTTGGCTCAGCCGCCGATATAGGGCTCTTTGCTGGGGCGGTAGAATACTTTTTGGTTGTGCAGGCGCCCCAGCAGATCGTCGATATCGCGGATCGGGTCGGCGGTCTCATCTTGCGGCAACAAAGCGCGTGATCCGTCACGACCCAGCGAGAGGTCACGCTTGACCACGTTCAGCGCCGCCTCGATCAGATCGATATCGCCAAGGGTGAGGTCGAAATTCCTGTTGTATTTAGGCATGGGGATGACCTTTCAATGATCTGCCAAGTTTGCATCAAGCGCGCGAGGTCTACAACAGCTGCCTGCACCGGCGCGACATTTGCCGCAACGCTACACTGGCCCGTGCGGCGCAAACACTTGCAGGGTTAAGTATCGGTGGTAAAGGTTGAGCAATGAACACTCCCCAACCAGATAGACTTCTGATTCCCGCCCTTTCCGCCTGCAACTTTGTTATCGGGATTGGCGCGTTTGCCATCATTGGCATGCTGGAGCCGCTGGGTGCCGATCTGGACCGTAGTCCGGCGCAGGCGGGGCAGCTGATGACGATCTATGCGGTGGCTTATGCACTGCTGTCGCCGGTGCTGGTGGCGCTGACCGGCAACGTGGGGCGGCGGCGGGTGATGGCAGGGGGCTTTGCCCTATTTGCACTGGCCGCTGCCATATCGGCGCTCTCGCCAAACTTTGGCGTACTGGGTGGCGCACGGATTATTGCTGCGGCGGGGGCCGGTATTTTTACGCCGCTTGCTGCAGCCGTCGCCGCAGGCCTATATCCGCCGGAACAGCGCGCGCGGGTGCTGGCGGCGGTGTTTTTCGGCCTCACCATCAGTCAAGTTGCGGGCGTGCCTGCTGGCAGCTGGATCGGCTATACTTTTGGCTGGCGGTGGGCGCTGTGGCTGGTTTTTGCGATGTCCCTGCCCTGCCTGTGGCTGATCTGGACAAGGGTGCCGGTGGGTCTGCGGTTCCAGCCCGTGTCCATGCGCGATCTGCGCAATGTGATCGGCGAAGGCCGCCTGATGCTGGCTATTTTCTTCACCGCCACCTTCATCGGCGCGCAGTATATTCTGTTTACCTACATCACCCCCCTGCTGGCAGAGACGATGGGCTTTGGCCGTGACGGCATCGCGCTGATCCTTGTGGTGTCAGGCCTCGGGGCGGTGCCTGGCAATATCCTTGGCGGGTATCTGTCCGACCGCTTTGGCTGGCGCATCACGTTGAGCGCACTGTGCCTTGTCCAGATCTGCGTGATGCCGATGTTTTCGTTGCTGCCGATGGGGGTGCCACAACTGGTGGTGTTGGTGTTCTTCTGGGCGATGGGCAGCTGGTCGTTTATGGCCGCTCAACAAGGGCGGCTGATCGGGCTGGCGGGCCACCGCGCACCTGTGGTGTTGGCGCTGAATGCGGCAGCTGTCTATGTAGGTGCCGCTGTGGGGGCGGCAGTGGGCGGCGCGCTGATCACCACATACGGGATGCTGTCGCTGGGCATCTGCGCGGGCACGGGTGCGGCGCTGGCACTGATCCATCTGACATTATCCGCACGCTTCGCGCCTTTGGATCCCGCCGCCTCTTGACGCGCGGCACGCTAGCGGCCAGATACGCGGCATATAACCCGCAACCGGGCGTCTCGTAGGCGCCAAACCGACGAGGAGACCGATATGGTCCAGATCGCACTTACCCTTCCCGATGGCAATGCACGGCACTATGATGCAGGTATTACCGCGGGCGAAGTTGCCGCCGATATTTCCACATCGCTGGGCAAAAAGGCCATTTCAGCCACCGTAGGCGGCCAGCACTATGATCTGGCATGGCCGATCAACGCAGATGCCAACATCGCCATCCACACATTGGCAGACGAAGAACAGGCCAGCGAGCTGGTGCGCCATGATCTGGCCCACGTCATGGCCCGCGCAGTGCAGGCCATCTGGCCCGAGACAAAAGTCACCATTGGCCCCGTGATCAAAGATGGCTGGTATTATGATTTCGACCGCAAAGAGAGCTTTACCCCCGAAGACCTCGCGCTGATCGAGAAGAAGATGAAAGAAATCATCAACGCCCGTGATCCCGTCCGCACCGAGGTCTGGGAACGCGCCCGCGCGATTGCGCACTACGAGGCATTGGGCGAGCCTTACAAAGTCGAGCTGATCGAGGGCATTCCGGGTGACGAGCCGCTGCGGATGTACTGGCACGGCGACTGGCAGGATCTGTGCCGTGGCCCGCATCTGCAACACACCGGCCAGCTGCCCGGTGACGCGTTCAAACTGATGAGCATTGCCGGCGCCTATTGGCGCGGTGACAGCAACCGCGCGATGCTACAGCGCATCTACGGCGTGGCGTTTACCAACAAAGAAAAGCTCAAAGCCCATCTGCACATGCTGGAGGAAGCCGCCAAGCGCGACCATCGCAAGCTGGGCCGCGAGATGGATCTGTTCCACATGCAGGAAGAGGCCCCCGGCCAGATCTTCTGGCACCCCAATGGCTGGACCATCTACACCGAATTGCAAGACTACATGCGCCGCCGCCAGCGCGCCGATGGCTATGTGGAGGTCAACACACCGCAGGTGGTCAGCCGCAAGCTGTGGGAAGCGTCGGGGCATTGGGAAAGCTATCAGGAGAACATGTTTATCGTCGAAGTGGACGAGGAGCACGCGCGCGAGAAAACCATCAACGCGCTGAAACCGATGAACTGTCCGTGTCATGTGCAGATCTTCAACAACGGGCTGAAGTCCTATCGTGACCTGCCCCTGCGCATGGCCGAATTCGGATCGTGCAACCGCTATGAGCCATCGGGGGCACTGCACGGTATCATGCGCGTGCGCGGGTTTACCCAAGATGACGGGCATATCTTCTGCACCGAAGACCAGATCGAGAGCGAATCGAAGAAATTCATCGAATTCCTGTCGAAAATCTATGCGGAGCTGGGATTCAACAACTGGCGTATCAAACTGTCCACACGGCCCGAAGTGCGTGTCGGCACTGACGAGAGCTGGGACATGATGGAAGCGGCCTTGGGCAATGCCTGCAAAGCGGCGGGCCACGCGTATGAGCTGTTTCCGGGTGAAGGCGCGTTCTATGCGCCAAAGCTGGAGTTTGTGCTGACAGACGCCATTGGCCGTGACTGGCAGTGCGGCACCTTGCAGCTGGACCCCAACATCCCCGAGCGTCTGGGCGCGCAGTTTGTCGGACAGGACGGTGCCAAACACACGCCTTACATGCTGCACCGTGCGACGCTTGGCAGCTTTGAGCGGTTCATCGGCATCCTGATCGAAGAGCACGCGGGTAAGCTGCCCTTCTGGCTGGCCCCGCGTCAGGTGGTTGTCGCCGCGATCACCTCTGATTCCGACGCCTATGTGCTGGAAGTGGTCGCACAGCTGAAAGCCGCAGGCGTGCGCGCCGAAGCAGACGTGCGCAACGAAAAGATCAACTATAAAGTGCGCGAGCATTCTGTGGGCAAGGTGCCGGTGATCCTTGCCGTTGGTGCGCGCGAGGTTGAGGACCGCACTGTCTCTGTCCGCCGCTTGGGCGAAAAAGAGACATCTGTGCAGGTATTGGCAGATGTTACAGCCGCGCTGAGGATCGAGGCGACACCGCCCGATCTGCGGTAATTTGCAGTAAGATCGGGGGCAAAACACCCCGGATTGTTACAAAAAACCTTCAAATCCGCTGGAATTTCACGGTTTCACCATAATTTCCGGCGGATTTACTGACACAGATGTGACACACTGCCTCGTGAGTGGATTTACACAGGCAGGACTGTTTAACTGGATTTATCGCGATAGACTTGAGTTCACCAAAGGGAGAAACCTGATGTCCACAACATTGAAAACCCTCGCCATTGCCGGCGTTATTGCGGCCTCGATGGGCAGCGTTGCCACCACAGCGGATGCCGCGTCCAAAGAGAAATGCTATGGCGTTTCTGCTGCAGGCGCCAATGATTGCGCCGCCGGTCCCGGCACCACCTGCGCCGGCACATCTGTCACCGATTACCAAGGCAACGCCTGGACATTGGTAGACACAGGCACCTGCGCCAGCATCGAATTGCCTGCCATGGCGGACGGCACGGCGCGCAAAGGCGCGTTGGAAGCGCAGAACCGCGACCTGCCAGCGTGATGATATCCAGCGGGCTTGTGCACTGCGCATAGGCCCGCCGGCCCTTTCCTAACCTACGGAGTGCATTGATATGTTTGACCAATCCTCCCGTGCCAGACATCTGCCAAATGGCGTCGGTGTCGGCTATAAACCTCAACATTTCACTGAAATCCTTGACGCGCCCGGCCCTGTAAAATGGATCGAGGTGCACGCCGAAAACTACATGGGCGATGGTGGTCGCCCCCATGCCCAACTGCGCGCACTGGCAGATCAGTTTGCCCTTTCTGTGCACGGTGTCGGCCTGTCGATCGGCGGCGAGATGCCGCTGGATCCGGCTCACCTGACCCGCCTGCGTAGCCTGCTGGACCGCACGAACCCCGCCAGTTTCTCTGAACATCTGGCGTGGTCCACCCATGGCACCGAGTTTCTGAATGATCTGCTGCCCCTGCCCTATACGCAGGCAACGCTGGCCCGTGTGGCGGACCATATTGCCCAAGTCCAAGATACGCTGGGCCGCCGGATGCTGCTGGAAAACCCCTCCAGCTACCTGGCTTTTGCCGAAAGCACCCTGTCCGAGACCGACTTTCTGGGTGCCCTTGTCCACAGCACCGGCTGTGGCCTGTTGCTGGATGTAAATAACGTTTTTATCTCTGCCATAAATCTGGGCCTCGGCGCGCGGGCCTATATTGACGCATACCCGCTGGAGGCCGTGGGCGAGATCCATGTCGGCGGCCATGATGCCGATACCGACGATCACGGCGCGCCCCTGCTGATCGACAGCCATGGCGCGCCTGTGGTGGACCCTGTCTGGGCGTTGCTGGAGTATACGCTGGCGCGCTGTGGCCCCAAACCTGTGCTGGTGGAATGGGACACGGATGTGCCCGACTGGCCGGTTTTGCGCGCCGAGGCACAGCGGGCGGCGGCGGCGTTGGCCGCGTTGCAGCCCGTTTGATGGCGGTCAGCCAGACCGAATTTCGCGCCGCTTTGCTGGACGCGGATGCCCCTGTGCCTGCCGGATTGCTGGATGGTGCAGGCGCACACGCAGGCCGCCGCTATGCCGTTTACCGCAACAATGTCACTGTCTCGCTGATCGACGCGATGAAGGTCGCTTTTCCTTCCGTGCGTGCCCTGTTGGGACAGCAAAACTTCGACAGTCTCGCACCGCTGTTTGTGCGTGCGCATCCGCCGACATCTCCCTTGATGATGCACTACGGTGTTGATTTTCCTGCATTCCTTGAGGGTTTCGCACCCCTGGCCCATCTGGGATACTTGGGCGATGTTGCACGCCTTGATCTGGCAATCCGCCTGTCCTACCACGCGGCCGATGCCCTGCCGTTTGATCCCGCTCTTCTCCAACAGCGGCCCGAGGTACTGGCCGTGATGCATCTAACCCGCGCGCCTGCCACGCAGGTTTTACGCTCGCGCTGGCCGATTTATGATCTGTGGTGCCGTGCACAGCAGCCCGATGCCCCCGCGCCGCGCGCCCAAGGGCAGGCCGTTCTGATCACCCGCGCCGCATTTGACCCTGCTGTGCATCTGCTGCCCACGGGTGCGGCCACATGGCTGATCGCCCTTGAGACGCAGACCATCGGCACCGCCCTGGAGACCGCCACCACCGCCGCCCCTGATTTCGACTTTGGCACCACTCTGACGCTGGCTCTGCACTCACACGCCTTCTGCTCACCCGAAAAGGATCCCTGATGACAGCCCTTCTGACCCGCTACCGTGGCCTGACAGGCCCCCTAGACCGCGCAGACTGGCTGCTGACCACGCTTGCACGCCTGATGTTTGCCGCGATCCTGCTGATGTATTTCTGGGTCTCCGGCCTGACCAAGCTGGGCGAGGGTGTCATGGGCATTTTCGCCCCGTCTACAGGGGCTTACGTCCAGATTTTCCCGCGCATGATGGAGGCTGTGGGCTATGATGCCACACAGTTCGGGTTGCTGTCGAAGCTGTTTGTGCTGGCGGGGACATGGGCGGAATTCATCCTGCCCGCGTTGATTGTGCTGGGGCTGTTCACGCGTCTGGCGGCGCTGGGAATGATCGGTTTTGTCGCCCTGCAATCGCTGACCGATCTCTATGGCCATGGCGGTTGGGACGATCCCAAAGTGCTTGGCGGCTGGTTTGACCGCTTTCCCGATGGCATCATCATGGATCAACGCGCGCTGTGGGTATTCCTGCTGCTGGTGCTGGTGATCAAGGGGGCTGGCCCGCTGTCGTTTGACCGCGCCCTAGCCCCGCGCGCCTAAGGCTGCCTGAGCCTCCGCTGTCCAGCCCAGATACATCGCATCGCCTGCTGTAATCAGTGGACGTTTCATCAAGGCGGGGTGTTTCGCGATCACCTCCAGCGGCGGCAGCGCGCGCTCCCCCTCCTCCAGCCCGCGCCACGTGGTCGAGCGGGTGTTGAGGAGCGCCGCGCCAAACTGCGCAAACGCCGCGGCCATAACTGTATCTGGCACACCGTCTGCACGAACATCCACCAGTACAGCGTCCGGCAGCGCCTTGAGCGCTTTGCGGCAGGTGTCACAATTCTTGAGGCCGTAAATCGTGGTCATGGTTTTAGCACCCTCAAGATCGGGATGGGTCCGCGTGTCACGGGCTTAATCGTAGGTGCAGCCTTTGGTGCCAATCTGGCAATTGCTCTGCGCGCGGTAGGTTTTGTGGACAACCTTGCGGTGCTTTTTCTGGGCCACCGGATGCGCCATCATGGACTGATAGCTGACATTCTGGTTCGGCGTGCCACAGCAAATGACGCCGTTGATCGTGACAGGCTGGAGGCCCGCAGGGCAGTAATTATGGCTGGTGGCGTAGGGATACACCTTCGTCTCCGACGATCCCGCGGCGGCAGTTTGCGGCAGAGCGATGACAAGGCCGAGCGCAGCGGCCATGAGCATTCCGTTGAGTTTAAGCATGGTGTGGGTCCCTTGTACGGTTTGAGCCAGTTTTGCCGAGGGGGCGGGGTATGTCCAGTTGTTTTGTGGGGGATGATGGCAGGCACAGCTTAGTTTCAGTACCTTATTTTTGCCAAGACCAGTATGTATGGTCGAGAATATTATCAGGCCAAAACGCTACTACTGATTTGACAGAAAGCATAGTTTTCCAAAATGAAAGCCGCACATTCTTACCAATATTCTGTTTGTACTCGGGATGCGCCCTTTCAACAATCTCAACCTGCTTTTCTCGAAAGTACTTAGAGATTAGTAAATTCAGATGAACATCATCTCCACCGTAACCAACCAAAACCAAAGCCTCAGTTTCCTCCATTGCTTCCTCCAATCTCTTCCAATATTCGCGCAAGATCGGAGACGCTGCTATTACCGATGCTTTGTGTTGCACATGGGTTAAAACCACATGAGTACTTGAATAACCTTGAAGATTGGCAACAGCAGACATGGATGCCTTATGAAGGCTGCCATTTGCTGAATTATAATACAATGGTGAACCATGCAGGTGAAGATAGTATGATTGAGTTCCGGTAGACCTACGATCCATATTTGCCGGATCAAAAGCACTGACAAATCCGTCTAGCAAACAAGAATATCCACTAAATAATGGAGTTCTAACGAAGGAGCGATAGAGTAATTCATCGTAGTTTAATGTTGCAACGTGGCTTCTGGAGTTTTGTATCCACTCTACCAGAGGATCAACAAACTTTGCAGGCAAAGTATATGGACCTGAGTGAAAATGAGAGGCCGCAGCGTGCAGATAACTTCTGATGGCAACTGGAAACGCTTTTCCATCTGACGTCAACCAACTGGCTCCATCTTCAGTTTCATGTTTTGAAATTTCATCACACGAAGCTAGTACTCTTTGTAAGCGATCCAATTCGGCTTCACTCTTTGGAGCGACGGCAATATCATCTTCAATAACATTTGCGGGCAGACATCTTAGGATAAGTTCCTTCTGCGTATTATTGAGTATTTCTGGGTTATTCCAAGCCGATTGAAGTGCAGCCTCCAGCTGAAAAAAAATCATTGTCGAGAGCGCGGCCCAAACCGTTTCCAAATAGCAATAGTTTTCGCATTTACCGCTTAGCCTTTGAACCTGAAGATTTCTCTGGCCGCGCTTACCAGCGCGCCCGTTTTGAACTTGAAACGCTCCACTGGAGCCTTTCTAACCCGCTTACGCGGGGTCGTTCAAAACACCTTCAAACTCCCGCCATTCCCCTTTGCTCATGCCAGAGTTCTCCTGCGTCACCTCTTCGCCCTTCAGCATCCGGCGCACGCAGTCCAATGCGCGGCCTGACATTGTGGCCCCGCCCAGACGGTAATCCTCGAAGGCGCCATAGGCGGCGGGCACCCAGTCGGCGACGACTTTGCAGATGGCGTCCGCGTAGACGCGGATCTCGTATTGGGCGTGGGGGTCGGCGCGCAGGCGCAGGAAGTGGAAGAGGTTGTGCAGGTCCACTTTCCAGTACCATTGCGTGTAGATGTTGGCGGGCAGGTTCATGCGCGCCAGCTCGCGCGCGAGGCCGTCTTGGGGCTCGCCATCGGGGCCTTGCGTGCCGATCATCGCCTCGTAATTGTCATAGGCACGGTTCGAATCGGACTTGAGGATTTCGAGCACACGCGCGGCCTCGGCCCCCTCCAGCACGCCGCCACGGCCCTGATTGTTGATCACAGACTGCGCATTCACATGCTCGGGCGCGGGAATGTAGAACTCGCGGTCGAGAATCGAGTAGCGGGCGGAGTATTCGTTGACGTTGGCGGTGCGGTGGCGGATCCACTGGCGCGCGACAAAGACGGGCAGTTTGACGTGCAGCTTGATCTCGCACATCTCGAAGGGGGTGGAGTGCCAGTGGCGCATCAAATAGCGGATCAGGCCCTCGTCGTTCTGGACAGATTTTGTGCCTTTTCCATAGCTTACGCGGGCGGCCTGACAGATCGCCTCGTCATTGCCCATGTAGTCGATGACGCGGATGAAGCCGTGATCGAGGACTTCGTGGGCGGTATACAGATGCGCCTCCATCCCCGGCGAGACGGCCCGCAAGGTGGGTGTGGACTGCGCGCGCTGTGCGTCGATTTCGGCTTGTTGGTCTGGGCTGATCGGCATGGGGGCGGGTCCTTGTGTCGAGTTTGCAATGGATTCGCCATTCACTATATCTGGCGGAGCGCGGCACAGGAACCGCGATATGCGGTATTGCTTTTTCGCCATGGTACAAGGGTTTATGAGACGTCCTTCATCCACAGCGTTGACAAAAGGGGGTAGCGGCAGCGATGGTCCGTTTAAATAAAATTAGGCTTCCGAGGGCAGAATAGTGAAAAATAAAATTGTAAGCCTCGCATTGATTGCGGGATTGGCTGCGTGCAGCGGCGGCAATCCGTTTGACACCACGGATACCGGAACCGGCGGCGGGACTGACGGGGGCACAGGTGGCTCGACCGGTGGCGAGACGGATGGCAACGGCATCACGACAAACGGGGTCCCGCCCGGCACGACATCGCCAACCGCCGGCTCGACCATCTTCCGGAGCGAAGCGCGTGTGGATACCCAAGGCTCGGCCGATTACGGCAACGGCTATGCCAACAGCGTTGCCTATAACAGCGCCAACGACACCTTCACGGTCAACAATTTGCCCTTCGACGGCGATACGCCCTACCACCGCAGGGCCGGAAACGCCGTGCGCAGTCTGAATGAAGGCCGCTTTAACGTATATGAAGCCGAGACGCTGGCAAATGATCCGGCTTCGGGCGATCCGATCAAACAGTTCACGTACCGCGCCATCTATGGCCAGAGCACGAACAAGGCAGCAGGCTCCACCACCACCCCCGCGACGCAGTTTGCCATCATCCGGACCGGCAACTATGTCCAATACGGCTTTGGCGGCTTTGTGTACCAGCGCGATGATGCCGTGAAATTACCTGAAAGGTTGCAGGCAACCTATACCGGAAAATCCGCTGGCCTGCGCGATTTCAGCACCGGTGGCGGCTTGCAATACACCACCGCCGATGTCGTCATCGATATCGACAGTGACGATTTTGACGAAGGCGCGGGCGTGAAGGGGCAAATCAGCAACCGCCGCATTTACGATTTGAACGGTCAGGACATTACCAGCACCATCGCAAACGGCATCTCCGGCAATCTGACGGAAATTCCGGACGCCCTGTTTGTTATCCAGTCTGGTGTGTTGAAAGAAAGCGGCGACATTGTTGGCGAAATTACCAGCCAGTATACCGATAGCAATGGTGATCTGGTGCCTTTCGAGGAGGGCAATTATTACGCTATCGTTTCGGGTGACGGCGCGACCGAGATTGTCGGCGTGTTTGTATTGGAGGCAGATGGTGCGCGCGATACCGGCGGCTTTATCGTCTATCGGGGCGACCCAGAGTAGCCATGCGCCTGCTCCAGCGACTTAGTTATGCGCTGGCCATTGGCGCGGCGACACTGGTTGTCACGCCAGTGGTGCTGGCCGACGATGCTCCTGTACAGCTCTCCGTTGATCAGATGCGGCTGGCGGCAGAGTTGAATTTGCGCAATGGCCAGATCAACGTCGCCCTACTGCTTGCGGACGCCTTGTTGCAACGGGATCCGCAGGATGTAACCGCTTTGCTGATCCGCTCGCATGCGCTTCGCGAAAAAGCAGACTACGGCGCCTCGCAAAGGGCAGCACGTGCTGCATGGCTGGGCGCAGAATCGGATGATCAAAAATATACGGCTGCCATGTTGATGGCGCAGGCGCTTTCTTCGGACGACAAACGGACGCGCGCGCAGCTGTGGTTGCGCCGTGCGGCACAGGTCGCCCCTACCAGGGCGCAGGCCGACCGTGTCGCGCAGGATTTCCGTTATGTCCAGCGGCGCAATCCATGGCAGACCAGCCTGTCGTTCACGCTGCAGCCCAGCTCGAACATCAACAATGGCTCGGCGCGCGACAGCTCCTCTTTGCTATACGAAATTCTGACCCCGCTTCTGGGCAACAACGAGGTTGTACTGGGCGCGACCAGCAAGGCACTGTCTGGCATTGAAACCGGGGTCGAGCTTGAATCGCGCTACCGTTTCCACCAGACCGAGCGGACGGCACATGACCTGCGGATCGGTCTTGCCTACCGCACCTATCATTTGTCCGGTTCTGCCAAACGCGATCTGGCCGCAGATGATGCCGCCGACATCAAGGGCAGCGATTTCGCATATGGAACAGTCCAGCTGGGCTATGGCTTCAAACAATTGCGTCAGGACAGGCGCGGCGAATTCAGCCTGAGCGCGGATATCGGTCAGAGCTTTTATGGCGGTGTGCGCTACAACCGGTTTTTGCGCACAGCCATCAGCCAGTCCTATTATCTTGACCCGACAACCAAGCTGGATATCGGGTTGAGCACGGACATCCGTCGCGCCGAGCGCGGTGCGTTTCAGGAACAACTAAGTGTAAGTGCCGGCGTGAGCAAGCAACTGGCCAGCGGCAATGGCCTCTATCTGGGAAGCTCCGTCAGTGTGGTACGTTCGGAAGTGGCGCAGCAGGAATATGACGAATTACGCCTGCGCGGGGGCTATATTCTGGGCCGCGAGGTGCTGAACACGGCACTACAATTCGGGCTAACTACGAGTTTTCGTAACTACGACATCTCACCCCATGCAGCAGACGGGCGGCGCGAGTTGCAAATTTCTGCGGAAATAACAGCGACCTTTAAAAAGATAGATTACATGGGCTTTAATCCTACCCTCAGCCTGAGTGCATCGACCACAAATAGCAATATCGGCTTATATGACGTCAACCGGCTTGGCATCGGCATTGGTATCGCATCCGCGTTTTAGCGATGTGACGATACTATTTGTCTGCCTCGACACGGGCCTGTGCAGTGCTAGGATACAAGTAGTATGACAAGGAAGAAATTTACTTAAAGGAGCGTCGCAATGCCGATCAAATACCTACACACCATGGTGCGTGTCAAAGACCTCGATGCATCCATTGCATTCTATAAACTGTTGGGGCTGATCGAGCGTCGGCGCATTGATCATGAGGGCGGCCGCTTTACGCTGGTGTTCCTATGCCCTCCAGATATGGCCGACGGCCATGCAGATGTTGAGCTGACGTATAATTGGGACGGTGATGACGGGTTGCCGTCGGATGGTCGCCACTTTGGCCATCTGGCCTATACGGTCGATAATATTTATGAGACGTGCCAGCACCTTATGGACAACGGCGTGACCATCAACCGTCCGCCACACGACGGGCGCATGGCCTTTATCCGCTCGCCCGACAACATCTCGGTCGAGCTGTTGCAGGAAGGCGATGCACTGGCACCGGCGGAGCCCTGGACCTCGCTGGGCAATACTGGCCACTGGTGATCCGCGCGACATTCACTGCGGCAGCGATCGCTCTCGCCGCCCTGCCCGCCGGTGCAGTCGAGTGCCGTCTGGCGCTTGCGCTGGCGGTGGATATTTCCAGCTCTGTGGATGAGACCGAGGACAGATTGCAGCGCAGCGGGATTGTTGCAGCTTTGACCGCACCCGAAGTAGAGAAAGCATTTTTTGCCGGTGATCTACCAGTTGCCATCGCCATCTACGAATGGTCGGGGCGGCACAATCAGGAGATGATCGTGGACTGGACGATGATTGACAGCCGCGCGGATTTGGTGCGTGTGGCGGAAGCCGTCGCCGCGTCTACCCGCAGCTATAACAGTTTTCCCACTGCGATGGGGTATGCGCTGGGGTTTGGTGCGCAACTGCTGGCGCGCGCGCCTGCTTGCCTGAATAAAACCATCGACATGGCAGGCGACGGGCAAAGCAACGAAGGCTTTCCTCCCGTCAATGCCTACCGTGAATTTGCCTTTGACGGAGTGACAGTGAACGGTCTGGTGGTAAATGCCGCGGATTTCGAGGGCGAGGTCGGGTTGATTGCCTTCTATGAAAGTCAGGTTTTGCACGGGCCAGGTGCCTTTCTGATCGTTGCAGACGGATTCGACGACTATGAGCGCGCGATGCGGCGCAAGCTGGAGCGGGAACTGGCCCCGCCTGCCATCGGCGCACTGATGCCTGTGGATGACGCGGGATGAAAGCGTGGCTGCTGGCGGCTGTTTTGAACAGCGGGCTGGCGTTTTGTGCAACGCAGGCTGTGGCGGCGGATCCCTGCCGTCAGGCGCTGGCCTTGGGGTTGGATGTTTCCGGTTCCGTCGATGCGCGCGAATACCGGCTGCAAATGAGGGGTCTGGCCAAAGCCTTGGACAGTGACGCTGTGCGCACCGCCCTGCTGGAGCGGGCCGAGACGCCAGTGGAATTGCTGGTCTACGAGTGGAGTGGCCCGCTGGATCAACTCACGCTGGTGCCTTGGACGCGGATTACAGATGCGGGAGTACTGGAAGCCGTGATTACGCAACTGAACGGTGTCGAGCGGCGCGCAGAGGCCACACCGGGCACGGCACTGGGGGTGGCGATGCTGACCGGTGCGCGGCACTTGGCACAACGCAGCCATTGCTGGCGGCACACACTGGACATTTCGGGGGACGGCAAAAGCAACCTTGGCCCGCGCCCGCGCACCGTTCAGGACCGGATCGAGATGCAAGGCATTACCATCAATGCTCTGGTGATCGGGGCAGATGATCCTGCGGGCGGCGACCAGAGGCAAAGCGAGATCGCTGAACTGAGTGCTTATTTCAGCGCCGAGGTAATTCTTGGCCCCGATGCATTCATCGAAGTAGCCCTCGGGTTTGACGGATATGCCGCCGCGATGGAGACGAAACTGCTGCGCGAGCTGGACGGGCTGGTCCTGTCGATGCGCTAGAGTCCGGCGCATTCGCGTCGACGCAGATGTTTGTGCACATCCTCCTGTTTCACGGTATCCAGAACACCAAACCTCCCCCTCCCACAAGGTTTCCCGCCATGCACCCGCTTTCCCGTCGCCATCTGCGCTGGCAAAGCGCGGCTGCATTCCTGCTGACGGCCCTGCCACGATGCGCGGCCTCCGGCCTTGTCCCGACCGAGCGTAACGGCACCGCACTGGACGGATATGACACCACGGCCTATTGGCAAACAGCGGGTCCCCTCAAATGCAGAAGCGCCCGTGTGGTCCTGTGGCAAAATATCCCCTGGATGTTCGCCAGCCAAGATGCAGCCGATCTGTTTGCGGCCACGCCTGACGCCTTTGCACCGCAATTTGGTGGCCATTGTACGCGCGCGATGTCGTTGGGCAAAATCGTGCAGGGTGATCCCGAAGTCTGGCGCATTTATCAGGGCAGCCTCAATCTGTTTGCCAAACCCATCGGTGGAGAGCGTTTCGACGAGGGACAAGATGCGATGATCGCGCTGGCGCAGGCTTTTTGGGTGAGTTTCGGGTGAGGCACCACGCCCCACCCCGGACCGTCAGTAGATATAGCGGATCTGGTCAGTCCAGTACCGCTCTACCCGTTTTAGGGATGCCGTAATCTCGATCACCCCTTCTGGCCCCAGCACACCGCGATCTTCCAGACCGCCCGCATGGCGCATGAACAGATCTGCCACAACATCGCGGATGTAGCGCCCCCGTTCCGTCAGGCGCACCCGCACAGAGCGGCGGTCGATCTCGCATTTCTGGTGGTGCATATAGCCCATCTCCACCAGCTTTTTCAGGTTATAACTGACGTTGCTGCCCTGATAGTAACCGCGGCTTTTCAATTCGCCCGCTGTAACCTCGTTGTCACCGATGTTGAATAACAACAGCGCCTGCACCGCGTTGATTTCCAACACGCCCACACGCTCGAATTCGTCTTTGATCACGTCCAGCAACAACCGGTGCAGCCGCTCTACAAGTGAGAGCGCCTCCAGATATCCGGTCATAAACCCTTTTTCGGGGGGGGACGTTTTCACATTGGCTGGCAGGCCAATGGGATCCTGAATGCTCATAGTACTCTCCGACATTTTTATGGCTCTACGCCGGAGATTGCCTAATAAATCAGAATATTTCGTTAAAAGCAGTCAGCTAAAATTATCCTTTTGCAATATGATCTTGGATGTCTTTGATCATGCCTGCATAAGGTGCTTTTGCTTCAAATTGTCCGGTGACCCATTGATAGAGGTCATGGTCGTTCTCGTTGAGCAGATCATCGTAGAGATCCAGCGCGCTTGTCTCCATGCCTGCCAGACGGTCAGCGGCATAGGCCGACAGGATCAGATCCATCTCCTTGATCCCGCGCCGCATGGAACGCATGGCAAGGCGCTTGACGCGCACGTCGCGCGGCTCGCCTTCGGGGCGCAGGGGCTGGGGGATTTCAATCATGTTTCGGCTCCATCAACATTGCCCGCAGGCGTTTTTCAAGGCGGGCCATGTGCTTGACGTTTTGCGCCATCGCCACACGCAGGCCGCGCATTTCGTCCAACAGGGCGGCGGCATCAGCGGGCAAAACCGATGCCTCAGACGTGCCGTCCAGCCCTTCACCCTCCCCGTTGATCAGCCACATCATAGAGACATTCAGCAGCCCCGCCAGCATCGACAACCGGTTGGCGCGCGGCTCGGATGTGTCGTTTTCCCATGCCTGCATCGTCACCAGACGCACCCCCAGACGGCGTGCAAGGGTGGCCTGATCCATCCCCGCCGCTTCGCGCGCGGCGGCCACACGGTCGCCGAAGGTGGCGGCATCGGGGGCGTACCAGTCTTTGGTGTCAAATGATTCGTCAGCGGTTGTCATTTCAGGCTCCATTAGCGCCGGTGGCGCTTGTGATTTTGATACGCACGCGGCGCTTGCAACTACGGGGGGGCACCCCCTATGAGTGGATTTGAACACATATAGCGTATTGAGGCCAAAATGGAACTGCTCTCCCGTACTCTCGCCCGCGTCAAACCCTCGCCCACAATTGCCGTCACGACCAAAGCGCAAGAACTCAAGGCCGCGGGCCGTGATGTGATTGGTCTGGGCGCGGGCGAGCCGGATTTTGACACGCCGCAAAATATCAAGGATGCAGCGATTGCCGCAATCAACGCGGGCAAAACGAAATACACCGCCGTCGATGGCATCCCCGAGCTGAAGCAGGCAATCTGTGCCAAGCTCAAGCGCGAAAACGGGCTGGACTATACCCCCGCACAGGTCAGTGTCGGCACGGGTGGCAAGCAGACACTGTACAACGCGTTTATGGCTACGCTGAACCCCGGTGAAGAAGTGATCATCCCTGCGCCCTATTGGGTCAGCTATCCCGATATGGTCCTGCTGGCGGGCGGCACCCCTGTCTGTGTCGAATGCCCGATAGAGCAGAACTTCAAGCTGAGTGCAGAGCAACTGGAAGCGGCGATCACGCCCAACACCAAATGGTTCATCTTCAACTCGCCCTCCAACCCGACCGGTGCGGGGTACACTTGGGACGAGCTGAAGGCACTCACCGATGTGCTGCTGCGCCACCCTCATGTCTGGATCATGACCGACGATATGTACGAGCATCTGTGCTATGACGGGTTCACGTTCTGCACACCGGCACAGGTGGAGCCAAAGCTGTATGACCGCACGCTGACCTGCAATGGCGTGTCCAAAGCCTATGCCATGACAGGCTGGCGCATCGGCTATGCGGCTGGCCCTGAAAAGCTGATCGGGGCGATGCGCAAGGTACAGTCGCAATCCACGTCCAACCCCTGCTCTGTCAGCCAATGGGCGGCCGTAGAAGCCTTGAACGGCACGCAAGACTATATCGCGCCCAACAACGAGATGTTTGTACGCCGCCGCAATCTGGTGGTTGAAGCCCTGAACGCGATTGACGGTATGGTCTGCCCTGTGCCCGAAGGCGCGTTCTACGTCTATCCCTCCATCGCGGGGCTGATCGGCAAGACGTCGGCGGCGGGCACCAAGATCACGGATGACGAAGTCTTCGCGACAGCCCTGCTGGAAGAAACCGGCGTGGCGGTGGTGTTTGGCGCGGCCTTCGGCCTCAGCCCGAACTTCCGCATCAGCTATGCCACATCGGACGCCAATCTGGTGGAAGCCTGCAAGCGCATCACAGCGTTTTGCGCAAGCCTGACCTGATCGCACCCTCTGCACCTGCTGCCACCCTCAGGGTACGGCAGGTGCCACACCACGGGTTTCCTTGTGCCAAAACAGCCTTTATGACCTTGTCCCAGCGCCAAGAAAGCATGAAGGACGTACCATGAGCGACAGATTGCCCGATTACTACTTTCGTGTCCGCGAAAACGGGGCCTTTGTATTCCGGCTGGATACAGAAAACCGTCAGCGCCGGATCGAGATGGACCAGATTGCCGTGATCAACATGCGCAACGGCGAGATCAAGGCGCAGGGCGACCGCACCCTGTCCCCCGAGGACATCGACGCAATCAAATCATGGATGGCAGAGCGCGCGCAAACACTGGCGCACCGCGAGATCGACGATATTTTCCGCGCTGTCGACTACCTCAACACGACCACTCACTGGGTACAATCGCGCGCCACAGATGAACAGCTGGATGCGGTGACAGACCAACTGCTGCTGGCCATGCATGATTTGCGCACGACGCTGGTGCGCAAAAAGGCTGACCGGCTGACCAATGGCTGATCGGTTGAGACAGGGCTAGGCAGCAGCCTGACGCGCGCGGATCGCAGGCAGCACTATGCGCCAGAACCGCAGGTTCAGGAATATCGCCGCCACGCCCAACCCGATGCCAAGTCCACCCCATACGCCAATCCCCTCCAACCCGAAGGTAAAGCCCAGCAGATAGGACATCGGCACACCGATCCCCCAATAGCTGATGGCGGCATAGATCATCGGCATGCGCGTATCCTGCACGCCGCGCAGCACGCCAAGGGCGACCACTTGCGTGCCATCCACCAGCTGGAACAATCCTGCCATAAACAGGATGCCCACCCCGATTTTCAGGATTTCGACCTTGGCAGGCTCGTCCTCCAGAATGAAAATGCCGATCAGGAATTCAGGGTAGAGAAAGAAGAACGATACGGTGACAATCGAAAACACCAGCGATATCGCCGTGACCACCTTTGCGCCGCGCGCCAGATGCGGGGCGTCCATGCGACCGTAGGCATTGCCCGCGCGCACTGTTCCTGCATTGCTCAGTCCCAAATGCACCATGAAGGTCAGAGACGCCAATTGCACCGCAACGCCGTGGGCCGCCAGCGGCACGGTGCCAAGCCAGCCCATCATCACAGCAGAGGCGGCGAACAGGCCGACCTCGCTCAGCAGTGTCACAGAGATCGGCCAGCCAAGGCGGAACACCCGCGCCAGCATATCCCAATCCGCGCCCCAGAGGCGGCGGAACATATCGTGCTGGGGCAGCGCAAACCGGACGTACAGCACCACACCCACCAGCGAGATCGCCTGCGTGGTAACCGAGGCAATGGCAGCACCTGCCACCCCCAGCTCTGGTGCGCCCCAGTTGCCGAAGATCAGCGCATAGTTCACCAGCGCATTACAAATCGCAGCCAGAACGGTGATCCACAGCACAACCTGCGTGCGCTCCAGCGCGGCCAGATAGCTTTTCAGGACCATCACGAACAGCGCAGGCAGAATGCCCCAGCCCGCAATCCCCAGATATTCCGCGCCCAGTGTCACCACTGCTTCTTCCTGCCCCATCAGGCGCAGGATCGGGGCGGCATAGATCATCAGCGGCATCGCCAGAACGCCAAAGCCAAAGCTGAGCCAGAGCCCCATGCGCGTGGCGCGCCGGATCGACGTTTCGTCCTTTTCAGCATGAAACGAGGCGACCATCGGCATGACCGCAGAGGCAAAGCCGGAGCCGCAGATGAACAGCACAAAGAAGAAGGTCGAGGCCAGCGTGACAGCAGCCAGCGCCTCGACCCCGTACCAGCCCAGCATTACTGTATCGGTCACGCCGATCGCCATCTGGGCAAGGTGGCCGCCGATCAGCGGTAGGCCCAGAATTGCGATGGCACGGGCATGGGCGGGAGTGGTCATGTTCTTTTGCATCACCCATCTCTAGGCCCGATTGCGCGCGGCGAAAAGTCCTCAAATGTCTTGGTTGCCGGTTCCGTGATGTTGCGTCATTTGTTCCAAGGCAGGATTGTACAGCAGGGGCATGGCATCCTAGGCTGGGACCAGGTAGGGGAAACCGCAGGGAGAACGGACATGATACCGCATTGGACACAAACGGTAGACCTGAACGGCGAGGCATTTTTCATCCGCCATTGGGGAGACAAAAATGCCCCCAAACTGCTGATGCTGCACGGCTTTCCCGAATACTCCGGCGCGTGGAACGATCTGGCACCGCTGCTGGCCAAGCGTTTCCATTGCATCGCCCCCGACCAGCGGGGGTATGGCCAAAGCTGGCGGCCCGCCGATCCGGCACTCTATAAAACATCCCTGCTGGTGGCCGATATGGTGGCATTGATCGGGGACGCCCCGGTGATCGTGCTGGGCCACGACTGGGGCGCCTCCGTGGCCTATGCGCTGGCCATCGGGCGGCCGGATCTGGTGTCACAGCTGATTATCATGAACGGCGTGCATCCTGCCCCTTTCCAGCGCGAACTGGCCAAGGGCGGCGCGCAAACAGATGCTTCACAATATATCCATTTCCTGCGGCGCGCGGGATCAGAGGATATTCTGGCAGCAGATGATTTTGCCAAACTTATGGGCCTCTTCTCGGCTCATATGGATATGGACTGGCTGCACGGCGAGACGCTGGCGGGCTATAAGGCTGCGTGGCGTGATGCAGCTGGGCTGCGCGGCATGGTCAACTGGTATCGCGCCTCGCCTTTGAAAATCGGTGCGGCGGGCGAAGAGATCGAGGGACTGGCCTTTGATCCCGCCCGCCTCCAAGTGCGCTGCCCGCATCTGTTGGTCTGGGGGCTGAATGACACGGCCCTGCTGCCCCAAACCACCGAAGGGCTGGAGGAGTATGCCCCAGACCTCACCCGCGTGCAGATCGCAGGTGCCGACCACTGGCTGCACCACCAGAAACCCGATGAGGTGGCAGAGGCGATCCTTGGTTGGCTTTAACGGGCGACTAAGGTCTCGCGCTGAGAGTTTTCAGCTTTCACACCCCTGCGCGCTTTGGCACACTAAAGATATATGCGCTTTCGCATACTAAGGCCTATCCGCTTTCGCATACTAAGGCTTATGCGCTTTCCCACACTACGGGGCAGCATCTGCACCCTGCAACAACTGAACCCAACACGTAACAAGTAAGGAGAGACAGTTTGGAATTCGGGGTTCTCATTATTGTCGCTGTTGTTTTTTTCGTTTGGGTTTTCAACCGTAAGGGCCGGACAACCGACACCCATCAGCCAGAAGAAACATCCGGTCGCGAACGCCGCAGCAGGCGTCGCCAGCCTTACGACCCGTCCGAAGGCACCCGCAAACCCGCTCAACCGGTCCTGCAAGGCAGCGCCTATGTCGTGGACGGCGATACAATCGTGATCGCAAAAACCCAGATCCGCCTGTTCGGCGTCGACGCGCCCGAAATGAATCACCCCTACGGACACAAGGCGAAATATGCGCTGGTTGCCTTGTGCAAAGGCCAAAAGATCCGCGCCGAAATGATCGAGGAGGACACCTATGGACGGACCGTTGCGCGCTGCACCCTGCCGGACGGTCGCGACCTGTCTGCCGAGATGGTCAAAATCGGCATGGCCATCGACTGGCCGAAGTTTTCAGGCGGTATCTATCAGCATCTGGAACAACCGGACGTGCGCAAAAAGCTCTGGCTGGCGGACGCCCGGCAAAAAGGCCGGATGCACATCTGGGAGCAATTCGAGGCGAAACAGAAAGCGGGTGGTGCACAAAGATGAACAGCACGGCGGCATGCCGGGCGGACGCATCACACAACACATGTAATTCAGCCACAAACCGCCCAATTGGCTGGGGATAACCCCGTCACAGCGATTGCCCCTGCCCGCGCAGCCTGTCAAAATGGCCGCTAATCAAAAACAGCAGCAGGCGCCCCCAATGTCCGATCTCCTCTCCGGCGCTACGCCGAAAGCCTCCGACTATGATGCCTCCTCCATTCAGGTGCTGGAGGATATGGAGCACGTCCGCCTGCGCCCCGGCATGTACATCGGCGGCAAGGACGACCGCGCGCTGCACCACATGGTAGCAGAGATCATCGACAACTCGATGGACGAAGCGGTCGCAGGGCACGCCACATGGATCGAGCTGGAGCTGCACGAGAATGGCCACGTCACTGTGCGTGACAACGGGCGCGGCATCCCGATTGATCCGCACCCCAAAGACCCGACCAAATCCGCGCTGGAGATCATTTTCTGCACGCTCAACGCAGGCGGTAAATTCTCGGGCGATAACTACGAGACATCGGGTGGTTTGAACGGTGTCGGCTCCTCGGTGGTCAACGCGCTCAGCGATCATTTACGCGTCGAAGTGGCGCGCAACCGCGAGTTGTTTGCCATGGAATTCTCGCGCGGGGTACCTCAAGGAGCCTTGGTCAAAATCGGCGCTGCGCCCAACCGGCGCGGCACCGCTGTGACCTTCCACCCCGATCCTGAAATCTTCGGCAACCTGCAACTGCGGTCTTCCAAGCTGTTTGCGATGGCGCGCTCCAAGGCGTTCCTGTTTTCCGGCGTTGAAATCCGCTGGAAAACCAGCCAGCCCGATGGCGACACGCCGATGGAGGCAACCTTCCACTTCCCCGGCGGTCTGGCCGATTATCTGGGCGAAGTGCTGGGCAAATCCGCCACCTACGCCGAGGCGCCTTTTGGCGGCACTGTTGATTTCAAAGAGAAGTTCGGCCAGCCCGGCAAGGTGAACTGGGCCATCAACTGGACCCCCTCCCGCGACGGCTTCATCCAGTCCTATTGTAACACCGTCCCCACGCCCGAAGGCGGCACCCATGAGGCGGGGTTTTGGGCGGCGATCCTGAAAGGCATCAAAGCCTACGGCGAATTGGTCGGCAACAAAAAGGCCGCGACCATCACCCGCGAAGACTTGGTCACGGGCGGCTGCGCGCTAGTATCATGCTTCATCCGCGAGCCTGAATTTGTGGGCCAGACCAAGGACCGTCTGGCCACCGTGGACGCGCACCGCATGGTGGAAAACGCCGTGCGTGACCATTTCGACAACTGGCTGGCGGCGGATACAAAATCTGCGGGCGCGATCCTTGATTTCCTGATCCTGCGCGCTGAAGAGCGCCTGAAGCGGCGTCAGGAAAAAGAGACCGCCCGCAAATCCGCCACCAAAAAGCTGCGTCTGCCCGGCAAGCTGACCGATTGCACCAGCAAAACCCGCGAAGGCACCGAACTGTTCATCGTGGAGGGCGATTCCGCCGGCGGCTCCGGCAAGGGCGCGCGCAACCGTGTGAATCAGGCGCTGCTGCCGCTGAAGGGTAAAATCCTCAACGTGCTGGGTGCTGCTTCCTCGAAATTGCACACTAACTCCGAGATCAACGATCTCTGTGAGGCGTTGGGTGTGCGGATGGGCAGCAAATTCAACCTCGACGATCTGCGCTATGACAAGATCATCATCATGACGGACGCGGACGTGGACGGCGCGCATATCGCCGCGCTGCTGATGACGTTCTTCTACACGCAAATGCGCCCGATGATCGACGCAGGGCACCTCTACCTCGCCTGCCCGCCGCTGTTCCGCCTGACCCAAGGCGCGCGCCGCGTCTATGTGGCCGACGATGTGGAGAAGGACATGTATCTGGCGAAAGGCCTTGGCGGTAAAGGCAAGATTGATTTGCAACGCTTCAAAGGTCTGGGCGAGATGGACGCGAAAGACCTCAAAGAAACCACCATGGACCCCGCCACCCGCAAACTGATCCGCGTGACGGTGCAGGAGGATACGCCGGGTGAGACCGCCGATCTGGTGGAGCGGCTGATGGGGAAAAAGCCGGAATTGCGGTTCCAGTATATTCAGGAGAACGCACGGTTTGTGGAGGAGTTGGATGTTTGAGTGGAGCTCTTGATGGAAATCGAATTTCCACTGTCATTCCCTGTGATTTGAACACCAGTTTCAATCAACTCAGGAAACTCGAAGTCAAAAAAAAGATGGAAAGAGACGGTAAATGATGCTCTGACTAAGGTTTTACCAAGAGATAAGTTTGCTTCTGAAGAGGACCTTTCTTTGACGATTTACGATTTCCCAACTGATCGGCCAGATAGCGATGTTGATAATATCATAAAGCTCATTCAAGATGCTTTGACTACACGGGTATATGTTGATGATAAGCAGATAAAACGTGTGGTAGCCCAACGCTTTTTAGAAGATGATCTAGAATTTTATGGTGAACTTCCAAAGCTTGTTTCTGCTGCTCTAGTGAATGACCGGCCGTTCGTATATGTTTACATTAACAATGCTCCATTGGAGGACGCAGTATGAGTCACGACGCACATGAGATGCTCGCGATAGACGCCTTACTTCCACGCTACCAAAGCATGGGATACGTTCAAGCGGAGAACGTTGACATTCCAGAGTTACCAAAAGAGTTTCGCGGTTATCAGCCTGATCTTATCCTCGCTAAAAATGGTAAATTTTTAGCCGTTGAGTTGAAAAGCCGCCGGATCAATTCTGTTCATCGCAGGTTAGAGGAGCTTAAAGCCGCTTTTGAATTAGACCCTAATTGGAAGTTTGAACTCATTTATCTTGACGACAAATTAAACCAGATACAAATATTGCAGCAGCCAACTTCAAAAATCTTGGACGCGTTAACGAATATCGAAACCGCCGTGAAAGGTGGGCATATTGAAAGCTCATTTTTGCTCGGCTGGGCAACGTTTGAAGCCGCTGCGAGAAATACACACAGTAGAACTTTTGCCAAACCTCAGTCCCCTGGGAGATTAGCAACGGTGCTAGCAGAGAGAGGCGAAATAGACCCTGATGAGGCTTCCAAGCTTCGCGAGCTGGTCTCAAAAAGAAACTCGCTTATACACGGAGGATTAGACACTGATATTTCAGTCGCTGATGTTGTAGCTCTTACCAACATTATTCGAAAGTTAGTGCGTTCTAACTAAATAGAATTACCATTTGGTGGTCGAGCATCTCCTTCCCCCTTGCCAACCCCCACTCCACTCCCCCAAATACCCCCATGCGCCTCCTCCTCATCGTCCTTCTCTTCCTCGCCGCCTGTGGCCGCCCGCTCACCCCGTCCGAGCAGGCGTTTGCGCAGACCATTCACGGCCCCACGCTCAACTACAGCAGTGTCCGCCTGCATGACGGCGCGCCGACGCGGGCGGTGACGTTCCGGCGCAAGCCGCGCCCGCGCACGACCTGCCGCGAGTTGATCTTTCCGCCCAATCCGCCCGAGGAGACCGAAGTCACCTCCAAACCCGCCGCCGTGGCGCTGTTCAACACCGTGCTCTTCGACAAGGACTGGTTTCTGGACGATTATCTGCCCGATTACCCCGACCGCATCGGGCTGGTCGCCGCGATGCTGCTCAGCCATGAGTTGACCCATGTCTGGCAATGGCAAAACCGCAAGCTGACCGGCTATTCCCCGCTCAAGGCCGCGTCCGAGCATAGCGCAAGCGATGATCCCTACCTGTTCGAGCTGGAAAACCGCAAGTTTCTGGATTTCGCCTATGAGCAGCAAGGATCGATCGTGGAGGAGTTTGTCTGCTGCCGCGCGCTACAGCCGCAAGGGGGGCGCACAAAACGGCTGTACAGCCTGATCCGGCAAGTCATGCCTGTGGCCCCGCTGCCCCACAGTCCTGCCTACAACGTCAGCCTGCCATGGGACGGGGTGGACCTGAAAACCATCTGTAAATAGGAACCGCAACGGGTGTAGAGCGCGCGGAATTTTAAAAAATTCCGGCCCGAATTTTCAAAAAATTCGCCTTCTGCCTCAAACCTGCGCCAAACGCTGGATCAGTGCCCAAGTCTCCGCGCCCACTTCCACCGGATCCATCACCACCTTGTGTCGCCCCGGCATCCGCGCGCCTTCGTCCTGCGCGATGTGATCGGCCAGTGCCTGCACTTTGTCGACAAAACCGGAACTGACCGAGGGATCAATCAGCAGATAATACTGCCCCAGATCATGCGGCGCACCTTCTGGCGCTTTCAACGGTTTGACATCGCGCGACAAGACCGAGCCTGTCATCGCCGCCGCCAGCACTTCGGCCATCAGGCCAAAGCCCCAGCCCTTGTGGCCGCCCATCGACACCAGCGTGCCTTTGATCGCCGCATCCGGATCCGTGGTCGGGTTGCCGCTTGCGTCCAGCGCCCAGCCTTCGGGGATTCTCTCGCCCGCGGCCTTTGCCATAGTGATTTTACCCAGCGCCACAGTGGTCGTGGATTGGTCAAACTGCATCGCGATGCCGCCCGCACCATCAGGCACAGAAAACGCGATAGGATTGGTGCCAATGGCGCGGGTTTTTCCGCCCGGTGCGGCCACAATGGGCGAGGCGTTGGTAAACCCGATGCCGATCATCCCCGCCATTGCGACTTGTTCCGTAAAATATCCCAGCGACGTACAGGTATGCGCATGGGCCACCGACAGCGAGGCTACGCCTGCCTTCCGTGCCGCATCCAGTGCGACAGGTAGTGCGTGGGCAAAGGCGGGTTGGGCAAAGCCAAAGCCCGCATCGACGACCACAGCAGCGCTGCGCGGCGTGCTCACCTGCGGGGTCACCGTGCCCGACACACGGCCCGACCGCAGCTGTTGGCAATAACTTTCGACATAATAGAGACCGCAGATCTTGTTACCGACACTTTCGGCCTTGCGCACAGCGCGGGCAACCTCGGCAGCGGCAAAGGCCCCTGCCCCGTGTGACATCAGCGCAAGGCACACGGTTTGTTCAATCTCGTCGAGGGATATCTGCGGCATCTTCTGGGCTCCGTTCAAAGTTTGCCCTGTCAGAACAGCCTCCTCCCCGCAGGTCAAGCACAGCGTCGCTCTGCGCGCGGCTTAAACGGGGCTCAACCCGCCTTGATCCAGACAGATCTGGCGGTCCATCCGCGCAGCCAGCTCAAGATTATGGGTCGCAATCAGCGCGGACAGGCCAGTGCTGCGCACCAGCGCCATCAGCGCCGCAAACACCGTCTCGGACGTCGCGGGATCAAGGTTGCCTGTCGGCTCGTCCGCGAGCAACAGCTTGGGGGCATTGGCCAGCGCACGGCAGAAGGCCACGCGCTGTTGCTCGCCGCCCGACAGCTCTGCGGGGCGGTGCGCGCCGCGATGTGCGACGCCGACCTGCCCCAGCAAATCCAGCGCGCGGGCCTGCGCCACGCTGCGCGCCACGCCGTTTGCCAACTGCGGCAGGACAATGTTCTCCACCGCCGAAAACTCCGGCAGCAGATGGTGGAACTGGTAGATAAAGCCCACATCACTGCGCCGCACACCCGTGCGCGCGGCATCGCGCTTGCCGGTCATGTCCACACCGCCGATGTGCACCGTGCCCGCGTCCGGCGTGTCCAGCAGCCCCGCGATGTGCAGCAGCGTCGATTTACCAGCACCCGACGGCGCCACCAACGCGACAACCTCGCCGCGCGCCAGCGTCAGATCAATGCCGCGCAGCACCGTCACCTCGTTCGGTTTGCCATGATTATAGGCCTTCGTGATGCCCGACAGGCGCAAAACAGGATCACTCATAGCGCAGCGCCTCGACAGGGTTCATCCGTGCGGCACGGCGCGCGGGAAAGATGGTGACGATGAACGACAGGCCCAGTGACAGGCTGACGGCAGACATCACATCGCCAAACTCCAGCTTGGCGGGCAGGAAGTAGATGCCTCTTATGGACGGATCCCACGCGTTGCCGCCCGACAGCCAGTTCACCATGCCGAATATCTGGTCCACGTACAGCGCAAACAGGCAGCCGAACATCACGCCCAGCGCCGTGCCAATGATGCCCGTAAAGGCCCCGCAGATGAAGAATATCCGCAGGATAGAGCCTTCACTCAGCCCCATCGTGCGCAGGATGCCAATATCGCGCCCTTTGTTTTTCACCAGCATGATCAGGCCGGAAACGATGTTCATCGCGGCAATCAGCACCAGAATGGACAGGATCACGAACATTACATTGTCCTCGATATCCAGTGCGTTCAGAAAGCCCGATGATGCCTCGCGCCATGTCCAGATCAGCGCGGTGTCACCCGCCGCCTCCAGAATGGCAGGCCCCAGACGGTCGACGCTATCAGGTTCCGACACCATCACTTCCAGCTCGTTCACCGCCCCTTCGGAGTTGAAATAGCTCTGCGCCTCTGACAGCGGCAGATAGGCGCGGGTGCGGTCAATGTCATAGCGGCCGGCAGTGAAAATATAGGTCACCTCATAGGCGTTCACGCGCGGGCTGGTGCCAAAAGCCGTCCGCACTCCGTCGGGCGAGATGATGCGGATGCGGTCGCCTACTTGCGCGCCAAGCGTGCGGGCAATGCCAGACCCGATGGCGATGCCTTCACCAAACCGCGCAATGTCGCCTTCGGCCGTCTGCGGGTTGGCAACACGCGGGATCGTAGCAAGGTTTTCAGGCGAGATGCCATAAACTTCCATGCCAGCGTTATTGCCGCCAAAGGTCGCCATCACCTGCCCGCGCACAATGGGGGCCACGCGGGTCACGCCCTCAACCGCCGCAATCTGTGCCGCCCGCGCATCATAATCACGGATATTCCGGTCCACCGCGCCGTTGGGTTGCATCGTGCCCATCTCGTAGACTGTCACATGGGCGTTAGCGCCCAGAATGGTATCCACAAACTCCGCCCGAAAGCCCGAGCGCACGGCAAGCGTTGCAATCAGTGCAAAGACAGCCAGCGTGATGCCCACAAGGCTGATCCAGGTCATCACGCTGACGCCGCCCTCGGCGCGGCGCGCGCGCAGATAACGCCAGGCGATCATCCATTCAAACGGGGCAAAAGGCGGGGTTTTGGCGGCCATTGTGGTCCTTAATACAGTCTTTTTGTGCACTGCTTATACACTGCAATATTTTCGCGCACCGTGGGGGTTCGCGCGGGGCGGGTCAAGGCGGGCTTTCGCGCTCAGGCCCTTTGCCGCCGCCGGAACGGCATCCGCAGCAGACCGACCAGCCCTGCACTCCCCAGACTGCCCAAAGCAAATCCCAGACCTGCAAAGCTGAGGCCCGCAAAGCTGACCGGCACCGCAGGCTGGTAGGCGGCCCATGCGGCCTGCGCAATCTCGCGGTCGGTGAAGCGGGCGGCGTGATAGGCGCGCATAAACGGCCCCTGCCCCTCCAGCATCTGCAAATCCGCGCTCAGCCGTGCGTGGCGCGTGATGGAGCGGGCCATATCCGCGCCGCGCCGGTCCAGAAACGGGGTGCCTTGCAACTGCGCCAGCGCCTCCTCGCGGCTCAGATCAGAGGCGGCAGCGGAGACGTCAAAATCCGCCACAACTTCGCCCAAGGCATCCACCGCACCGCCCAGACGCTGCAAATACTGCTGCGAGAATTCCGGGAACTGCGAGGTGGTGACTGCGCCGACAAAACCGCCTGCCAGTGCTATACTGCGTAGGATCATGCGCGGTGTCTCCCTGTGCCACAGCCATCACCGGCTTTGAGCGCCGCATAATCCGCCGCGCGTCTCAAATCAAGTCGCCTCCTATTCCGGTGTCAGCCGCAGCAAGCGCCCGTCCGTGTTGTCAAGGATCAGGATTGCACCGTCACGGTCAATCTCTACATCGCGCACACGGATCTCGCCGTCCAGAAAACGCTCCTCGCCCACCACACGGTCGCCCTCCAGCACCAACCGCACCAACCCGCCGGGGTTCAGAGACGCGGCCAGCACATCGCCTTGCCACCCTGCAAACATATCGCCCGAATAGAACGCAAAGCCACCGGGTGCGATCACCGGATCCCAGTAATATTGCGGCTCGGTAAAACCCTCTGCCCGCGCCTTTCCGGTGCCCACGGCAGCGCCACTATAATTCACACCGTAACTCACCAACGGCCAGCCGTAATTGGCCCCGCGCGTGATCAGGTTCAGCTCGTCTCCGCCTGCGGGTCCATGCTCCAGCGTCCACAGCGTGCCATCCGCGCGGATCGCCGCGCCCTGCACATTGCGGTGCCCAAGGCTCCAGACCTCGTTGTCAAAGGGGTTACCCCCCGCCGCACCACCCTCTGGCGCGATGCGCACAACCTTGCCGTAAGTCTTGTCCAGATCCTGTGCAAACTGCCGCTCGCGGTTGGTGAAATGCTCGCCCGTGGTGATGTAGATATATCCACCCTGCACCACCACACGCGCGCCAAAGTGCATGGCGTTGGGCGATGGCGGATCCTGCACAAACACATCGCGCACCTCCATGAGGGCCGTGCCATCCGCACTCAACACTGCGCGAGCAGCTGCGGTCGCAGACATGCCGCCCGCCATTGGTTTCGCGTAGGTCAAATAAATCACACGGCTGGTGGCAAAATCCGTCGCCAAGGCAACATCGAGCAGCCCACCCTGCTGCTGCGCCAGCACCTGCGGCACACCGGTAATCGGTTCGCCCACTGTGCCGTTCTGCACCAGTCGCAAAGCACCCGACCGCTCGGTCACCACAATACCACCCTCCGGCAGCACAGCCATCCCCCAAGGCGTGTCCAACCCTTCAGCCAGCACTTCGATCTGCATCTGCACACCACTGCGCAGCGCAGGCGCGCGGGTTTGCGTCGGCCATGCAGGCGCAAACTGCGGCGCATTCTTATCGCCCTGCGGCACGCCCTGCGCATGAGCCATCCCGCCCAGCGCCAGCACCGCCACACATGAATAGATAATCTTCATCGCCATGCCTCCCAACACTACGGGAACAAGAATGGCGCAAAAGGGTGCCGCGTCCAGTGTGCGGCACCCTGATTGGTCAAATTCCGCGTACAGTCAGACCTTTGTAGATCTGCGCCACGCGCTCAACCGCCATTTCCGGCGTCAACTCTTCGCTGATCCCCGTCCGGCGCGAGGTCAGCTCGACCACGCCATTCTTCAAGCCACGCGGGCCAACCGTAATACGCCACGGCAAACCGATCAGGTCCATCGTCGCAAACTTGCCGCCTGCCCGCTCGTCACGGTCATCATAGAGCGGCTCAAGACCCAGCGCGGTGAGGCTGTTGTACAGCGCCTCACAGGCCGCATCCGCTTCGGCGTCGCCCTGCTTGAGGTTCACAATCCCACAATGGAAGGGCGTCACACCTTCGGGCCAGATGATGCCCTTGTCGTCATGGCTGGCCTCGATGATCGCCCCCACAAGGCGAGACACACCAATCCCGTGGCTGCCCATATGCACCGGCACAACCTTGCCATCCGGCCCTTGCACCTTCGCGCCCATGGCCTCGGAATACTTGGTCCCGAAGTAAAATATCTGTCCCACTTCGATGCCCCGCGCCACACGCCGACGCTCCTCGGGCACTTCGTTGAACAGCGCTTCGTCATGCGTCTCGTCCGTGCGTGCATATTTCGTGGTAAACTCCTGCATCACAGCGGCACATTGCGCGTGATCATCATAGTCAATCGCCCGGTCACCAAAACGCAGATCGGTCACCGCGCTGTCATAGAACACCTCCGACTCGCCCGTCTCTGCCAGCACCAGAAACTCATGCGTGTCCTCGCCACCAATCGGGCCACTGTCCGCCCGCATCGGGATCGCCTGCAAGCCCATCCGCTCGTAAGTCCGCAGATAGCTGACCAGATGGCGGTTATAGGCGTGCAAAGCATCCTCTTTGGTCAGGTCAAAATTATACCCGTCCTTCATGAAAAACTCGCGGCCACGCATCACGCCGAAACGCGGCCGCATCTCGTCGCGGAACTTCCACTGGATATGATAGAGCGTCAGCGGCAGGTCTTTATAAGACCCCACATGGCTGCGGAAAATATCCGTGATCATCTCTTCATTGGTCGGACCATACAACATATCGCGCCCCTGTCGGTCCGTGATCCGCAGCATCTCTTCGCCGTAATCATCATAGCGCCCGCTCTCGCGCCACAGGTCCGCAGGCTGCAGCGTCGGCATCAGCATCGGCACATGGCCCGCGCGCAACTGCTCCTCATGCACAATATTTTCCAGCTTGCGCAGCACCTTGAACCCCAGTGGCAGCCACGAATAAATCCCCGCCGCGTTCTGCTTAATCATGCCCGCGCGCAACATATAGCGGTGGCTGACAATCTGCGCCTCGGACGGGGTTTCTTTCAACACGGGCAGGAAATAACGGCTCAAACGCATCGGGGCGCTCCTCAATCAAATTCGCCTTTGGCCTATGCGAAACCTGCCCCCGACACAATCACCAACGGGAGCGGCTTCTTTATTTTGCCTCTAAACTCCGGGGAGTTCGAGGGGCTGGCCCCTCGATTATTCCGCTTTCACCGCGCGCTGTGCCAGACTTAGTGCCACCTGAACAGCCTTGCCCATATCCTGCACCGATATCCACTCAAGCGGCCCGTGAATCTCCTGCATGCCGGTAAAGATATTCGGGCAAGGCAGGCCCATTTCCGTCAGGCGCGAGCCATCTGTGCCGCCACGGATCGGCACCGATACCGGCTCCAGCCCCGCGTCGCGCACAGCTGAATGCGCCAGATCTACTGGCGTCATGTCGTTCTCCAGCCAGTAGCGCATGTTGCGGTATTGCGGTGTAATCTGGCAGATGATTTCCGCACGCGGCTCGGTCAATGCGATCGTCTCGCAGACCGAGAGCAGGATTTTACGCTTTTGCGCCAGCCCCTCGCGCTCGAAATCGCGCAGAATAAACCCGATCCGCACTTGCGCGGCATCGCCGCTGATGTCGGTGCAGTGGATGAAACCTTCAGTGCCGCTGGTCGTCTCTGGCGTCATGGTGGTCTGCGGCAGGGTTGCCAGAATCCGTGCCGCCAGATGGGTGGCGTTCACCAGCTTGTCCTTGGCCCAGCCGGGATGGATCGACACGCCGGTGACCGTGACAATCCCGCGGTCCGCCGAGAAGGTCTCGTGCTCGACCTCCCCCGGGCGCGACCCGTCAAAGGTATAGGCAAAATCGCAGGCCATATCGGCGGGCAGACGCGCATCAACACCACGCCCGATTTCCTCGTCAGGGGTGAAGGCCAGCCGGATTTCACCATGCGGGATCCCGGGGTTTTCCAACAAATGCCGCGCAGTGGTCATAATGATCGCCACACCCGCTTTGTCGTCCCCGCCCAGCAAAGTTGTCCCAGAAGCCGTGATCAGGTCATGCCCCACACACTGCGCCAGATGCGGCGAGATGTCGGGGCCAAGGCGGCGCTGCGGCGCATCGGGGAAGGTGATATCGCCGCCGTTATAGCCCGTAATCACACGCGGTTTCACCCCTGTGGCGTTGAACTGCGGCGCCGTGTCCACATGCGCGCACAGCCCCATCACGGGGCCATCCGTATTCCCCGGCACCGTGGCCAGCACCACGCCGTAGTCCGTCAGCCGCACGTCACTGGCGCCCATCTGCTCCAGCTCGGACACCAGCATCCGGCTCAGGTCCAGCTGGCAGGCGGTCGAGGGCTGGCTGGGGCTGTTCTCGTCCGACTGGGTATCAATCGCGGCATAGCGGATCAGGCGGTCTTGCAATTCGGCATCATAGGGGGTGCGCATGGGGATCGTCTCCGGTTTGGTATTGGGGGGGGCGGGTCAGGCAGTCTCGTCCGCAGCCACAACAAACAAGTGCCCCATCAGCGCCGCGCGTGCAATGGCTTGGGCAGTGGTATCCACATCCAGCGCATCGCGCGCACCGCGTAAGTGTTTCTCGACGGTAGCGACAGACAGACCCGTCAGCACAGCCACATCCTGCATGGTTTTACCGTCCGCGATCCATTCCAGCATCTCGCGCTGGCGCGGGCGCAGCGGGTTGCGTCTGGAGGGCAGCGGCATCCGCCCGATGTTCAGGTGCGCGGCAAGGCACATCGCCTCTATCGTCTCGCCGTGATCCTGCCACAGCGCATCCATCTGCCCTTGGGTCCAGTGCCGTTGCCCCATCATCCCCAACCCGCCCTTCAGCCGGGATGTGTCGGAGGGAAAGCTGAGCAGATATCCCGCAGGCTGGCCCGCCTGCTCCATCGCGTTCTGCACGGCCAGCTCGTCGGGCAGCAACCGCCCTGCCCGCGCCTCGGCCACAAACCATCCCAGCGACACCGCGCCGACATTCTCCGCCAACCAGCGGTAATGCGGCGAACGGCGGTAGAACCCGTCTCGATATAGGTGGCGAAATCCTCCTCGCCCAGCGAGGACAGGAACAGGATGTCCTGCAAATCACCCAGCGACATGCCATAGCGCGAACGGGTCAACCCGTAGCGTACGGCCTTGATGCCGAAGAACCCCAACCCCTCCAGCAGCAGCGCCCAGACCTCGGCATAAGTAGTGCCTTTGAGGATACGGGCGGTCTGGCGCAGCAGCGTCTGCGCATCGGGCACTTGAAGATCGGGCACTTTCAGATCGGGTGCCGGGTTGTCGGGCATCTGTCACTCTCCCATTTCGTCGTTGTCGCAAACCTACGGCGTGCAGCCCCGTACTGTCCAGACACCGCACCCGTGCGGCTGAGGGGTAAAACGCAAGCGCACTCTTGAAAAAAGGCGCCCCATAGGCGATGTGTGATCTAACAGTCAGGAGTGACCCATGGCCTTGCCCGTAAGAGACCAGATAAAATACTGGAGCGTCGCACTCGGCGTAATCCTTGTGGTTTTGTGGTTTATGGGGGATGTCCTGCTGCCCTTTGTGCTGGGCAGTGCCATCGCCTATTTTCTTGATCCCGTCGCCGACCGGCTGGAGCGTTTGGGCCTGAGCCGCGCAATGTCCACAGCAGCGATCACTGTCGTGGCAATTCTGATCTTTGTCATTATGGCGCTGCTGGTCATCCCGACGCTGATCTCGCAAGCACTCAATCTGTTTGCAGTCGCCCCCGACCTTACCAAACGCCTTGGCGCCTTCCTGACAGAACGGTTCCCCTCCATCCTCGAAGACGGCTCTACGCTGCGCAACTCGATCACCTCGCTGGGCACGCTGGTGCAGGAACGTGGCGGAGAACTGCTCAATACCGCGCTCAGCTCTGCGGCGGGGATCATCAACATCATCATGCTGTTCGTGATCGTACCTGTGGTGGCTGTCTATATGCTGCTGGACTGGGACCGCATGGTGGCCCATGTAGACAGCCTGCTGCCGCGCGATCATGCACATGTGGTGCGCCGTCTGGCCCGCGACATCGACAAAACGCTGGCCTCGTTCATTCGCGGGATGGGCACGGTTTGCCTGATCCTTGGCACCTATTACGCGATTGCGCTGATGCTGGTTGGGCTGCAATTCGGGCTGGTGGTGGGCTTTATCGCAGGCCTTGTGACGTTCATTCCCTATCTGGGCGCGCTGATCGGTGGCGCGCTGGCGCTGGGGCTGGCGCTGTTCCAGTTCTGGGGCGACTGGCTGTCGATCGGGCTGGTGGCGGGCATATTCGTGATCGGTCAGGTGATCGAAGGCAACGTGCTGACGCCCAAACTGGTGGGCAATTCGGTCGGGCTGCATCCTGTCTGGCTGATCCTGTCGCTGTCGGTGTTCGGCACGCTGTTCGGCTTCGTCGGTATGCTGGTCGCGGTGCCTGTGGCGGCTGCCCTCGGCGTGATTGCCCGCTTCGGGATCGAGCAATACCAGCAAAGCCTGCTCTACCGTGGCACCGAGCAGCCGCATATTACCGTCGACACCGACGAGGTTTGAGAATGTCGGTACAACTGGGATTTGACCTGCCGGTGCGCACCGCGCGGGAGCGCACGGATTTTCTGGTTGCCCCCTCAAATGCGATGGCCGTTGCCATGATTGAAAACTGGCGCAACTGGTCCGGTGCCAAGATGGTGTTGACGGGGCCACAGGGCGCAGGAAAAACCCACCTCACCCATGTCTGGGCAGATGCGGCGCAAGCGCGGATTATTGCCGCTGCCGATTTGACGGTGGCGGATGTGCCGATACTTGCCCGCACCTCTATCGCGGTCGAGGATGTGCCACAGATTGCCGCAAACGCCGAGGCGCAAACCGCCCTGTTCCACCTCCACAACATGGTGCTGGCCGAAGGGCATTCCCTGCTGCTGACCGGCGTGGGGGCCGTAGCACATTGGGGCATCACCTTGCCCGATCTGGACAGCCGCCTGCGCGGCGCGCTGGAAGCTATGATTGACGCGCCCGACGATGCGCTGCTGGCGGCTGTGCTGGTCAAACTGCTGGCGGACCGCCAGCTGGTGCCGCCGCCCGATCTGATCCCCTATCTGCTGGCCCGCATGGACCGCTCCTTTGCCGAGGCCAACCGGATTGTTGGCGCATTGGACCGGATCAGCCTTGCGCGCAAACGCCCCGTGACGCGGGCGCTGGCGGCACTAGTGCTGGACAAAGACGCGGCGGACGCGCGATAGTCTTAGTTGTTGCTTCGCTCTGATTTCAAACCGTTCTTCGCAAAGGCACGCCCATGTCTGATGCCGATTTCCTCACCGCGCCTTTTGATGCCCCCGTTGATCTGCCCGATCTGGATTTAACAGGAACAGGCCGGTTCCAGAACCGTGAACTCAGCTGGCTGGGCTTTAACTGGCGCGTGGTGGAGGAGGCAGAAAACATCCGTGTGCCTCTGTTGGAGCGGCTGCGGTTCCTGTCGATCTCTGCCGATAATCTCGATGAATTCTACACCGTGCGCGTGGCGGGCCTGCGCGAGCTGGCACAGGCAGGCAACACCACCCCCGCCGCCGACGGACTGACGCCTGCCGAACAACTGGTGCTGATCAACGAGAACGCGCGCGCGCTGATGCTGCGCCAGCAGGCTGTTCTGGTTGAGCTGCTGGGCCTGATGGACGCACAGAACATCATGCTGGAAGGTCTGGACGATCTGAGCGCCGATGATCTGACCGCCCTTGATGATACCTTCCTCAATCAAGTGTTTGCCGTTCTGTCACCGCTGGCAATTGACCCTGCCCACCCCTTTCCGTTTCTGCCCAACACCGGCTTTGCACTGGCCCTGCAACTGGAGCGGACGCGCGACAAGCGGCCCTTGCAGGCGCTGCTGCCGGTCCCTGCACAGGTTGACCGCTTTGTCTCCCTGCCCGCCCCTGATGGCTGCAAACGCTTTCTGGCACTGGAGGACTTGCTGGTTCTGAAAATTCCCGACCTGTTTCCGGGATACAAACTGAAAGCGCATTTTAAATTCCGCATCCTGCGCGACAGCGATCTGGAGGTGGAGGACGAAGCAGAAGACCTTGTGCGCGAATTCGAAGTGGCCCTGAAGCGCCGCCGCCGCGGCGAGGTGGTGCGCATGACCCATTCCGCAGGCGCGCCTGCAAAACTGCTGGCCACCATCATGGCAGAGCTGGGCGCGAAACCACAGGACGTGATCGAGATTGACGGCATGATCGGCATTGACGATCTGGCCAGTCTGGTCAGTGATGACCGCCCGGATCTGCTCTGGCCCGTGTTCACCCCGCGTATTCCCGAACGGGTCAGCGACCATGACGGCGATATGTTCAAGGCCATCCGGTCCAAGGACATGCTGCTGCATCACCCCTACGAGACGTTCGATATGGTTGTGCGCTTCTTGCAGCAGGCTGCGCGCGATCCGCAGGTGGTGGCGATCAAACAAACACTCTACCGCACCTCGCGCGACAGCCCGATTGTCGAGGCGCTCTGCGAGGCGGCGGAAGACGGCAAATCCGTCACCGCACTGGTCGAGTTGAAGGCCCGCTTTGACGAGGCAGCAAACATCCGCCAGTCGCGCCGTCTCGAGCGGGCGGGCGTGCATGTGGTCTACGGGTTCATTGACCTAAAAACACATGCGAAAATCAGCACCGTGGTGCGCCGCGAGGGCAGCGAGCTGGTCACCTATACCCACTTTGGCACCGGCAATTACCATCCCATCACCGCGCGCATTTACACCGATCTGTCGCTGTTCACCTGCAACCAGAAGCTGGGCCGCGATGCCACCAAGGTTTTCAATTATCTTTCGGGCTATGCCCTGCCCGCGCATCTGGACAATCTGGCCATCTCGCCCACCACGCTAAAGCCCCGCCTGCTGGAAATGATTGCCGCCGAGGCAGATCACGCCCGCGCGGGCAAACCGGCTGTGATCTGGGCAAAGATGAACAGCATTGTCGACGACGAGGTGATTGACGCGCTCTATGCCGCCTCGAACGCCGGTGTGCAGATCAGTCTTGTAATCCGTGGCATCTGCGCGCTGCGGCCGGGCATCAAGGGCCTGTCGGAGAATATCCGTGTGAAATCCATCATTGGCCGGTTTCTGGAGCACAGCCGCATTGTTTGTTTCGGCAACGGCTATGGGCTGCCGCATAAAAAGGCGCGGGTGTTCATGTCGTCCGCCGACTGGATGGGCCGCAACCTGAACCGCCGTGTCGAGACATTGGTCGAGATTGAAAACGCCACCGTGCAGGCCCAGATCACCAGCCAGATCATGGCCGCCAATCTGGCCGATATTGCGCAAAGCTGGGTGATGGCACCTGACGGCACCTTTACGCGATCTGCCCTGCCAGAGGGGCAATTTGCCTTCAGCTGTCACAGATTTTTTATGGAAAACCCGTCCCTGTCAGGGCGCGGATCAGCGGGTGCATCCGACGTGCCAAAGCTGACCCATACCGAGGATTGACGCACATATGCCCTGCTGTCACGCACGGTCCCATCAACGGATTAACACAGCGTTAAGGATTGACGCCGGCAAGGCGATGGGCCAATTTACGCCAACTTTCCGCCTCACCCGCCGGAGTGCGCATGACTGATTCAACCCCGACATCCCCCCCCGTGCCCGAAACCGGCGTGGCCGATTTGGGCCTGTTCGGCAAACCGCTTTTTCAGGATCCCGGCGCACGGGCGCTGCGGCGCGTGGGCGTGGTGGATGTCGGCTCAAACTCGGTCCGGATGGTGGTGTTTGACGGGGCGGCACGCAGCCCCGCGTATTTCTACAATGAGAAAATCATGTGTGCGCTTGGGGCCGGCATGGCCGACACCGGTCATCTGTCACCGCAGGGCCGTATCCGTGCGCTGTCTGCCCTGCACCGCTTCTCCAAGCTGGCCGAAGGCATGGGCCTGACCGAGCTGACGGCCGTGGCCACAGCCGCTGTGCGCGATGCCACCGACGGGCGCGCCTTCTGCGACGAGGTCCGCGCCCGGACCGGTATCAAAATCTGGGTGATCGACGGCGAGGAAGAGGCGCGGCTGTCTGCGCAGGGTGTGCTGCTGGGCTGGCCAGGTGCTTACGGTCTGGTCTGCGATATCGGGGGCTCCTCGCTAGAGCTGGCGGAAATCTCCGGCGGGCGCGTGGGCAAACGCGTGACATCCTCGCTTGGGCCCTTAAAAATGCGCGACATCAAAGGCGGCGCCAAAGCGCGCACCGCCCACATCAAGGACGTGATGGAAACACTAGCCGAAAAGATGGGCAGCCAGCGGGACCGGATGTTCCTTGTCGGTGGATCGTGGCGGGCCATTGCGCGCATCGACATGATCCGGCGCGGCTATCCGCTGCACGTGCTGCATGAATACCGCATGACGCGCCAGTCCGTGCGCGAAACGATCGAATTCATCCGCACCTCGGACATGGAGAAACTGCGGACAGAGGCAGGCGTATCTTCTGCCCGCGCCACGCTGGTGCCGTATGCCTGCGAAGTCCTGAGCCGTCTGGTCAAGACATTCAGCCCGAAAGACATTGCCATTTCCAGCTATGGCATCCGTGAAGGCATGTTGTACGAGCAGATGCCGCAACGCCTGCGCGACCGTGATCCGCTGATCGAGGCCTGCCGCTTTGCCGAAGACAAGGACGCGCGCAGCCCGGGTTTTGGCCGCATGCTGTATAATTTCATTCTGCCACTTTATAAATCGGCGCCTGCCCCGCGGCTGCGTTTGATCAAAGCGGCCTGCCTGCTGCATGATGTCAGCTGGCGCGCGCATCCCGATTACCGCGCAGAGGTCTGTTTTGACAACGCCACCCGCGCCAATCTGGGCGGGCTCAAACATGCCGAACGCATCTTTATGGGGCTCGCGCTGATGCACCGCTACTCCAACAAGCGCGAAAATGTCCGATTTGCCGACCTCTTTGATATGGTCGACGAACAGACGCGGACGGACGCCGAAATCCTTGGCAAAGCGATGCGGTTCGGCGCGATGCTGTGGATGGACAAGCTCGAAGAGCTGGGGGAAATGCGCTGGCACCCAAAGAAGAAGGAGCTGCATCTGCGGTTGAGCGCCGACATGATGCCGCTCTACGGGGAAGTGGCCGAAGCGCGGTTCAACTCGCTCGCCGCCTCGCTTGGTGCACAGGCGATTGTAAAAATGGCCCCTGCTAGAGATCTATCTGCGGTTGATCCGGTAGTTTAGGAAGCTGCGGTGCGGCCTCGGGGACAGGTGGTTTGCGGCGGATGATGATGTCTCCGTTTTCCAGCACTTCAGGCGCTGAATACACACTCCAGTCCTCGACCTCGTCCAGAACATCGCGCAGTTTCGGCCCCATCTGAACCAGGAAATCCTGCAAGGCAGGCCCTGCTTCTTCCATCAGTTTTGACATCTCCTCCAGCGCGGGGGACATTTCCTGCATCAAGCCCTCGAAGAACTGCTTTGCACCACGCTCCATCAACGACGGCGGTTCATCGGCTTTGGCGGGTGCTGCCAGCAGGAGCATGACCAGCGGAAGGGCTGCAAGATGTTTCATGCCCTCAATATAGACAGGGTTTGGAAAATCACCAGCTTACAGATCAATATCAATCGTAACCGGAAAATGATCAGAGGCGGTAACCAGCGCATCGCGCAGCGCCGGATTGGCCCAGCAGTCAGGATCATCCAGTGGGTGCCAGATCCGCCAGTACGGCGCACGGGCGCGCAGCTGCGGGCACAGCATGATATAGTCGAGCAGGGCTTGCAAAAACCGTTTCTCCGGCCTGATCCAGAAGCGTGATGTGGTCGGCATCGCGCCCAGCCGCTGGCCCAGCGCCCGTGCAGCGTGGGGATCATAAAGCAGATGATCACTGCCCGTCCCCAGAATAATCTCGACGGAGGATCGGCCAAAAAGATTCTCGAAGGCATCCAGCCCCGGACCATCGTTCAGATCGCCCAGCAGCATCAACGGCGTACCTTCAGCCAGATGTGCCGTGATCCGCCTACGCAGCCAAATCGCTTGCGCCAGTTGTTTGCGCCGGTTGGCAATGGCCAGTTGCATGGCATGGGCGTCATTGCGCGCCCCATGCGGCGCCTTGGATTTAAGATGCGCGCCGATCATGCGGAACGCAAAGCCGCTGTGCGTCTGTACCGCCAGTTCCAGCGGCGGTTTGGAAAACACAACGCGGTCTTCGGTGGCGTCAATGTCCAGATCAATGTTGAGTACGGAATCAAACCGTGGCGTGCCCTGTGCCCCCTTGGCCCCCGTCTGCGCGCCCTGCGGATCATGGCGGGCCGTCATCACATCAGGGTCATAAAGCAGGGCAATTTCCTGCTGGGTGTCATTGGCAAAGCCCATCACAGCCTTGCGCGCGCGGATACCCGCATGGGCAGCAAAATTCTCCAAGGCCTTGACCGCGCTGTGTTTGCTGCCCGCATCCGGCGCCTCGATCACCATAATGGCGTCAGCATCCAGCACATTGAATACCGTGCACAGCGCCGCCGTCTGGTCGCGGCGCGTAATCTCCCACCGGCTGGACCAGCCATCATCGTTGTGCAGCCTGTCGTGATCATCAAACAGACGTGCAAACCATTCGACATTATACGTGGCGATCCGCATCACGCGGCCTGCTTGCCCGAATGCGTGCCCGAGGCGCGATTGATATTGATCATCCATTGTTTCGCCATTTTCATCTCCTTTTCGGGCAGCCCCCGCGCAATTGACGCACAGGAAAGGATCGCCCGTGCCAGTCTGCACAATGCCGCGCGGATCTCTTGCCAGCCTGCCCCTGCCATCCTGTCCGGAGCGCTATCTGGCAAGGGCGCGGCATTGGGGGCAACCCGCACACGCAGGGCGAAGAAGCTGATTTGTGGCGGGGGGGAAAGGTCAGCCCTTTTTTGTAAAAACGCATTTTTCAGGCCACAGAAAATGTTAGCCATGTGGGCTTCCCGTACAATCATCGAAATTGTGCAGGCCACCGGCCCTGCCGGCGGAAGGCGCAGACGGCAAAAACCGGTCAAAATCCCGAGCTAATGGCAAAAGCAAAAAATTCTTCGGAGATGCGCGTAAAAATTAACATGCCTTACCCTAACTCAGGCCTTGTACGATGTCAGGGTGCATCCAGAATTCTGCTCATTAAAACGAGATCCAACCAGCGCCCGCTCTTGCGCCCTACCTGCGACAAATACCCGGAACGGACAAACCCCAACCGGCTGTGAAAGGCCAGTGCCGCAGTGTTTTCGCCACTGATGCCTGCAACCATTACGTGAATACCTTGCGCTTTGGCATGGCTCATAGCGGATTTCAGCAATGCGCGGCCTGTGCCCCGCCGCTGTTCATCGGTTATCACTGTATGCTCTGCCGCATGCGCATAGCCGGGGCCTGCACGGAACGCGCCCCACAAAACGAAGCCTGCGCAGACGCCGTCCAGTTCAGCCACCAAAAACGCGTTCGAGTGTGTTTCCAGCACTGTTTTCAGATCAGCGTCGGTTTTCTCGACAGATGTGAACGTTGCAGTGGTATCGCGGATCATCGTGTTCCACAGCGACTTTATGGCAGGTAGATCAATGTCGCGCGCGGCGCGGATTAGCACAATGTCACAGGACCGGCAGGTGTAACAAGATCCGCTGACAGCTGTGGCGTCCCTTGGGTAAAGGTGATCCGCGCATCTTCCAGCAAAGGTGCCAGAAGGGCCGACAACTCGGCAGCTTCTGGATGGCGCACGTCAAAGGCAGTGATTGCGCAGCCCTGCTGTGTCAACCGCGCGGCAGGATGCGCATTGCCAATCCACTGGATCAGCGCCGGCGCACAATTGTCATAGGGCAAAATACCGCTGGCGGGCACGGCCATGCGCCAGCGCAGATCACCACGTTGCAGATCCACTGGCGCGCCGAACCCGTCGGGCAGTTGCGCCAGTGTTGCGTCCAGATCATCACAGCGGCAAATCCAGTTTGTCAGACGCGGCGACCCTGTAAACCGGTCCAGATCAAACCAGCGCGGCCTGTCAGGCGTTGGCGCATCGGGGTTGATGGCGATAGCTTCCAGATACAGCCCGCTCTCCAACCCCAGCAGGGTGTTGTGCGTGTGAAAAACCGCATGTTCACCACCCTTTTGCAAGGGCACACGCAGGGTGTTTTCCACATGGCCCGTCGCAGCGGCAAGTGTTTGCGCTGCAACAGCAATATGGTCAAACGTGATCATGCGCGCGCCGCACGTATCAGCTTCAGGATATCCTGTGCGGCATGGGGAATATTGGTGCCGGGGCCAAAGATCGCTTTGACACCTGCATCATAGAGGAATTGGTAATCCTGCTGCGGGATTACACCGCCACAGATCACCAGAATATCCTCTGCCCCCGCATCCTTCAGCGCCTTAACCAGTTGTGGCGCCAGCGTCTTGTGCCCCGCCGCTTGAGAGCTGATGCCAATGACATGCACGTCATTATCCACCGCATCCTGTGCGGCTTCGGCAGGGGTCTGGAACAGCGGGCCTACATCCACGTCAAAACCGATATCGGCAAAGGCAGTGGCGATAACCTTGGCGCCACGGTCGTGCCCGTCCTGCCCCATCTTCACCACCAGCATGCGCGGGCGGCGGCCTTCATCTTCGGCAAATTCCTCGACCGATTTCTGGATCGCGGCAAAGCCTGCGTCGCCTTCATACGCGGCACCATAGACGCCTGCCAAGGTCTTGACCTCGGCGCGGTGACGGCCGAACTGTTCTTCCATCGCCAAGCTGATTTCTCCTACAGTGGCGCGCGCACGGGCAGCTTCGATTGCTGCTTCCAGCAAGTTCCCGCCCTCTTTTGCGCGGCGGGTCATCTCGGCCAGCGCGGCTGTGCAGGCTGCATCGTCGCGGCTGGCCTTGATACTTTCCAAACGCTTGATCTGGCTGATGCGCACGGCGACGTTGTCCACATCCATGATGTCGATCGCGTCTTCTTTTTCGCGGCGGTATTTGTTCACGCCCACGATCACATCGGTGCCACGGTCTTGCCCCGCCTGACGCTGTGCAGCAGCTTCCTCGATCCGCAGCTTGGGCATACCAGTGGCCACAGCTTTGGTCATGCCGCCCATTTCCTCGACTTCCTCGATCAGCTTCCATGCGGCTTCGGCCATGTCGTGGGTCAATTTTTCGACGTAGTAGGAGCCTGCCAACGGGTCGACGACATTTGTAATACCCGTCTCTTCTTGCAAAATCAGCTGTGTGTTGCGCGCGATGCGGCTGGAGTTCTCGGTCGGTAAGGCAATCGCCTCGTCCAGCGCATTGGTGTGCAGCGATTGCGTGCCGCCCAAGACAGCACTCATCGCCTCGTATGCCGTGCGGATCACGTTATTATAGGGGTCTTGTTCTTGCAAACTGACGCCGGAGGTCTGGCAATGGGTGCGCAGCATGCTCGATTTCGGGTCTTTCGGATCGAACTCCGCCATGATGCGCGACCACAGAAGGCGTGCGGCGCGCAGTTTCGCCGCCTCCATGAAGAAATTCATGCCAATGCAGAAGAAAAAGCTCAGGCGGGGCGCGAATTTGTCCACGTCCATACCCGCCGCAATCGCGGTGCGCACATATTCACGGCCATCGGCCAGCGTGAACGCCAACTCCTGCACAAGGTTCGCGCCCGCCTCCTGCATATGGTAGCCAGAGATCGAGATGGAGTTGAATTTGGGCATCTCGTTGGCGGTATATTCGATGATGTCCGCGATGATCTTCATCGACGGCTCGGGCGGGTAGATATAGGTATTCCGCACCATAAATTCTTTGAGGATATCATTCTGGATTGTACCCGACAGCACGGCGCGGGAATGGCCCTGCTCTTCGCCCGCGACGATGAAGCTGGCGAGGATCGGAATCACCGCGCCGTTCATCGTCATGGAAACGCTGACTTTATCCAGCGGGATGCCATCAAAGAGGATTTTCATATCCTCGACGCTGTCAATCGCCACGCCTGCCTTGCCCACATCACCTTCGACGCGGGGATGGTCACTGTCATAGCCGCGGTGCGTGGCCAGATCGAAAGCCACGGAAACGCCCTGCTGCCCCGCCGCAAGCGCGCGGCGGTAGAAGGCATTACTCTCCTCGGCAGTGGAAAAACCCGCATACTGACGAATCGTCCACGGACGGCCTGCGTACATCGTCGCTTTTACGCCGCGTGTATACGGCGCCTCGCCGGGAATACCCCCCAGATGACTGACTCCCTCCAGATCCTCGGCCGTATACAGCGGGGCGACATCAATGCCTTCCAGCGTCTTCCACGTCAGATCGTCCGGCGTGCGGCCGCGCAGCTCGCTTTCAGCCAGTTTGCGCCATTCGGCCTTGGAAGCGGGTGTTGGTGTGTTCGTCATGGGACTGTCCTTTTGTCAGTGCCCCCGCAGGCAGGCTGAAGCCTACTTCTGTGCGGGAGGGATCCTCTGTCAGTGTCGCAAGCCCGTCCGCACCAGCGGTGAGCCACATCATATCATCTGCATAAGCTTCGCGCAGGTTGGCTGCTTGCAGTGCTGTGAACGGGTTCCACCGCCCCTCAGCCTGCGCCAGATGGTCGGGCAGTGCATCTGCGGTCATGCCGTATTCGGCCATGGCCCCGCGCAGCATTGCCACATCGGGTGAGCGGTTCAACCATGCTTTGGCATGGTTTGGGGGCGCGGGACGGTCCGTGGCCAATGCCATGGCCTTGTCTGATTGCCCTGCAAACTGTTCAAAGGGCAAGATCCGCACCTCTGCATCCGGCAAGGCACAGGCCATATCTGTGATGACATCGCGCCATGTGCGCGGCGCGGCGGTAAAGGCCGCAATGCGTGCCGGATCCGGAACGGAGTGCCCGCGCCCCACACCGAATGCCGCCACGGACGACCACCACAAATCCTGCGCACGAATGTTCATCACCACCCGAGTGATCCGCCCTTCAAACGCGGCATTCAACCGCGCCAGACGCTCGCCAATGGCGGGATAAAGCCTACCTGCCCTCAGGCACGCACGTGGCGCGCCGATCATGTTCTCTTCACTGATCACCAACCGCTCGGCCCCTGCACGCTCTGCCTGTGCTGTGTGCAGCTGCACGCGGCCCATCGCGCGGCGCTGCAACTCGCGGCCATTCACCATCTGCGGGCGCGCAAACAGCCCGTTGAACAAACCCGTGCGCAGCATATGCGGCTCCCACACGGTGGTGCCGTCTTCTGCCAATCGTGCGCGGTTGCTGCGCAGGTAATGTTGAAAACTGGTAGAACCTGTACGGTGGGCCCCAAAATGCAGAATAATATCCATAAGCCGATCAATGCCTTTATGCAAAAGGGCTGCAACAGGCAGCCGCGATGGAAAACATGCAACAGTCATGCTGCAAAACCCCTTGCGGCGGGCTTAATACTAAAATTGGCACGATCTGCCTTCGCAATCGCGCGCAGGACCCCTATATATGATCCAGAGGGAGAGCTTATGAAAACGTTGTTAAGTGCTGTTATTATTGCGGTTTTTGCGGGTAGCGGACAGGCACAGACCCTGTTCCAGCCGGACCTGCCACTGGTGATACAAGCCGCAGACATCACGGATTTGAGTGAATTTATCTGGAAAAAGCGTCTCGTCGTCGTTTTTGCCGACAGTGTTGATGACCCTGCGTTCATCGAACAGATGGAACTGCTGGTCAGGGGCGCCGAAGATCTGACCGCGCGCGACGTTGTTGTGATCGTCGACACGGACCCTGCTGCGCGCAGCGACATCCGGCTGCGTATGCGCCCCCGCGGGTTCATGCTGACGATAGTTGGCAAGGACGGCAATGTGGCGCTGCGCAAACCCTTCCCGTGGCACGTGCGCGAAATAACCCGCAGCATTGACAAAATGCCCATACGCCAACGCGAAATCCGCGAGGCAAAGGAAGCACCCAAAGGATAATGGCCCGCATCGGGGTGATATGCGCCCCCGTGGATCATTCGAAAAAGCTCTCGTCGAGTTCGGCAATCTGGTAGCTGCGTTTGACGCGGCAGCCGACTTCATGCGCGATCATCAACTTTGACAGATGGATCCCGTCCACCAGAACAATCCGCGCACCGAGTTTTTCCGCCGTCCGCCGCGCATCGGTTGAAAAGCTGGAGGTGGTGACAAAAATACCTTTGGTCACGTCCTTCATGCCCAGTGCGCCATAGAAATCACGCAAGGCACCGCTGCCAATCACATTTTGCGCCGCGTAGCGTTTTGCCTGCACATAGACCTGACCGACACCGAGCTGATCGAGATTGATCACCCCGTCCACACCATCATCCCCCGCCTGCCCGATCACACGGCCTGCGGTGGCGTCATAGCCATAGCCCATTTCCACCAACAGCCGGACGATGATGTCCTCGAAAAACGCCGGATCACTCTCGCGCAGCTTGGCCAGCAGATCATCGGCAAGGGCGGCGTTGATCTCCTCGTAAGCGGCGTTGAGAATTTCATCGGGGGTGCGGCCATCGCTGATATTGGCAACGTTGTCCGCATCCTTGTTTGATATTTCGCCCTTCTTAAAGGTTTCAAATGCCGGAAACTGCATCAAGTAGGCTTTGTTTAAAAGTGCTGGGTTGTCAGCCAGAACGCTCACGCCTTCATCCGTAATCTCGAAATATCCGCGTCGGGTATTTTTGACCAGACCGGCCTTGTTCAAATAGCTTTTGGCCCAATGCACCCGATTGGCGAATTTCGTCTGCTTGCCACTTGGCAGCAGCTCAGTGCGCTCTTCACCTGTTAATGCAAATTCCTGATCCAGTTCAGCCACGACATCCGAAACATGCCGCTCCCCCTTTTCGGAGGAGCGGAGCACCGGTTTCATCAGCGTCTGGAAATCAGGTATTGGCAAAGCCTATTCGAACTCCATGATCACATCGTCAACGGCAAGGCTATCACCCGCCGCCGCGTTGATTTTGGTCACGATGCCTTTCCGCTCGGCGCGCAGGATGTTTTCCATCTTCATCGCCTCGATGGTGCACAGCGCTTGTCCGTCCTGCACTTCGTCACCGACCTGAACATTCAGCTTCACAATCAGACCCGGCATCGGGCAGAGCAGCAGTTTGGACGTGTCCGGCGGCACCTTTACCGGCATCTTGCGCGCCATTTCGGCCTGAAGTGGCGTGCGCACGTGCACTTTCATATCCGCGCCGCGCGTGCGGATGCGGAAACCACCCGAGATTTTGCCGACCTTCAGTACCAAGGGCGCGTCCCCGACGGTCATGGTGGCCAACTGGTTGCCCGGCGTCCAGTCACTGCTGACGCGCAGGCTCTCGCCGCCGTCAAACGTGACGGTGGCGCCTTTGGTATCGGCGGCGATGGTCACGTCAAAGCTGTGATCTTTCAGCGCCACATTCCACTGCGTGCCGACTTTACGCTCGTGATTGTCCATCCGGCCAGACACGCGCGCACGGCGGATTTCGGCCACGCGGTGCATGGCGGCGGTTGCTGCGGCGATGCGCTTCAGCTGCACTTCGGGCAGGGTCACACCTTCAAAGCCTTCAGGGTATTCATTTTCAATGAAAGCCGTTGTCATGGTGCCCGCGACAAAGATCGGATGGTCCATCACGGCGCTCAGGAACGGCAAGTTGTGGCCGATGCCCTCGACCTCAAAACTGTCCAGCGCCACGCGCATCCGCTCGATCGCCTCACCGCGGGTGGGCGCCCAAGTACACAGCTTTGCAATCATCGGGTCGTAATACATGGAAATCTCGCCGCCCTCATAGACGCCGGTATCATTGCGCACCGCCATTGTGCCGGTGGGCGCATCGCCATGCCATTTGCCGTTGTCCAGCAGCGGGCCTGCCGCAATCTCGGCGGGCGGGCGGTAGCGGGTCAGACGGCCAATGGAAGGCAGGAAGCCACGGTACGGGTCTTCGGCATAGAGACGGTTTTCAATTGCCCAACCGTTGATCTGCACGTCTTCTTGGCGAATGGTCAGCGCCTCGCCATTGGCAATACGGATCATCTGCTCTACCAGATCAACGCCGGTGATCATTTCCGTGATCGGGTGTTCAACCTGAAGGCGCGTGTTCATCTCAAGGAAATAGAAGTTCTTGTCACCGTCCACGATGAATTCGACCGTGCCCGCAGAGGTATAGCCCACCGCCTGCGCCAGTGCGACAGACTGCTCGCCCATCGCTTTGCGCGTGGCGGCATCGAGGAAGGGCGAAGGCGCCTCTTCGACAACTTTCTGGTTACGGCGCTGGATGGAACATTCCCGCTCGTTCAGGTAAATCCCGTTGCCATGCGCATCGCAGAGCACCTGAATTTCGATGTGGCGCGGGTTGGTCACGAATTTCTCGATGAAAATGCGGTCATCGCCAAAGGAATTCGCCGCCTCGTTCTTGGATGACTGGAAACCTTCACGTGCTTCTGCATCGTTCCACGCGATCCGCATCCCCTTGCCGCCGCCGCCCGCCGTGGCCTTGAGCATGACAGGATAGCCGACCTCATTAGAGATTTTCACCGCCTCGTCCGCATCCGCGATGATGCCCATGTAGCCGGGCACCGTGCTGACGCCTGCTTCCTTGGCGATCTTCTTGGAGGTGATTTTGTCCCCCATCTTTTCAATCGCACCAACGGGGGGGCCCACAAATGCCACACCAGCAGCCGCCAGTGCTTCGGCAAATTTGGAGTTCTCGGAGAGGAAACCATAGCCCGGATGCACGGCCTGCGCACCAGAGGCTTTCACCGCCTCCATCACCTTGTCGATCACGATATAGGACTGGTTGGCAGGCGGTGGCCCGATGTGGATCGCCTCATCCGCCATTTGCACATGCAGCGCCTGTTTGTCCGCATCCGAATAGATTGCGACAGTTTGAATGCCCATTTTGCGCGCGGTCTTGATAACGCGGCAGGCAATCTCGCCCCGGTTGGCGATCAGGATCTTATTGAACATATGCTGGTTCCATTTGAGAGGGAAAGAGGATGGTGAAACGCAAAACACCCCGCAGGTGCGCGCCTGAAGGGTGTTTTGCGAAAGTATAAATGCGGGGCGTCACCCCTAAGAGCAGATCAGTCGCAGTCGACCAGATCAGCCTGACAGGCAATGACATTACCCGCCGCGCCGATTGCAGCACCTTTGCCGATGCTGCCGCCGGTGACTGCCGCCACCCCTGCGCCGACAACGCCACCGCCGAGTGCCTGTTCGCCCAGATTGTCGCCACAGGCCGCAAGACCTGCAAGCAAGACCGCTGCGATGCCGAGTTTAGAATAGCCCATGGTGTCGATTCCTTTTGTTCTGCTACTTGAGTAACAACGCCGGAACGCAAGTTAAGTTCCCGCCCCCGCACCGGACCGCACCCGAAAAAGACGGGCAGCATGGCGGAGGGACTTGCCTGCTGCCCGCCAGGGATTGGGGGGGTGTTCTGAGACGTGAACCGCACAAGGCTGTTGCCGGAGCGTGTCACACCCACAACTCTGGCGCGAATTTCACTGTCCGCATAGCACTGCTTTTGACGCGCGGGAAAACCGGCCAAGTCTTGCCTGAACAGAAGGAGGATGGGCAGATTCATGCCGCCTACTCACCCACGATATGCGGAAAGGTCTGCCGTGCGATGCGCATGTCGATCATCAGCATGGATTCGTAATGGGCCGCGTCAAAGGGATCAGTCGCGGGAATCACCTCGCGGCCATAGAACCAGGACAGACGGCCCGCATCCAGATTGCCCCGTTCGAACGGCTGATCGCCGAAATTCTCCCAGAGAGCTTTGAAAAACCCCTCGTCCGCACGTTTATCTGGCGGGCGGCGGTCAGACCGGCGCTCGCGGCGGGTAAGTTCTGTGGCGCCTTTGGGATTGGCGCGGCGCAGGGTGAATTGAAAATCGGTGCCGGGCAGACGCCCTGGAAAACCGCGATGTTTCAGCATGTAAGCTAGTGCCATGCTGTGCCCTCCCCTGTTGTAAGGGAGGTCAGGACGGACGCGAACGCCCGTCCTGTCTGTCGCTTAGTTGTATTTGCCGGTGTAGACTGGCTCTTGGCTGACGGGCTCAACCACGACGAATTCTTCGACCTGCTGCTCGCGGGCACAAGCACCTGCAACGGCCAGAAGGCCGAGCATTGCCAAAAGTTTGATGTTCTTCGACATCTGTATCTCCTGTAAGTTGTTGTACGGGATAGGTCGTTAAAACCTGCCATGTTTCCCGCATGTGAATCAGTGCGTACTCTTGTACGTACACTTCCGATCATACCGGAGCCGCGGGTGCATGGATATGTGGATAAATCTGTGGGCAAATTATGTGACTCCAAAGTCGCAACTGGCACCGCCCCTGAGGATCGGGCCGCAAGATGTTGTGCATACATCAAAATTCGTCCCATATACAGACACCGTCTTCGGGGCGGAAAGCCTCGAAATACTGGATCGCGTCAGGGTCCGGCTGCCCGAATTCGGTGATCCGGTCCATAAACGAGACCACGATTTTATCGGGGGACAGCGTGTGTTCAACCAGATAGGGCAGCGCAAACGTCTGGCACAGGTGCATCATGTCATCACTCGCAATCTCAAACGAGATCTGGGCATCCCCCGCAGCGATCTGTGGTGTGAGATAGCGAAAGCGCAGCCATGTGGCGTCTGCTTGGACGTCTATCAGAACCTCGTGCAGGGTGACCTCCTGACCGGAGGGGACGTCGGCAGCAGCGACAGGAGTAGCGAGGAGGATGAGGACGAGGAGTGATTTCATGGTGCGTCCGCCGGATGGGTCGCAAATTCTGCGGGCGAGGTGATCTCGATCAGTTCCATATCGTCGGAATGGCGGACCTCGCGATGGCGGATGCCGGAGGGTTGCAGCACACAGGAGCCTTCCCGCAATGTATGCTCTCCCTCGCCTTCATACTCGAATACAACCCAACCTTTGGTGACATAGACCATCTGGAACTCCAGATCATGGGTATGCCATGTGCCGGGGCTTTCCATTCCGGGAACCGCACGGATCACATGCGCGCCAAACTTGCCGCCGCTCGCCTCGGGGATGCCCAACTGGCGATACTCGAAGAACGGGCGCAGGCCCGCCCCCGCAAAGGTGCCGCTGTCTGCGTGGCTGATGGTGAAGCCTTGACTGGCGAACATCGAAGAAGCAGGTTTGGCTCGCCAGTGTCCCTTAACGAAAACTAAATCAACGACATCTTTAGGTGAGAGTTTTTCTCGTTCATCGAGAAAAACTTCATCTATTGATGCTTCTCTAAGCGCCCAAAATCCTCGGCCAACATGCCTAAACTTATCAGGGTATCCGTCTATAAAACTTTCGGTATCCGAAGAGTGCTGTTGCACTGTGCGACGAACTGATGCACGCCAATGCTCGGTCAACGCCCGACTAGTTGTCCGTTGCAAAAATTCGTATAAATCTGAATGCCTTGCAGCACCACCGAGTGCGCAATAAGCATCGTATATTTCATCGACCCACTGCATACAAGTTTACCCTACAGCGGAATATTGTCATGTTTTTTCCACGGCAGCGTGGTCTTTTTATTCCGCAGGCTGGCAAAGGCACGCGCGATACGCTTGCGGGTCAGACGGGGCTGGATCACCTCGTCGATAAACCCCCGCTCGGCAGCGACGAAAGGATTGGCAAAGCGTTCCTCGTAATCCGCCGCATGTTTGGCAATTTTCGCGGTGTCTTTCAGATCGGCGCGGTGAATGATCTCGGTCGCCCCTTTGGCGCCCATCACCGCAATCTCGGCGGTGGGCCATGCGTAGTTAAAATCAGCCTTCAGGTGCTTGGACGCCATCACCACATAAGCACCGCCGTAGGCTTTGCGCGTGATCAGCGTGACCATCGGCACCGTCGCCTCGCCGTAAGCATAAAGCAGTTTGGCGCCGTGTTTGATCACGCCGCCGTATTCCTGACTGGTGCCAGGCAAGAAGCCCGGAACATCGACCAGCGACAGGATCGGGATTTCGAACGCATCGCAAAAGCGGACAAAACGCGCGGCCTTGCGGGCGGATTCGATGTCCAGCACACCGGCCAGCACCATCGGCTGGTTGGCCACCACGCCCACGCTGCGCCCCTCGATCCGGATAAAACCTATGATGATGTTGCGCGCAAATTCTTCCTGAATCTCGTAAAAATCGCCCTCGTCGGCCAGCTTTACGATCAGCTCTTTCATATCGTAAGGCGTGTTGGCATTTGCAGGCACCAGCGTGTCCAGCGACGGCTCGATCCGCTCCGGGTCATCAAAGAACGGGCGTACGGGCGGCTTTTCACGGTTGTTGGACGGCAGGAAGTCGACCAGACGGCGCACCTCGGCCAGTGCCTCGACATCGTTCTCGAACGCGGCATCCGCTACGGAGGATTTGCGGGTATGGGTGGAGGCCCCGCCCAGCTCCTCGGCAGTGACCTGCTCGTTTGTGACGGTTTTCACCACGTCAGGGCCGGTCACAAACATATAAGAGCTGTCTTTGACCATGAATATGAAATCGGTCATCGCAGGCGAATAGACGGCACCTCCGGCGCAGGGCCCCATGATCACCGAAATCTGCGGCACCACGCCCGAGGCTTCGATGTTGCGCTGGAAAATATCGCCGTAGCCCGCAAGGCTGTCGACGCCTTCCTGAATGCGCGCGCCGCCGGAATCGTTAATGCCAATGATGGGCGCACCGTTCTGCACGGCCATGTCCATGATCTTGCAAATCTTCTTGGCATGGGTGGCCGAAACGGACCCGCCCAGCACCGTGAAATCCTGCGCAAAGACATAGACCAGACGCCCGTTGATCGTGCCCCAGCCAGTCACCACGCCATCGCCCGCAGGCTTTTGCTGCTCCATCCCGAAGTCGGTACAGCGATGGGTCACAAACATATCGAACTCTTCGAAAGAGCCTTCGTCCACCAGCAGATGCACCCGCTCGCGCGCGGTCAGCTTGCCCCGCCCGTGCTGGGCGTCGATGCGGTCCTGACCTCCGCCCAGATGCGCATCGGCGCGGCGGTCGTCTAGCTGTTGCAGGATATCTTTCATGGTCGGCTCCTCCCATCGGATTTCTGAACATTTATCTACCCGAGCACGGAGAGGAGACAAAGGATCAAATGGCAAATTTGCAAAGTATTTTCAGGAGATATTCTGCAAATTGCAAATTGGCTAATTTCACAGCGGTCAGACAATTTCGTACCGGGCCCATGAATAAATGTCCATTGGAGGGGGTTTTTGTCCATTTAACCACAAGGTTAGTGTCCACTCCTCACTCCCAAAATAAATAACTTTCATTAAATCAATGCATTAAGGATTTCAGGCTTTGCAGCTTATCTCCAGCGGGATGAATTTCTGGGCCGCGCCCGCAAGGTTGACGGCGGCACCACATTTCAACGAATCTCACCATCTCCAACCGGCCTTGTTCATCTTGAGCAAGGGGCCTGCAGGCCCGGTCTTTGATACTTTCAGCGTTATCTCTCGGGGTGATGCTTAATGCGGCTATGTCGCATCAATCTTCAAAAGTATCTGCGATGACCAACTTCCGCTTTATGAACGCGCACTTTCCGGACCCGTCTCTGTCCCGGGATGAGGTCGCTATACGGCTTACTGCCCACCGACGGAGTCTTCTGGCTGCCAAAAAGGATTTTGCCAAACTCTCGAGAGCGGCGGCACCGCTGACCATCAGGGTTGGCTCGACCAGCGCAACAACTTTCGCCTGTCTCTGAAGGATCAGCAAAGGATCGAGATCAGGGCGGAAATGATAAGCCAGAGGCACAAGACCGGAACCGGCATGTCGCATCTTCGGCCAGATGATGCAAAAAGACTTGATGCCCTTGGTCATGGCGCTCGATTGGCACGGATAGAAACTGAGCATCATGCCGACGAATTGGCCGCAGCCCTGCACGCCGAGTTCCCATGGATGGGGCCAGCCACAAAGACCGTCTGGCAGCCATGCGCCGGTCAGTGAAAGCGGGCGACCCCGGGCTGTGCATATGCCGCAATAGCGTAGCCGGGGTGAGCGGTGGTTCGGCACTCTGAACAGGGCCGTCTCGACAGTGTCACCCGGAAGCACGTTTTCCAACATTGCCACAAAAGGTGACGCAAACCCCGGCGACCGGGCCGTCATGACGTTTGAAGATTTTGCCTTTGCGATCGTTCGGTGGATCGTTGACTGGTATCAAAATACGCCGCACCGGGGACTTGACGGCGAAACGCCCGTGCAATGCTGGCGGCGTCTGTCTGCGCAGTATGGCGTGACACCGCCTCCCGATATGCGCCGCCAGCGTTTGGTTTTCGGCCAGAACGTGGCTCGGCTTCTGACCAAAGAGGGCCTGACCGTTCTCGGTATTCGCTACCCCTCCGGGCGGTTGGCCCTGTGGATGAACGGAAACGATGAAAACTAGATCGATGTGCGCTGGCATCCACGCGACATCGGCTCCGTCGAGGCCCGCCTCGGAGACGAGTGGTTCGAAATCCGCGCGGTAGATCCGATGATGGAAGGGAGGGCCGCGATGACCTGGCTGAACGTGACACGCAGCCTTCGTGCCGCAGATCCAAAACGTAAGAGCTTCGACCGGAATGTTGTTCTGGCGGCAATAGATTCCATCCAGGAGCGCAATACGGCCGCTATGGCCATGGCTGGTCTGCTGGTCGAAGACTGGAGCAAGGAGCGGGTCAAAAGCATTGAGGCAACCATGTTTCAGGGTGCTTTTTGCAGCTTGCGAAAGGACCCGACCCCTCTGGAGGACGGCTTTGGACGTTCCATCCCGGAACCGGATCGGTCTGATCACGACACTGCACCGACAGGCCGCCGCAGGCCGAACAGCAACTTAACCTTCGAGGGATAAGCTATGATGAACTCTGCACAAATCGATAAAACATTGACGCGTTTGCGCGCTCTTCACGTTGGAAATCCGCGTGAAGATGTCTTTGCGGATCACCTGAACCGTCTTCTCAGGAGGTCACCAGAAGGTGACCTCCTGCCCGAGGCCGCTCATTTCACGAACACCGGGGAAACACGTGGGATTATGGTAATAGGGGGACCGGGCGGCGGAAAGTCCACGATGCTGCAACGGGGGCTTTCAAGACACCCCGCGTTTGCGGATTTCTCCGAAGATTCGCGACCGTATATCGCCGCGTCCGTGCCAAGCCCTGCTACCTTGAAAGCATGGCTTCGGAGATACTCCGGCTCACCCGTTATCCGTCTGTCAGCCCACGGTTCGAGGTTTGGTCCAGATGGCAACGTCTCCAAGAGCGCTTCGTCATACTCAATACGGCTGTCCTCTGGATAGACGAGGCACATGATCTTTTTTGTGCGGACTAGAACCAGATTCTTCGCGCTATCAAATCGCTTATGCAAGGCGACAGCGCCGTCATCGTCATTTTCTCCGGGACTGAACGGCTCGGCGACATTGTCAGGTCTGATCCACAGGTTCAGACACGGTTTTCGACGCTTGTCTTGCCCCTGGTCGATGCTGATGCAGACCGGGATAACATTCTGGCAATCATCGATGCCCATTGCGCAATAGCCGAGCTTCTTCCCCCTATCGAGGCAGATCTGGTAGATCGCCTCGTCCATGCGGCACGGCAGCGTTTCGGTCTGTGTATCGAGTATAGCATCCCGGCCATTGAGCGTGCCCTGCTTGAGGGCGCCGGGCAGTCAAGTGTGTTTCACTTTGCGGCCGCATGGTCCCTCGCTGGGGGCGATGCCATCGACAGGAACATCTTCTTGGCCGAGGACTGGTGGAAGATCGATCCTGACAATACCAAAGCGGAAACGCATGGTGGTGGGAGCAAAAAGAGAAAGAATACGAAAGGAAAAAAGGTAGTCTCTTCCCACATCTGGCGTTCTCGCCGGATGAAACACATGTATCATGGGCGGGTCGTCTTGCCGCATATCACACTGGAGCGGGTGTTCAGGAATTCTTGAAAGATCTTAGAATTCCAGTTCAAGCCTTCCTGAAAGGCCATACCGAATTTGTGCAAAATCTGTGCCATATGGCAGATCAGGATCCAAACCCTGTTCTGCAAAACACAATCCTGAGGGCAAATCGCAATAAATATTTATTGGGTAACGGGTCATTTGGTTACAGAATGCTGGCGGACAAGCTCACAAAATTCTGTCCCATGTGCCTCTTGAATGATGATATAAGCAAAAAGGGCCTTCGTATGGGGCGCCGTGAACATCTTTCATGGAAGTTCAGATCCACGTTGGTATTCCTGATCCACAATATCTACTTGATGTCAGGCAATAGCCCATCACACTTGATTTCAGGTATGTTGGACAAGATCCCGTTCTGTGCTGAACGTATGCAAATTATGGAGGACCAAAGCGAGGCGGCAAAACCATCACCGGTCCAATCATACCTTCTGGGGCGTATTGCCGGAATGCCTGGCCCGGACTGGCTTGATGGCCAGCAGCTCGATCAGGCAGCTTAGACTCAAGTTTCAAATGCAACACCCCAGCCCAACGGGCATAGGATGTTGTTATGAACAGACAAAACAAGCACCTCAATAGTGAGGAACGTGGCGTGATATTCGCTGAACATCATCGGGGC
>Ga0163216_100383_pt1 | contig 79365 bp, 72 predicted proteins | sample SynspAceP_FD_167610 | JGI IMG/M metagenome (GOLD analysis project Ga0163216, IMG submission 167610) | Saline lake microbial communities from Ace Lake in Antarctica - Synechococcus sp. Ace-P (Illumina Assembly) | ecosystem: Environmental > Aquatic > Non-marine Saline and Alkaline > Saline ...
GAGCGCCTCAAGCGCCACCGTAGCCTTAAACTTGTCTGAAAAACTGCGTCTCTTCGTCATTTGTGTATCCTGTCTTCAAGCTTGGATACATCTTAGCACGCTGTCCAGTTTTGCCGGACCACTTCACATTGATCAACGCCGTGTTGGCTAACGACCACAGTCCCTTCGCCGTTTATACTGCGAAGACTGCCCGAGAGGATCCCGACCCGGCCATCGGAATAAATGATACCGATTGAAACACCCGATAGTGGGAAATTGTTGCTGTCAATACGCGACAGGACAGAAGAGACTCGTTCCTCAAAGACTTTTCTGGTCAGGTTTTCGTCGCCATTGTTCGCCTCCAGTTCGCTGTCAGCCCAGGACGCCAAAACGCTCATGGCGGTGTTCATTCTGTTAAAGGCGCCCTCGTAAGCAAACTTGGTCTGTAGCAGTACGAAAGCCGTTGAAAAGCCCATAATCACGATAGCCATGGAATAAAACAGGACAGTCCGAAGCGACGTTATCGGCAGAACCCGCCGCATGGCGGGGACATACACACGGCCCAGCTCCATAATGAATCCCGCCAAAACTGCATTCAGCATCCCGTTCACAGCCTGTTTCAAGGCGATGTAAACAGCAGACTCGGGCGGAACCCCTACGAACTGGCTGTAGAAAAAAATGACGGCGCTGCCACCCACGAACAGCCAGTAAATCGCATCCGCCAGAACGAGGTTGCCAACGCGCCTGGACACCAGACCGACAACAGCGATTTCCAATGTGAAAGTGATAATCGCATAGGGATGCCCCCAGTCGAAATAGGTCACTGTTGACCCGACTAAGGCCACGAAGCAACCGGCTCTGATGCCGAAGATGCGCACTGCAACCAGCGCGGCAATGGACCCGAACAGGAAATCGGTGCCGTGAAAGAGGGTGACAGCAAAGTAGTTGCCAACTACCGCAAGAGCAGCAAGCACCAAGATAGCTATGACCTTGTTAGGCAAAGACCCATTTCTGAGAACTTTGTCGGAACTTTGAGCCACCCCGAAATTCATAATTTCCTGCCCGAATTATGTTAATTATGTCTTTTTTTATATTCCACGGGCCAAAGTTTGCCTACGCTTGGATTTCTGCACTTTGGTTTATAAAGCATCTTGCTGCAATAGCTGTCAAAAATTCTAAAATCCTGTCTCCTTTTCGCATGCCTGAGTGGTCGCGCGATGTCGATAGGCGATCTGCTCCTCTGAACCCAGATTGATGATCCGTCCAGACCGCACTGATTCAAGCACCAGGAGGCGTTGTAAGTTGCTTAACATCTGCCGGTCCTCATGGAATTACATCGCGGTAGGTATGTACGCGGAGAACTGGGCCCAAAGGTTATCCGTCCCTAAATGCACCAGATGGCCGTCAGCCAGAACCACCTACAGCATCCAACCTAACCTTTTCTGCACCGGCTGAGACAATTGTTGATTACCCGCCAAAGCTACGTCTGATCCAGTGACATTTTCTACATTTCAGCACGGCGCGGGCACCGGATCAGGGTTGCGGCTCACCGTGACGTTCCAACTTTACCCAACAGAACCTCCAGCAAGGGATTGGGAAATTTCCGCTTGGCGGTAACAGCATAGAAGCTTTCGCTCAGGCCCACGCCCTGTTCCGCTTCTTTGAGCATGCCCGATGCCAGCTCGTTCTTGACCACAATCGGCGGCATCACAGCCAGCCCAATATCCTCGCGGGCAAGCAGGCGCATCATCGCCATGTCGTCCACCTCTGCTGCAAGGGCGGGGCGGATGCCCCACTGTGCGCAAAGCGCGTCAAATCCTGCCCTCACGGGGCTTTCCAGCGTCGGTACAATCACCGGATGTGTCACCAGTAAGTCAGCCAGCGTGTCTCCTGTATCAATCCGCGCAGGCGTGCCGATTACACTGACGGGCTGCTGGGACACCGGATGCACGATATACGAAGTAAGGACATCAGGGGCAGGCGCACGGTTTGTCAGCACCACGTCCACGCCCAGCGTCTCCAGTGCCTGTAGCAGATCCAGCGAGCTACCGGAGCGCAGGACCAGCTCCACGTCCGGCTTGCCCAAGAGCGGGCGAAGGAATTCGATCTGGAAGTTGCGCGATAGAGTCGCCTGCGCCCCCACCCGCAGCACCTGACGCGGGCTGCCTGTGCGTTTCAGCGTAGCGATCAGCTCCTGACCGGCACCAAAGATCGTCTCGGCATAGTCCAGCGTGATGCGCCCTGCCTCGGTCAAATGCAGCTGGCGGTTGCGCCGCTCGAACACCGGCTGGCCCAGCCTGTCCTCCAGCTTCCGGATCTGAACCGATACCGCCGATTGCGACAGGTTCAGCCGCGCAGCGGTACGGGTCAGGTTCCCGTCGCGGGCGACCTCCCAGAAATAGCGCAGGTGGTTGTAGTTAATATCCGGCATATCGTTCTATTTAAACGAATGATGTATTGCGAACAATGAATTTTTATTCATACGGCGATTTGCATACCACGGGCAAACCCATCCAACAGTCCCACGGAGACGTCTATGTTGATTTATCTCGTACCATTACTGGCTCCCGCCCTTCTATTGGTTATCGCTGCCCTTCTCCATCTTCGCTCAGACCTTTCGCAGCGCAGTACAGCCCATTTGGGCGAGGCCGCAGCCTTCGCCGCTTTTGCCGTCGGGGTTGCTACTCTGATCCTGTTGGTCGTGAATGGCTCCGGTGACAGCCCCCTGCTGGGTCTGGCGGGTATCGGTCTGTCCGCGCGTATGGATGTGGTATCGGTGTCGATGCTGCTGCTGGTGAGCTTCATAGGCTGGATCGTGGTCCGCTATGCGCGCACCTACCTGGACGGCGAACCCGGACAAAACCGGTTCACCTTCTGGCTGCTCGTAACCCTGTCGGCAGTTATGCTGCTGGTCCAGTCCGGCAACGTGATCCAGTTCGTGGGTGCGTGGATTGCCACCAGCCTGAGCCTGCACAAACTGTTGTTGTTCTACCCTGGGCGCATCGCGGCTCAGCGGGCTGCGTACAAGAAGTTTGTGACTGCGCGGGCAGGCGATGTCGCGCTAGCAGGTGCGGCATTGTTGCTGATCGTGGCCTACGGCACCACCCAGATTACGGCCATGCTGGCCGCTGCGCGGGCGGGTGAAGGCGGCGGACTGGCGGCGGCGGCGGCGGCATTGCTGGCGCTGGCGGCGGTCCTCAAATCTGCGCAATTCCCCACCCACGGCTGGTTGACCGAGGTGATGGAAGCGCCGACACCGGTCTCTGCCCTGCTGCATGCCGGCGTTGTAAATGGTGGCGGGTTCCTGTTGATCCGCTTTGCAGATGTGATGCTGCTGTCGCCTCTGGTATTGGCGCTGCTCGTGGGGATCGGCGGGTTCACGGCGCTATTCGGCGGCGTGGTGATGCTGACGCAGCCGACAGTAAAGCTGTCACTGGCGTGGTCCACCGTGTCCCAGATGGGGTTCATGATACTGCAATGCGGCCTCGCACTCTTCCCGCTGGCGCTGCTGCATATCGTGGCGCATTCGCTCTATAAGGCGCACGCCTTCTTGTCTGCGGGTGGCGCGGTAGAGCGCGTTGCCCAGATCCGCAGGCCGGGGCCCGTCGCGGTCCCCGATGGCGGTGCGGTCGTGCGCGCCTTCGGGCTTGCGATTGCGATCTATGCGCTGGTTTATCTGGCCTCGGGCGCTCTGATCGGCTTTGGAACCAAATCACCACAGGCGGTGGCACTGGGTGCGATCCTGATCTTCGGCGTCGCCTACCTGCTCGCCCAAGGTCTGGCCGATGCCGCACCGCGCGCTCTGACGCAGCGGACGGCTGTGATGTCTGTGGCTGCGACCCTGGCCTACCTCACCCTGCAACGTGGCTCCGAGTGGTTGAGTGCAGGCACCCTGCCCACCGCCCCTGTCGCCGGTCCGCTGGAATGGGCGCTGATCGTACTGGCTCTGCTCAGCTTTGGCGCGGTGGCACTGGCGCAGTCCACTCTGCCACTCTGGTCACATCATCCAGCCGCACAGGGTCTACGCGTTCACCTGTCAAACGGTCTCTACATCAACGCAATCGAAGACCGGCTTCTGCACGGCTGGTCCCGGAAACTTACCGAAAAAGGAGCGAAATCATGAAGGCGAGCACACATGCCGGCTTTTCCGGCGCACATCTGGAACTGATCGCGGCGTCCGAACTCGCAAGCCGCACCATCCCGCCGCTTTGGCCCCTATCCGCTTCCGTGGCTGTTAATCCCTTCCTTGGCCAAACAGACCAGACCTTGCCACAGGTCGCAGGATTGCTGGACCGGGTCGCAGGACTGAGCGTGACGATGCCGCGCGCATGGTATCAAGCGCGTATCGCGGACGGCACAATCACCGACGCGGATCTGGCGGCAGCACTCGCTGTGGCCCCTCCCGGTGCACCTGCTTCGGTCGACGCACTCAAGGCTGCTGCAACCGAGTTGGATAGTGCGCCCAATCGCCTGCCTACCGTCGCGGATCTGGCGCAAGAGGTGTCGGGCATCGACTGGCCCGGCCTGATCGAAGACCGGACAGGCGCGTGGGCCGCGAGCTATTTCGATACGGGGCAGGCGCTGTGGCAGGTGGCAGCGGGGCGCGATGCGTTCGAGAGCTGGCAGATCTTTGCCAGCCGCGATCTGACACCGGAGATCACCGGACTTGCAGGCTTTGCCGGCCGCGTGGCCGCACTGCCCGCGCGGGCGCGCACCACACTTGCGTTGGCTTGCGACGGGCTGGAGGTCACGCCTGCGGTTGCTCAAACTTATTTTCACCAGCTTCTCCTGGGCATGGGCGGCTGGGCGCAATTGGCGCGGCAGAAACTGTGGCAAGCGGAGCTGAAGTCTCAGGCGGATACCACCACCACCGATCTGCTGGCGATCCGGTTGGTCTGGGAGCACGCACTTCTATCCCAATACAGTGACAAGATCGCCGAGCGGTGGGCGCAAATGCGCAAAAACCATGCGACGCCCCCTGCCCCAACACCTGAACAGATTGCAGGCGCCGTGTTGCAGAACGCGGCCGAACGCGCGGCGCAACGCGATCTTGCAGACACGCTGGCCGGTCCGGCCACGCCCCGCGCCGATGCGCGTCCTGCACTTCAGGCGGCGTTCTGCATCGACGTCAGGTCGGAGGTCTTCCGCCGCGCGCTGGAAAGCCTCGATCCCGCAATCCAGACTCTGGGTTTCGCAGGTTTCTTTGGACTGACACCTGCGCACCGTGGCTTTGCCTCGGACGTAGAGGAGGCACGCCTGCCGGTTCTGTTGAACCCCGGTTTACACAGCTCCTCCACCACAGCACAAAGTGCTGACGCAGACCAAACTGCGCGCTTCTCCGCACGCGCTACCCGCGCTTGGGGCCGGTTCAAGTTGGCCGCTGTGTCGTCTTTCGCCTTTGTCGAGGCAACGGGCCCGCTCTACGCCGGCAAACTGCTGCGCGATGGCATGGGCCAGCCGCACAAGGCGTCAAAGCCCGAGCCTAAGCCAAAGTTTAGCGAGGATTTCAACTTGCCGGACCGGATCGCCGCAGCGGCAAAAATCCTGACGGCGATGTCACTGGTCGATAATTTCGCGCCCGTGGTTCTGATGGTTGGTCACGGCGCTAATGTGGTTAACAACCCGCATGCGAGCACGCTCCACTGCGGTGCGTGTGGAGGCTACAAAGGCGACGTAAATGCGCGTCTGCTGGCAGATATGCTCAACGATGCGGCGCTGCGCAAAGGGTTGGCAGAGGCAGGTATCACCATTCCCGAAGACACCATTTTCGTAGGCGCGCTGCATGACACGACCACCGATGCGGTGACCTTGTTCGATGCCGATCTTTCACCAAAGATCACGGACTGGCTCGCGGCGGCGGGCAAGATCGCGCGGACGGAGCGTGCGGTACGCTTGCCCCGCGCCGATGATGCCGCCGCCATCGCGCGCCGCAGCACCGACTGGGCCGAAACACGGCCCGAATGGGCGCTGGCCGGTTGCAATGCCTTCATTGCCGCGCCGCGCGCAAGGACCCGTGGCAAACCGCTGTCCGGTCGGGCATTTCTGCACGACTATGACTGGAGCAAAGACGACGGTTTCGGCGTGCTGGAATTGATCCTGACTGCGCCTGTCGTAGTAGCAAGCTGGATCAGCCTACAGTATTATGGCTCGGTCGTCGCTCCGGACACTTTCGGTGCGGGCAACAAGCTGCTGCACAATGTAACCGGCGGAATTGGTGTAGTGGAGGGTAACGGCGGCAATCTGCGTGGTGGCCTGCCGTGGCAATCTGTGCACGATGGCAAAGGGTACGCTCACGATCCGCTGCGCCTGTCCGTCTGTGTCGAGGCCCCCGTTTCCGCCGTCAACGATATCCTCGCACGGCACGACGGCGTGCGTGCGTTGTTTGACAATGGCTGGCTGCATCTGTTCTTGCTAGATGCGGACGGGCAGATGGCGCGGCGCTATACCGGAGGGCTGAAGTGGGAGCCATTCACCCGCGAGCAGACCCAACGCGCGGCTGCCGCATAAAGACTGCGCGCCACAACCGGACATAGTCTTGGTTGTGGCGCGCAAACCATGCTACGTTCGGATACGGCCATTCATCACAGCCACCGGAGGACGCGCGTTGACCGAGCCTGTTGCCAGCCATACGGTCACCCTTCGGGACGTCTTGCGCCATGAAACAAGCGAGACACACGCCAGATTGCACACCCACGCGCTGTTTGCAGATCTCTTTGCAGGTACGCTTACCCGCACCGACTATACCCGATTGATGACGCGGTTCTGGGGATTCTATGCCCCATTGGACACAGCCATTGCCCGTGCAATCGCGACTGGCCTGCCAAATGTTCAGCATTATGAATACGTTCCCCGCGCGCCATATTTGGCTTGCGACATGGTTGACCTCACCGCAGGCGCGCTGACTCCCTCCGAAAGCCCACAGTGCGAGCGGGTGTCAGAGATTGTCGCACCGGCGACACTTGGAGGAGTTTTGTACGTGATTGAGGGGGCTACGCTGGGTGCCGCACAGATTGACCGTGCGGCGCAGAAGCTGTTGGGCGCTGACGGATCGGAAGGCCGCAGCTTCTGGGCATGGGGTCGCGCTCAGAACAAGCATCGCTGGGCGATGGCCAATAACTATCTGGAACATCTGGCGGCACAAGGTGTTCCAGCGATCGATATAACACTCGGCGCCGAGCTGACCTTTGCCGCGCTGGCGGACTGGCTCGCCCCACTGGACCGCGCGCCTGGAAATTTATCGTGAGCCACCCTCCCGTCGATTTAAACGCATGCGACACCGAGCAGATTCAGTTTATCGGTGCTGTTCAACCCCACGGCGCCTTGATCGCGGTCGAAACGCTGAGCAGAATCATCCGCTATGCCAGCGTCAATTCCGCCGCCTTTATTGGCTACAGCGCGGAGGAGTTGTTGGGCAAAAAGCTGGAGGATTTGATCGGCGCGAATAACGCAGCGCAGATGCCGGACCTGCGGCGCGACGCCGGTACGCCCGAAATGCTCAAGCCATGGTTTCTCAGCTTTACGGGACCGGACAGCACTGTGATTGAGGCCGAGTGCCTGCCACACAGCGCGGGCGACCATATCATTCTGGAGTTTTTGACCGTTGCCGAAAAACCTGCGCCAGTTTGGGAAGACGAACTGCTGCGGCAGGGCATCATAACCAACCTGATCCGGCCCGCGAGTATGCTGGAACTTGCGCAGGCCACAGCACAGTCGATCCGCGAGGTCACCGGATTTGACCGCGTGATGATCTACAAATTCGCCGAGGACAAACACGGCGAAGTGATTGCCGAAAGCACGAACCGGCCCGACAGCTTTCTGGGGAAGCACTATCCGGCCTCGGACATCCCGGAGCCCGCGCGGCGGCATTTCGTTCTGAACCTGATCCGCACCATTCCCGACATCGAGGCTACGCCGGCAGGCATCGTCTCCCCACACAGCGAGGCACCTAGTGCGCCGCTGGATCTGACGTTTTCCAAACTGCGGGCGGTCGCTCCTGTACACATTGAATATCTGCGCAACATGGGGGTGCGGGCCAGCATGTCGATCTCGCTGGTGTCCAACAACGCACTCTGGGGGCTGATCGCTTGCCACAATTACAGCGGACCGCGGCAAATCTCCTCCAGCCGCCTGCGCTTTGCCGAATTGGTGGGCAGCACCACGTCGGCCCTGTTGCAAAGCATGGAAAACACCCACCAGCTCGCCAAAAGTATCGCTGCCGAAAAGGCAGCGCACCATATCGAACAACAAGTCCGGTCTGGACGGACGCTCGCGGATCTGATCGCTGATCAGGCGGACGGACTGATGCAGATGATGGATACGCAGGGAGTGGTGCGGGTGCTGGCGGGCGCCGAGGCACGGTTTGGCGTATGCCCGGATGTGCTGCCCGATTACACAGCACTGCGCGCGGCGGCAGCGGATGGTGTTGCGACCACGCAAGAGCTGTCAGAGTATACCGCGATGGATGAGAACCAGATCCGTAATGCCGCTGGCGCCGCCCTGCTGGAGCTGTCGGATGATGGCAGCGACTATCTGGTCTTTCTGCGCAGTAATTTCAGCCAGACAATCCGCTGGGCTGGCAAACCGGAAAAAGCTGTCACCACCGGCGCGGACGGCGTCATGCGCCTGTCACCGCGCGGGTCATTCGCCCTGTGGCAGGAGGAGCGCGAGGGCCAGAGCAAACCCTTTGATGCCACCGATAAGGATGCCCTGCGCATCCTGCGCCGCGCGTTTTTTGCGCTAAATAGTCTGGAGCGGGAAAAGGCAGCGCTAAGCGCGCAGAAGGCCGCCGAGGCCGAGGAAATGCGCCTGCGCCACGCCCTGCTTGACGCCGCGCGCGCCAGTTCATTGGGCGAGCTTGCGGCGGCGATTGCGCATGAATTGAACCAGCCGCTGTCTGCGGTGGCAAATTATGTCAACGCCTGTCGGCAGGAAATTCGCAATGCCGGTGTCCGCATGCCACTGGAGGCGGAAACCCTTATTGGAGATGCGCTGGCGGAAACCGCGCGGGCAGGCGATCTGGTGCGGCGGATCAGGGATTTCATCACGCGAGGCGATCTGAACACAGACTACATCGATGTGATCCCAGCACTTCGTCAGGGGATGGATCTTGCCATCGCATCGTCCTCGCTACCGGGTCTGAAAGTGGAGGTGGTGTCTGAGCCTGATCTCCCACAGGTGTTGGCCGATCCGGTTCAGATCGGTCAGGTGGTATTAAACCTCGTGCGCAACAGCATCAGCGCGATGGCAAAATCCCCTGTCCAAGTACTTACCGTGACCGTTGGCAGGGACGGCAAAGATGTTCAGGTCCTCATCCGCGACACAGGTCCGGGAATTTCCCGCGCTGCTCAAAAACATATTTTTGAGCCCTTCCACGCCTCGACCACCAAAGGCATGGGAATCGGGCTGTCGCTCTGCCGCTCGATTGTGGAAGCACATGGCGGCAGGATCTGGGTAGAGCCCTCGAATGACGGCGCGGTGATAGGATTTACGATTCCGGCACGGGAGGGGCAAGATGGGCGGTCCGAATGAAAAAATCTGGGTTTATGTAATCGACGATGATCCGGCGGTGCTTAAATCGCTCTGTGCGCTGCTGAACGCCCATGGCTATGCCACCACTCCCTGCGCCTCGGCAGAAAATTTCCTAAGGGTGTATGACCCTGCTCTCAAGGCCTGTCTTCTGCTGGACATGAGACTACCAGGGATGAGCGGCGCGCAGCTACAGGCGCATCTGACACAAATCGGCATCAGCCTGCCCACGATCATACTTACCGCACATGGGGATGTGCCGGTTGCCGTGAAATCCATGCGTGCAGGGGCCATTGATTTCATTGAAAAGCCCGCCCGCGTGGAAGAAATTCTGGCGGCGATCAAACTGGCTGCAGGGATGCTGTTCAACCGCCAGCCCGCAATGGTGTCCAAAAAGATCGTGGCAGACCGACTTTCCAAGCTGACCGACCGCGAAAAAATGGTGATGCACCATCTTCTGCAAGGAAAGCTTAACAAGGAAATCGCAAACGAATTGGGCGTGAGCCAGCGTACGGTCGAAGGCCACCGTGCACGCATCCGCGAGAAGATGCAGGCGCGCGGCATCGCGGATCTGATCCGCATGCTCGGCTAATTTACGTAGCTTTACGCAAGTATAACTACGCAGGGATAAATCCGATCTTTGAGGCGCGCTTTCCACGTTCTAGGCTGGCATTATGATTTTTGTCTTATCGGATGAAAAGCTGCTGCTGGTCTCGGCTCGTCCCACTGGATGGATCTGGACCGTACGTGCCTGAGGATGGGGAGGATCCGGTAGGCATTGACAGCGACCAGATCGGTTTGTCCCTTCAGGGAGCCACTTTCTGAGATCGCAGTATTCCCTTCCGCGCAACTTCTTTGGCAATTCGGCCCTTCGGCAATTTTGGAGACATTTAGATGTCAGGTGAGAACACCACTTCAACAGACAGGGTACAGCACATGTCGCTGGAGTTCCGCAATTACGAGCAGACCAGCGCCATCATCAATCGCCTAAGCCTGAAACTTCCCGAGGACGTTGTGATCAACCTCGCCCGTGAAGTCATACGCAGGGTCGCCGCCCGCGATGCGCAGCTGGAACCCGCGGAGACAGGCCCGTCAAAGGCTGAACTGCGGACACTCTGCACAGCACTGCTATCGCCCGATGACGCTGCTGCCGCTCGGATGGTGTTAAGTTTGCGCAGTGAAGGCACGGCAGTTGAAGACATCCACCTAAAATATCTCGCCGGGGCAGCGCGGATGCTGGGCGAACAGTGGGAGCAAAGCGAGATCGGCTTCGCCGAAGTGACGCTCGGAACGGGCCGGATGTTTGCGATTATGCGCGGCATGCGCCATCTGTTCGAACCCGCTTACATGCTCGGCAATAAGAACGCGGTGTTCGCTTCCGTACCCGGTGAGGATCACACAATGGGTGTGCGCATGGCCGCCGATCTTTTCCGCAAGGAAGGCTGGGAAATATCGCTTAAGGTCGGCCTGGATCACGACGCACTGGTCGCCGAGATTGAGGAGCAGCCTACAGCGATTGTGGGTCTGTCGATCGGCGGCGAACATTCAATGGAGCAGCTGTCAAAGCTGATTGTCGCGCTCCACATCTGCTGCCCGCAGGTGTTGATACTTATCTGTGGCCAGGATGTGGAAAAGGCTAGACCGGTGCTTGAGCTGCTGGGTGTCGACGGTATCGCCGAGACGGTCGAAGAAGCCAAAGATCAGATGGCGCGTCTCTGGGATCTCAAGGTGGGTCGCCCGCGTCAGGTCAGTTCTTGCTGACCAGCCCGTACTTGCGAAGTTTCACATAGAGCGACTGACGCGACAGGCCAAGCATTTCCGCAGCCGCCACACGGTTGTTGGAGGTCATCTCGACAGCCGTTTCGATACACATCTTTTCCACCACATCGGTGGTTTTGGCGACAATATCCTTGAGGGATTGGCCGCCAATCAGCTCGATCACAGATTGCATATCAACGTCTGTGATCGCCTTTGTCGGTCCGCGTCTCGCTTCCACACGCCGCGTATCGCGAATCACAAGACCGAAGATTGCATGCCCGCCCGCGGACAGCTGCGTGGTTGAAATCTCTACAGCGCGCTCGGTGCCATGCTGGCTCACCAATTTGGTCGCATAGAGCCGCATGCTGCCCGTCCGCCGCGCGTTTTCCAACATCACGTTCAAATCAACCGATCCGCGCAAGAAGAAATCCGCAATCGAGCGGCCTTGAACCATTGTCGCATGGTTTAAATCCGCAAGGCGGGGGAACGCATCATTCGCGCTTAGGATATTGCCCGCACCATCTACAAAAACGATGGCGTCCACCCCATTTCGGTATAACTCGGAAACCCGTGCCTGCAAGGGATCAGAAATGCCCTCGGACTTGCCTGCAGTGCGGATTTTGCACAGCAGCATTTGTCCGTTTGCGCCCCGAAACAGAACGGGCGTCAGTGACAGACGCCGCGCACCGTTCAGCGCCTTTGCTGCAACCGGTGATGCCGCCTGATCCGACGCCGCCGAGACCAGCCGCTCCAGCAGATCACTATGCCCCGTCTGGTCGAATTCGCGCGCGAAACTGTTGTCCATCAGGATATCGCGTGGCTTACCGAACAGTTTTTCAGCGGCCGTGTTACACGCCACAACGTTTCCAGTTTTCATAGAGGCCAGAACAGTCGGCGTATCGGACGATTCCAGTAGCACGCGAAAACGGATGTCGTGTTCGCGCTGGACTTCATAATCGTTCTCCAGTGCGATCTGCGCGGCAACAAGTTGCTGCTGCATGTCGGATACCGAACGCAAATCATGTCCAAGCATCAGTATATCACCCTGTGTGCCCAGCCGATGGAAGCTGTAACGCATCGGCATTTCTGCATGATCTTCTGTGGCGCTGTGGTTCAGCTCGACCGGTAAGGTGTTGCCCTTCCCTGCGCGGAAATGGGTCAGCTGCGCGTCAAATTTTCCGATGGATTCGATTGTCAGCGTGTCATGGAAGGGTTTGCCTTCCCAGCCGGTCATGTACCTGGAGGCGGAAAATTCAGGGTTGGACAGCACGCGCACAACATCGCCTGACGCCGAAACGACCAGCGCCACGTCCGAGACGCGTGCGATTATATCCGTGACGGCCTCTGGCCCCATCATCGGTATCAGATCGTCGGCCCAGGTCATCTCGCCGCCTAACATCATTGATCAAAGCCCTCTGCTTTGCTTGGGGTGGCACTGAACCGGAGGGTCCGGCCAATACGCCTTAATCCCTGCGCCGGTCCGGCCTGCATAGGTCGAGCGCTTCTCGTATATCGCAGGACACGTAGTCGCTTCCGGTCACTATCGCAAGATCAGAGCGCTCCTGCGCAATACTACCACCGACAAAAACCTTCGGTTTGGTTCCGTTTTGCTGCGAATTTTTCACCAAAACGCGTAATTTTTCAACATCTTCTCCAGCGCTGGCCGAAATCATCACCGCATGAAAATGCTGGTCACGCACCAATCGGGCCACTGTCGCAGCATCAGTATCCAACGCCAGCGTTGCTTGCGCGCCGGCCGTGCGCAGCTGGTCCATGACAACGATCGCACCCAACGTGTGCTGTTCACCTTGCGGCACCACCACCAGACAGTTGCGTGGCGCTTGCCGGTTTGCAGGATGAATATGCGCAGCCTCGGAAGCTGTCTCCAAATGCCGCACGACCGACTGCAACCGCGCGCAGCCCACAGTCACATCCCCGAAACTCGCCCTATCCTCCAGCCAGTTTTCACCCAGCAGGCGTGCAATTGCTGGCACCAGAACGGTTTTGATTTCGTGGTTACTTACACCCAGCCCCCGGATGTCTTGGACCTTTTGTGTCATCTGCGCACGGTCTGGTGAGAGCACCGCGTTATAGAGCATGCCGCACAGCTGGTCCGCCGAAGCTTGCGCGTTGCGGGATGGCGCAGGACCCCGGTCCGCCACCAGAACCGCCAGCGCATGCAGCGCGATTCGGCTCACATCATTCGAGATATCCGGCCGGAATGCTTGCTGGTGCTGAGACATGATCCCCCCATCGCGCCAGACCGTCAGGGCCTCTCTTCGCGCTACCTTGTCATGGTCACGTAAGTTATAAAATATGTCAATTAATAATGACACTATACTCAGTGTTCTCGATATTACTTCAAAATTAGGAGGCTTTGCCCGCCAGAGAATCTGAATTTCTTTTCTAAATGTGTAAATCAAAGTTGACACACTGACAGGCTGCTGCCAGATTATTGATAAGGAATCCATCGGGAGGGAGGGCATCATGACACGCAAACCACTGCTTTACACCGAAGCACAACGCGCACGTCGCGATGCTTCTGTCTGGACGCTCGTGCAGGGCATTCTGGCGCCGCTACAATTTGCAGTCTTTGCCGTCTCGCTGGGACTGGTGTTGCGCTATTTGGTCAGCGGCGAAGGTTACGGCATCGCAACCGCGTCCATCATCGCTAAAACCGCGCTGCTGTATCTCATCATGATTACCGGCGCGGTCTGGGAAAAGGTCGTGTTCGGCCAGTGGCTTTTCGCGCCCGCCTTCTTTTGGGAGGATGTGTTCAGCTTCGTTGTGATCGCACTGCACACGCTCTACCTCTACGGACTGGTGACAGGAGCAATTGCACCTAATGCGCTGATCATAATCATCCTGGCCGCCTATGCGACCTACGTGATCAACGCGGGTCAGTTTTTGTGGAAACTGCGGATCGCGCGCTTGCAATCGCAGGTGATGGCATGACCGCTCAGACGCCTCCGCCCCCCGCACTCGGTTGCCGCGCCGCACCTGTCCTCAAACAGCGTGGCCAACGCGAAGTATTCTGTGGCCTCACAGGTATCATCTGGCTGCACCGCAAAATGCAGGACGCCTTCTTTCTGGTCGTCGGCTCGCGCACCTGTGCGCATCTGCTGCAAAGCGCTGCAGGCGTGATGATCTTCGCGGAACCGCGATTCGGAACTGCCATTCTGGAAGAATCCGATCTCGCAGGCCTCAACGATGCGCACGCTGAACTTGACCGCGAAGTGGCGACCCTGCTCGCCCGCCGTCCCGACATCCGGCAGCTCTTTCTGGTCGGCTCCTGCCCCTCCGAAGTGATCAAGCTGGATCTGAGCCGCGCCGCGGAACGCCTGACGCAAACTTACGCCCCACGGGTGCGGGTGCTGGAATACTCCGGCTCGGGGATCGAGACGACATTTACCCAAGGCGAGGATGCCTGCCTTGCCGCGATGGTGCCCGTCCTGCCCCAGACGCAGGCGCGCAATCTTGTCGTCGCAGGCGCACTCCCTGATGTGGTCGAAGACCAAATGCTGGCACTGCTGGAAGGCATGGGCATCGGGCCAGTACAGGTGTTGCCCGCGCGTACCATTGACGCGGATGTCGAGGTCGGTCCGAATACCGTCTTTGCTCTAACCCAACCGTTTCTCGGTGACACACACGCAGCGCTCGTCCGCCGGGGTGCTACTTTCATCCCCGCACCTTTCCCGCTGGGCGAAGAAGGCACCACCGCCTGGCTCGCCGCTATCGCTGCTGAATTTGGCGTAGATCAGGCGACTTTCGACGCGGTCACTCAAGCACCCCGTCGCCGCGCGCGGCAGGCCGTGGCACAGGCAGCACAGACGCTGAGCGGTAAGTCGGTGTTCTTCTTCCCCGACAGCCAGCTGGAAATCCCGCTGGCCCGCTTCCTGATACGCGAATGTGGCATGACCGCACTCGAAGTCGGATCACCCTACATCCACGACACCCTGCACGGCCCCGATCTGGACCTGCTACCGCATGGCCCGCAAATCTCTGAAGGGCAAGACGTCGATCTACAACTTGACCGCTGCCGCGCCGCACGCCCTGATCTGACGGTCTGCGGCCTCGGCCTCGCCAATCCGCTGGAGGCTGAAGGCCTGTCCACCAAATGGGCGATCGAACTGGTCTTTACCCCTGTCCATTTTTACGAACAGGCCGGCGATCTGGCCGCCCTCTTTGCCCGCCCGTTGCGCCGCAAAACCATTCTGGAGGCTGCAGAATGATCCTTCGCCCCTTTCTTTTGGCCATAGATATCCCGGGAGCGCGAGGGCTGGCCCTCGCTCCGCGCCCTGCTGTGTTTGGTGCAAACGCATGAAGCTCACTGTCTGGACATATGAGGGCCCGCCCCACGTCGGCGCAATGCGCGTCGCCACCGGCATGAAAGGTCTGCACTACGTGCTGCATGCGCCCCAAGGGGATACATACGCAGACCTACTCTTCACCATGATCGAGCGGCGCGACCACCGCCCGCCGGTCAGCTACACCACATTTCAGGCCCGCGATCTGGGCTCGGACACGGCGGGGCTTTTCAAGCGCGCCTGTCAGGATGCCTATGACCGCTTCAAGCCCGAAGCCATCATCGTGGGTGCCTCTTGCACCGCCGAACTGATCCAGGACGACCCCGGCGGTCTGGCCGAAACGATGGGCCTGCCGATCCCTGTCATCCCGCTGGAACTACCCAGCTACCAGCGCAAGGAAAACTTCGGCGCGGATGAGACGTTCTTCCAGATTGTGCGTCATCTGGCCAAACCGATGGAACGCACCACCCGCGTCAGCTGCAACATCATCGGGCCAACCGCCCTGGGGTTCCGTCACCGCGACGACGTGGCCGAGATTACAAATCTGCTCTACGAGCTGGGGATCGAGGTCAACGTGACAGCCCCCATGGGCGCCACGCCCACCGACATCGCACGCATGGGGCAAGCCCATTTCAATGTGCTGCTCTACCCCGAAACCGGCGAACAGGCTGCGCGATATTGTGAAAAAGCGTTTGGCCAGCCCTACACCAAAGTCATTCCCATCGGCGCCGGCGCCACCAACGACTTTATTGCCGAGATCCGCACGCTGTCTGGCAGCACAGTTCCCGTCGACGGCGCACGCCTGCGTCAGAGTTGGTGGAGCCGTTCGGTGGACAGCACGTATCTCACAGGCAAGCGTGTCTTTATCTTTGGTGACGGCACCCACGTGAAAACTGCCGCCCGCATCGCGCGGGACGAAATGGGGTTCGAGGTTGCGGGCATGGGCTGCTATAACCGTGAATACGCACGCGACGTGCGTGCGCTGGCCCGTGACTATGGCGTCGAGGCGTTGATCACGGACGACTATCTGGAGGTCGAGCGCGCGATTGAAACGCTCCAGCCCGAGATGATCCTTGGCACCCAGATGGAGCGGCATATCGGCAAGCGCCTGGGCATCCCCTGCGCCGTGATCTCGGCGCCCGTGCATGTGCAGGACTTCCCCGCCCGTTATTCGCCGCAGATGGGGTTCGAAGGCGCAAATGTGATCTTTGACACTTGGATCCATCCGCTGGTGATGGGGCTGGAAGAGCATTTGCTGCACATGTTCCGCGAAGATTTCGAGTTCAACGATGCCGCCGGGCCCAGCCATCACGGTGGCCATGCGCCTGCCGCTGGTGTTGCAGCGGCGCAAGCGCCCGTGAGTTCAGAAGGCGAAATCAAGCCCGACGATGTGCCCGCCTCGATCGGAGGTGAAGTAATCTGGCTGCCGGGTGCGGAAAAAGAACTGAAGAAGATTCCCTTCTTTGTGCGTGGCAAGGCGCGGCGCAACACGGAGACCTATGCGGCCCAAAAGGGCTTGGGTGAAATTTCGGTCGACACTCTTTATGATGCAAAGGCACATTATGCGCGATGAAATGTCATATCCGGCGTATAACTTCGTCATCGTGACCCTGGACCGTCACGCCGCAGGCCCCGCCGCTCGGGTGGCTCCAAGGCTGGTCGCTGATTTCCCCGGCCTCAATGTGACCATCCACGCCGCTGCCGAATGGGAAAAAGACCCCGCCGCTTTGCGAACCGCACTTGATGATATCGCACATGCCGACATCGTTGTGACTTGTGTGCTGTTCCTTGAAGATCATCTGCGCGCGATCCTACCCGCGCTAAAGGCGCGCCGCGATCACTGTGATGCAATGATCGGGGTCGTTTCGGACACCGAGATTACCCAGCTTACCCGCATGGGTGATCTGGACATGTCGCGTCCGGCGTCGGGTGCGATGGGGCTACTCAAAAAGCTCAAGCCATCCAAGACCTCAGGCAAATCCGGCGCGGGGCAGATGAAGATGCTGCGCCGCATTCCAAAGATCCTCAAGCTGATCCCCGGCAAAAGCCAGGATTTGCGGGCATGGTTCCTGTCGATGCAATATTGGCTGGGCGGTTCGGACGACAATATTGAAAACATGATCCGCTTTTTGGTGGCGCGCTATACAAGCGTACCTGCGTGGCGTCTGGTCAAGGCCGATGCGCCGGTGGAGTACCCCGAAGTGGGCCTTTATCACCCCGATCTCCCGGATCACGGGATCACGACCGACTTAGCCGATCTGCCACATGCGGGAACCGGGCCTGCCATCGGTTTGCTGATGTTGCGCAGCTATATCCTTGCCGGTGACACAGCCCATTATAATCATGTGATCCGCAGCTTCGAGGCGCAGGGCATGCGCGTGATCCCCGCATTCGCCGGCGGTCTGGACGGGCGTCCTGCGATGGATGCCTATCACAAAGGCCGGATCGACACGTTGGTCTCGCTCACCGGATTTTCGCTCGTGGGTGGCCCTGCGTATAACGACAGCACGGGGGCCATTGCGGCATTGCAGGCGCTGGATGTGCCTTATGTTGCCGCCCAACCACTTGAGTTTCAGACTCTGTCCCAATGGGCAAACGGCCATCAGGGACTGAGCCCGATCGAGGCGACGATGCTTGTGGCGCTGCCCGAGATAGACGGCGCGACCAACCCCACCGTTTTTGCGGGGCGGCATGCTGCAGGCGGCTGTGATGGCTGCGCGCACAAATGCAGCGCCCAAGGAACAACCAAAGGCATGGCACCCTGCATCGAGCGGATCGACGCGCTTGTGGAGAAAGCCCAGCGGCTGGCCCTCCTGCGCCGCAAGCGCAATGCGGACAAGACCGTGGCGATTGTACTCTTCGGCTTCCCGCCGAACGCGGGCGCCGTGGGCACCGCCGCCTATCTGTCGGTCTTCGAAAGCCTGCATAACACGCTGCACCGGATGGCGGCAGACGGCTATGACATCACACCGCCCGCCACTGTGGATGCGCTTCGCGCTGCGGTGTTGCAGGGCAACGCACAGACCTTCGGGCAGGACGCAAATGTTGCCGCGCGGATCAGCGCTGATACCATCGTTGGGCAAACCCCCTGGCTGGACGAGATCGAAGCCACATGGGGCCCCGCCCCCGGTCGCGTGCAATCCAACGGCCGCGAAGTGTTCGTACTGGGCGCTCAATTCGGCCGCGTCTTTGTCGGCGTGCAGCCAACTTTCGGCTATGAGGGCGATCCGATGCGCCTCCTGTTCGAGCGCGGCTTTGCCCCCACCCACGCATTCAGCGCCTTTTACCGCTATCTTAAGACCGATCTGTGCGCCGATGTTGTGCTGCATTTCGGGATGCACGGCGCGCTGGAGTTCATGCCCGGCAAACAAAACGGCCTCGGCGGGCGCGACTGGCCCGAGCGGCTGATGGGCAACCTGCCCAATGTCTATCTCTATGCTGCAAATAACCCGTCCGAGGCGACGCTGGCCAAGCGCCGCGCCAATGCGGTAACAATCACGCATTTGACCCCACCTTTGCAGGCTTCCGGCCTCTATCGCGGGCTGGCGGACCTCAAGGACAGTCTGACCAAATGGCGTGGGCGTGCAGTGGATGCCGCCGAAGACGCCACGCTCGCGGATCTGATCCGCGCACAGGCCGAGACGGTACATCTGGACGGCTCCAACCCCGATACGCTCTGGCTCAAGCTGCTGGAAACCGAGGCTGCGTTGATCCCCGATGGCTTGCACATCGTCGGGCGGCCCATGTCGCCCAAAGCAGTCGAAGACATGCTGGGGCTGATGAGTTTCGACACGCCAGCCGCGCGCGAGACGGCGCGTACGCACCTGTCCCGCAATGTCGAACTTGCCGCGCTGATGCGCGCGCTGAACGGTCAGTTTATCGCACCTGTACCCGGCGGCGATGTGATCCGCGCGCCAGAAATTCTGCCAACGGGCCGCAACATTCACGCCTTTGATCCCTTCCGTATGCCCACCGCCTTTGCGATGGAAGATGGCGCGCGGCAGGCGGATGAATTGCTGCGGACCCACCCCACCCTGCCGCGCAGTGTCGCACTGGTGCTTTGGGGATCGGACAACATCAAATCCAACGGCGGGCCTATCGGGCAGGCACTGGCGTTGATGGGGGCGACTGCGCGTTTTGACAGCCACGGGCGTCTGTGTGGTGCCGACCTAGTGCCGCTGGCTACACTGGGCCGGGCGCGGGTAGATGTTGTGATGACGTTGTCTGGCATCTTCCGCGATCTGCTGCCGCTGCAAACCAAACTGCTGGCCGATGCCGCGCTGCAATGCGCGCTGGCGGACGAGCCGTTGGAGATGAACCCGATCCGCGCCCATGCGCTGGCCTTTGCACAAACGCAGGGCTGTGACATGCAAACTGCCGCACTGCGCGTGTTCTCGAATGCCGAGGGCGCCTATGGCTCCAACGTCAACCAGTTGGTCGATAGCTCGGCCTTCGGGGACGAGGGCGATCTGGCCGATGCATACCAAGCGCGCAAGAGTTTTGCCTATGGCACCGACGGTGAGGCGAGCCAGCAAACCGCCCTGCTGAACGACACGCTGCAAACGGTCGAGCTGGCCTATCAAAACATCGAGTCCGTCGAGCTGGGCGTGACCACGGTGGACCACTACTTCGACACGCTGGGCGGTATAGCTGCGGCAGTAAAGCGCGCCCGCAACGGTGCTGATACGCCTGTCTACATCGGCGACCAGACGCGCGGCGGCACCAAGGTGCGTACGCTGCAGGATCAGGTCGCACTCGAGACTCGCTCGCGCAGCCTCAACCCGAAATTCTACGAGCCACTGCTGAAACACGGCCACGAGGGCGTGCGCACCATCGAGGCGCAGATCACCAATACCGTCGGCTGGTCCGCGACCACCGGCAAAGTCGAGCCGTGGGTATACGCCGAACTGAGCCAGACCTTTGTGCTGGACGAGGTGATGCGCAAGCGGCTCTCGGATCTGAACCCGCAAGCCTCTATGCGCATGGCAAACCGCCTGATCGAAGCATCCGAGCGGGCTTACTGGACACCAGACGACGCGACACTGGCCGCCCTGCATACCGCAGCCAACGCCATCGAAGACAGACTAGAGGGCATTGCAGCCGAATGACCCAAACTTATGGAAAGGGACCAAAATGAGCCCACTTGACAGAAATATCCCCGATTTTGGAGGCGACGGAGAAGGCTCCGTCCAGGTCCATCAGGATGACAATGCAAAGATCGAAGGCGCAAAGGTTTTTGCAGTCTACGGCAAAGGCGGGATCGGCAAATCAACGACCTCGTCCAACCTCTCTGCCGCGTTTTCCAAGCTGGGCAAGCGGGTGCTGCAAATCGGCTGTGACCCAAAACATGACAGCACCTTCACGCTGACGGGCCGTCTGGTCCCCACGGTGATCGACATTCTCAAGGAAGTGAACTTCCACGCCGAAGAGTTGCGTGCTGAGGATTTCGTGTTCGAGGGCTATAACGGTGTGAAATGCGTCGAGGCAGGTGGGCCGCCTGCGGGCACCGGCTGTGGCGGGTATGTGGTGGGGCAAACGGTCAAACTGCTCAAACAGCACCATTTACTGGAAGACACCGATGTGGTGATTTTCGATGTGCTGGGCGATGTGGTCTGTGGTGGTTTTGCCGCCCCCTTGCAGCACGCCGACCGCGCATTGATCGTCACGGCCAACGACTTTGACAGCATCTATGCCATGAACCGGATCATCGCGGCGGTCGAGGCAAAGTCAGCCAACTATAAGGTCCGCCTTGCCGGCTGCGTCGCCAACCGCAGCAAGGACACCAACGAGGTGGACCGGTATTGCGAAACCGTAGGGTTCAACCGTCTGGCGCACCTGCCCGATTTGGATGCCATCCGCCGGTCGCGTCTGAAGAAAAAGACACTGTTCGAGATGGATCTGGATGACGACATCGCGGCCGTGCAGGCCGAGTACATCCGCCTTGCGCAAGTTTTGTGGGCAGGCACCGATCCGTCAGCGCCCAAATCCCTGCCCGACCGTGAAATCTTTGATCTGCTGGGATTTGATTGATGACCTACGAGGCCACCCGCAACCGTGTCGAGACCTATTTCGACACCACGGCGACCCGCACATGGGAGCGCCTGACATCTGACGCGCCTGTGTCGGGGATCCGTGCCACGGTACGGGCCGGCCGTGACCGGATGCGCGATGTGCTTGTCGACCAACTCCCCGCTGATCTGCGCGGCGCACGGGTGCTGGACGCAGGCTGCGGCACTGGTGCGCTGGCGGTTTTGCTGGCGCAACGGGGCGCTGATGTGGTGGGCGTCGATATCTCGCCCCGCCTGATCGACATCGCGCAAAAACGTCGCCCCGATCATGTGGCAGGCAGCCTCACGCTCAAAGCTGGTGACATGCTGGATCCGGCCCTGGGGCGGTTCGATCATATCATCGCCATGGACAGCCTGATTTACTATTCTGCCGCCGACATTGGACGCATCATGGACGGTCTGGCCCCGCGCGTGGGCAGCGTCGTCTTTACCGTCGCCCCGCGTACGCCCCTGCTAATGGCGATGTGGCGTTTGGGCAAACTCTTTCCGCGCAAGGACCGCTCTCCGGTCATGGTCCCGCACACCCCTGCGGCCATCGCAGCGCAAACCCGTGGCACACTGCGCGCGGTCGAGCGTGTGACCTCGGGCTTCTACATCAGTCAGGCTCTGGAGTTCCGGCCATGATGCTCAAACGGCAAATCAAGACGATGACGCTGAAAATGCTGCCTTTTTCGGATGCGGCCAGCGATGGCCTGCCGCTGGGGCAGCTGTTGCGGTTGTCGCTTTTCCAGATCTCGGTCGGGATGGCGGCGGTGATGCTGCTGGGCACGCTCAACCGCGTGATGATCGTCGAGCTGTCATTGCCCGCCGTTCTGGTCGCCACAATGATCGCCATCCCCGTGCTGATCGCGCCCTTCCGCGCAATCCTCGGGTTCAAATCGGACAATTACCGCTCGGCCATCGGGTGGAAGCGTGTGCCCTACCTGTGGTTCGGCACCATGTGGCAATTCGGCGGGCTGGCGATCATGCCGATGGCGCTGCTGGTGCTGGCAGGTGACAGCGCGATTGAAGCGGGTATGTTCGGACAGGTTGCGGCAGCGCTGGCGTTCCTGCTGACCGGCCTTGGTATGCACATGACCCAGACCGCCGGTCTGGCGCTGGCCGCCGACCGCTCAACCGAAGAAACCCGCGCCCGCGTCGTATCACTCATGTATGTGATGTATCTGCTGGGCATGGGCATCTCTGCGGTAATAATCGGCACGTTGCTACGCAACTACTCGGCGCTGCTGCTGGTACAAGTGGTGCAGGGCACAGCGGTGTTGACCATGGTGTTGAATGTCATTGCTCTGTGGAAACAAGAGAAGATGTCGCCCATGAGCCGCGCGGAACGCGCAGCCCCCCGTCCCGCCTTTGCCGATGCATGGTCCGACCTGACCGCCAACACCGATATGAAGCGGCTGATTGTAACGATTTTCCTGGGGACAATGGCGTTCAACATGCAAGACGTCCTGCTGGAACCCTACGGCGGCGAGATTCTGGGCCTGTCGGTCTCCTCCACCACTCTGCTGACGGCGATGTGGTCAGTGGGTGCACTGCTCGGTCTGGCGCTGGCAGCGCGCTGGCTGTCGGGTGGGATTGATCCCTACCGCATGGCCGGGCGCGGCGTGGTGACCGGCATTGTCGCGTTCAGCTGTGTTCTGCTGTCCGCACCTCTGGCCTCGCCGGTGCTGTTTTTTGCCGGTGCCGCCCTGATCGGGCTTGGCAGCGGGCTGTTTGCCGTCTCGACCCTGACAGCAGCCATGACCATAGACATCTCCGGCACAGCCGGGCGCGGTCTGGCGCTTGGGGTCTGGGGTGCGGCACAGGCAACGGCGGCGGGCCTTTCGATCTTTATCGGCGGCGGCATGCGCGACCTGGTCAGCACGGCCGCCACCAACGGGTCGCTGGGGCCGGTGCTGACAGGACCGTCGGTCGGCTATTCCGCCGTCTACCAGCTTGAAATCACATTACTCTTCATCACGCTCATCGCTTTGGGGCCTTTGGTCCGGGCGCAAAGCATCACCCAACGGGGAACGGTCAGGCTCGAGCTGCCCGAATTCCCCACCTGATCTGAAAAGGAGACCATCATGGTCGGCACTGAATTCTTCGGAAACTTCGATCTGGCGAGCGCCGCAATCTGGCTGTTCTGGGTCTTTTTCGGTCTGTTGATTTACTATCTGCAAACGGAAAACATGCGCGAGGGCTATCCGCTGGAGCAAGACGACGGCACAATCGCGCCCAATCAGGGGCCGTTTCCGGTGCCCAAGGACAAGACGTTCCACTTGCCCCACGGTCGCGGCGATGTGACCGTGCCCTCGGGCCAGCGTGGCGACCGCGCTTCACTGGCCTTGGCGCCCACGTCCAAAGCTGCCGGATCGCCGTTTGTGCCTACGGGCAACCCGATGACCGATGGTGTCGGCCCTGCGTCTTGGGCACCACGCCGGGACATTCCCGAACTGGACGCCCATGGCCTGCCCAAGATCAAGCCGATGGCGGCCCTGCCTGATTTCAAATTCGCCAGCGGACGCGACCCACGCGGCAAGCCCGTGGTGGCCGGTGACGGTGAAGTAATCGGCCGGGTCATCGACATGTGGGTCGACGTGCCCGAGCAGATGGTGCGGTATCTGACCGTGGATCTGAACCCAGAAGGTACCGGCCAGACCCGCCTGATCCCCATCAACTTCTGCAAGATCAAGGCGGACCGCGTCACCGTACGCTCCATCTACGGCGCGCATTTTGACGGCGTGCCACAGCATGCTGGCAATGACCAGATCAGCCTGCTCGAGGAAGAAAAGATCATGGCCTACTACGGCGGCGGCACGCTCTATGCCGATCCTGCGCGGCTTGAACCGCAGCTTTAACCAGATGTGCCGGGCCTGAGCCAAGGTCCGGCAACCAACCAAGGGGACGGAAAAATGCACCACGATGATTTCAACTTTGAACCTGTACGCGGCCTGCCCGAAGCGCTGCCCGCAGATGAACACATCCTTTGGCAGGGGCGCCCTGATGCGCTGCGTCTGGCCAAGGACGCATGGCGCCTGAACTGGGTTCTGGGCTATTTCGCGGTGCTGGCCGCGGGCCGCGTGATCATTGCCGCGTCTGAAGTGTCGCTGACTACAGCGATGGCGCAAGGGCTGCCATTTTTGGTGGCAGGACTGGTGGCCGCAATGTTGCTGATCCTCGTGGCAACGGTACAAGCGCGCAGCACGATATATACGCTCACCAACAAACGCGCCTGCATGCGCATCGGCGCAGCGCTGACCATGACGCTGAACCTGCCGTATGTCTGCATCGGCAATGCAGCATTGGTCACCCGCACATCCGGTCTGGGCAGCATCACCTTCGAGATGATCGGTGACGCCCGCCTGTCCTACCTGATGACATGGCCGCACGTCCGTCCGTGGCACATGATGCGCACGCAGCCGTCCTTCCGCGCGATCCCTGACGCCGCCCGCGTGGCAGCAATCTTTGCCGAGGCAGCCGAGACGCGCGTATCCCAACCCATCGTCACCCGCGTCGCGCGCCCCGCCGACGCCCTTGCAGCGGAGTAAGACAGATGAGCAAGACAATCTCCCTCGCCAATCAGATGAAGCACCGCGACCGCGAGATGGTACCAAAGGTGCTGGTGCAGGCCATGTTCGGGCTGATGATCGCCGCAGTCGCACTGGTCAGCTATGCGCGGATTACCGGACGCGAGGTGACCTCGGTCGTGCCGCACAGCGATATCTTGCGTGAAATCTCCGTCACGCTGGACGGCAACCGCAGCGAAGGTGTCGCCGTGATTGACGCAAACGGCAAACAGATCGCCCACTCAACGCAGAACAAGGCCGGATTTATCGACGTGGTCTGGCTGTCGGTGATGCGCGAACGCATCGTGCAGGACGTGCCCTCGGCCGCCCCTGTGCGCATTGTACAACGTGAAAACGGCCATGTGGCCGTTGTCGATGATACGACCGGCTGGAAGATCGAACTGATCGGATACGGCCAAGACAACGTCGCAGCCTTCGCCCGGCTGATCGACTGAACCAACCTAGCCAAAGGGACAAACACTATGGGACTTCTGACACGAACCAAGGAAACCGCACCCTGCACCGTCACGATCTCGCACCGTTTCGAGGAATTGTCGGCGCATGTGAAATTCAACAATGGCGCCGTCATCGGCCCCGGTGATGCCGTGCTGGTCCACGGCGCCGAGATTATGGCACCCTACGGCGAGGTGATCTGCGAAGAGCGCACCGCCACGATCACCCGCGCTTCCACCATCGAACGGATGTGGACCCGCGCCACCGGTGATTTCGAATTTATGGAACTCTGCGAATTCTCGTTCTCCGAAGGAGTCATGTCATGAACGCCCACAGCAAATCAGACCTCACCCACTCCGCCTATGCCGCCACCGCCGAAGAGGCGATTGCCGCGCAGGACGCGCTGGATGTACCGATGACATCGGACAAGGCCACCGAAATCGCGATGCAGAACACTTTGCTGACTCCGCGTTTCTACACCACCGATTTCGACGAGATGGACGCGATTGACGTAACACCCGTACGCGAGGAATGGGATATTCTGATCAATCAGATGAAATCAGACCCGAACAAGGGCCATTTCAAGAAAAACGAAGACTGGGACGATGTGGATTGGGACGGGATGGAGCCCAAGCTGAAAGCAGAATTCATCGATTTTCTGATCTCGAGCTGTACCGCCGAATTCTCGGGCTGTGTGCTGTATAAAGAAATGAAGCGTCGCGGATCAAACAAGGACATCACCGAGCTGTTCCAGCTGATGGCGCGGGATGAAGCGCGGCATGCCGGCTTTATCAACGATGCGCTTCGCGAAGCGGGCATCCGCGTAAATCTTGGTTTTCTGACGCAGCAGAAGAAATATACCTACTTCCGCCCCAAGTTCATCTACTACGCCACATATCTGTCGGAAAAGATCGGCTATGCCCGCTATATCACGATCTACCGCCACCTCGAGGCGCACCCCGAGCTCCGCTTCCACCCGATCTTCAAGTGGTTCCGTGAATGGTGCAACGACGAGTTCAGCCACGGTGAGGCTTTCGCCCTGCTGCTCAAGACCGACCCCAAGTTGACCAGTGGCACCAACAAATTGTGGATCAAGTTCTTCCTGACCGCCGTCTATTCCACCATGTGGGTCCGTGACCACCAGCGCCCCCTTTTCCACGAGGCACTGGGTGTGGACGTGACATGGTACGGACAGGAAGTGTTCCGCAAGACCTCCGAGATCAGCAAACAGGTGTTCCCGATCACGCTGGACATCGACCACCCACGCTGGCGCCCGAACCTGGACCGCATGGAAGCAGCCAGCCGTCAGGTTGCAGCCGCCAAAGCGCGCGGCGGGATTGGCGGGTTTTTCAGCCGGATCGCGGGCATGACCAAAGCAACAACAGCCTTTATCGCAGTGCTGACCATTCCGGCACATAAACACACTGTGCCTGCTAACCCGCGTCTGGAGCCGTCCTACTAATGTTCGCCTCACCCTGGATAGCAGCGGTTTTCGCCATTTTCGCCTGGTGGTTCTTTACAGGGATCATCTTGCTGGTGGTGCGGCGTGCGGACAGGGCCCCGAAAGGGGCCCACCGCACTGCCGTGGTCGCATGCGTGCCGCTGTTTGCTTTGGGTGTGGCAGGACTGGTCATCTCTACTTCGGCGTTGACCGTGGGCAGTGTCTATGTCTCGTTTCTGTCTGTCCTGCTGATCTGGGGCTGGATCGAGATGGCGTTCCTGACCGGCATGATCACGGGGCCGGAAACCCGCCCCTGCCCGAAGGGCCTCACCGGTTGGGCGCGGTTTGTGCGCGCGTGGCACACGCTGTCCTATCATGAATTGCTGCTGTTGGTGGGGCTTCTGATTGTCACCATCGCCACCACGGGTACAGACAATACGTTCGGCCTGTGGACCTATCTGATCCTTTTCGGCGCGCGGATCTCTGCAAAGTTAAACCTGTTTTTCGGCGTCCCGCGCATCAATACGGAATTTGTCCCCAAGCCTCTGGTACACCTCACCAGCTATTTCCGGCAGGGCACTCCAACGCTGGCCTTCGGCATCGGCATCACCCTACTCAGCTTTGCTACCGCGTGCTTTGCCGAGCGTCTGATCGCCGCCGAGAGCGCGCCGCAGATCGCGGGCTTTGCCCTGCTGACCGCGCTGGCCGCGTTGGCCACTTTAGAACACTGGCTGATGGTGATTCCGCTGCCGGACGCAAAACTCTGGCGCTGGATGTTGCCGGCCCTTCCCACGCATACCAAGACAGGAGACCCCCATGAACTTTGACGCGCTTTTTCAGGACCAGATAAACGCCCTCAAGAAAGAAGGCAATTACCGCTATTTTGCGGAACTTGAGCGCAAAGCGGGCAAGTTTCCCAAGGCCTCCAATCACGTCGACGGCAAACAGCGTGATGTGACCGTGTGGTGCTCGAATGACTATCTGGGCATGGGCCAGCATCCGGCCGTGATTGATGCGATGTGCGAAGCAGTGCAGCGCACCGGCACCGGTGCGGGTGGTACGCGCAACATCTCTGGCACCAATCACGACCACCTCCTGCTGGAGCGTGAGTTGGCCGACCTGCACGGCAAAGAGGCCGCGCTGATTTTTACCTCCGGCTATGTGTCCAACTGGGCCACGCTCTCTACGCTGGGCAGCCGTCTGGAGAATTGCGTAATCCTCAGCGATGAGGGCAACCACGCCTCGATGATCGAAGGTATCCGCCACAGCCGCGCGCATAAGGTGATCTGGCGTCACAACGATGTGCATGATCTGGAAATGAAGCTGCGCGCCATCCCCGCAGACTACCCCAAGATCGTCGCCTTCGAGAGCGTCTATTCCATGGACGGCGACATCGCACCCATCGAGGCTATCGTGGAGATGGCCGAGAAATACGGCGCCATGACCTATATCGACGAGGTGCACGCGGTGGGCATGTATGGCCAGCGCGGCGGCGGTGTCTCCGAAGAGCTGGGTCTGGCCCATCGCATCACCTTGATCGAGGGTACGCTGGGCAAAGCCTTCGGGTGTGTCGGCGGCTATATCACCGGCTCTGCGGCACTGTGCGATTTCATCCGCTCGTTCTCCAGCGGGTTTATCTTTACCACCGCCCTGCCCCCTGCGGTGGCAGTCGCGGCCCGCACTTCCATCGCACACCTGAAAGTGAGCCAGTCCGAGCGCACAGGCCAGCGTCGTCAGGTCGCGCGCCTGCGCGCCGCCCTTGACTACCATGGCATCCCGCATATGCCCAACAACAGCCATATCGTGCCCGTCATGATCGGCGATCCTTTGAAAACCAAGATGCTGGCAGATTATCTGATGCAGGAGTGGGACATCTACGTGCAGCCCATCAACTATCCGACTGTTCCGAAGGGGACCGAGCGGCTCCGGTTCACGCCTTCACCCCTGCATACAGATGCCGACATCGACTACTTGGTTGCAGCGCTCAATACCCTGTGGAAGCAATGCGCAATCGCTCACGCGGTCGCCTAGAACACTGCGTGATCGCCGCGATGGACCTTTGCATCGTCGGCGATCACGCGGGCATAGAACGCGGCGAGCGTATCTGATCCCGTCGAGGGCGTCGCCTCCGCATCATATCGGCCCGTTTCCGGGTCCAGCACCAGCATTGACTGGGTCGCGTAATAGCGACCAATCCGCGCCAGTTCGGCCTTAGCAGCGAGCTTTGGGCTGACGCGCCCTGCCACGGACAGCCCCGTGCGGATCGCATCCAACAGCGCCACCGGCACGTGGCGGAACTTTGGCGCTTGCCCAAGTGCTGCGAACAGCAGACTGCCCTGATCCAACGGCGTGATCGCCGGACCCGGCCCTCCTATGGGCAAGATCCGGTTGTGCCGCGCGGGATCGGTGATGCAGCCTGCGATGAAGCGTCCCAGATCATCGTCACTGACCGGCTTGCAGGCGGTCAGGAGGCCATCGCCGAACACCAGAAATGGCTTGCCCCGTCGCACGCGGTCAATTTGACCGGAAAGGGATTTGAAAAACGCTGTTGGGCGGACGATAGAATAGGTCATCCCGGAAGCCATCAGCGCCGCTTCGAAGGCAAGCTTAGCGTCCTGAAAAGGAAGCAGCGGCTTTTGCACACAGATCGCGGACAACTGGACGAAGTGTGTGGCGCCCAGCTGTTCCGCCAGCGTCAATATCTGCAAGTGCGCGCGGTGGTCTATCGCCCAAGCGTCCTTCGCCGCACCCGTGCGTGAAGCAAGGCAGGAAACCACAACATCGAACGGCCCTTGGATTTCACTGCGCAGGACGCAGGTTACGTCCCCGACGATATCCGTAGCGACCTCGCGCGGGCTGCGCACGAAACAAGTCACATGATGGCCCGCAACCTCGAGCGCGCGCACGGCGGCCTGTCCAGCCGTCCCAGTCCCCCCGAATACCAGTACGCGGCTCATCCGCGCCGCCTCTTTGGGCGCTTCAATATTGATGTGTACATTATAGCTTACACCTTTCCTTATTCGATATACCTAGTTTGCCGCAAAATTATGCTTGTGACAATGAAAGTGTAAGCCTAGACTTACACCATGACAGATTCCACCACCTTCCCCCCGCGACGCCTGCCAGACCCTGCGGCCGTGCTGTGGCTGATCAAGCCGATCACATGGTTTCCGCCGATGTGGGCCTATTTGTGTGGCGTCATCTCATCCGGCGTGTCGCCGCAGGGACAATGGGGGCTGGTGGTGCTTGGCGTACTGTTGGCCGGACCCATCGTCTGCGGGATGAGCCAGGCAGCAAATGACTGGTGTGACCGCCATGTAGACGCGATCAACCAACCCGAGCGCCCGATCCCTTCAGGCCGCATCCCCGGCCGCTGGGGCTTGTGGATTGCGCTGGCGATGTCGGCGCTTTCACTGGTGGTGGGCGCGCAACTGGGGCCGTGGGGCTTTGGTGCGACCGTCTTTGGCGTGGCGGCGGCTTGGGCTTATTCCGCCGAACCAATCCGCCTCAAACGCTCGGGCTGGTGGGGGCCGGGGCTGGTGGGTCTGTGTTATGAAGGGCTGCCCTGGTTTACAGGGGCAGCAGTGCTGTCTGTTGGCGCGCCGGACTGGACCGTGATCGTTGTGGCCTGCCTCTATGCAGTTGGTGCTCACGGTATCATGACACTCAATGATTTCAAGGCGCTGGAGGGCGACCGCCTGACCGGCGTCAACTCCCTACCTGTCACGCTTGGCCCCGAACGCGCGGCGCGCGTGGCCTGCTGGATCATGGCTGTGCCACAGGTTGTAGTCATCGGGCTGATGGTCTTGTGGGACAAACCCGTTTACGGCGCTGCCATTGCGCTGGTGCTGGCCGGACAGCTTTGGGCGATGACGGTGCTGCTGCGCGACCCAAAGGCGCGGGCGCCCTGGTACAATGGCACGGGCGTCACGCTCTATGTGTCCGGCATGATGATTGCCGCTTTCGCCCTCAGGGCGCTGGCATGAACCCCGATCAAGGAGGACGAGAGATGTTTGATGTTGTCGTAATCGGCGGGGGACCGTCAGGTGCCACCGCAGCAGAAGACCTCGCGCGCTCGGGACAGCGCGTTGCGATGCTGGACCGCGATGGGCGGATCAAGCCCTGCGGCGGTGCCATCCCTCCCCGATTGATTGAGGATTTCATGATCCCCGACAGCCAGATCGTGGCAAAGATCAACACCGCGCGCATGATCTCACCCAGCCAGCGCAAGGTCGACATCCCGATCGAAAACGGCTTTGTCGGGATGGTGGACCGCGAGCATTTCGACGAATTCCTGCGTAAGCGCGCCACAGACGCCGGCGCCACACGGCTGACCGGCACCTACCTTCGGATCGAACGGGACGGCGACGGCACGCATGTCGTCTACCGCGACAAAGCGGATGGCGCCGAGCACCGCCTTCACACGCGGCTAGTGATCGGTGCGGACGGTGCGCGCTCGAACGTGGCGAAGGCCGAAGTGCCCGGCGGAGAAAAGATCCCCTATGTCATCGCCTATCACGAGATTATCGAAGCGCCTGCCGCCAGCGCGGCTTATGACCCGCTGCGCTGTGACGTGATCTACGACGGTGCGATTTCACCCGACTTTTACGGCTGGGTCTTCCCGCATGGCAAGTCCGCCAGCATTGGTATGGGCACCGGCATTGATGGTGTCGACCTCAAGAAGGCAACCGCAGCGCTGCGCGCCTCGGCAGGTCTGACCGAGTGCCGCACCATCCGGCGCGAAGGCGCACCGATCCCCCTGCGCCCGATGGACCGCTGGGACAACGGCCGCGACGTGGTGCTGGCCGGTGATGCCGCCGGCGTCGTCGCCCCCTCTTCGGGCGAAGGGATCTATTACGCGATGGTCGGCGGCCGCGTTGCCTCCATGGCCGCCTCTGCCTGTCTGGCTACGGGGCGCACCCGTGACCTGCAACTGGCGCGCAAACTGTTCATGCGCGAGCATAAAAGCGTTTTCAAAGTCCTCGGCGCCATGCAAAATGCATACTACCGCAGCGACGAACGGCGCGAGCGTTTTGTCTCGCTCTGTCACGATGTGGATGTGCAAAAGCTGACATTCGAGGCCTATATGAACAAACGACTGGTAAAGGCGCGGCCCATGGCGCACCTGAAAATCGGGATCAAGAACCTCGCCCACCTGACGCGGATGGTCTCCGTCACACGCGTCTAATGGCGATCATGATCCCTGCGTGGGTCGATGGCACGCTGCAACCGGTCGAAAAGCTGGCCGCGCACCAGCGCGGCCTTCGGCACAAGGCAGTGTCGGTTTTTGTGTTGCGCGGGGACACGATCCTGATCCAGCAGCGCGCACTGGAGAAATACCACACGCCAGGTCTCTGGGCGAACACTTGTTGTACACACCCCGATTGGGGCGAGGACGCAGGCCATTGTGCCACGCGCCGTCTGGCAGAAGAGCTGGGCATCACTGGCCTGCCGCTGGAGCATCGCGGGCAGGTCGAATACCGGGCCGATGTGGGCGGCGGCCTGATCGAGCATGAGGTAGTCGAGGTGTTTATCGCTCAGGCAACAGCAGACATGCCCCTTCAGCGCAACCCTGACGAGGTAATGGCCACGCGCTGGGTCTCACACCAAGAATTGACCGCCCAGATCGCGCAGGAGCCTGCGAAATTCACGCCATGGCTGCGGATCTATCTGGCGTCCTACGCCGATATGATCTTTGGCGATCTGGTAGGGCGCTAGCCTTTTGTTTTCATAAGATTTGTACGAGATACGCCCGCTGCCTGCAATGCGGTCGCGGCGATGTCTGTCGCCGTCAGCCCCGCATCCGCATACATCGCATCAGGCGATGCCTGGTCGATGAAGCGGTCCGGCAAGGTCATCGTCCGCACAGCCAAGGCACCGTCCAACAGCCCGTCCTTCGCCAGATCATGCAACACCATCGCGCCAAAGCCGCCCTGCGCGCCCTGCTCTACCGTAACCAACGCGCGGTGGTTTTTTACCAGTTGCCGGATCAACGCACGGTCCAGCGGCTTCGCAAACCTAGCATCAGCCACGGTGACGGTGACACCTTGCGCCTCCATCAAATCGGCGGCCTTCAGGCATTCGCCCAAATGCGCTCCGAACGACAGGATCGCTACGTCCGAGCCCTCGCGTACCACGCGCCCGCGACCGATCTCCAGCACATCACCGATTTCGGGGATCGCAACACCCGTGCCGCTACCACGCGGATAGCGAAAGGCGATGGGGCCAGTATCATGAGCGGCGGCGGTGGCTACCATGTGCACCAGTTCTGCTTCGTCCGAGGCGGCCATCACGGTCATATTCGGCAGTGCACAAAGGAATCCGATATCAAATGCCCCCGCATGGGTCGCGCCATCAGCGCCGACCAGCCCCGCTCGGTCTATGGCGAAACGCACTGGCAGGTTTTGCAACGCAACGTCATGCACAATCTGGTCATAGCCGCGTTGCAGGAAGGTGGAGTAAATCGCGCAAAACGGCTTGAGGCCCGCTGCTGCCATACCGGCGGCAAAGGTCACGCCATGCTGTTCAGCAATACCCACATCATACATGCGCGCCGGAAATCGGTCCGCGAAAATGTCCATACCGGTGCCCGACGGCATAGCGGCGGTAATCCCGACAATGCTCGCATCCCGCTCCGCAAGCCGCGTAAGGGCCGTGCCGAAAACACTAGTAAAGCTCGGCGCGTTCGCCTTCGTCTTGGCTTGGGTGCCGCTGGCAACATCGAATTTTCCGACGCCGTGATATTTGTCCGCAGAAGTCTCTGCGGGCGCATACCCCTTACCCTTAACGGTGCAGCAATGGATCAGGACAGGCCCCGTCGCCCGCACCTTGGCGGTGCGCAGGACGGCCAAAAGTTGGTCCATATCGTGCCCGTCAATAGGGCCGATGTACTGGAAACCCAACTCCTCGAACAGAGTCCCACCGCTTCCCGCAGCACCTGTCACCAATTGGCGCGCGCGGCGGGCATGGTCGCGCAGTGGTCCGGGCAGGGCTGCCTCGAATCCTTCGGTCATCTTGTGCAGGTTGCCCAAAGGCGAGGCATAGAGCCCCGAGAGGTATTTCGACATCGCACCCACTGGCGGCGCAATGCTCATTTCATTGTCATTGAGGATAACAAACATCCGTTTGCCCATGGCGCCGGCGTTATTCATCGCCTCATATGCCATGCCCGCGCTGATGGACCCATCGCCGATCACGGCAATCGCATCGCCCGTCGGCTGCCCCATGTCCCGCGCGACAGTGAAACCGAGGGCCGCAGAGATCGAGGTCGACGAGTGCGCAGCACCAAAGGGGTCAAAATCGGATTCGCTGCGCTTGGTAAAACCGGAAATACCACCCTCTTGACGCAACGTGGACATCCGCGCGCGCCGTCCTGTCAGCACCTTGTGCGGATAGCACTGATGGCCCACATCCCAGATCAGCTTGTCACGCGGCGTATCGAACACCGCATGCAGCGCTACTGTTAACTCGACAACACCCAGCGAAGATCCTAAATGCCCGCCAGTCTGCGACACCGCTTCGATCACCTCACAGCGCAGCTCGTCAGCGAGTTGTTTTAGGTCCGCATCGGTCAATGATTTGAGATCGGACGGACCTGCAATGCGGTCCAGAACGGGGGTGGAGGGACGGGTCATCGGAACGCTCCTTATGTCTGGTTGCCTGTTGGCCGGGGAACAGATGGGAAAACCCAAGGGTCGCCATCATCTGCCTCCCGTAGCCAACAGGAACGGTCAGGACGTTACGTCCCGACACTTCCGATCATCCAAGGGACAAGGATGAACGGAACCGGAGGTCGGCAGCCAGCCATGCAGGCAGCCGACACATCTTATACCGTGGCGGAGGTCACATTCGTCAGGTTGAAAGAGAAGGGCGTCGGGTCCGGCGTTTCGCGGGATTCATCAGGCAGCAGTTTGCCCACCCATGCTATCGCCGCGAGGCTGAACCAGACCGCGAGACAGAAGATTGCCGCGTAGCCCGCTCCTTTGAGCATCAGAGACATCACATCGGCGCGGAGCCGGAAGGTGCTGTCAGAGCCCGTTCTCAGGTAGTCGTTGTTATCGCTCATCGTCTTACTCCTTTTGCACGGATGGGTTAATCAAGCGGGGCATAGCCATGCGCCTGCGCCCAGACGAACCAGTTGTCCACAACCGTACCAGTCAGCAGGATCCCGATACCCCCCGTGAGGGTCGTCAGTACTGCAAACCACCAGGCCCAACGGTGAATGCCTTCCATCGTGGCATTAAAGCCCATGGTCCAGCGCCAGAACAAAGCAGCCCGCTCGGACGCTGTACCACGGTCGACGATCTGCTCGATTTCACGCTCGCCGCCAAAGCGGCTGACGGCCAGAATGGTCGCCCCGTGCATCGCAAACAGCAGAGCCGAGCCATAAAGGAATACGATAGAAAGCGCATGGAACGGGTTATAGAACAGGTTGCCGTAGGTCAGCGAAAACAGGTTCGTCCAGTCCAGATGCGAGAAGACACCGTAGGGTACCGCCTCGGACCACGATCCCATCAGGATCGGCCGGATCAGCCCCAGTACCAGAAACAACCAGATCGCGCTGGCAAAGGCCCAACTGACGTGCTTGCCCATCCCCAGCTCTTCGGCCCGCAGGTAGGTGCGGATCCACCAGCTGATCACAGAGATCAGCAGGAAAAAGGAAGAAATGATCCACCAGCCGCCCTCGTTCAGGGGAGCAAAGCCCAGCCCGTATTCCTCCGCCGGAGGCTCCAGCGACAACCAGAACAATTCGCGCAGGAACAGCGCCGGGGAATAGTCGGCCTGCGCCCAAAAGCTCATGCCGACGATGAAGAACCAGATCGCACCGGTGGCGATAGACACCACACCGAAGGTGCCCAGATGGATTGGCCCCAACTGTGCGTTGCCAAAGAGGCCCGCCAGCGTGGAGAAACCCGCGGATTTCGTCCGGTCGCGGGCCAGCGAGGCAGTCGGGGTCAAGCCCATTTCGGGTGGCCCCTGAACCTGGACCTGCGTGAAGATGTTTTGATATTCGGCCATGTCCATTCCTCCTTTTAAAGGTCAGCCCACCAGGGCAATTCAGCGTACCAGTCCCACCAGCTTGACCAACTGTCGAACCAGATCGTGCCGGAGATGACGATACAGATCGCACTCCAGATCACAGCATTCAGCGCCAGAAACAGGCCCAGACGGTGGATGCCCAAGGGTCCAATCGAATACCCGATGAGGTCGCGGAAATAGGTGTCTTCGTGATCGGGGGTTGCAATGGTCTTGCCCTTACCAGGGTTGACCGCCGACAACACCAATGATCCATGCAGCGCCAGCGCCAAACAGGTGGTGAAGAAGAATGTGATCGCAACCATATGCGCAGGGTTGTAGTGGAAGTTGCCGTAGGCGTAGCCCACGTTGTTCACCCAGTCGAGGTGGCTGAAAATCCCGTATGGAAAGCCGTGACCCCAAGCACCCAGCAGAACGGGGCGGATGATGACCAGCGTCACATAGGCCAGAATGGCTACACCGAAGGCAAACGGTACATGATACCCCATTCCCAGCTTCCGGGCGATTTCTACCTCCCGCATCATCCAGCTGACAAAGGCGAATGTCGCGCAGATTGTGATGACCTGCCACAGACCGCCCTCGGCCAGCGGAGCAACGCCCAGCCCAACCTCAAGTGCGGGCGGATCAATCGAGATCAGCCACGGGTTCCATGTGTCCCCCAGTGCCGCACCATAAAAAATCAATATCGTCCCGAGTGCCGCGAAAAACAGCGTCGTGACGCCGAAAAAGCCGACATAGAAGGGACCTACCCAGAAATCGAACAGATCCCCACCGACCAAGGTCCCGCCTCGGACCCGGTACTTCCTCTCGAAGCTGAGCATTGCCATCTTCTATCTCCCTATCACGGGGGCACCCTTTCGGCGCCGCCCCGTTCAAAACCAATGTGTTGTTTGCTACGGGCGGCGCATGAACCGTCGCCCGTAGCGGCTTTACGTCAGCTGGATTACTCGCTGGCGACAGCCGCGTCACCAAAGGCGCGGGTGAACCAGTTTGTCGCCGGATTGCTGAGCAGAACGAGGTGAATCATCACTGCCAGCAGGAACAGAAAAACGCCCTGTGCCACGAAAACGCGACGCGGGTCGAAGATCAGCCAGATTTTATAGAACTGTGCCATTTGTGTGGTCTCCTACCAAGCGAACCAGGGCAATTTGATGTACGTCAGCACATGCGCGACAACGGCCACGATCGTGAAGATCGCGAACCCGCTCATGTAGACCGAGTGCAGCTCTTGCGCTTGCTCGTCTGTAAGACCCGTGAAGCTCAGGTCAGTTTTATCAGCCATGGTTTTTCTCCTGAAAATATGTACTGACGCCGCGATGCCCCCGCGGCCGGGTATGACAGGGGCTCATCCCCTGCCGTGTTCCACCGTCCGTGAGGAACGGCAGATCTCTGACCCCCGCGATGGGCGGGGGAATTCTTTACGCCCAGAAAATCCGCGGCGTGATGGTCTGTGCCTCGCTCCATGCGCGCCGGACCGGATCCTTTTGAGCCGCGCCTGCGCGCAGGGCGGTGAACAGCCATTGCAACGAACAGATCGGCAGGGCAGCCACAAAAATCAGCGCGAAATAGAACGAGTATTCGCCACGCGACATCTGGTTGCGCCGTCTGTCGGGCGCCATATGCGCGGAGTGGTGTGTTGAATCAGTCATTTGGATCCTCCAGATGCAGGTTGAAGACTGTCCACGATTTCCAGAAACACCCGCTCGGCTCCCTGCTCGAGGGCGCGCTTTTCAGCGGCATCGCGCAGGGTCTTGGCGGCGGAAATCCGTGTCAGGATGGGATGTGTTGCCACGATGTCGTCCAGACGGGCCTGTGCATCCATATCCCATGGAAAATCACGGCGCAGCGTAGTCGGCGTGGCAGGTGCCTGGTCCATCTCCGTGCCCAGCGGCAGGATGTGGAACAAGGCGTCGAACAGGCTGTTGCAGACTTCCTGCAACAGATAGGTGGCCCCCGCATAGCCCATAAAGGGCGTGCCCGTAGCGCGGCGTATCGCGGCACCCGGAAAGGAGGCAGGAATGAAGGACGGCGCGGGGCCAAAGCCCGCTTTCATCTCGGCCAGATACATCTTCTCGTTGATCGAACCCAAAACGATCAGTGGCCGCTTCGCATGCAACTGCGCGCGTACATCGTCATTGTCGGTCTTCTTGCCGCGGGTGCGCGCAACAGCGAAATCACACGGCAACCCCAGATCGTTTTCCAGATAGTTGCGAATACCACGGGCGTAAGTCTCGTTCGCGACAATCGCAAAAGATGCGGTGGCAAAAAAATCCTGCGTAACCGAGCGCCACAGATCCCAGACCGGCTTGATGGTCGAGTGTTTCTCCCGTGCGATAAATGGCTCAGGGTCCAGACCCAGCATCTCGCCCAGACTGCGAAGGAACTTCGTCGTGCTGTCTATCCCGATGGGCGCCTGCAGATAGGGCTTGCACAGTACTTCGCACAGGCCGCGCCCGAATTCGCGGTACATGCAGATGTTGACGTCCGCATTCACGAGATTGCGCATCTCGGCCACATGGGCGCCCAACGGCATCACCATGTTCACCTGCGCGCCGATCCCCTCGACCAGCCGACGGATTTCCGCCAGGTCAGACGGCATGTTAAATGTGCCATACATCGGCCCAAGGATATTGACACGCGGCAGAGCCCCCTCCTCGCGCTTTTTCTCGGGCGGCATACGCCCTTTGGTCATCCCAAATTCGGTAAAAATCCACGTCATCGCACGGTCAGCCGATTCCCATTGATCCTCGTCAATGGTGCGCGGCAGGAACCGCTGGATGTTGGTGCCCTGCGGCGTGACCCCGCCACCGATCATCTCCGCAATCGACCCCGTGACCACCACAGCAGGCAAGGCCGGATCCAGCACACCCCAGGCACGCTTCATGGATTCTTCAGTACCCGACCCCATTTCCTCTTCGCCCAAGCCGGTCACCACGATGGGCAACTCATGCGGCGGAAGCGCATCCGTATAGTGCAGCACGGATGTCACAGGCAGGTTTTCACAGCCCACAGGCCCGTCAATCACACATTGAAGACCCTTTACGGCGCAAAATGCATAAACAGCGCCCCAATAGCCCCCCGCACGGTCATGATCTTGGACTAGCATGAGGCACCCTCCCCATATTTCTTTTGGCCATAAATATCCCGGGGGTATGGGGGTAGGCCCCCATTTGCACCATCAGCCAACCGGCTCACGCGATTATGAAAGTACAAGCGCATCATATCATCTCCGCCGCTTTCGCAGCCTTCGCCGCGCGTTCCAGCTTCTTAGCATTCTGCGCACGGAAGGATGGATGCAGGTTTGGCGCACCCTCCCAGACACCGGCTGTATCGCCGTGGCCAACACCCTCGAAGAAATCTCGCATGCTGTTCATGCGGTCCTTGTTTGCGATGGCGCTGTTGACCACCTGCGCCAGTGATCCTGCTCCCGCCACGCCCATCAGCGGGCGCGCGGAAATCAGGTTGGTAAAATAAAGCGACGGGATGCCCAGCTCTTTGCCCTTCTGCACCACCGGCGTCGTGCCGATAGCCAGATCCGGGCGGATTGCCTCCATCGCGGCGCAGTCGTCTTCCAGCGAGGCGCGGTATTTAACCTTAACGCCTTTGGCCTCCAGCCAGGCGGCATCCTCAGCCGACCATGGCGTTTTTGGACAGGCCGTACCGACATAAGGCACATGTGCCCCGCTCTCGATCAAAAGGCGCGCGACCAGCAGCTCGCTGCCCTCATAGCCTGACAGAGTAATGGTGCCTTTGATGGGCTTGGCGGCCAGCGCCTGTTTGATCATCGGCAGAAACTGGTTTTGCGCCGCGGCAATCTGATCCGCGGGCAGATCGAACGCCTTACCGATTGCGGCCAGCCACGCGGCGGTGCCGTCATGACCCACAGGGGCAGAGCCGATCACCGGACGCCCCGCTGCCTGAAACTCGCGCACAGATGCGGTATAAAACGGGTGGATTGCCGCGACAGCGCCGCAATCCAGCGCGGCATAAAGCTCGCGCCATTCGCGCGCGGGCACAACCGGCCCGACAGCCAGCCCTAATGGCGCCAGCATCTGGCCAATCACCATCGGGTCTGCCGGAAACATCTCGCCCAGCAGGCTCACGGTAGGGCGGTCGGCCTTGCCACTTGCGGGCATCGGCACCGGCCCCGCCTCGATCTCTTTACGGGCGTAATTCAGCATCGCACCGGCCAGCACATCCTTGGCCTCCGCGTGCGTCGGGATGCCAAAACCGGGCACATCAATACCAACAATCCGTACACCATTGATCTGCGACGGAAGCAAGCGCAGCGGAACACCCGAGGCCGTGGGCACACACAGGTTCGTCACCACAACCGCGTCCAGCTTTTCCGGGTCGGCGATGTCATGGACCGCCTCGCGGATGTCCTCGAACAATTTGCCCGTAACCAGAGTCTCGGAATTGAACGGCACATAGCCTACGGACCGGCGTGCGCCATAGAAATGCGACACGAAGGTGAGGCCATAGACGCAACAGGCGGAGCCTGACAGGATCGTGGCCGTGCGTTTCATCCGCAGCCCAACGCGCAGGCTGCCAAAGGCTGGGCACATGCTTTGGGGTTTATCGTGCGGGCCTTGGGGATAGTCGCGGGCGTATTGGTCCAGTATCTCGGATTTACCGGCACTGCGTGCCGCTTCCAGCATGGTGTCCTTGCCCGCAGTGCAGCCCCCGCTAAGAGCTGTTTCCTGTGTTGCCGCCGCAGTGGCCGGCGCAATCTGCACCTGACCGTCCGCGCCATAGCCCACTTCATATCCCTGACGGCCGCCATCATCCATGGATCAGCCCTCCGGTCGTGCATATGTCTGGCATGCGCTCAAACATCGTCATAAACCACTTCAAGGCTTGCCTTGGGTTGCGCATTCTTGCCGCGCATGTCCAAGTCAGTGGCGGGCACCAGAACATAGTCGCCGCCGGTATCCTTGGCATCGAACAGGCCCAACAGCCCGTCCTGATCCAATGGCGCCGGACGCACGGGCGGGGCCAAACCCACCGCATCGCCCAGCTGAGCAAACAGATCACCCCACTGCGAGGCGGAAGTGCCCACAATCTGGTAGTTCGCGGATTTCTTGCGCAGGTCATCATCCTGCGGAATGGCCGCAAGCACCGGAATCTTAACAGCCTTCGCAAAGGCCGCAGCCTCGCCCGAGCCGTCATCCTTGTTGATGACCAGTCCGGCCACCCCCACATTACCGCCCAGCTTGCGGAAATACTCCACCGCCGAGCAGACGTTGTTGGCGACATAAAGTGATTGCAAATCGTTCGATGCGACCAGGATTACTTTTTGCGCCATGTCGCGTGCAATCGGCAAACCGAAGCCCCCGCAAACCACGTCGCCGAGAAAATCCAGCAAGACATAGTCGAAGTCCCAGTCGTGGAACCCCAGCTTCTCGAGCAACTCAAACCCGTGGATGATTCCGCGGCCACCACAGCCGCGACCCACTTCGGGCCCGCCCAGCTCCATCGCGAAAACACCGCCTCGCTTGAAGCAAACGTCGCCGATCGCCACTTCCTCGCCCGCCAGCTTTTTCTTGCCGGAGGTCTCGATGATCGTCGGACACGCCTTGCCGCCGAACAGCAGCGAAGTGGTATCGGATTTCGGGTCACAGCCGATCAACAGCACGCGCTTGCCCTGCTCGGCCATCATATGGCTGAGGTTGGCCAGCGTGAAGGATTTGCCGATCCCGCCCTTGCCGTAGATCGCGATGATCTGCGTTTTGGACGTAGGCGCGCCTTGCGGCACCGCCATGTCCGGCTCTTGAGCTGCTTCGTCGCGCAGACGCTTGTCGAATTCTTTTAGGTTTGGCACTTCGTCTTTCACGCGGTGTCCTTCCAGTTCAATATCATTTTCAGGCAGGCGGGATCGCTGAACGCGGTCTTGTATGCCTGTGGTGCGTCGGTGGAATTGGCCGTGTGTGTGATCAGCCCGCCAAGGCTCAGCGCGCCGGAACCGACAAGGGCGCGCGTGGCGACCAGATCATCGCGGGTCCATTCAGCCGAGATGCGCAAGCGCGCTTCCTTCATGAAGGCAGGCGGGAAAGCAAAACTGATCGGATCAGTGTAAAAGCCCGCCAACACGATCTCACCGCCGCGCGCAATACGCCCGATCAGATCAGGCAGAACAGCAACCGAGCCGGAGGCGTCGTAGATAGAGGTATAATCGCGGCGCGTGTCGCTGGCCGGGTCGATGACATTGTAGCCAACCGCACCGCTACGCCGGGCGGGATCAAGCTCCCAAACCGTCGGCGCAGGCGCACCGGCAGCGACCGTCAGACGCGCCAGAAGGCGGCCTAACACGCCGTGACCCACGATCAGGTCCGGCACAGCTTTGCCCTGACCCGCCATCGCATGACGTGCAGTTGCGGCCAGCGCAAGCAGTGCGCCTTCGGCACCCAGACCGCTATCGATTCGCGTTACGCGGTCAGCCGCTGTGACCAGCAGGCGAGCGGCGCCGCCGAACAGGCCGAACGCGCCTTCATAACAATTCGCACCCGGCACAAAAACGGTATCTCCCACTTTGTAGCCGCTGCCTGCCCCCGCCTCGACCACCTCGCCCGTGGCTTCATAGCCTGGGACCAATGGGTAGCCCATGCCGGGGAAGGGAGGCATCTCGCCGGACCAGAACAACTTTTCCGTGCCAGTCGAAATTCCGGAATGAGAGATTTGCACAACCAGATCACCATCCCCCGGAGGGGTAATCGCAAGGCTGTCCAAGCAAAGATCCTGAGGGCCTTTTAATATGACGGCTGTTGTGTGCAAAGCGGATCTCCCTCCCGCCACCTGCCCTGTTGTCGAAAGACTCGGGTCATGTGGCATCTCTTATATTGTAAGGTAGATAGGACATTTTAATCTGTCAACTTACATTTACACTCTTGGTGTAAACTAAACCTTCCGCAGCTCCAAACAGCGGGTGACAAAAGGGCGGTAGGGCTTGGGGCTGGAGACAACCTCGAACCCAGCTGCAACGCAAAGCGCGCTTATTTCAGCGACCGAGCGCGTTTTTCCTGTCTGCATCGCGAGTGTATATAGCGCGAAATAGACATCTCCCGCAGGGTCGGGCGTCGCGCCTCCCAACATCGGCTCGGAAATAATCAACCGCCCGCCGGACGGGAGCGCGTCAAAACATTTGGCCAGCAGCGTGGCAACCGTGGCGTCGCTGTGATCATAGAGAACACGTACAAGGCTGATCGCATCAGCCCCGCGCGGGATCGAATCGGTTTTGAAGGATCCACAGGCAATCTTCGCGCGCCCGCCAAAGCCCGCAGCGTCAAAACGCGCGCGCGCGGCGGGGGCGACCTGATCCAGATCGAACAGAATCATTTGAGGCTGCGGATAGGCTTTCCCGACGATTTCCAGAAACGCGCCAGACCCGCCACCCACGTCCATCAACGTCTTCACCCCACCCAGATCAATCTGGCGCAGGGTATCTTCGGCCACCAGAACAAGGCTCTGTGCCATCAGGTCGGAATAGGTCGCGGCGACCTGCGGCTCCATCGCACCGCCAAACACATAGGGCCAAAAATGCGCGAGTTCCGTGTCGGTCTCGCCCCGGAAAAACGCTGCCGGATCGGCAAGGTCGCGGTAGAGAACATCGTGATGCCGAATCATCGCGGCTAAACCGGGCACTCCGGCCAGCGCCGCCCCCCTGCGCGTCAGCGCATACATGCCGCCGCGCCTGTGCTTCAACAATTTCAACGAGACGGCGGCGCGCAACAGGACTGCCATACGCTCGGGGGGAACGCCACATCGGTGCGCCAGTGCCTCTGCGCCCAACGGCCTGTCCAGCAGCATCGCCGGAATGTCGAACTGCACCAAAGCCATCAACACCTGAGACTGGCAAAACCCCGACAGCAAATCGAACAGCGCCGCCCCCTCGCGGCGCACAATGCCCCGTGTGAGAATCGACCCTGCCGCCCATTTTTGAAATCTACGTGACGCGATCAGCCGCGCGAACCAGCCCGCCTTTGGCTGCCGTATTCTATCCGCCGCGATATCGCTCATCTATTCGCCGGGGATCCGGCTGGCCTGTGCGGCGCGCCATTTGATCGGCGTCAGCACCTCGGCCTGCGCATTCACCATCCGCGCCAGCAATGCCTCGCCCGGGCAGCGTGGTATGGAGGAGATAGCACCGCTCAGGATATCGCGCATGCGCGCAATGGCCCCCTCGACGCCCAGTTCAGCCACTGCGTTGGGCCTCCCGTGCAGATCGTCCTGCCCCACAGGCTTACCCAATGTCTCCGAATCATAGAGCGCATCGCGCAAATCATCGGCCACCTGAAACGCCTCACCAATGCGCGTGCCCAGATCCTCCCATTGCTCACCGTCCTGACCGGCGGCAATCGCGCCCATCTGCGTGGCAGCAATGAAAAGCGCGCCAGTTTTGGACCGGTGATACGCCGAGAGATTAATTACGTCTTCACTCTCCCATCCTTGGCCCGCACAAATTCCGCCCGGCATGCCCGTACGCGCAGCCAACACTTTAAGCAGCGCAATTGCGCGCGATGGGTCCAGCGCAGCCGCCTCGGTCAGTACCGAAAACGCCATGATGATCAGGCTGTCGCCCGTCAAAACCGCCAGCGACTCGCTATAGGCGCGGTGGACAGAGGGCTTCCCGCGCCGCGTATCCGCGTCATCGAAACAGGGCAAATCGTCGTGCACCAAAGATGCGCAATGCATCAGCTCCAGTGCCGCCGCCGCCGCATCGGCCAACGCAGGATTGTCATCGCCACAGGCGGAGGCCACGCTCAGCAGGATGGTGGGCCGCACCCGCGCGCCGCCAGGTGTGACGCTATAATGGAGCGCCGAGGCAAGCTTGCCGGGGGAGGGCGCTACCTGCCCACGGTTGATCGCATCCGATATTGCCTGCTCGATCCGGTCCGAAAAAGCCATCCTCGTCTCCCGCGTCTGCTGATTGTACTTTGTTTGTGACGTTCAATGTGTAAACTAGACTGGACATTTCATGCAGCTCTGTCAATCCATAGCTTTGCAAAGGACCACCCACCCGTGACCTCCCCCCCCCAGCATGTGGTTATTATCGGCGCCGGCATCGGCGGTCTGGCGGCCGCAATGCGGCTGGCGCACAGGGGCCTACGCGTCACTGTATTGGAGCGTCATGCGACGCCCGGCGGCAAGATGCGCACGTTGCCCTCAGTTGCAGGGCCGGTGGATGCAGGCCCCACCGTGCTAACAATGAAACCGGTGTTCGAAGCGCTCTTTGCCGATGTGGGTCTGCGGCTGGGGGATCATGTCACACTCGCGCGGCAGGACATCCTCGCGCGGCATTTCTGGCCCGACGGCACGCAGCTGGATCTGATGGCAGACCATGACACCAGCATCGCCAACGTCCACGCCGCCTTCGGCACGCGTGCCGCAACCGAATTTGCGGCCTTCAGCACCCGTGCCGCAATGCTGTTCGATGCCTTCGACCCACCGATGATGCAATCTGCCACGCCCAATCTTGCTCAGATGGTCACCCGCGTTATGCGTAACCCGCGCCTGATACCCGCCATGGCACCGCACCGCAGCCTTGCGCAAAGCCTACGCAACCAATTCACCGATCCACGGCTGGCGCAGCTGTTCGCGCGCTATGCCACCTATGTCGGCGGTCTGCCTGATGCTTCCCCTGCCCTGCTGGCGCTGGTTTGGCAAGCAGAGCGCGCGGGCGTCTGGCATGTCCAGGGCGGCATGCACGCATTGGCGCGCGCGATTGCGGAGCGTGCTGCCGCCTTTGGCGCCGAGTTTCACTACAACACGCACGTCACGAATATAGAAACAGAGCATGGCCGCGTCTGTGCGGTGCAGACCGATGGGGCAACGATCAAAGCCGATGCAGTCCTCTTCAATGGCGATCCCGCCGCGTTGCGGCAGGGCGTGCTCGGTACCGGCGTGGCCAGCGCCGTCCCGAAGGCCGCCACTACACCGCGAAGCCTCTCGGCAACCGTTCTCAGCTTTGCGGCTACCCCTTCGGGCGTGGATCTGGCCGGTCACAACGTCTTCTTCGCCGACAACCCACAAACTGAATACGCGCCGCTGGCCAGGGGCCTCCGCCAGACTGACCCCACTTTATACGTCTGCGCACAGGACCGCTTTGGCGGTAGCCCGACAGGCACCGAGCGATTCGAGATCATTCTCAACCAGCCCGCCACAGACACAACCGGTCTCGACGACCAGAAAGAGAGCACAGCTTGCCAAACCCTGATCCTCGAGCGTCTGCGCCGCTTTGGCCTCTCTTTCAATCCCGCGCCAACACCGCTGGAAGCAACGATGCCGCAGGACTTCGCGGCGCTGTTTCCCGCCTCGGCGGGCGCGCTCTACGGGCGATCACCGCACGGGATGATGGCAGCGTTCAAACGCCCGACTGCACGGACGGCTGTAGCGGGGCTGTACCTGACGGGGGGCGGGGCGCATCCAGGCGCGGGAGTGCCGATGGCAACGCTCTCCGCCCGGCACGCGGCCGCGGCGATCATGAGCGACCTGCCTTCGATGTCTCCGTTCCACCCGGCGGCTACGCGTGGTGGTATGTCGACGGCGTCAGCGACGACGGCAGCCGCGCCGTCTCGGTTATCGGATTCATAGGGTCGGTCTTCTCGCCGTGGTACGCATGGTCGGGACGGGGCGATCCCGCGAATCATTGCTGCATCAACGTCGCCACTTACGGACAGGGCGGACGGTTTGCGATGACCGATCGCGGCACCACCGCCCTGCGCCAGTCCCGCGATTGTTTGCAGGTCGGACCGTCTTCAATGCGCTGGACAGGATCGCAACTGGTTATCGACGTGAACGAGGTTTCCTCGCTGCCACTGATCTCGCGCATGCGCGGGCGGATCACACTGACGCCCTCCGGTATCAGCACCGTAGAGCTGCCGCTGACACCGGATGGCGCCCACATCTGGCGCCCCTTCGCGCCCACCGCGCGCATCGACGTGGCGCTGGAGGCGACGGGCTGGAACTGGAGCGGGCACGGCTATTTTGACGCAAACTTCGGCACGCGACCGCTGGAGGAGGATTTCAAGACATGGAACTGGGCGCGATATCCCACGCGCAGCGGCGCCACCTGCTATTACGATGCGACGCGACGCGACGGCAGCACCCTGGCCACGGCAACGGCATTTACACCCGAAGGTGCTGCAACCCCCGTGACCGGCCCGCCGCTTATACCGTTCCGGCGCACACTCTGGGCGCTAGGCCGCAAAACGCGCGCCGATGTGGGCACTACCCCGCGCCAGATCAAGCCAATGCTGGACGCCCCGTTTTATTCCCGCGCAGTGGTGGAAACGCAAATCGACGGCGAAGTGGTTCAAGGCGTACACGAAGCGCTTGATCTGGTCCGCTACCGCTCGCCTTTGCTGAAACCGATGCTGGCCGTCCGCGTTCCGCGCCGCAGCCGCTGGACGTTCTAGAGCTTGGACAGATCCAGCGGTGCCACATCAGGGTTCAGCCGCACAACCGACAGGTTGAGCATGCCCGCAACACTGACCCAAGCCAGATAGGGCAGTATCGCCATCCCTGCCCAGAAGTCGAGTTGCAGATGCGTAACAAAGCACCCCAGCACTGACAGCCAGAGGAACCCCATTACAACCAATGCGCCTTTCATCCGGCGCAGCCCGAAGAACATCGGCGTCCAGAGCGCATTGAACGCGATTTGCGCCGCCCAGAAGGCCATTGCATAGCCGCTGTCCGGCAAGCCCGCGACCCGCGCAGCGGCGAAAGCGATCAACAGATAGATCGACGTCCACATGATGGGAAAAGCCCAGTTGGGTGGGGTCCACGCGGGCTTGTCCAGAGATTTGTACCAAGGACCGGTCGGAAAGACCGCACCCGTTGCACCAGCTCCAAAACACGCCGCCAGAAAAATCGCGAATAAAATATAATCCACAGCGCTACAATACTACGCCGCCTATTCCGCCGCCACCCCTGTTGTGCCGCTGGCCGCCTCGCGGGCTTTCAACTCGGCAAGAATCGACAGTAGCGCGCCGGTGCGCCCCTGCGGACGTAGCGCTTTGTCAGCAGTGGCATCCACCAGAAAGCGGACCTCGTCCAGCGGAGGCGCGAACAGAATCGGCGAGCGGGGCAAAACCATACTACCGCCCGCACGCAGGGCAGAGGTGCCGATGAGCGCAACCTTCTGCCGCGCGCTCGTGCGTGCGCGCTGTGTCACCGTATCGTAACCACCACGCGCCGCCGCCCCGCCAATGGCCGCATAGATATAGCGCGCCGCATAAATTCCCGTGCGCGCGCGTCTCGGCAGGCAAGCGATTCCGGCCTCCGACCGTAGATAGAGTCTGCGCGCCTCCGTCAGCAACCGCCGCACCATGCGCCGCACTTCGGCATTGGCCGCAGGGGCGCGCATGAAGGCTTCAGGCTCCAGCCCTGCCTCGGCCATCCAGTCCAGCGGCAGGTAAATCCGCCCCTCGCGGGCATCTTCGCCCACGTCACGGGCAATGTTCGTCAGCTGCATCGCAACGCCCAGATCACAGGCCCGCGCCAGCGCATCCGCATCGCGCACGCGCATCAGCACGCACATCATGGCGCCCACCGCTGCTGCCACGCGCGCGGAATAATCGCGCACCTCCGACAGCGTATGATAGCGCCGCCCGACTGCGTCCCACGCCAAACCCTCCAACAGCGCCTCCGGCAGGGTGCGCGGCATCTCGAAGGCCTCGATGATCGCGGTGAAGGCACGATCTTCCGGCGCATTCATCGGGCGGCCCGCATAGGCCAGCTCCAGCCGCTCTTGAAGACGAAGCACGGCGCGGGCCTTGTCGGCGCCCTCGTCCACTTCATCATCCGCCAACCGGCAGAAGGCATAGAGCGCCAACGCGGGATCACGAATCGTTGCAGGCAATAATTTGGATGCCGCATGGAAGGACAGTGATCCGGTGCGGATCACGGCGCGGCAATGGTCCAGATCATCGGGATGTATCATTCTGCCGCCAGCCTCGTGTCCCCAGTCGCGCGCACCGCATCGGGCACCAACTTGGCCAGCACCTCGGCACTGGCGATCACACCGGGCAGGCCAGCGCCCGGATGTGTGCCCGCACCGACCAGATACAGGCCGCGCGCCTCTTCGCTGACGTTGTGCGGGCGGAACCACGCGCTCTGCAAAATGCGCGGCTCAATGGAAAATCCACAGCCATGCGGGCTCAGATACCGGTCGCGGAAGGTTTCGGGAGTAAAGACCGTCTCGGTCGAGATGTGGTCCTGAAAGCCAGGGATCAGATCCTCCAGCACGGCTGCCACTTTGGCGCGGTACTTTGGCTCCTCCTCCGCCCATTTGACCGGATCATCCCAGCCAAGATGCGGCACCGGCGAGAGGACATAGAAGGTGTCATCCCCCTCGGGCGCCACGCCCGGATCGGTAACCGACGGGCGGTGGACGTACAGACTCATGTCATCCGCCAGCTTGCCCTTCATAAAGATGTCGCGCAGCAGACCCTGATAGCGCGGCCCACTCAGGATGGTGTGATGTCCCACGTCCGCCCATTTTCCCGCCGTGCCCTTTGTCCCGAAGTACCAGACATAAAGGCCCATCGACCAGCGCCGCCGTGACAATTTTGCAGGTGTCCAGCGGCGTTTCTTGTGATTGCGCAGCAACCGGTCATAGGTGTGGCCGGCGTCCGCATTGCTAACCACCAAGGGCGCTTCCAACTGCGTGCCATCCATCAGGCGCACCCCCTGCGCCGCGTTGTCCTTGACGATGATCTCATCCACAACCGTACTATGGCGTATGGTGCCGCCCTGTGTGCGGATCACCGCCACCATGGCATCGGCAATCGCCTGCACACCCCCCATAGCGTAATGCACGCCAAAGCTCTTCTCCAGATGCGCCACCAGTGCATAGATGGAGGTCACATGCATCGGGTCGCCGCCGATGAACAGCGGATGGAACGACAGCGCCATCCGCAAACGCTCGTCCTTTACTCGGGTCGCCGCATGGGCATAGATCGAGCGGTCCGCGCGCAGCCGCGCAAAAGTGGGCAAAACCTTGAGCGTTTGCCAAAGCTTGTGCATCGGCTCTGCCACCATGCCCTCATAGCCCACAACATAGCGCTCTTGTGCATCGCGCAAGAAGTGTTTGAATCCCGGCACGTCAGTCGGGCTGAGCCGCTCAACCTCCGCCACCATCGAAGCCTCGTCCGAGCTCGCATTGAAATGCGCACCGTCGGTCCAGCGGATCTGGTAGAAAGGCTCCAGCGGGCGCAGATCGACATCGGCGCGGAAGTCGCGCCCGCAATCAGCCCAGAGCGCCTCGAACACCTGTGGCACGGTCACAATCGTCGGCCCAAGATCAAAGCGGTGGCCGTCCTGCGTGATTGAGGAACCGCGTCCGCCTGCGCGGTCGAGCTTGTCCAGCACGGTCACAGCGTAACCTTTGGCGCCCAGCCGCATGGCCGCGGCCAATCCGCCAAGGCCCGCCCCGATGACAATGGCGCGGGTGTCGGTAAGGGCAGAATATGGCGGCATGGAATCCTCCGGTAACTCAACAAGTGTCTATCTTAGTTTACAAACCTAGGCTGATACGCCTTCCCAAAGCAAGGAATATGTGTAAGTTAAATGTTACACATCGGGATTCTGTACCATATGCCTCAGGTCGTCAGCTTCAGCTTTTTCCGGTTCGGATCGCTCCGGTCACGCCTTTGGGCGTTTGCGATGATGGGGTTGGCCCGCCACCCCGTCTCAAAGCTGGACGGTATCGGCTTTTGGAAACTCTGCGGCTCGGGCACCGGGGAGGGATTCACCCCGCGCCCGAACCTGTCGGTCTACGCCATTCTGGCCACATGGCCGGACGAGCAGACCGCGCGCCGCGCCGTCGAGAGCAGCCGCATCTTCTCGCGTTACCGCGCCATGGCGACCGAGGACTGGACCGTATTCATGGCCGCCAACAGTGCGCGCGGCGCATGGTCGGGGCGCGCGCCGTTCGAACCATCCCAGACGGTCAAAGCGGGCCCCATGGCCGCCCTCACCCGCGCCACCCTGCGCCCCGCCACACTCGCGCGGTTCTGGCAGCGCGTTCCCGACATCTCGGCAGTGATCGGTCAGGACCCGAATGTGATGTTCAAAATCGGCGTGGGCGAGGTGCCATGGCTGCATCAGGTCACCTTCTCCATCTGGCCCGACGCAACCCGCATGGCGGGTTTTGCCCGCACCGGCCCCCATGCCGCCGCCATCCGCGCAGTGCGCGATGAGGGCTGGTTCAACGAAGAACTCTATGCCCGCTTCACGCTGTTGTCGGATCTGGGCACATGGGGCGGCACTTCGCCTCTGCACGCAAAGGATATCCAATGAAACAGCCTTTCCCCTTCTCCGCAATCGTCGGTCAGGACGAGATGAAGCAGGCGATGATCTTTACCGCCATCGACCCCTCCATCGGCGGGGTTCTGGTGTTCGGGGACCGTGGCACCGGCAAATCCACCGCCGTCCGCGCCTTGGCGGGTTTGTTGCCGCCGATCAGCGTAGTGAAAGCCTGCCCCGTCAATTCCGCCCGCCCCGAGGATTGCCCCGACTGGGCGCATGTGACCGACACCACGATGGCCGATGTTCCCACCCCCGTGATCGACCTGCCGCTGGGCGCGTCCGAAGATCGCGTCACCGGCGCACTCGACATTGAAAAGGCGCTGACCCGCGGGGAAAAAGCGTTCCAACCCGGCCTGCTCGCCCGCGCCAACCGGGGCTACCTTTATATTGACGAGGTTAACCTGCTGGAGGATCATATCGTTGATCTGCTGCTGGATGTCGCCCAATCGGGCGAGAATGTAGTCGAACGCGAGGGTCTATCGATCCGCCACGCTGCGCGCTTTGTGCTGGTTGGCTCCGGCAACCCCGAGGAGGGCGAGTTGCGCCCGCAACTTCTGGACCGTTTCGGCCTGTCTGTCGATGTGGCCTCGCCCACCGATATCGGCGAGCGGGTGGAGGTCATCAAACGCCGCGACGCCTATGAGAGCAATCACAGCTCTTTCATGCTGCGCTGGCAGGCGGAGGACGCAGCCTTGCGCGACAGGATCATCACCGCGCGCGCCAGCTTGCGGAATCTGAAAACCCCAGACAGCGCGCTGCACACGGTGGCCGAACTCTGCCAGAAGCTCGGCTCGGACGGGCTACGTGGAGAACTCACCCTGCTCAAGGCCGCCCGCGCCTATGCGGCGTTCCGCGATGATACGGTGCTGGCAACCGCGCACATCCGCGCCACGGCGGCGCTGGCCTTGCGCCACCGTTTGCGCCGCGATCCGCTGGACGAGGCGGGATCAGGCACACGCGTGGCGCGTGTTGTTGACGAAATGCTGGGGGCCTGAGTGACCCCATGGGAACAGGCAATACTGGCCCTGAGCCTCGCCGCGATTGATCCGGCCGGACTGCGCGGTGTCATCATGGCCGCCCGCATGTCGCCCGCCCGCGATGCGCTGATGCGCACGGCCTCGGGCTTGCCTCTGCAAATGGTACGTTTGCATCCTGCGATGAGCGCGCATCAACTGGACGGAGAGGTGGATGTCTCAGCCACCCTCGGCTCCGGTCAGGTGGTGATGACCCGCGGTCTGCTGGCGCGCGGGCCGTCCCTTCTGGTCTTGCCAATGGCCGAGCGCGCGGGCGCCTACCTCTCCGCGCGGCTGGCGCAGGCGCTGGATGCGGACAGTGGCCACCTCCTGCTGGCATTGGATGAAGGTACGCAGGATGACACCCCCCTGCCCGCCGCCCTGTCCGACCGCTGCGCGTTTCGGATACCACTGGAGGACATTCCTCTTTCCGGTATCGGCGCTACCACGCTGCCCGGGGAATTGGAGCATCTCCAAAAAACCGCCCGCAAAGTTACCCTGCCCCCCGATCTGCCTGAAGAACTGGTGGCGCTTGCCGCAAGCCTGGGGATCGCAAGTCTGCGCGCGCCCACCCTTGCCTTGCGTGCCGCTCAGGCTCATGCGGCACTCCACGGGCGAAGAATAGTGGAAACGGAGGATGTCACCGCAGCCGTCGCACTGGTCTACGCCCACCGCGCAACGCAGCTGCCCGAGAGCGCCGAAGACGAGACTCCGCCGCCGCCTCAGGATAGCCCCGAAACCGAAACACACACCGATCCCGCAGACATCCCACAAGACCTGCTGCTGGAAGCCGTGAAAGCGGCCCTCCCCGACGGGTTGCTCTCCAAAGCAGCCAGCAGCAAAGGCAAGACCGGCGCGGGCTCCGGTGCCAAGCGCACAGGGTCGCGGCGTGGCCGCCCCCTGCCCGCCCGCGCAGGCGGCAAATCGGACGCGCGTGTCGATCTGGTGGCGACCCTCCGCGCCGCAATCCCGTGGCAAACCCTGCGCAAACGCGGCCAACCGCACAGCATCCGCCCTGTCATCCATCCCACAGATCTGCGCCACAAAAGGTACGAGACGCTCTCCGACCGGCTGCTGGTCTTCGCTGTGGACGCTTCCGGCTCTGCCGCGATGGCACGTCTGGCCGAAGCGAAAGGTGCTGTTGAGCTGTTGCTGGCCGATGCCTACGCCCGCCGCGACCACGTGGCCCTGATCGCGTTTCGCGGCACGCAGGCGGATGTGCTGCTGCCGCCGACGCGGTCGCTGGTGCAGACCAAACGCCGCCTTGCCGCGCTGCCCGGTGGCGGCGCCACGCCGCTGGCCTCCGGAATGGGGGCGGCCTTCGCACTCGCGCAGACCGCCGCGCGAAAGGGCATGACGCCCACTGTAATCCTGCTCACCGACGGGCGCGCGAATATCGCGTTGGACGGCCAGCCCGACCGCGTCCGTGCCGCCAGCGATGCCCAAGACATCGCGCGCAAACTGGCCAATGCAGGCATGGACACGCTGGTGATCGACACCACCCTGCGCCCGGATCGCAGCCTGCGCGCGCTGGCGGACACGATGCACGCCAGCTACATCGCCCTGCCCCGCGCCGATGCCCGCAGCGTCAGTTCGGCCGTCTCTGCCGCGCTGGCGGGGTGAGGCATGGACTGGGCACGCGATCATCCCACCTGGCCCATGGCGACGCAGTCGCGTCGTGTGCTGCACAAGCCGCACCGCTGGCACCTGCTTGACACAGGTAGCGGCCCGCTGCTTCTGCTGATCCATGGGGCCGGCGGATCAACCCACAGCTGGCGGCATCTGGTGCCGCTGCTGAAGGGCTACCGCGTTATGGCCGTTGATCTGCCCGGTCAGGGGTTCACCCAATGCGGCGCGCAAAAACGCTGTGGACTGGACGCGATGGCCGAAGACCTCCTGTCGCTCTGCCGTAGCGAGAATCTGGAACCGCGCGCGATCATCGGCCATTCCGCCGGTGCCGCGATTGGCTTGCGTATGGCCGAACAGATGTCGCCCACCCCCGATGTTATCGGGATCAACGCAGCCCTTGATACCTTTCAAGGGGTCGCAGGCGTGCTGTTTCCGCTGATGGCGAAAACCATAGCGATGCTTCCGATGGCGGCAAATATGTTCAGCGCCACCGCAGCCAACACGCAATCCGTCGCGCGGATTCTCAAGGGCACCGGCTCCACACTCCCGCCCGCGGACATCGAGCTTTACCGCAGGTTGGTTGCCAACCCCTCCCACGTCAACGCCACCCTTCAAATGATGGCGCAATGGGAACTGGAGCCGCTACTGATGCGCTTGACCAAGCAACGCGCACACGCCCTGTTCATCACCGGCGACGCGGACACAGCCGTACCGCCCACCGTCTCACAGAAAGCAGCGGCGCGAATGCCGGATGCCATATGCGTGTCGCTGGCGGGCCTAGGGCATCTGGCACATGAGGAGGACGCCGCTGCGGTGGCGGCGCCGCTGCTTGATTTTCTGGAATAGTGCTTACTCTGCCGCGACCATATCAGCGCCGCGCACCGCTCCACGCTCCATAATCCGTGCGGCCATGACTGCTGCCGCTACAAAGATCACCGCTTCGATCGTGAACACCACGCCAAAGGCCGGACCGTCGGCCATCAGACCGCGCATCACATCCACCGCAACAGCACCGGCCAAACCGCCAAAGCCCGCAGCAATGGCTTGCGCAGCACCCCAAAGCCCCATCCGTGTCCCCTCGCGCTGCCCGCGCCCCTGCGACGCCAGTGCCATCATCGCACCAATAGCAGCCACCGCAAATACGCCGTTGAAATATCCCAGCCCGATCACCAGCGGCACCAGCGGCAGGCCGGTGGCCGAGAACCCGGTTGCGCCAATCAGCACCAGCATCGCCGCCGATCCGGCGCAGCCCGCCATCACCCAGGTCCGCAGCGCCCCGATCTTGAGGCCGGTCGCCGCGATGCCCACCGTCAGCATCCCCAGAAACACACCGCCATTCTGCATCCCACTCAGCGATGTCGACTGGCCGGGAGTGAAACCAAACACAAGGCCCGCGTAAGGCTCGAGAATCAGCTCTTGCATGAAGTAGGCATTCATCGCCAAAAACACGAAGATCGTGAAATGACGCGTGGCGGTCTCAGCCCAGACCTCGCGCAGGCCGTCCATGAAAGGCATTGGCTCAGGCTCAGGCATGGCTGTCACGCCCCGCTCGATCCTCCCGATGGCCAGAACGGTCAGCGCCAGCGCGCCCGTACAGATCACAGCGACAACCACCAACAACCGCTTGGCGGAATAAGGGTCCAGAAACGTGCCCGCAGTACCCGCCGTCAGGGCAATCCCGAAGATCATCATCAGCCATGTGATCGTCGCAGCAGCGGCGCGCCGGTGCGGCGCTGTCGCCGTCGCCAGCAGCGCCAGCAGTGAGGTGCCCGAAGCGCCTACTCCCGTGCCGATCGCCGCATAGGATATAACCGATACCGCCAGAGCCATCCCGTAATTCTGTGCAAACAGCGTCACGCCAAAGGCGGCACCCAGACCGCCAGCAGCCAGCAGCGCCATGCCACCGATGATCCACCGAGTCCGCGCCCCGCCCGTATCCGAGGTGAACCCCCAGCGCGGCCGCGACAACTGGATGCCGTAATGCAGCCCGACCAACACTCCGGGCAGCACCGCAGGCAGCGCAAATTCCACCACCATCAACCGGTTGAGCGTCGATGTCGTCAGCACGACAATCGCCCCGAGTGCCATCTGCACCAGCCCAAGCCGTACGATCTGGAACCAGTTCAGCACATGTCTTCTCCTACACGCCTGCTGGAAGATATCACCAGCGGTTAGCGCCATTACATGCGCCCAAACACAAAGTGTCAATTTATATTTACACTCAACTATGTACCGCTTTGTTGCTTTACCCAAGACTTAGTCGCACTATAATGGATTGGTATTCACTGGAGGAAACCATATGAAACACTTAAAAACTCTTGTACTCGGCATGTCACTTATCGCTGGTCCGCTTCTGGCGGAGGGGCATGCAACAGGCGACGCCGCAGCGGGCGAGAAAGTCTTTGCGAAATGCAAAGCCTGTCATTCCATCGCTTCTGCGGATGAAACAATCGTTCGGGGCGGCGTCATCGGTCCAAACCTCTACGGCGTTTTTGACCGTCAGGCCGGCGCAGAGGCCGACTTTGGCAAATATGGCGATTCGATTGTGGCCGCCGGTGAAGCCGGCCTGAAATGGAACGAAGCTGATTTCGTGTCCTATGTCGCGGACCCCAAAGCGTTTCTGGCCGAGAAATTGGACGACAAGAAAGCGCGCTCGAAGATGGCTTTCAAGCTGAAAGATGAAGAAGACGCCGCAAACGTCTGGGCCTATATCGTGTCCGTAGGCCCTGCTCCTGCGACGAACTGATCCACGACCAGCGGGGCCGGTTACATTATCCGGCCCCCACACCCGAAACCTGCGCTCGGTAGTCGCGCAGCGCTTGCCCGAGACGCGACAGCCCCACGTCCAGTTGCACCGACGCACCACCACCCACCCCCAGCCGGATGTGCTTTGGCTGGTCATAGGCGCTGCCCGGCAGAAGGAAGGTGCGATAGGGAGCCGCGAGAAGGAAGCGTGCGAAAGCGTCGCTGTCAAAACCCTCCGGTAGATGCGCCAACCCGATCAGTCCAGCCCGCGGCGGCACCCAGTGCAAGCCATCTTGCGCACTGATCCAGTCATCCACCTGCGCCAGATGCGCCGACCCCTGCGTGCGCGCCCTCTCAATCGCGGGCGCATAGCGGTCAGGCCGCAGGGCAATTTCGGCGATGACCTCTCCCATGATATTCATGATTTCGGATGAATTCTCGCGGAGAATTACAGCATCGCGAATCAGGCCCGCGTCGGGACAGATGATCCAGCCTGTGCGCAGTCCTTGCAACCCGAGCGCCTTGCTGACCGATCCGGTTGTGATGCCGCGCGCATACATCCCCGCGATGCTCGGCGCACGCGGCCCGTCCCATTCAAGGCCCGCATAAACCTCATCCACCAACAGCCACGCACCCACCGCGTCCGCCATCTGCACAATCTGCGCCAGTTCAGTCGCATCCAGCATGTCGCCGGTGGGATTGTTCGGGTTGGTCAGAAAGATCATCTTTGTCCGCGCCGTGATCGCCGCTTGCAGACGGTCTACCGGCAGACGCCAGCCATCCGCCTCCTCCCGTGTAACTTTGACGACGGTCGCCCCGATCGCTTTCGCAAGCACCTCCGCCTGAGGCCAGCCGGGCGTCTCGATCACAATCTCGTCCTCAGGCTGTAGCAACTGCATGATCGCCAGATAGTTTGCCTCCGCCGCGCCGGCAGTAATCAGAACATCGGCGGGGGTGCAAATGCCGTCCAGCCCCGCCTGCCGGATCACATGAGATTTCAGCTCCGGCAAGCCGCTGAAGTCACGGTTGTTCCAGTCCAGCAGCATGTCGGGATCGAGGTCCGCCAGAAACTCTCCCAGCCGGGGCGGCTCGGCAAGAGAGAGCCCCACAATCGCTTCCGGCGCTGCCTGTGTCGTTTCCAGCAAATACTGGAACAGACTGTGGATCTTGACTTTCATAACGCTCCCCCGTTTCCTTTGCCCATGAAAAACCAAATGTTTCTAAAGGGCAAACCCCTTCGTCTGGCAGTGCTGGATTACGGCCTGTTTCAAGTCCACGCCAACGGGCGGATCATCGGCATCTGTGGGTTCGTTATCCAGACGGACGCCGGTGAGACCGTACTGATCGACACAGGATTTCCAGCCAAATACGCGCAGGACGCGCAAGCGGCGACGCTGGAGGATGATCTGGGAAGCTTCGGAAGCGTCCTGTCTGTCACTCCCGATAACATGCCTGCCGCGCAACTGGCTCTGCTGGGCCTCACACCCGCCGACATCACTCTGATGATCCAGAGCCATACGCACATCGACCATGTAGGCCACATGGATCTATGTCCCCACGCCCCCATCCTGATCGCAGAGGCCGAGCGCGCACTGCCCCGTCCGCTCTACTGGTCGGGAAAACAGGCGATCGAATGGCCGCAGGCCGACTATCTGCTGGTCGGGGAAGATTTTTCGCTTGGCGCTGGTTTCGACGTGCTGTTCTGCCCCGGTCATGCACCCGGACAACTGGCATTCATGGTGCAGTTACCGCAAACGGGCAGCGTCCTGCTGACGTCCGATGCAATCAGCCGCGCGGCGGAGATTGACGAGGGCTTTGCGGGGTCGTGGGACGTGGAACTGGCCATACACCATGGTGCACGCCTGATGCAAATGGCGCAGGACCGCGACGCAACGGTGATCTTCGGCCATTCACCCGAGCAATGGCCCGATCTGCGCAAAGCGCCCGACTGGTTCGAATGAGCGTTTTCTTTGAAAGAAAACGTCCGGAGTTTTTGAAAAACTCCGCTCGGCCTATCGCACGTCGCGCCCCTGATTGAGAATGATCACATTGCCGCTGGAAATATCTCCCGCGGGCGAGACCAGAAAGCCGACCCAATCGGCAATCTCGCTGGGTTGCATCGCGCGGCCATGGGGCATCTGGGCGATGGCCTTCGCCAGAACTTCCTCGCTGACCACCCCGAACAACGGCGTTTCCGTCATCGCCGGAGCGATTGAATTCACCGCGATCTTGTCGGTGGCATAGCGGCGCGCCAGATCCTTGGTCAGCGTGTCGAGCGCTGCCTTGGACGCACGGTAATGCGGTGGATCGAAAGCATCAAAATTATAGGCGCCGTTGGAAGAGATATTCACGATCTTACGCACCCCGGCGCGTCCCGCCATCAGCTTGATCGCCGCCTGACAGCAGTGGAACGCACCCGAGAAGTTGAGCGCCATCTGCCGCTCGAACTCCGCCACCGGAATGTCGGGAAATTCCGACATGAAACAGGTGCCCGCATTGTTCACCAGCGCATCGACCCCGCCAAAGCGCTCGGCGATCTGCTCAAAGGTACTGGCGATCGCCGCCGCATCCATCAGGTTCGTCTCCATCCCCGTGAAACCCTCCTGCGCTTCCATCTCCGCCAGGCCCGATACGTCAATATCAAGACCGACCACCTGCATGCCATCCGCCAGCAACCGCGCCACAATCGCGCGCCCCATGCCGCCGGCAGCGCCTGTGACAACTGCAACTTTTCCCATCTTCCCGTCCTTTTTCTGAAGGCTACCCATCCTAGAGGATCACCCGATGCTCGCGCTGGCCGCGCGCCTGCGTGGCGATGGCAAAGGTCTTGCCATCCTGCGGCCCCGCCCTCTCTCCCAGATCCGCAGTGGCGGATGTCACAAACAGCGTCGACAGATCCGGACCACCGAACGCAGGGCAGCTGGCCTGACGCGCGGGCAGGCTCACCGCCCCCATGAACGCGCCTTGCGCATCATAGCGCGCGACCCGCCCATGGCCCCATTGCGCAACCCACAAACATCCCTCCGCGTCAAAAACCGCACCGTCGGGATAGAGACGATCCACGCGCGTATCCACAAACACATCCGGCGCGCCCTTGGGCCAGCCCTCGGCGTCCAGCGCCACACGCATGACCTGCCGCGTATGCGTATCGGTGAAGCAGGCGTGGCGCTTGTCGGGCGTAAAACAGATCGCATTCGCCACGGTGATGCCCTCGTAAAGCGTCTCGACAGCGCCGCGATAATACCGGTGGATCGCCCCCGCGCCTTTCTCGGACTGCTTGCCCATCGAGCCAATCCAGAACCCGCCGAACGGGTCTGCCCGCCCGTCATTCGAGCGGGTCACGGCGTTGTCCGCCTCAAGCGGGGCAATATGCTTCTGCGCACCGGTTTCAAGGTTGTAGGTAAAGAGCTGTGTCTCAGACGCGATCAACAGGCTGTCATGGTCCAGCCATCCGGCAGCGGAAACACACTCGTCGAACTGATGCATCCTGCCTTCGCCATAAAGCCGCCCCTCGATGATATCGAACCAGAACAGCGCTTGCCGCTCAGGATGCCAGAGCGGGCCTTCCCCCAGCGTGCAGATGGTCGCGTCAAATACCGGCATCTTCTATCTCTCCCCTTGTGCCGTATAAGCCAGTTCCAACCCTCGAAAGGCCAGTGCCACAGCGTCATGAACGTCAACGGGCACGCCCTGCGCGCGCAACGCCGCCTCATACTGTGCCCCTTCCCCGATCACCGCCACATCGCGGCCCAACCAATAAGGGCGCGCCGCAGCCATCTCCATACCTGTTAACATGCCGGACAGCCGGGCGCGCGCAATGGCCGGATCATGCCCGGTCAGCCGTTCGCTCGCATGAAGCGAGAACAGCTGTCCCGCCACACGCTCGGGGCGGGACATGGCATCCGACAGCGCTTCGGTGAAAGCAGCTTCATCCCAGCCATCACCCTCCAACGCCTTGCGCAGCACCGATTGCCCGGCCAGCGCCGCAAAAATCTCGCCGGTCATGAAGGATTGGAAACTCACAACCTCGCCCGCACTGATGTGAACCCATTTGCTGGATGGACCCGTCAGACACAGCACACCGTCCCACTCGGGATAGGCCGCGACAAAGCCAGCCACCTGCGCGGCCTCCCCGCCAAGAATATCCGCAGGGCGGATCTGTGCCAAACCGTCCAGCCCCAGCAGGACAATGCGCGGGTCAATATCCGGCAGCGGCGTCAGTGTGGCAGGCGGCACCGCAGGCACCTTGGCCAGCCGCAGCGGGTCACGCCCCGCAAAAACCACGGGCAGAACCACATCATCGCGCAGATAGGAGCCCAGCATCTCCACAAGCATTTGCTCCGGCTTGCCAGCCCCGATCCGGCGTTGCACATCATCGCCCTGCACCCGCACGCAAAGGCTTTCGCCTACACAGGCCGCCGCAATCCATGTCCTATCTCGCATTCCCGCTCCTCCGCTCGGACTAACCGTAACGTGCAACAGCAGCGGCAGCAACGGGCGCGGAGCAGCACAAAAAGCACGGCCGTGCTTGCCCTCCGCGCCTCAACGCTCCACAGTCACGTCAATACCGCACACCGCTCCGGAAGGCACGATATGACCCAGACTACCCTGCGCCAGCACCTGCAAAGCCAGCACGTTGATACGGACCTGATGATCCTGATGGAGGACATCGCCACCGCCTGCCGCATGATCGCCGACCGCGTCCGCCACGGCGCCTTTGCAGGCGTGCTGGGCGCGGCGGAAACCGAGAATGTGCAGGGCGAGACGCAAAAGGAACTCGATGTGATCTCCGACGAGCTGTTCCAGCAGATCGTCAGCGGCAACCCGTCGCTTGCCGCGCTGGTGTCCGAGGAAGTCGACAGCGTGAACTGGCGCAAGGACGCCCCGCAGGCGGGAGATTTTGTCGTCTACTATGATCCGCTGGACGGCTCCTCCAATCTGGATGTGAATCTGTCAGTCGGCACGATCTTTTCTATCGTCCGGCTGGAAAAGGCGATCGCACCAGAGGCCGAGGCCGTGCGCATCAAAGGTACCGAACAGATCGCTGCAGGCTATGCGATCTATGGTCCGTCGACCGGTCTGGTGATCACGGTGGGCCAAGGGGTGGACGGGTTTACCCATCACCCCGGCTCGGGTGAATTCATGCTGACCCAGCCGGAAATGACAATCCCGCCGCAGACACAGGAATTCGCCATCAACGCCTCGCGCTATGATCTGTGGGAGCCGCCCGTGCGCCGCTACATCGACGACTGTCTGCGCGGCACGAACGGCCCGCGCGAGAAGAAATTCAACATGCGCTGGTGTGCGTCCATGGTCGCGGATGTACACCGCATCCTGACCCGCGGCGGTGTATTCCTCTATCCTGCCGATACGGGCAACGCTGCCCAAGGCGGCAAGCTGCGCCTGATGTATGAAGCCAATCCGATGGGTATGCTGGTAGAGCAGGCCGGCGGTGCGTCGTCAACAGGGACGGGCCGCATTCTGGAAGTGCGGCCCACCGGCCACCATCAGCGCGTGCCCGTTATCCTCGGCTCGCGCGACGAGGTTGCAGTGATCGAGCAATATCACGAAAACTAGACCCTAACCGGCTGCGTCGAGACCTTCTGCAATGTGGCTGTGCCCTTGCAGAATGTCGTTGTGGATCGCCTCGCCCACCGCCTCATAGTCGCCGTCGCGCAACGCTTCGATGGCGACTTCGTGCATATCGGGCAGCGTTTGGGTCTGCGCCTGCTTGACCATGACGCGCAGTGATGGACCCGCGCGCAGCCAGTGCGACGCGGCGGTGGCCATCAGGATCTCCGCCTCGGAGTGGGCGTAGAGAGCCCAGTGGAACGTGTGGTTGTGGCGCAGATAGGAGCGAATATCGCCCGCCTCCAGCGCCGCATTCACCCGCGTGTCAATCGCCTCCAGCGCGTCGATATCTTCGGGCGCCATCCCCACTGCAGCCAGCCGCGCAATCTGCGGCTCGATCCCCGTACGGGCATAGGTCAGTTCCTGTAACTGCTCCATCGTCAGCTCCGGCACCATGATCCGGCGATTGTCACTGACGCGCAACGCGCCTTCGGCAGTCAGGCGGCGGATCGCCTCGCGCGCGGGCGTGATACCGGTGCCCAGACGGTCCACGATGCCCTGAATCGTCACCGCCTCACCCGGCAAAAGTTCTCCGAACAGGATCAGGTCACGGGCCTTGCGATAGGTCACTTCATGGATGGGCAGGGGCGTGGGAGTCGTCATGGGTCAGCCTGTGATTGTAGCGGTTGTGCTATCATCGCAAGGAAAGCGCTGCTTGACCATGGGGATCAGACCGACAGCGTGGCCTGCACCGCCCTGCCCCATGCGGCATAGCGCGCATTACGGGTGGCACAGTCCATCGCGGGTGTGAATGTAGGCTCCAGCACCCAACCTTCGGCGAAACCACCCATATCTGGATAAATCCCCGCCCGATGCCCCGCCAGCCACGCAGCCCCCAGCGCTGTCGTTTCAGCGATCTGCGGCTGGTCTACGGGCGCACCGAGGATATTACTCAGAAACCGCCCGCCCAGTCGCTGTTGGCCATGCCGCCATCCACACGCAGGGTAGCGGCGGTCTGTGCGCCGCTGTCCCAATCCGCATGCATCGCCTCCAGAAAGTCCCGCGTCTGGAAGCCCACGCTTTCCAATGCCGCTCGCGCCATCTCTGCGGGACCAGTTGCACGGGCCAGACCAAAAGCGGCGCCACGGCAATCAGGGTTCCAATAGGGCGCACCCAACCCAACAAAATCAGGGACTATATGACGTTTTGCTCCCTGTCCGATGCTTCAGCCAACGCACCCGTCTCGGCCGCATCCGCAATCACGCCCAGCCCGTCGCGCAACCTGTGCCCCGACTGCACCGTCGACGTGCCGGTATTGAGCACCGCAAAGCATCCCGTGCCATAGGTGGATTTCACCATCCCCGGCTGGGAACATGCTTGACCCACCGTCGCCGCCTGCTGGTCACCCGCCACCCCGAGAATCAGGCTGGGCACCCCCAGCACCGCTGTATCCGTCATCCCGAAATCAGCAGCGCAGTCCTTCACCTCGGGCAACATCTGCTGCTGGATATCCAGCAGCGTGCAGATATCGTCGCTCCAGCGGCCTTGGTGGATATCATAGAGCATCGTGCGCGCGGCATGCGTCGCGCTGGTTGGTGATGCCGATTGCGGCAATATCAGCGGCGGTGAGGCTCGCCTTCTTCAGCGCCGCGCGGGACTTCGATAGCGTAGTCTGCCACAGATCCTGCGGATCATGCTCCACCCAGGCCGAGCGCGGGGAATGCTGGGGGAATTCCTGCTGCGCGGCTGCGACCACTTTTATCGCCGCGTCAAAGATGATCGCGCGTGAGAATGTAATGCCCTGATCCAACGCAAGAATATGTTTTTGCGTCATTGGACCTAGCGTGCACTGCGCATGAACTCATCCAATGCGGCAATCTGCGTCTTGTCCAGCCGCAAGCCCAGCTTGGAGCGCCGCCAAACCACGTCCTCAGCGGTGACAGCATATTCGAATGCCACCAAATAGCGGACTTCCGCCTCGGACAAGGTAGCTCCGAAATCACGGCCCAAATCGGCAACCGTTTGGGCAGAGCCCAGAAGTCGCCTCGCGTCGGTACCATAGGCGCGGATCAGGCGTTTTGCCCAGACATCGCCAAGAAAGGGATAATCCGTCTGCAACGTCGCGATCAACATGTCCACATCACCAACGGCAAAATCTCCACCGGGCAGCGGGACACCAGCGGTCCAATTCGCCTCTAGCGCGGGGAAGTAGGGCCGCAGCTTTTTCATCGCATCCTCTGCCAGCACGCGGTAGGTCGTGATTTTGCCGCCAAAGATATTGAGCACTGGCGCGCCCGCGTCCTCGACCTTCAGCACATAGTCCCGCGTCGCCGCTGCCGCCGAACTGGCCCCGTCGTCATAGAGCGGGCGCACACCGGAATAGGTCCACACGATATCGTCGGACGTTATATCTTTCTCGAAATACTGATTGGCAAATTTGATCAGGTAATCGCATTCCTCCGGTGTACAGACAGGTTGTACTGCGGGATCTGGATGATCCATATCCGTGGTGCCGATCAGCGTAAAATCACTCTCGTAAGGGATGGCAAAGATGATCCGCCCGTCCAATCCCTGAAAGAAATAGCATTTGTCATGATCAAACAGCCGCCGCGTGACAATGTGCGAGCCGCGGACCAACCGGACGCTCTCGGTCGAATTGATGCGCATTTTGGTCTGGATGATGTCACCCACCCACGGACCGCCAGCGTTCACCAGCACCCGCGCGTGATGGGTTTGCGCCCCCTCCGGCCCTTCGGTCTGCACCTCCCAGATGTCGCCCACGCGCGCGGCTGACACCACTTTGGTTCGCGTCAGGATCTGCGCACCTCGGTTATCGGCGTCGCGCGCGTTCAGGGCCACAAGTCGGCTATCTTCAATCCAGCAGTCGGAATATTCAAACGCGCGCGCAAAGCGCGGCTCCAGCGGCGCACCCTCGGGCGTGCCGCGCAGATCCAACGTGCGGGTTGCAGGCAAAAGGCTGCGCCCGCCCAGCGTGTCATAGGCGAGCAGTCCCAGCCGGATCAACCACGCAGGCCGCCGCCCTCGCATCCATGGCATCACCCAGCCCAGCAGTTTGGAAACCGGCGTTTCGCCCTCAAACCGCATGTCCGCATGAAAAGGTAGCACGAAACGCATCGGCCAAGAGATATGCGGCATCGCGCGCAAAAGCACCTCGCGTTCGCGCAGGGCATGGCGCACCAGATTGATCTCGAAGTATTCCAGATACCGCAGCCCGCCATGGAACAGCTTGGTCGAAGCCGAGGATGTGGCAGAGGCCAGATCCCCCATCTCCGCCAGCGTCACAGACAGCCCCCGCCCAGCCGCGTCGCGGGCAATACCACACCCGTTCACACCCCCTCCGATGATGAAAAGATCAACAGTGCCGAGTGTATCGGACGGATCGCGCATGAAAGGTGCCTGCTGGTTCTGGCTGCCCCTTTTTGTAGCGCGCAGCGCCCCACGGCGCAACGCACAAGCGTTTGCGACTTATCTAAGTCGTTGCCTCATCTGTCCTGTTGTTATCCCTCCAGACCAGCGCAATCAGGATGGCCGACACCACTCCCCCGATCAGCGTAGTGAGCAGCCCCGGAAAACTGAACGCAAAGCCTGCCACCGCGAGCGGCAACCGCAGCAGCGGTTTCACCATACCCACGCCCAGAAGATACCCCTCCAGCCCGCCGGACAGCAGCGTGATCCCGATGATGATCGACGGCAATACATAGATCAGCGGCGTCAGATCGCCTTGCAGCACCAGCGCAGGCTGGAACATGAAGAACAGCGGCACAAAATAGATCACTACGCCAAGACGCATCGCCGTGAAGGACGTCTTCATCGGCTTGGCCCCCGCAATGGTCGCGGCAAGGAACGCCGCCGCCCCGACGGGAGGCGTGATCACCGACAGCATTGCGTAATAGACGATGAAGAAGTGGACCGCGACTGTGTTGAGCCCGCCAATCTCGATGATCGCCGGTGCCAAAGTCACAGCAAGGAAAATATACGCCACAATCGCCAGCCCGGCCATGCCCATGATGAAACAGGCCAGCACCCCCAGCGCGATGATCAGATAGACGTTGTCCCCCCCCAGCGCCACAAGGCCCGATGTCATCGAACCGGTCACACCGGTGATGGTCAGCGCACTAACGACAAACGCGATAGGCATGATGATCGCCGCCGTCTGCGTCACAAGGATACCGATCTGGCGCAGGGTCGCGAAGAGGCGCCTGGGCGTCATCATCGTCTCGCGTTGCAGGAAGCTCAGTGCGATCATCAAGGCACTCGCATACCATGGCGCATAATACTCCCACCGCATCCACAGCAGGCCCCAGACCAGAAAGACCATGACAATCAGAAAAGGCCAACCGCGCTTCATGACGTCGCGCGCAGAGGGCAGGTTTTCCGGCGCGATGCCCACCAGACCCTTGCGGGCCGCATATCCGTCCACCTGCAAAAGCAACCCGAAGTAGAACAGGAACGACGGCAGGATCGCCGCCACCATGATGGTCGCATAATCCACGCCGATGGTGATCGCCATCACAAAGGCGATGGCCCCCATCACCGGCGGCATCACCACCCCGCCGGTCGAGGCACAGGCCTCGATCGCGCCTGCGTAATGGGGTGGATAACCTGCCTTCTTCATCGTCGGGATGGTGATGGACCCCGTCCCCGCAATATTGGAAAAGATCGACCCGGAAAGAGAGCCGAAAAACGCGCTCGCCACGACCGACACCTTGGCCGAGCCGCCGCGATATTTGCCGAAACCGGCGTTTGCAATATCAATGAAAAACTGCCCTGCCCCTGTGGCGATCAGAACCCCTGCAAACACCAGAAAGCCGAGAACAATCTCCGCCACGATCTTGGTCGTGATGCCCATCAACCCTTCGGTGCGGAACACATGCGCCTCGATCATCCGCTCGAAGGTATAGGGGATACCCATCAGCAGCCCCGGAAAATAATCCGCGACGATGGGATAGAGACCCAGGAAAAACACCACCATCAGGAAGGGAAATCCGCCCGAGCGGCGGGCGATTTCAAGCATCAACACCCAGAGCACGACACCTGCGTAGAAATTGGTCCACCCCGCCTGCACGATCTCCCATGCATGGGCAGAAAACCACAGACAAATCCCCAACGCGATGAACGCAGCTATGGCATCGTAAACCGGAACGGCAGTCTGCGCCGCCCGCCCCGGCAAGGCGATGAAAGAAGCTGCCAGAAAAATACCGATGAAGACCCAGTAGTACTGCCCCTCAATCAGGCGCTGCCCCGCAATCGGCATCCCGAACGCATAGGCAAGCCCCAGCCCGATCCCGGCCGTACACAGAACCACAAACGCGATGCTTGTCCATGAGAACAGCGCGCCAAGGCGCGTCATCTCCGCGTTGTCTTCTTGATCCGGCTGCGCAGCCGTATTGGTCTGGGTCTCTGCCATGTCCTGTTCCCGAATATGTATGAAAGCCTGCCGGCGTAATGTGCGAAAGGAGGCGGAGCAGCGTCACCGCTCCGCCCGTCGTGTCGTCAACGCGCGCCTAGAGACGCGAGCGGAACGGCTCCAAGTCTTTCGTGTATTCGGCTATGATGTTCAGGAACGCTTCGTTCTCGAAGTTGATCTCCACGCCCTGCTCCATCGCAGCTTTCATCCCGGCCTGACGCGCCGCGACCCATGCATCCATCTTCTCGATAGCCGCGTTGTTCCACGCATCGTCTTCGTCTGTCCATTGGCCGATTTCGCGCAGGTACTTCGCCGTTCCCTCATGAACCGGAATAGGGTTGGCGTTGAGGAAATCACGGAACTGCTCTACCCCCATCCGCGTGGCAAGCGCATGGGTGCCTTTGTAGGCGTCATAGGACTGGTGCAGCCACTTCGCCATATTGTAGGCAAAATCCACCTCTGCCGTCACAGGCACCGCATAGACAAAATTCGATGCCATCGAGTCGACACCAGTCGCGGTTTTAACACCCATCGAGATCTTGGTCGGGATGGTCATGCCACGAAAGTTCAGAAAGCGGCTCCAGCCTTCCTTGTCCTCGGGGTCCATCTCCAGCCAGCGAATGCTACCCGGCGCGCCTTCCATTTCCGACAACACCGAGGAGATCGGCGAGCAGTAGGCGACGTCTGATTTGCCTTCGATCACCGAGCGGCAGTTTTCGCCATAGCTCGACGCGGGCACATAAGTGATCTTTTCCTGCGCCTCCTCCGGCGTCAGACCAATAAAGCCGGGCAGCGCCTCGGTAACGACAGACACGATCGCAGGAGAGAAGACACCCGATGTCACGCGCACACCGCCCTTGCCGATATCGGCCAACGACTGGATCTCGGAATCGCCCGCGACGACGAAGCCCCAGGGCGTATCATTGTGATGCCATAAAATCCGCTGCGGGATCGCCTTGGCGGACGCATAACCACCGACACCCTCTGTCTGCGATGCCATCTCGGCGGCAGAGACAGAGGCGATGGCAACATCCTCGCGATCTGTCAGGCGCCGGTTGCGCATCAGCTCGCTGTCTTCCGGTACGATGCGTACCGTGGTGCCGGTTTCCTTCTGGAACACGGGGCCCCAACCGTTGGTCGATGCGAAGCTGCCTGTCGATGTGCCCGGCGTGGCAATAACCATCAGACGCGGCCAGTCATAGTCCTGCGCAGCCGCCGCTGTCGACAGCCCCAGCGCCAGCGCGACCGATCCCGCAGCAACCTTTGCCGACTTGATAAATCCACTCATGTAACAATCTCCCGTTTGTTATTATCAAGAATTGTCGGAAAAGGCTGCCTCCGTGAGCCGCGCAAAGACCTTGGCACTGAATGCTCTCCCAAGCACCCAATGCCACATCTGCCCGTCCAGAACTCCTATCCTCCCCAACACAGACCGTCCCGTACCAACAAGACCAGGCTGCTCCGGGTGCACCCGTCACGTCCTGTCGCCGAACACCTTCCTCCCGAAGGGTCCGACTCGATCATGGGTTGAGCTTAGAGGCATTATTTCTCTGTGCCAATACCGCAGATCGGAACTTGGTTCCGCAAATTACAAATTTTCGCTTCATCGTCTATTGCGTTGATCTAGGTCAAAGCATTGCCGCAGGGTTATGCTTTGGTAGGGCACTGGATAACGAGGAGGATTCCATATGGTTGACCTGAAACACTTCGCCCAACTGATCAACGCACGCCTCGAAGAGCTTGGAGCGCGCGCACAGGAGATCGATCACGAACTAGGCATGCCCCAGACCGCAGATTTGAATGACCAGTCAATTGACCTTGAAGACGATGAAGTCCTCGAAGGTCTGGGCGCTGCGGCGCAAAAGGAAATATCGCTGCTCGGACTGGCGATGGCGCGGATCAAGGACGGCAGTTATGGTGTCTGTGTCGAATGCGGTGGCCCGATTTCCGAAGAGCGGCTGCACGCGGTACTCTATACGCCTATTTGCAAGGACTGCGTGGCGGATCGCTAGGCAGCGGAGATGGATCCAACAAAAATCAAACCCTTCCCAGTGCGGTGGGGCAGCATGGCACACAAACCAGATAAGGCAGGTACGATATGAAGCAGTTTTGGATTTTGGCCGCTCTCCTCGCTGCGGCAACGCCGCTGGGGGCTCAGAGCGAAGGGGAGCAGCTGTTTATGAACAATTGCGTCGCCTGCCACGGTGTCACAGGACACGGCGACGGCCCTCAGGCGGCCAATCTGAGGACCCGACCCGCAGACCTGACGCGGATCGCCGCGCGGCGGGACGGCGTTTGGCCCATACTCGAGGTCATGTCGATCCTAGACGGCTATATGAAAGTCACCAACCCGCGCGAGGACATGCCGGTGTTCGAAGATTTTCTGGATGATGACATGGTCGAGTTCGACACCGGCAACGGCCTGACCACAATGGTACCGGTCAAGCTGATCGAGGTGGCGACCTATCTTGAAACCATCCAGAACCCCAAGCCCACGCGCTACGTGCCCTAACGCACCTCCGGCGTGCGCTCGACCCGGAACACCGCCAGATAGAGCGCCGGAACAAAGACCAGCGTGACGACCGTGCCCACAATGATACCGCCCATCATGGAATAGGCCATTGGCCCCCAAAAGATCTGCCGTGAAATCGGGATCAACGCGAGGCTTGCCGCCGCTGCGGTTAGCAGGATCGGACGCGCGCGGCTGTCACTCGCCTCGAACACTGCGTCCCATGCGCTGCGCCCTTTTTCGCGCAAAACCTCGATCTCGTGCACCAGAATAATCGAATTGCGGATCAGGATGCCCAGCAGCGCCAGCACCCCAAGGATGGCCACAAACCCCAGAGGGGCACCCGACAAAAGCAAGGCCGCCACAACACCGATCAACCCGAGCGGTGCCGCACAAAGCACAACAAACGTAAGGCGGAAACTCTGCATCTGGATCATCACCAGCGTGACCATAATCAGCAGCATCACCGGCACCACAGCCGCAATGGGCGCCTGACTGCTGGCGCTTTCCTCAACGGTACCCCCGACCTTGACCGCATACCCGAAGGGCATCGTCTCATTGAACTTAGCGACCTGTTCGGCCAGATCCGCCACAATCGTGGCGGGCTGGTCCTTGGTTGCAATACCTGCCTTGACCGTAATCGTAGGAATCCGGTCACGCTGGTTGATGACCGGCTGTTCGGTCCCGTATTCAAACGTAGCGAGCGAGCGCAGCGGAATAGACAGCCCGCTCGACGTGCTCAGTTGCAGCGCTGCCAGAGCCTCGACCGACTGGCGCGAGGCATCATCACCGCGCGCAAGGATATCCACCAGATATGAGTCATCGCGCAGCTGGGTGATCTTGGTCCCATCATAAATCGCGTTGAGCGCTGCGGCGATATCGCGTTGCGAAACGTTGAGCTGGCGCGCCTTGTCTTGCAGGATTTCGACCCTGATCATACGTGCAGGCTCGCTCCAGTCCATCACGGTGCCGACGGTGCGCGGATCACTGGAGACAAGGGCAGCAAGATTGCGCGCCTGATCGCGCAGCACATCGGCGTCCGGCCCGCTGATGCGGTATTGCACGGGACGGCCCACAGGTGGCCCGATTTCCAACAACTTTACGAATACATCTGCGCCCGGGAATGCCGTCTCGCCCAGCTGTGTCAACTCTATCCGCAGCGCATCCCGCGCCTCGACGGACGGTGTCTGGATAACGATCTGCCCGGTGTTCGGGCTCGCAATAGCCGGATCAAAAGACAGAAGGAACCGTGGCGCACCGCGCCCGACGTAGGTGGACCAGAATACTACCTTGTCGTTGTCTTGAAGGTAGCCTTCCAACCGCTCCAACTGGACCTGCGTCTCCGCGATCGAAGCGTTCTGCGGCAGCGTCATATCCACAATCAGCTCGGGCCGGTCGGAATTGGGAAAAAACTGGTTCTCGACAAAACGCATGCCCCAGATGGACACGGCAAACATCGCAACCGTCATCCCGATGGTCAGCCAGCGGAACCGCATCGCGCCACGCAGCAGTCCGTGGAAAATCCGCCTCACACGCCCCGGCCCTGCGTCCACATGCTTCCACTTGGCAGGCAGGAACGTCACACCCAGCAGCGGCGCAAACAGCACCGCGACAACCCAACTGACCAACAAGGACACCGCGATCACCACAAACAGCGAGAACGTGAACTCGCCCGCGGCGGAGCTGTTCAGGCCAATCGGGATGAACCCCGCAACGGTAACCAACGTCCCAGACAGCATAGGAAATGCGATGGAGGTCCACGCAAAGGACGCCGATTTCGTCAGGCTCTCGCCCCTCTCCAGCCGCGTGATCATCGTCTCGATCGCGATCATCGCATCATCCACCAGCAGCCCCAGCGCAATGATCAACGCGCCGAGCGAGATGCGCTGCAACGTGAAACCAAAGTAGTCCATCACGATAAACGTAATCGCCAACACCAGCGGGATCGTCAACGTCACCACAAACCCCGCCCTGAGGCCAAGGCTGACAAAACTAACTGCCAACACGATCAGCACCGCCTCGACCAGCGCCTTGAGGAAGTGGCCAACCGCCTCTTCGACCACATGCGGCTGGTTGGCGACCTGATGGATATCAATCCCGATGGGCGCATCCGCGCGCGCCTGCGCAATCACCTCATCCAACTTCGCGCCAAAGTCGATGATATTGGCCCCCTTACGCATACCCACCGCAAGACCCACGGCTTCCTGTCCGTTATAGCGAAACAATTCCTCCGGTGGGTCCTGATACCCGCGCCGGATGTCGGCCACATCTGTCAGACGGAAAAACCGGTCATCGACCTTGAGGTTGATACGCTCCAGGCTGTCCGCATCGGTAAACTGCCCCCCGATCCGCACCAACACCCGCTCCGCGCCAGCGTCAATCACACCCGAAGGCAGGATCGCATTCTGCGCCGCAAGCGTGGCCTGCACCGCCTGCTGGTTCAGCCCCAGCGCAGCCAGCTTCTCGGTCGAGAATTCCAGATAGATCACCTCGTCACGGGTGCCGAAGATCTCGATCTTGCCAGCGTCATCCAGCACCTGAACTGCGCGTCGTGTGGTTTCCGCGTAATCGCGCACCTCGCGCGGGGAGAACCCGTCGGACGTGTAGGCATAGAGATTACCGAACACGTCGCCAAAGTTGTCATTGAATACAAAACCTGCGAATTCCTCGGGAAAGTCGCCTCGGATATCGCCCATCATGTTGCGCACGCGCTGCCACACGCGTGTCAGGTCATCCCCCCGAGTTGTGGGCAGCAGATTGACATAAACGACTGATTCACCAGGCCGCGTAACGGAGCGTGTAAAATCAAGCTCGGCGATATCTTCGAGCTTTTTCTCGATGCGGTCCGTGACTTGCGTCAGCGTCTCCTCAACCGTTGCACCCGGCAGCGCCCCCGCGATGATCATGGTCTTGATCTCGAAATTCGGGTCTTCCTCGCGGCCGATGTTCATATAGGACAACGCACCGGCGATGACGCAGACGATCATCAGGAACCAAACAAACGAGCGGTGCTTGAGCGCCCAGTCCGACAGGTTGAAGCGGTTCATGGTGTCACGCTCGGGCCGACGATCTGCCCGTCCTCAAGTGAATTGATGCCCTTGATGATAACTTCGTCCTCCGCGTCCAGTCCCTCAAGGATCTGTACCCGCTCGCCGAAATCCACGCCCAATGTGACTCTACGCCGCTGCACAGTGTCTGTTGCGCGATCCACAACCCAGACGGACGGCGCGGTGTCTATATCCAGAATGGCACTGCGCGCCACGCTCAGGCCCAACGCCACGTCCGCGTCCGGCGTCACACGGGCCAACGCGCCCAGGCGAAATCCGGGAGGTGCTTCTTGCAGCGTCAGATGCACCCGCCGCGTCCGGGTGGAAGAGGCCGCTACCTGATCAATCCGGGTCAGCTCAGCACGGGTGGTCACACTGGTATCAGCAGCCAGTTCTGCCTTAAAAACAGTCCCTAATTTCAATCCGGCGAGGTTTTGTTCGGCCACGTCGACGGTAATCTCGCGACCGTCCATCTCGGCCAGACGCACAACCGGCTGGCCGGTAGTCAGCACTGCACTGGTCTCTGCATAGACTTCTGTAATCACACCGTCGTTAGGCGCCCTGAGCACGGCAAAGCCCCGCATATCCTCCGCCCGTTCCAGTGTCGCCGCGGCCTGTTCGGACCGTGCCTGCGCAGACGCCAGTACACGCAGCGCATCCTCCAGCTTGGCCTCGCTATCCACACCCTGCTGTGAAAGCGCGCGCGCCCTGTCCGCCGCAGCCTGCGCCGCCCGCAATTGCGCCGCTGCAACGGAAATTCCCGCTTTTGCCGCCCGAACGTCACTGTCAAGATCGTCGGTATCCAACTGTGCTAGGATATCGCCTTTGGTGATGATGTCGCCCACGTCCACGGGTCGCTCTGCAATTGTGCCGTTCAGCGGAAAGCCCAGATCAGTCTCTGTACGGGCCCCTACCACACCGGCCAGTGTGATCTGATGGCGTTCCCAAGCGGTGGGCTTCTCGGAGACAACGGGACGCGGCTGTGCGACTGCCGGCGCGTCCTGCGCAAAAGCCGGAAGCGCGAGCAGCATAAACAACAGCGATAGCCTCATTTCACGTCCTCCGCAAATTGCACTAAGCGTCCGGGATAAAGCAGATGCGCCCCGCGCGTGACGACCAGCGTGCCGTCCTCCAGGCCACCAGCCAGCACGATGCGTCCAGTCTCATATCGGTCCACTGTAATCTGGCGCAGCGAAACAGCCATCGTCTCAGGATTCACAACCCAGACTGCGGGGCCGTCCACTGTCACCGACATCGCACTATGCGGCAGCACGATATGCGGCGCGCGTTGCTTGGTGGCCATACCGCGCACCGCATCCCCGTAAGACGCAATTTCAGGCGCGTCGAGCACCGTGACAGTCACGGCGACCGTGCCGGTGGTCGGGTCCACCAGAGGGGATACCTCGCGCGTTTCTCCGTTAAAGGTTACACTTGGACGATCAATCAAGGACAACTCTATCGCCGTTGCAGGCCCCTCACCGGTCAGAAGAACTTCGGGCACATCAAAGACCGCGTCTATCCCCTCCCCCAACGCCAACTGGAACACTGCTTGCGCCGCGCTGACAACCTGCCCCGGCTCCACCGCGCGCTCCGTCACGGTGGCATCCTGCGGCGCCAGCAGTATGGTATCGTCCAGCGCCTTCTGCGCCCGGTCAAGTGCTGCCTGTGCCTGCGTCAGCGCCCCTTGGGCGATGTTAAGCGCGTCCTGCGCGTTGTCACGCAGAATAAGTGTCGTTGCACCGCGCTCCAGCAGGCTCGTCTGACGCTTGAGGTCCTCGACCGCCTGCCGCTGGTCTGCTTCCGCTGTGGCCAGACCCGCCTCGGCCGAGCGCAATGCCTGCTCCTGCTGGACCGATTCAATCCGCGCCAGCGACGTGCCCGCGGAGACAGTATCGCCTTCGTCGACGAATACCTCGGCGACCCGCCCGCCGGACGCGAAGGATGCACCCAGCGCATCACGCGCCACAATTTCGCCCGTCAGCGCCAGTTGCTGCATATCTGCTGTCGTTTGCGCGGTGACCACATCAACCACGAGCGGCGTCTCCGCATACACCGGCGTCAGCCACATCATCAGCGCGATCATCAGGTGAAGCTTCGGCATGGGCGATCCTGCTCAACTATTGTACGGCTCCTTCGCGCAGTAGCTTGCACCCGACAAACGGTCAAGTTTTCCCTTAGGTCGGGCGCAGTCTTGCTGCGTATCAGGATAGCCCCCTGCCCTACAGCCTTATCGAACTGCCGGGATTGGCCGATAAGCCCGAAATCGAACCTAAACAGGTCAAAAAATCATTAACATATTGTTTTTATTGATATTTGACGGGGTAACCCATGGGTTACCCCTTTAGTTAGAGAGATTTCACGCTCGGACCGCGACGCAACTCATCTTCGAATGCTTTGATCGCCCGCTCCAACAGGGGCTTCGGTATCGCGGCAAAATCATCCTTGCTAACGATCCGGCACTCGCCACGCCTTGCTGTCACCTTGAGCGAGCCCACGTGAAACTCGAACTTCTCGCGCGGCTCCAGCTTCTTCTTCTGGATCTGCGGCCCTGCTTTCCCGGCCTCGACAAAAGTGGTCAACGCCTTGTTCTGCTCTTCCGCTGTGCCGCACGCCTGCAGCTTCTCACGCAGCGCATCCGCGGCACCCTGTGACTTGAATGCCCGCGCAACATCAACACCAAGATTGCGTGAGATCGCCTTTGGGAACGGCAGGACGTCCCCGAGTTGAGACAGAAGAAAAACAAAGCTGCGGATGTAGGACTTCTTCATCTTGTGCAGAGAGCCATAAAGCCGCGCGACCAGCGCATCCGGATCAGGCTCTGCCACCCCCTCGTCCTGCGAAGCCGTGATGACAACCTGAGCCATCTCGGCAAACGTCAGATCTTCACGGACCACATTCTCCTCGACCATATCGATATAGCGCGCCAATCGCCCGTCATCACCCTGCTCGATCCGCGCGGTGATGGTCCCGAAACGCATGTCGCCCGTCTCCGCCAACAGCTGTGACAGGGCAGTAAAACGGCGCCAGCCCTTCTTGAGCTGATAGCCTCCGTCCGGCCCCAGATAGACTTCGATAGGCTCTTTCTGACCCCGTTCGCGGATCGAGGCCTTGAGTTCTTCCATCTCGTCGGAAGATGCAACGGCATCGAGGTCCATCCGATCACGCGGGAGATCGTCTGTCGCGATCTGAGACAACTCCAGCGCGATCAGCATCCGGCCTTCCTCTTTCGCAGCGCGAAAGGCTTCGGCGTCTTTAGCGTTCTGGCGGCGCTTCTCTACCTTGGCGTCAGTGGCATCTGTCAGGCTCTCCGCAGCCTCGCGCACCGCAGCGCCCATCGGCCCGACAGACCGCTCGCGACGGGCGGGGGCATCGACTTCCAACGGAGCGAACCCGAATTTGTTGCTCTTTGCCATCTTACATCTCTCCTGTTTCTAGTGCCCGATCCCACGCGCTGAGCATGGTCGCCCGAAATTCCTCATAGGACCGGTCAAAGCTCTGCCGCGCGCGTTTCCACGTCTCACGTGTCATCTGGCGATAGTCCTGCTCGTAGACCGACATCTGGAACCGACCAGATTGTTCAACCGCGCGGGTCATCTCGATCGGGTTTTGGCAAACGTCGGCGCCAAAGACATTGCGGAACGCATCCATCATGGCAGTATGCAGAGGGTTATTTGACTCGAACCGCGTCATCAGTATCCGGATATCCATGAACTGTTTTGGAAGCGTTATCCCTGCGTCCGCTGCCAGCTTGCTGAACCCGTCCGATATATCCTCCATCGCGTCGCCCAACTGGCCCAGATAGCTGGTCGTGGAGTCGTACTCCCAATAACCCGGACCGGAGGGAATATAGAGAATATCAGCCGCAAACGCGGCGTTTAGAGACTGATAGCCTATTGCCGGCGGGCAGTCGAAGATGATGATATCATATTGGTCATCGGGCAGCTCATCCAGATAACGAGCCACGCAACCGAAGAACGACCACGCCTTGTGCAAGGCACGGTATTGTGCGCTGGCAAATTCGACGAAGGCCGCATTCGCGCAGCTCGGAATGATGTCGATGGTGGGCCAGCAGGTGGGCTGGATGAAATCCTGAGTGCGCTGCGCACCGATGCTTTGCACATCCTCCGGCAACTCGTCGGAGGCAGGGTAGGGGCAGTCTTCGGGCAGATCGTAGCTGTTCATAATCCGGTCCGCCTCGCGGCACAGATCACGGCACATGATGCCCCAGACGGTATTGCCTTCCTTGACCTCGACCAATCCCATGGAGTGCGTGAGCGTCGCCTGCGGATCAAAATCGATGCAAAGCACGCGGTAGCCGTCGAGTGCGGCGGCGTTTGCCAGATGTTGCGCCACGACAGTCTTGCCTACACCGCCTTTGAAGTTCGACACGGCGACGCGTAGGGCGCGCCCTTCTGGCCGACGGGGAAGCAAGGACTTGCCACGAAAGCGCAAACGGCGGCGCAGCTCGTTGATCTCCTTGAGCGAGAACCAGCGCTGGCGCCCGTCATCCTGGGTTTCACCCTGGGGGAGGGTTGGATCGTCTGCGAGCTTCTTGCGGAGCGTGTCTGGCGGGATGTCAAACATGAACTGGCTGATCTCCCATATGGAGAAGGGCCGCAGTGCTTTTATCACGCCGGGATCGAATGTGGCACGGCGCACAGATGCCTGTTGTGCGAGACTGCGCGCGTTCATGTCTTGAAGGTCCGAATAATCTCTCATGGTACTGCTCTTGCTATTTATCTTCTTTTTCTCAATAACGGGATATCACCAAATTGGCAAAAGCAAACTTTTCTATTTTGAAATCCTGCTAAATCTGCTTCGGGATCCAATGACCCGAAATTTGATCTATATTTGGTGACATATCAGGATTGTTACGGCGACATTTGGTGACACCTGGGGCTAAATAGGGTGACATTCAGTTGTCACCCTATACCTTATATACCTGATTTATTAAGTTTGATTGTAATTCGTGTATTTTCGGGGTCATTGACAGAAAACGGGATTTCATGCCCTTATGGATACCAACGAGAATCGACCCGTAGATGGTCGCGGCAGTGAGGCACGACGGTGGAATTAAGATGGAACCAAAGCGACTAACCGGACCCGGAGCAGGGTCGCTGAAATACGACGTCCTGACAGCGCTGTGCGTTTCAGGGCTACACGGTACTGCTGCGCAGCAGGTTTCCATGACGCGTCTCTGCTCGCTGATTACTGCGCGGTATAATTGGAAGCTGGATCATTTTTGTGTTGGCCAACCAGAGATGGCACGCATGTGGCATGTGACCGAACGAACGGTTAAGCGCGAAGTAAAACGCTGGTGCGATGAGCGGCTGCTGATCTGCGTGCGCAAAGGCGTACGGGGCAGGGTGGGTGCCTATCGTTTGAACCTTCCCGAGGTATTTGAAAAATCCCGTTGCGTCTGGACTGCCGTTGGAACGGATTTTGCCGAACGGATGGGGGAAATGGACCCCTCACGTGCAACGTCCGTGGTTAAGGTGGATTTTGTCAAAGCCGCGCAGGACGTGGCACCCGTAGACGATGGCACCTCGTGGTATGCAGTGTCTGAGCGGCTTAAGGCCCTTTATCCGGAGAAGCATCGAAACTGGTTCGCGCCGCTAAGGTTTGTATCAGACGAGGGCGGCAGATATACTTTGGCCGCGCGCAGCGGTTTCGTCGTCCGCTATTTAGAGACACATTTCAGCGCAGTGATGGCAGAAGCGGTCCGCGCTGAGGTCGGGCCAGGGCGACGGATTATGTTTATCGTGGAAGCGTAATCCGGAAATTTTGGGGAGGTGCCACATTACCGTCGCTGGATTTTGACGGTGAAGAATAGGGCAGGGGAGGTGTCCAATACAGGCGCGTGATCCTTGCAACCGGTATTTGAAGTCCTGCGTCACAAAGGGTATTGCCAAGTTGTTGGCGTCAGCTTGCGAAGCTTGGCAAAGGCAGGATCATGCCACCATTTCCGCGGTGTAATCTGCCCAGAGGCTGAAAGCATC
>Ga0163216_100384_pt1 | contig 78889 bp, 71 predicted proteins | sample SynspAceP_FD_167610 | JGI IMG/M metagenome (GOLD analysis project Ga0163216, IMG submission 167610) | Saline lake microbial communities from Ace Lake in Antarctica - Synechococcus sp. Ace-P (Illumina Assembly) | ecosystem: Environmental > Aquatic > Non-marine Saline and Alkaline > Saline ...
TCAACGCCAGCCATGGCACCACCACAAATGCTTGAAATTTTGCCTGAGCACCTTGCCTACCAAAAACAGATGGAATCAGAAGGCAAGCTGTTTATGGCCGGCCCTTTGTCTGATACCAGCGGAGAGCAAATGAGTGGCGGCGGAATGATCATCTATCGTGCAGCCTCACTGGAAGATGCAAAGTCACTGACCGAGAACGACCCAATGCATGCAAAAGGTGGCCGCACCTTTACCTTGCGCAAATGGCTTGTGAATGAGGGTTCTTTGTCCATCTCAGTTGGCTTTGCAAACCAAACGGCGGCGCTCAGCTAGGGCCTGCTCAAGGTTCAACCAAGTTCAAAGGTCGACAATCCGAAGGTGCGATGGGTCTGCGGATCCGGCTTGTCGCCCTTCCACATGCGTGCCGTTTGAAAAACCGGCTGCAGCCCGGAACTGCGCGCCAAGTCCATCGCGGCCTGATTGCCCTCAGGCACATCAAGCGAAACTTCCGCATCGTTCGGCGTGGTCATGCATAATGAGCGGAAGAGTGCGGCCCCTATCCGGTCGTCATCAGCAAAAAGTGGGCCTATTTTGTAGCCGTTTCGGCATGCGCGGATCGTCCCGAAACCGGTTAGTTTGTCGCCCACAAAGGCCGCTCGGCTTTGGCGTGAATGCGGGTTTGCACCAACAACTGCCGGGAGCACCCAGCGTGCAATGAAGTCATCACGATCTGCCGGGAAAAACGGTTTCTGGTAGTTGAGTATATCAAGCTTGTTGATGTCTTCGACAGGCCGGATGTCTGAATGTTCCAAGTGAGGGAGATTGCGCTCTGGCATGCCAGTGAAGCGAATATTTGTTCCAGCAAACTGAAACCCGCTCCTAGCATAATTCTGTTGCTGCTCAACCACACCATCAAGCCCGACAATGCGGTCTTTCAGATGCGCCATACCAGCGTTCCAAGTGTCCATTCCAACACCGGAACCGCGCCAATCGGGATGGACAATGTAGAAGCCCAGAAAGCCATGTGTTTTTCCATAGCGTACGACTGAAATGCAGGACACCGGCTTGTCATTTTTCCACCCCATCAAAAACCCGTCCGGATCGGTCTGGTGGAAGGTGGCCAAATCATCCAATCCAGGATTCCAACCCTCGTCAGCCGCCCAGTTGATTGCGATTGCAAATTCGTTCTGGCTTGCCGGTCTTATCTGGATGTCTGTCATGTCTTGGTCGGCTCTTCAAAGTGCGTTTGCTTTTTCACCGGCGGTGCAGATTTCCTGAGATTCAGCAAATTGCCGGACAGGATCAAGGCTGCGCCAACAACTGTGTAGAAATCAATCGCTTCACTATATACCAGCCAGCCCACCAGGGCTGTCAAAGGTACGCGCAGGAAGTCCATGGGCACCACAATCGTGGCATCGGCAAAAGTCATCGCGCGCGCCATGCAATAATGGGAAAATGTCCCGCAGATCGTAACCAGAAGAATCCAGCCCCAAAGGTTATTGGGTATGGGCTGCCAGAAAATCAACGCTGGTATAAAGCCGATAACACCCTGGATCACCAGCATCCAGAAGATGATGCGAACAACACTTTCGGTGCGTGTCAGGGCTTTGACAAAAATCACCGAGATGCTGAACCCGACAGCTGCGATCAGCGAGATCAGCTGGCCAGGCTCCACACCATCAGCACTTGGCCTGACAATGATCCAGACGCCGACCAACCCGAGCACCACAGCGGCAATTTTCCAGCTGTTCATTTTCTCGCCGAGAAAGAAAACAGCCAGAAGAGCTGTCCAGATTGGCATGGTGAATTCAATTGAAATGACCTGAGCCAAAGGGATCATCGTGATGGCAACCAACCATCCGAATTGCGCTCCATAATGCACTGTGTTGCGCCAGATATGACGCCAGGGATGCGCGGTCTTCATCCCTGCAAAGCCCCCATTGATACGCACCAGCGGGTAAAGCAAAAACATGCCAATTATGGCGCGCAGCTCCATGACCTGAAATGCACCGATCTGGCTGACCGCCTCACGTCCCGCGACAGCCATGGTCAGCATGGCTGTCAGCCAGCCAGCCATCCACATTGCGGCCTTTGAATTGGAAGGTTCTACCGTGGTCATTGGAAAGAGCTTTTCTGAAAATTCGTCGCCACGTGCGATTCACAACACTCGTTTATAGGCCCACCCATCATCGGATGAAAGCCCACACGATCACGGTGACGTGACAAGAGTTTGTTTGATGTGCAGGCTTCTATTGCGGTTCTATGTTCTGCCACACATGGGAGAACAGATATGCTCAAAACATTGCTTCTGGCGGTTGCTCTTGTAACCCCTTTTCAGGTTTCAGCGCAGGACCGGTCAGGAAATGACACCGCCTCCGACTGGGTAGCAAAGCACTATGCTTCTTTCGGTCTGTGGGACAGTGTGTGTGATGAACGTATGGAGGCGGGAGAACTGCGACAGCGGTGCTACTTGCGTTACGTCGAAGTGTTCTCACCGCGTCCGTTATTTATGGCCAGCTTTGTGTTCGCATACACGCAGGACAAGCAGACACAAATCGAACTCGGCTTTGAACGCGGCGTTCGCTATAGCGAAAACGGATTGCGTGTCGAACGGCAGGGAGAGACGGTCTGGAGCGCTGAGGACGGGTGTCTGGACACATCACCCTGCACGCTCTCCAGTGTGGCCGCACAAGACATGCTGACTCATATGGCAGGAGGTGATGTGCTCATTCAGGAGTTTGCTGACCGCAGTGGCCAGATGCGCCTGTTGGAATGGGACCTTTCAAAATTTGCAGATGCTGTCAGCGACTATCGCCGGGAGGCCTCCGCGCGCAATTTGCTTTGACCGCTCATAAGCTTTCGACCCGTTCATGAGTTCATCAAATTTATTTGCTTTCTCCCCTGCCCCTAAACCTCTAAGCCCACGTGATGAACCTCGACTTTCACCATTATGTGGATGGCTGCTGGGTTACCCCTGAAGCCGCGAAAACACTTCAACTGCTTGATCCGGAGACGGAAATTGTGCGCTGCCGCGTTCCACTTGCCAGCGCTAAGGATGTTACCAAGGCGGTTGAGGCCGCTCATTCTGCGCTGGCGCGGGGGTGGCTGGAGACATCGGTATCGGAACGGTTGAGCTATCTTCACCGGCTGATTGGCGAAATCGAAGACCGACGGGATCAGTTTGCTCACATCATTTCCGAGGAAATGGGTGCACCGATTGATTTCTGCAAAGCCCATCAGGTGGAAGCATCGCTTGCGCACCTGCACGGTTTTGTAGAAGCAATGACTATGCAGGGTGAGATCGATACGCCCATTGCTGATGACCCCGTGCATCGTGTGCGCTATGAGCCAATTGGTGTTGCAGCACTGATTACGCCATGGAACTGGCCGCTCAACCAGATTGCGCTGAAGGTTGGCGCTGCGCTGATGGCTGGCTGTACCATGGTTTTGAAACCATCCGAGCTGACGCCACTGACCGGACGCTTATTTGCGCAATGTATGGAGGCCACGGGGCTGCCCCCGGGCGTTTTCAATTTTCTGATCGGGGGAGCGGAAAGCGGAGAATTGTTGACGGCCAATGAACGGGTCTCGGCCATTTCTTTCACCGGTTCGACGCGCGCCGGACAATCGGTGGCAGCAGCAGCTTCTGTGGGTTTTCGCCGGCTAACCCTGGAACTTGGTGGAAAATCGCCCAACCTTTTGTTTGCCGATTGCGACATCACGACTGCTGTCCGGCAAGGTGTTGCCCATTGTTTCCGAAATGCCGGCCAATCTTGTAATGCAGCCTCACTGATGCTGGTAGAGGCCGGCATTTACGATGATGTTGTAACTCTGGCCGCCGAAATGGCAGATACTTACCGTGTCGACGCGCCACATAAACCAGGCCCGCATATGGGACCGTTGATCAACCAGGCGCAGTTTGTACGGGTTCAAAACTCTATCGAAAAAGCCATTGAGCAAGGTGCCAGATGCGTCTCCGGCGGACTCGGCAGACCTGATGGTTTGAACCATGGCTACTTTGTCCGGCCAACGGTACTGGTTGATGTCACACAGGAAATGGATGTTGCGCGTGAAGAAGTTTTTGGCCCGGTTCTGGCCATCATGCCATTTCGAGATCTGGATGATGCGGTCCTGAAAGCCAATCATTCCGCCTATGGGCTAGCGGCCTATATCCAGACCAGCGATGCGCACATGGCCAATGAGGCAGCTCTGCGTATTAATGCCGGTATGATTCAAGTGAACGGCAACAGCCGGGCATTGGGAGCCCCCTTTGGTGGCACAAAATCGTCAGGCCTTGGGCGTGAGGCTGGCATTTGGGGCATCCGGGCATTTCAGGAATTAAAGTCTATCAGTGGTCTTCATTCCGTTGAGACCCGGAATTTGTGACAATTGCCAGTTTGGCTGTCGTCCAGGCAAAATCCATTCTCTATTGTTTCTGAAGCTGACTTGCGCCAGTTTCGCCAGTTTCCAACATCGCTTTCATTTCGTCCCAAAGCCTGTTCAAAGTTGGCTTTGTGTTTTCCCGGGCGCGATACAGGCGCACTTCCAACTGGCTGATATAGTTCTCGTCACCAACGATCTGGAGCTGCCCGCTCGATAGTTCGTTCTTGCACATTTCCCGTGGCAGCCAGCCCATTCCAAAACCTTCCATGATCATCGCCTTTACAGATATCGCCAATGCGTTCTGGTTAACCACCAGGATTTTGGGACCATCAATATTCTGTCGAAGCGTGAAGTCCAGAACAGCCCGCAGCGCAGAAGCGGTACCATAGGACAGCAGGGAAACAGGTTTCTTATCGTTTTTTTCAAAACTGTGTATCGGACCTGATGCATCTGTTTTGGACACAGGTAAAAAATCATCCCGTGACAAGATCAAATAGTCACACTTTCCGACCTCAAGGGGCGCCAGAAAATCCATCGCGGGATGCCAATAAGTCAAAATCACATCGCAATAGCGCTGTTGCAATGCGGTTACGAATTGATCTGCAGACCAACTCGTGGAGTTCAGATCAATGTCCAAACCTCCCTCTTCAACCAGTGGCGCGATGTGGGTCTTGTAATGAGTCATATAGAGCGACTGGGATGTGGCAAACCGGATGACATGTTCAGCAGCTGCATCAACCGTCTGACAGCGTTCTAATGTCTCATGGTAGGTCCGCAACATGCTGCGCGCCTGCGGCAGAAAGACTTCACCGGCAGAGGTCAACGACAGAGGTAGTGTCTGGCGGTCAATCAGCTTGACACCAACGTCCTCTTCCAATGCACGGATACGGCGGGAAAAAGCTGGTTGGCTGACATTACGCTCTTCGGCCGCACGGGAAAAATTTCTTTGAGCGACCAACGCTTCAAAATCTTTCAGCCAGGCTATGTCCAATTTTGTAGTCCGTTCAGCGAATTACGGGATTCAGCTTTCCAACCGATCTTCTTCAACCGCATGACAGGCCACAATGGAACCATCAGTTTGTTGCAGCGGTCTAGGCTGTTCAACCCTACAACGATCATTGGCATATGCACAACGGCTTTCAAATGGGCACCCTTGCGGCAAATTAATCGGCGTTGGAATTTCGCCCTTGAGCCGGATGTGGTTCGGATGATCATCTTTCAGCTGAGGCACAGCCGACAATAGAGCTTTGGTGTAGGGGTGTTTGGGGTTCTCAAACAGCGTAGCGGTATCAGCCAATTCACAGACGGACCCGAGATAGAGAACAGCAACTCGTGTGCCAAAGTGCTGAACCACGCTCAAATCATGGGTGATGAACAGGTAGGTCAGCCCGCGCTGGTTTTTGGCCTCCAGCATCAGGTTGAGAACCTGAGCCTGAATGGAGACGTCCAGCGCAGAAATTGGTTCATCGGCAATAATGAACTCAGGGTCGACAGTTAAGGCGCGGGCAATCGCAATGCGTTGGCGCTGTCCGCCTGAGAATTCATGCGGATAGCGTTTCGCCCAACTGGGATCGACGCCGACCGAGCGCATGACTGTCGCAACCTTTTCCACCACATCACTTTTGGACATTTCCGGATTGTGGTAGCGCACAGGTTCTTCAAGCGCCTGCTGAATGGTCATCCGCGGATTGAGTGATGCATAGGGATTTTGAAAAATCATCTGCATCTTCTTGCGCAGGGGCATCATCGCATGGCGGGAGCGATTGTCGATACGCTCCCCTTCGTAATGGATTTCGCCACCACTTGGTGTCAGGAGACCAGCGATCAAACGGGCAACCGTTGACTTTCCACAGCCACTTTCTCCCACCACACACAGCGCTTCGCCACGTTCCACATTCAGCGAGATATTGTTAACTGCATGAACCTCGCGGCGTTCGCGAACGATCTTCCCGCTTCGGAACTTGATGGTTTCAAGAAAACCACGATCCAGCTCAAATCGTTTTTCAAGGCTTTTAAGTTCCAGCAGAGGTTGGGCGTGGTTCATATCATTCATGCACTGCGCTCCTCAGATTTGTCGCTGTGCAGGCGACTGACCTCATGACAAGCGACTTCAACATGGGCGTATTGCACGATTTCCGGAACCGTGGTGCGGCAGTGGTCCAAAGCGTATTCGCACCGGGGATTGAAAGCACATCCGTTTGGAATGGCCGTCAGCGATGGCATGTTGCCCGGAATTTGCTTAAGCGGATTGCCGGGTTGGGTCTGTTGTGGCAGCGCGTTGATCAAACCCTGCGTATAGGGATGTTGTGGATCGTTGATGATCTCGCGCGTGCGTCCCGCTTCAATGATCCTGCCCGCATACATGACCAATGTGCGTTCAGTCATCTGGCTGACAACCCCAAGGTCATGGGTGATCAAAATCAGCCCAACCTTGTTTGACTGGCACAGTTCCAACAGCAGTTCCATGATGTCGGCCTGGATCGTTACATCAAGCGCTGTTGTAGGTTCATCGGCGATAATCAATTGCGGATCCAGCAAGAGTGCGATCGCGATAACAATGCGTTGTCGCATCCCTCCGGATAATTCGTGCGGGTATTGGTCCAGGCGCTCTTCAGGCGAGGGAATGTAGACCTCGCGCAATTTGACAATCGAGATCTGCTCCGCTTCTTTTTGGCTGAGCTTACGATGGGCCCTCAAGGTTTCAACCATCTGTTGTCCGATCGTAAGCACCGGATTGAGCGTGACCATGGGATCCTGAAAAATCATCGCCATCTTATTGCCGCGTATGGAGCGCATCCGCGCTTCGGACATTTTAACGATATCGTCGCCCTGGAACAGAATTGTCCCATTGTCGATGAAACCCGGGTGACTGAGCAAATTCATCAAGGAAAATCCGGTGATGGACTTACCTGCGCCCGACTCCCCGACGATCCCAAGACGTTCACCTTTCGCCAGATCGAAACTGATCTGATTCAGTGCTGTCACCGAACTATCGCGCGTGGCGAATTTAACTGTCAGATCGCGCACTGAAAGCAATGTCATTGCGCTTATCCTTTAAACGATTTGGGGTTCAGAACATCACGCATCCAGTCCCCCAACAAATTAATGACGAGAACCAGAACCACGAGCACCACGCCGGGGATTGCGGTAATCCACCAACTGCCGGAGAAGATATAATCGAAACCGGAGGAAATCAGTGACCCCAATGAGGGTTGGCTTGGCGGCATGCCCAATCCGAGGAAGGAAAGCGAAGCTTCTGAAATAATTGCGTTTGCCACCTGGACTGTAGAAATCACGAAGATGGGTGACATGGAGTTTGGCAGGATGTGCCGCACCATAATGCGCAGCGGGCCAAACCCCAGCACCCGGGCGCCATCGACATATTCTTTTTTCTTCTCTGCGAGCACTGTTGCGCGCACTGTTCGCGCATATTGCGGCCACTCGGCCACGCCAATGACCACGATCAGGAAATAGATGGCATATTGATTGAACGTCTCTGACCCGAACATGGCTTGTGTGACAGCCAGGAAGATGATCGCAACCATCAAGGTAGAGAAGGACAGTTGGATATCTGCCAGCCGCATCAAAAGGCTGTCCAGCCGACCGCCAACATAACCGGCTATCAGACCGATGCTGATGCCCAGGAACGCCTGCAAAGCGACTGCGCATAATCCAATCAAAAGCGAAAGACGCGTGCCATACAGGATCGTGGACCATAGATCCCGGCCCTGATCATCGGTTCCGAACAGGAATTTCGGATCGGCACCCTCAATCCAGATAGGGGGATACTCGCTGTTCATGATGTCGATCTGTGCCGGATCATATGGATCAAACGGTGCAACCAGCGGTGCAAAAATGGCCATCAGAGCGACAGCAACGAATATGATAAGAGAGACGACTGCAACCGGATTGCGCTGGAAGCTGTAGCCCATATTGGAGTCCCAGATGCGGGCCCAAAGTGAGGGCGGTGGACTTGTTTCCAAAGTGCTCATGCCCCCATCCTTGCAAGGTTGACCATGGGATTCACCAGCCCATAGATCAGATCAACGATGGTATTCGTAACGACGAAAATGAAGCCGACGACAATCAGGTAAGCCACGATCAGCGGCGTATCGACCCGGTTTACAGCTTCCAGAAACATGAACCCCATACCAGGCCACTGGAACACAGTTTCCGTGAGAATTGTGTAGGCCACCATAGTTCCGATCTGAACACCGCCAACAGTAATCACGGGCAAGAGTGTGTTTTTGAGCGCATGAACAAAATAGATGCGCCACGGCCAAATCCCTTTGGCTTTGGCGTATTTGACATATTCACTTTGCAGCACTTCCATCATCTCCGATCGGATCAGGCGGATGAACAAGGGCAGCATGATTGAGGCCAAGGCGAGCGATGGCAGGAGAATATGGGACCAGCCATCAAGCGTCGCAAAATTGGTTTCCCAATAGCCAAAGACATGGACCAAATCACCACGGCCGAATGATGGAAACCAACCATAGCCAACAGCAAATACATAAATCATCAGAATTGCAGTCAGAAAGACTGGCACTGAAATCCCGATGATTGACAGGCCCATGATAATACGGCTGAGGATCGTGTTGGGTCGGATCGCGGTATAAACACCCAGCGGCACCGAAAAACCAACGATTATAAATGTCGCTCCGAGAACCAATTCCAATGTGGCCGGAAGCTTCTTCAAAATGACATCAAGTGCCGGTTCCTTGAAAAAATAACTGGTGCCCAAATCGCCCTGGAGCGCTTTGCCAAGAAAACGGGTGTATTGAATCACAAAACTATCGTTCAGGCCCAATTCGTCGCGCAGCTCTTGCCGCACTTCTTCAGAGACTGACTGCCCGAGCAATTCGCGCAGCGGATCTCCGAGATTATCCTGAATAGCGAAGCCAATGAGTGAGATTACGAACATCACGGCAACGGCCTGGAAAACACGTTTCACGAGGTAGGCGAGCATACTCTCTTAACCTGTTATCCCACTTGTCGTTGCCTCTTCATTGCGTCGCGAAGAATGCTGGTGAAAAGCGGTGGTTGCAAATGGCTTTCCGGGGCGAGCGATTATGGCTCGCCCCGGAAGATGATCAAACTAACTGAAACTTACTTATCGACAACAAGATCGCCGAAGTATGGGAAGTTCAGTGCGTTCACGATTTTTTCAGCGTGGATACCTTCGCGGGCGCCCCAAGCCAGATTCTGCCAATGCAGCGGAATAAACGCAGCTTCATCGTACAGAATTCCTTCCAGCTTCTGCAGCATTTCCCCACGCTTCGCCATGTCTGTTTCGCTGTTGGAAGCATTCATCAATGCGTCAGCTTCTGCATTGCAATAGGCACCGGAATTGTACTGACCATTTCCTGTAGCGTCATCCTTACAAGCAGACAGGAACTGATGGAAATTCGCACTATCTTCCGTATCTGCATGCCAACCAATCATCATCATGTCAGCTGCCCGCTCGTCGTATTTTGGCCAGTACTGGGCCTTCGGCATCGTTTGCAGGTCAACTTTGATGTTGATTTTTGACAGCATCGACGCAACTGCCTGAGCAATCTTGTCGTCGTTCACATAACGGTTGTTTGGGGCCATCATGGTGATCGAGAAGCCATCTGCATATCCGGCTTCGTTCATCAGGGACTGAGCCATTTCCACATCGAAACGTGGGGTCAGTTCAGCATTGTAGCCCAGATAACCAGCAGGACTGGCCTGTGCACCAACAGTACCAAAGCCGCGCATGATGCGATCAACGATACCAGCATTGTTCACTGCATAGTCGATTGCTTTACGTACGCGAGCATCTTTGAACGCTTCAACGCGATCCTGGTTCATCTGGAATGTGATGATCCGGGTGCCGGGCATAGTGATCAGGTTTGTGCCAGCATTTTCTTCAACACGCTTCAGATCAGTTGGTGGAACCGGAGCGATGAAATCAACATCTCCGGCAAGAAGTGCTGCTACCCGGGTAGGATCTTCCTTAATCGGGGTCAGAACAATCTTGTCCACATTGCCTTCGGAAGCCGTGTCCCAGTAATCGGCGAAGCGATCAAAAACAACCTTTACGCCTTGTTCCCGCTCGGAAACCACAAAGGGGCCCGTACCAGACACGTTACGCGAAGCAAAGCTGTCTCCGTGTTTCACCAATTCGGCCTTGTCTTTGCCGTCTGCTGTTGTTCCTGAGTAGAACTTGCTGTCCATCGGGAAAATGTAAGTCGCAGTGTGCAGAACCAGCGGATAAGGCTCGGATGTGACAAGATCAATGGTCAGGTCGTCAATGATGTTAACGGCGGTGAACAGGCTGAAGATGCCTTTGAAATCATCGCTTTCTTTCAACCGGTCGAATGTCCATTTGACATCAGTTGCAGTCAACGCGTTGCCGGAATGAAATTTAACACCGTCACGCAGCTTGAACCGTGTGGTGGTCGCATCAATCTGCTCCCAGCTTTCGGCAATGCGTGCTTCAAATTCCAGATCCTGAGTCCAGCGCACCAATGGATCAAATACCATGTGTGACAGCTGAAGAGTGCCTCCGGAAAGCTGCTCATGTGGATCCAGTGAAACAGGGTCGGCATCATAGGCCACATTGACTGTGGTCTGAGCCTGAACAGCAGTTGCAAATGCGAGAGACATCACGCAAATCGCAACCGTGCGGATAATATTTTTCATCTTTCTCTCCTTCTAGGAAGTCAAATACCGACCTCCAGATTTAGTCAGCCTCAATTAACGCACTGTTTGATCACACGAGCCAATGCAAAATTCAAATTGCCCATGCAAATCATGAATGATGTGGCGTAACTTGGTCTTGATAGTGGTCGAAGCATGGCGAAATTACGCGCGTTTGGTATCGACACAGAAACGATGGTGGTCCTTTTCGGCACGTCCATCGGCTCCCCAAAACCTGCCTGACAAACCAAAAAAGGCCCGAACCAATCTGGTCCGGGCCTTTTTGTAATGATGTGAATTGAGCTTAAACAGTGCCGCCCAGAGAACCTTCAAGGGTAGCCAGTTCCTGCCCGCCAGCCATCAGGTCCTGAAGCTCTTCAGGTGTGATTTCACCTTTCAGAGCCGTTCCCAATGTCTTGCCCCGATTCAGTACTGTGAAGCGGTCACCCACAGCCATTGCATGGCGTACATTGTGGGTGATGAAGACAACGGCAATACCGCTTTTACGCACCTTGTCGATGGTCGCCAGAACATTGGATGTCTGACGCACACCGAGTGCTGATGTCGGCTCATCCAGGATCAAAACCTTTGCACCAAAATGGACCGCTCTGGCAATCGCCACTGTCTGGCGTTCCCCGCCGGACAGTGTTCCCACCGCCTGATCGGGACCACGCAGATTGATGCCCATCTTCTTCATTTCAGTCATGGTCACTTCATTGGCATATTCGTGATCAAAGACAGAAACACCGAACTTTTTCTTCGTGGGCTCATTGCCCATGAAGAAGTTGCGGCTGACAGACATGAGCGGGATCATCGCCAGATCTTGATACACGGTTGCAATGCCAGCTGTGATCGCATCCCGAGGCTCGGCGAAGGACAAAGGTTTACCTTCGAAATAAATCTCGCCGCTGGTAGGTTTGTGAACACCGGACATCGTTTTGATGAAAGTGGATTTACCGGCACCATTATCGCCCAGAAGGCAATGGCATTCGGCGGGATTCACTTCCAAGGTCACTCCGGCCAGTGCAATAACACTGCCAAAGTGCTTTTCGATGTTGTTCATTCGAATGATTGGATCAGCCATTTTATCGCTCCCCTGTAATCATGCGACGAATATAGGTGTTCAAAATCACCGCCATCAAGAGAATGACTCCGAGGAACACCCGGAACAGTGAACTTTCAACACCGGCAAAGAACAGTCCCTGCTGGACGACGCCAAAGATCAGCGCCCCGAGAGCTGCACCAATAACCGAGCCGTACCCACCGGTGAGCAATGCGCCACCGATCACCACAGCAATAATCGCCTCAAACTCTTTCAGCAAACCGCGATCCGCGCCAGCCGAGCCAAATTCCATGACCTGACAGGTTGCAAACACAGTGGCACAGAAGGCCGTGAACATGAACATCAGGATTTTCACCCTGTTGACAGGAACACCGACATAACGAGCTGCTTGAGCATCGCCACCTGAAGCGAAAATCCAGTTACCGAAGCGGGTACGGGTCAGAAGGAAATGCCCGAAAGCGACCAGAACAAGCGCCCAGACGATCAACATCGGGATACCATCTACAACCGGCTGTCCTGCACGATTTCCACGTTCGAAAACAGCAATCAGGCCAGCTTCCCCCATCCACTGGAAAAATGGTCCACCAATTTTTCCACCGAATAGCGGTGCAAGCCAATCACCTTCAGCCACATCGCGAATACCGCCAATAATGGTTTTACGCTCAACAGTCTGAGGAAGAAAGATGGTGAAGCCACGCAGGATGAACAGAAACGCCAGCGTGACAATAAAACTTGGCAAACCGGTTCGCACTACGATGTACCCATTCAGTCCGCCAATTGCGACGCACAGCACAAAGGTCACCAGAATTGCCATCCAGACCGGCCAACCCAGTGTAACACTGAATATGGCAATCATCATGCCGGCAAAGCCGATCATGGAACCGACACTGAGATCGAACTCACCGGCAATCATCAACAGACATGCGCCAACGGCGATAATCATGAATTGCGCGGATACGATTGACCAGTTCAACACGCCTTGACTGTTGAACATTCCGCTATCGTGAGCGAAGAGGATAAAGAACGTAAAGACGGCGATTGCTCCAACAATTCCGCCTAATTCGGGCCGGATAAGCGATTTTCGGAAACCTGAGATTTCCTTAATACGCTCGTCACCTTGCGCAGCGTCTGACATTTTCTGTGTCCCTAATATGAATATGGGCCAAGACCCTTGAGCCCGACCCTAATTGGAATCTTAACGGAAAAAACTGCGGCACTCCCAAATTCTGGGAGCGCCGCCGAAGAAAGGGATTCTAGCGGTATTCGCCAGCCCACTTTTCAACTTGTGCCAAAGCGTCTTTTGTGACGAAGCCGGGACCGGAGTTGATGTTGTTGCCTGGCAACACACCGTAGCGGTCATAGTTTGTGAGGATCACAACCGGCAGATAAGCCTGCAGGAATGGCTGCTGATCGATGCCCCACTGAATGATGCCGTCTTTGATGCCTTTCACGATCTCAGTTCCAAGATCGAATGTACCAAAGTAGATATCACCGGCCAGACCCATTTCCTGCAGAGCAAGAATGGTTGGGTCAGCAGATGTTGGTCCAAGTGTCAGAACCGCATCTGTGTCAGGATTGGCTGTCAGATAGGCTTGAACACGATTTTTGATTTCAGACGGATCCTGTCCGCTATCGATCATCTGGCTGCCAAGATCAACGCCCAGGCCATCAGCAAAACCGCGGCAACGTTCTGCCACAACAGTGTTGGAAATCACGTGGTTCACACAAACGAATGAGCCAATACCGTCGCCCTTGGCGCGAATACCGGCAGCAAGACCTGCATCATATTCAGGCTGACCAACAAACATCAAAGCACCAACTTCGCGTGTTTGCTCAGGTGTACCTGAATTCATGATGATGACGTTGATGCCCTGATCAACAGCCGCTCTGATCGGGCCACTGAGCACATCAAAATCAGCCAGCGTTGTGATGATGCCGTCAGGACCAGATGCCGTGGCCTGCTCCAGGATGCGGGCCATATCGGCCAGATCACCAGTTGGTGGGTTGCGGTATTCAACTTCCACGCCCATCTGCTCACCGGCAAGTGCGATGCCGTTTTTGATGGTGTTCCACCAGCTATCGGAATCCGGTGCATGGCTGACCAGAATATATTTTTCGCCTTCCGCCTGCGCGGTGGTTGCGAATCCTGTCATTGCAATGGCTGCGCCAAAAACTGCGCCCATAAGGTGTTTTGTAAATAGTTTCACTTTGGTTCCTCCCAAAAAATTCAAACAGATCTTACCGGGTCAGATAAGCATCTCCCGCCGTTAGGTAATCATGGAATTTTGATTTTTGCAACCGGTTGCAAAAAAAATGTTTGGACATTCCTGCTTTCCACTGAAAACATTGGTCTTATTAGCGTGCAACCGCAAACAGCCAGAATGAGAGACGCAGCATAAAATGGTCGTAACCCTGAAAGATGTGGCTGAGCGCGCAGGCGTCTCCCGCTCTGCTGTCTCCCGTGCCTATACAGAAGGGGCAAGTGTCTCTGAAAAGACCCGCAAAAAGGTAGAAAAAGCTTCCCGTGAATTGGGCTATAGCCCAAGCCTGATTGCCCGGAGTCTGGCAACAAACCGCACCAAACTTATTGGTCTGGTGGCAAATAATTTCCAGAACCCCATTTTTTTGGAAGTGTTTGATCTCTACACACGCGCGCTTCAGGAGCGTGGACTGCGTCCCCTCCTCGTCAATCTGACCAATGAAACCAATCCGGAACATTCGGTTCAGATGCTGCGGCAATACAATGTGGATGGTGTAATTGTTGCCACATCAACGCTGCAACCCCGATTCTCCCGCGCTTTCAAAAACGCCAATATGCCAGTGGTTCATGCCTTTGGCCGATTTGAACAAGGGTCACCCGTGCATGTTGTTGGTATTGATAATCTGGCCTGTGGACGCATGGCCGCAGATACGCTGATGCGACACGGTTACAAGAAGATTGCATTTCTCGGTGGACCGCAAATGGCGACATCCACCCAGGACAGAGCCAGCGGTTTCCTCAGCCAGCTGAAAGCTTCAAATATCGAAATTGCAGACGTCGTTTATGCGACGGCCTACAATTATGATGCCGGTCAGGAAGCGATGCTGGAATTGCTGGGAAACCAACAGGTGGATGCGATATTCTGCGGGGATGATCTGATCTGTATGGGAGCCATGGATGCAGCCCGCGATAACGGGCTGTCGATCCCTGGCGATATAGGGTTTTTGGGCTTCAATGACATGCATATGTCGGCCTGGTCGGCCTATAATCTATCAACCATACGCCAGCCAACGCCTGATATTATTCTAAGTTCGATCGAACTGGTTGTTTCGCTGGTTGATGATCCGGGACGCGCCATGGAGACACGGATTTTTCCGTGCTCCGTGGTTGAACGCGGCACATTGAAGCCGCTTAAGCCCTGATCATTTGAAGCAAATGGATTCCAGATAGGTGCGGTTGGCAATGGCGTCGTTGATGGGTGATGTATCGCCCTCAGGATCGCAATCCTGCTCAACTGTGCACCAGCCTTCATAGCCGCTGTCGAGCAGCAATTGCCGGACGGCCGGAAAATCGGTTTCGCCGTCTCCCAGATTGCAGAAAATACCCTGGCCGCAGGCGTCGTAAAAGTTGATCCTGTTGGACACCACATTGGCCTTCACCTTTGGATCAATGTCCTTGAAATGCACATAGGTGATGCGATCCATATGACGTTTCATAAAGGTGACGGGATCAAACCCGGCATAATGGCTGTGGCCAGTGTCGAGGCAGATTTTCAGTAGATCAGCGTCTACATCCTGCAGAAGGCGCTCGACTTCCGGCTCGAAATCCATGAAGCCGCCAGCATGGGGATGGATACTGACATCAAGGCCATATTCCTGCGTGCCAATTTTGCAAATGGTTTCAAAGCGCGAGGCATACTCAGCCCATTCCGCCTGATCCATTTGTTCAGCCTCCGCAGGCCGACCAGCGGTTGGCGCGCGACGCGGGGAGATGGAATCAATCAAAACAAGGTGCTTTGCGCCATGGGCTACCAGCGATTTACAGGTGCGTACCGCACCGTCCATCACATCATCCCATTTGTCCTTGTCATGAAAGGCGCGGAATACGACGCCGCCGATCAAAGTCAGTTCCCGCTGCCCTAAAGCATCCGCCAATTCCGACGGATCTTCCGGCAAAAAGCCGACCGGACCCAGTTCAATGCCTTTGTAACCGGCGGATTTGCAATCGTCCAAAACTGATTGCCAGGCCGGATTACGCGGATCATCTGCAAACTCGACACCCCATGAACAGGGTGCATTTCCAATTCGTATCGTCACTGAAGTCTCTTTCTTTATACCTGAAGTGTTGTCTTAAAATTCGCTTATTGATACCCAACGGCGGTCGTCGGAGGAAGCCCAGGCCGCCTCGATAATTTGGTTGACCTCCATACCATCGCGGAAGTCGGGCCAGATGCTGGTACCGGCTTCAATGGCCTTCAGGAAATCATGGGCTTCGATGATGATCTGGTCCTGATAGCCTGTGCCATGACCGGGGCCCTGACAGAAGGGCAGATAGTCTGGATGCTCCGGACCTGTGAGAATTTTGGTAAAGCCCTGACGGTCTGATGCAGAATCACCCTTGTAGAGCCACAACGCATTCTGATCTTCCTGATCGAAGCGGATCGAACCCTTTGTACCAAATATTGCATAGGCATAGCCCATTTTTCGCCCGGTCGCGACGCGGCTGAAATACAGCATCCCCATGGCCCCGTTTTCAAAGCGGCACATGAACTGGCCATGATCGTCGTTTGTGACGGTCTCCTCGCCTTTTCCATCTGCGGCGGGGCGGGTTTTGTGGACGGTTTCAATGTCGGCACACAAGCTTGTCATAGGGCCGGCCAAGGCCAGCGCTCCATTGATCATGTGCGGCGCCAGATCGCCCATGGTCCCGTTTGAGCGGCCCTGGGTGCGCCAGGTTCCGGGCATATCGGGATCACAGAAAAAGTCTTCCGTATGTTCGCCACGGAAATAGGTGATCGCGCCAATTTCGCCGGAGGCGATAATGTTACGCGCCAATTGCGAAGCGGGCGTGCGTATGTAGTTGAAGCCGACCATATTGGGCAGCCCGCTCTCTTCTGCGGCTTTCACCATGAGGCGGCTGTCGGCCAGGCTGGCCCCTAACGGTTTTTCGCAGAAAACCGGTTTGCCAAGATCAAAGGCTGCCAGCGCGATTTCACGATGGGTTTCCTGTGGCGAGGCGATGACGATTGCCTCCACGGCCGGATCGTTGACCAGCGTCTTCCAGTCTGCAGTTGCACGGTTAAAACCGAACGCCCTCGCCTTTTGCTCTGCGCCAGCCTGAGACGTTGTACAGATCATTTCGCAAACCGGTCTCAAGCTGGTTTCAAAAACAGATCCGACAGCCTGCATGGCAACTGAATGTGCCTTGCCCATATAGCCGCCACCAACGATACCAATTCCGATATTTCTCATAGCCAAGATCATTTCCATCGATTATTTTTGCAACCGGTTGCAAAAAAGCTAAACTCTAATTAGGATCGCCCGTCAAGAACCGAATTGCAGTTTGCGCCCAAATGCGCTTTGCATCAATTTCTGACAATAAAATTCGGAAACAAGACCAGGCGAGGGAAAACGGATGTCGGCGCCCACAAAGACAATCAGACTAACCATGGCGCAAGCCATTGTTCGATATCTTGCCAATCAATTTGTTGAAATTGATGGCGAGCGGGTGCGCTTGTGCGCCGGTGGCTTTGGTATTTTTGGCCATGGCAATGTCACTTGCCTTGGTGAAGCCCTGTATCAGCACCGCGAAGAATTACCGCTTTACCGGGGCCAGAATGAGCAATCCATGGCTATGGCCGCCGTTGGCTATGCCAAACAGAAACTGCGCCAGCGTTTCATGTTTGCCACCAGTTCCGCAGGTCCAGGCACCACCAACATTTTAACGGCTGCCGGCATCGCTCATACAAACAGATTGCCCTTGCTGCTGCTGTGTGGTGACACATTTATTACGCGCTTGCCCGATCCGGTTTTGCAGCAAGTGGAGCATTTCAACAATCCGACGATCTCGGTGAATGATGCTTTTAAATGCGTATCGCGTTACTGGGATCGGATCACGCATCCTGCTCAGATCATGCAATCCTTGCCTGCTGCCATCAATACATTGATCGACCCGGCAGATTGCGGTCCGGCCTTTCTGGGTCTACCGCAGGATGTGCAGGGTTGGGCCTATGATTATCCAGAAACCTTCTTTGCAGAAAAGACGCACCGCATGCGCCGGGTTACGCCGGATGAGCGGGAAGTTTCTGACGCCGTTGATGTGCTCAAATCTGCAAAACGCCCGCTGATTATCGCCGGTGGCGGTGTTCAATATTCGGGAGCAGAAGCGGAACTGACCGCATTGGCAGAAAAGCATAACATTCCCGTGGTTGAAACCATTGCAGGGCGCGCCAACCTTCTGTTTGACCATGCGCTCAATTGCGGCCCGATTGGTGTGACCGGCTCAAACTCCGCCAACACTCTGGCGGAACAGGCCGATGTGGTTTTTGCTGTCGGCACAAGATTGCAGGATTTCACTACCGGTTCGTGGACCGTGTTTTCGCATGAGGCGAAAATTGTGTCGCTCAATGTAGCCCGACACGATGCCAGCAAGCACCTTTCAACACCTGTTGTTGGCGATGCCCGCAAAGGGTTGGCGCTGCTGAATGATGCTTTGGGCGATTACCGCGCAGAGAAAAGCTGGAGTGATCTGGCAGCCAGCGAACGCACCGCATGGAATGCCTATGTGGATGACAATATCAACCCAACTGACAAGGCCGGAAACAATCGTCCAGCTTCCTATGCGCAGGTTATCGGCAAGGTGAACGAACTTTGCGATCCAAATGACCGTGTTGTAGCAGCTGCCGGTGGCTTGCCAGCAGAAGTGACAGCAAACTGGCGCACGAAGAGCCTTGGCTCTGTCGATGTGGAGTTTGGCTTTTCCTGCATGGGTTACGAGATTGCTGGCGGTTGGGGCGCACGTATTGCCCAGGCCGAAAAACAGAAGGATCAGGATACAATCGTCTTTACCGGCGATGGATCCTATCTGATGCTCAATTCAGATATCTACTCGTCGGTCTTAACCGGCATGAAAATGATTGTTCTGGTGTGTGACAATGGTGGTTTTGCCGTTATCAACAAACTGCAGAAAAACACAGGAAACCAATCATTTAACAATCTGATTGCGGATTGCAATCTGGCGGTCGAGCCATTTGCGGTAGACTTTGAAGCCCATGCCAAATCCATGGGTGCAGCAGGCGAAACTGTCCATTCCATTGCGGAACTGGGCGAAGCGTTTGGCCGGGCGAAAGCTTCCAGCAAAACCTATGTGATTTGCATTCAGGTAGACGCCCATGATGGCTGGACACAGGAAGGCCATTCCTGGTGGGAGGTTGGCACACCATCTGTGTCAGAAGATCCATCGGTGGTGCAGGCTCATGAAGATTGGGAATCCGATCGCGGTCGCCAGAGAAAAGGCGTGTGATGAATTTGCTGAATCAGATCAGGCAAAACAAATTTGTCATCATTGGACGGGCTGGAATTGATTTCTATGCTGATCCGCCAGGAACCAAGACAGAAGAGGCCACGCAATTTTTCTCCTGTCTTGGCGGCTCATCAGCCAACATCGGTGTTGCCATCGTCAAACTTGGTGGGCAGGCTTCGCTTGTCACCTGCGTGTCTGATGATGCGCTGGGCCGGCTTGCGGTAAATGAACTGGCCAAATACGGCATTGATGCCAGCCACGTTCGCTCTGTTGGCGGCGAAGTGCGCACATCATTGGCTGTGGTGGAAACACGGATTGAAGACCATCAATCTGTGATCTACCGCAACAATGCCGCAGATTTTCAGATGAATGATGCTGATGTCGACCAGATTGACTTCAGCGCATTCGGCGCCCTGATTACAACCGGAACCGTTCTGGCGGCACAACCTTCCCGCGATGCAACGCTGAGAGCATTTCAAGCTGCAAAAGACGCGGGCGTCCCCATAATTTTTGACGTCGACTACCGCCCCTATTCCTGGACATCTGCCGAAGAGGCGGCAAGCGTCTATTCCAAGGCTGCGGAATATTGCGATATCATAATTGGCAATGATGACGAATTTGGCGTCATGGCCGGGCGTAAGGCCGACGGTTTTCCGCTTGCACAGAAACTGGCGCAGGAACCGGGCCGCATCATCGTTTATAAAAAGGGCGAGTTTGGATCGACCACTTTTTACAAGGGTCAATCTTTTGACACAGGTATTTTTCGTGTCGAAGCCTTAAAGCCAACCGGTGCGGGCGATTCCTTTCTTGGTGCCTTCATTGCTTCACTTGCAGATGGACAATCCGTGGAAGACAGCGTTGCGCGCGGTTCGGCGGCTGCCGCAATCGTTGTCTCTCGTGTCGGCTGCGCCCCTGCCATGCCGACTCCGGATGAGCTGAACAGCTTCATCAAAACCCATTCCGGGCTCAGCCCGGTTCATGCCTGATCACAAGGACCACCACGATGCATATTCCACCGTTTGACAATCAGAATAAACCCATCGTGGATATTGACGACGCCAGTGTGCCGCTCAACTATTTCAACATTGTCAAACTGACCAAAGGCCAGGCTTTCAGCTATGCAGTCCCTGGTTACGAGACCTGCATTGCACCTGCCACCGGCAGCGTAAATGTAGATGTTGAAGGCGAAACCTACGATGCTATCGGCAACCGAACTGTTGATGTCTGGGATGGGGAGCCGGAAGGCGTCTATGTGCCCAGCGGCGCAAAAGCTACATTTGAATGCCTCACCGATACGGCAGAAGTGTTCATTGCTGGCGCACGATATGACAAAGTGCTTGATCCATTTGCGGTACGCACAGCCGACATCGACAAGGTTCAATACGGCTCTGACGAGACCAAGACACATCGCAAGATCAAGCATATTCTTGGCACCAAATATCATGACAAGGTTGGCCGTCTTCTGGTCTCCGAATTGTTTACCGTTGGCCAAGGTGGCTGGTCAGGTTTCCCGCCACATAAACACGACACGGATCGCCTGCCGGATGAGACCCGTCACGACGAAACCTACAATTTCAGATTCCGTCCCAATCATGGCTTTGGCATGCAGTTGGTTCAACGTGAGGACGGCAAAGTCGGCGATGCGTACCATCTGGTGGACGGGTCTACGATCACGCTGGAAAAAGGCTATCACCCCTGTGTAACCGGGCCTGGCTATGAGATGTATTATTTTACCATTTTGGGCGGTCTTTCTCAGCGTTCGCTGGTCCAGTATTTCCAGCCGGACCATGCCTATCAGATTGAAACCATTCCAGGCATCAAGGACATGATCGCGAAATTCAAATGACAATCGCGACGCTTACCGATGTTCTGCAACCGGCTATGGAGAACGGATACGCAATTGCCGGGCTTGTGGTTCTGGGCTGGGAAGACGCAACCGCCTATGTAGAAGCTGCGGAAGAAACCGGAATGCCGGTCATTCTTCAGGCCGGGCCTGGTTGTCGCGCTTATACGCCGCTTCCGATTCTGGGTAAAATGTTCCGTCACCTGGCAGAAGAAGCAACTGTTCCAGTGGTGTGTCATCTGGACCATGGTTATGAGCGCGACGAGTGTTTTGAAGCGATCGACTGCGGTTTTACGTCTGTGATGTTTGATGGTTCGAAACTGCCACTGTCGGAGAATATTGATAAAACTGCGAGCATTGCTGAAAAGGCGCATGCTGCGGGCGTTTCTCTAGAGGGCGAAGTTGGCTATGTCGGTTATGCTGACGGCCCGGCATCTGCAGGCACAACGCCTGAGGAAGCCGCACGGTTTGACCGGGAAAGCGGCGCGGATGCGATCGCAATTTCCATCGGCAATGTCCATCTTCAAACGGAAAAGAGTGCAGGAATTGATTTTGCAGCATTGCGTGCCATTGAAGCAGTCACTCGCTTGCCATTGGTTCTGCATGGCGGCAGTGGGATTCCAACTGACATCCGCCGCAAACTGGCTTCAGAAACACGCGTTTCAAAGTTCAACATCGGAACTGAACTGCGCATGGCTTTTGGCTCTGCGTTGCGTGAAAACCTGGCGGCCAATCCGGACAGCTATGACCGCGTTGCCCTGCTCAAACCAACCATCGCGCCTGTCAGGCAGGTTGCTGCAAAAGTTCTGACGGGGATCGGGCCGCTAGGCTAGAGCTTTTTTGCTTAAAGATTTGTTGCTTATGCGGTGAGAGACTGGCCCAAAATATCGGGCCAGTCCTTAGTATCAAAAAGCCGGTTCTACGGACTCTACGTTTTCTTTCGTTACGACGGTCAACGGGATTGGAAGCCGGATATTGACTTCCTTGCCATCGAGAATTTCCGCCATCGTGTCGATCGCAAGCTTGCCATCTTCGATCGGAGACTGAACGATAGTCGCGTGCATCTCGCCGGTGCGGATTGATTCAAACGCATCCTTCTGGCCATTAATGCCGACGATGGGAGGGGTGGGCTCAGACGGGTTTGCTTCTTTCCAGGCATCAATGAAGCCACGAGCCATCGTGTCATCATTGGCGTAGACGCCTTGTATCTTGTCACCAAACCGAGTGATCAGATCGCGACTGACAACAAGTGCTTTTTGTTGATCGAAATCAGCGTTGACCGTGTCGAGAACCTCGATCTGTGCATTGGTTTCCTTGAGGCGGTCCACAAAACCGGCAACGCGTCCAATGGTCGTACCATTGCCAGCCTGACCGGCGATAACGACGACAGTCCCTTTAGCGCCCATTGCCTCGCTGAGAGCATCAGCTGCCATTTCACCTTCCTCATAGACATCGGGACCGGTGAAAGACTTGATAAACTGGTTGGCTGCGTCATCCATTGGGGAGTTGATCAAGATGGATGGAATGTCGGCCTGTTGAGCGCGTGCCAAACCGGGGATGTAGGCTTGTGGGTCCAGCGGCCATAGAATAATGCCGTCAACACCGCGCGCAACACAGGTGTTAAGCTGTTCAGTGCCCTTCTGCACATCGAATTCCTGACTAAGGCTCAGAATTTCGATACCGAGTTCTGCAGCACGTTCCTGCAGTGCCAGATTAGCCGGCGTAACGTAAGCGTGGGAGTCAGCCGCCGTCACATAGCAAACGGTTTTCGCGTAAGCCAGACTCGTGGATGCCAGCATCGCAGCGGTCACTGCGACATAAATTATACTTTTCTTGCCAATCATGTTTTTCCTCCTGTGGTGATTGGATTCTGCGTTACGAGAAGGGGGATTGCGCCTGCAGTCCTCCCTCTTGTGTGTACGGTTCGATCGAGCACCACCAACAGGATCAGGATAAGTCCTGAAACGACCTGTTGGATGTACGCGGGAACCGATTGAAACTCCATGGCCATGGTCAGCGCAGCCATGATCAGCACGCCGCCAAGGGTGCCGAGCGCAGAGCCGCGCCCTCCCTCAAGTCTGGTACCGCCGACAACCACTGCTGCGATGACAGCTACGGTTAACTCCGATCCAAAAACAGGCGACCCTGTATTGGTTACAAGGCTTTGCAAAACGCCAGCGACACCCGCCAGGGAGCCAGCGAACACGAAACCGAAGAAGATGATCCGACCAGCCGGGATACCGCTTTCCTCTGCGGCGGTGGGATTCGATCCAACCGCAAACACGTTTCTGCCCGGAATGGTGCGTGTCAGCCAGACATGTAAAAGCACGATCAAGACGATGAAAAGAGTGCTGCGTATGGAGAAGATATCAAGATAGATCTGCGCCATGGTGAGCGAGAACATTATGTCAATTCCACTCACAGGCTGACTGTTTGTGATCCAGTGCGCCACAGCGCGGAAAATCAGCATTGTCGCAAGCGTCAGGACCAGCGAATTTACCTTCAGGCCGACCACCAGCAATCCATTGATTGCCCCGGACAGGCCACCGACCAGAACACCTACAAAGGCAGCAGGCAAAATGCCGATGCTTGGTTGCAGGATAACTGAAACGATGCCTGCGAGCGCAAAAATGGCGCCACCGGAAAGGTCGATCTGACCGGCAATCAGCAACACGGTCAATCCGGTCGCAATCAGGCCAATTGCAGCGGCCCGATCAAGGCCCAGGCTCAGGGTGGTTCCACTCAGATAACCTGGAACGATCAGCCCCGATATTGTGAGTGTCAGGGCCAGAATAATGGCGACCCTATGCCTCAGGATAAGTGCAATCATGCGGGGCATCAGGCAACTCCCCGCTTGCGTAGGGCTGAATCCATTCCCACCGCGCCAGCGATCAATATGCCAAGCACAAACCCCTGGACCGGCGTCCGCACGCCTTCAAGCACCATCACATTGGTAAGCAATTGCACGAAGATCAGCCCAGCGATTGCGCGAGGCACTGAGCCAAAACCGCCCATGATGGATACGCCGCCAACCACGACGGCGGTAATTGCGCTGAACTCGTACCCCTGACCGATGAGTGGCCGGGCGCTCTGGAGCGTGAGACCAAGCAGGCCACCACTGATGCCTGCTGCCAATGCAGTAATCACGAATGCTCCGGCCTTAACCGCCTTCACGGGCACCGCACTTGCTTCCGCTGCGCTGTAATTGCCACCGGTTGCGAGTGTCCATCGGCCCCAGAATGAACGTGAAAGAATGAAGTGACCGATCAGCGCTATGATCAGAAAAATGAGAACCACAACGGGAATGCCAAACAGGCGACCTTTGACGAACTCTGCAGAGCTTGGATTTGCGCCATAGACGATGACACCGCCAACAGCTGCCTGGACAATGCCCAAGGCAACCGTGCCTATGCCAAGGGTTGCGATGATGGGATTAACGCCCAGATATCCGACCAGAGCTCCATTTACAGATCCGATCAGACCAGCCAGTGCAACCGCCACGATGAAGGCAGGGACAGGCCCTATAATTGGTTGCAATCCAAGAGAAAGAATGGCTCCGCAAGCAATTGTGGCCGGCACAGAGAGATCAGCCAGCCCGCCAACGACAAGAACAAATGTCATGCCAACAACAACAATGCCGATGATTGACATTGATGTCAGGATATTAAGGAAATTTCCTGTTGTAAAAAATACCGGGCTTGAGAATGAGCCATAAAGAATGACCGTTACAATTGCCAAGGACAATCCGGTTTTCGACAGCAGATCAACGAGCCGACTGCCCCGCGCAAAACGTTCATTGGAGCTCTTGCTGTCGATTTCTGAAGCAACCTCGCTCACGCGACCTCCTCCCCGGTGGCCAAAGCCATAATTCGTTCTTCCGTCAAGTCCTGCCGATCAATGGGCGGCGATGCCTGCCCGTCACGCATCACCACAATCCGGTCGCAAACCCCGAGGATTTCCGGCAATTCTGACGAGATCATCACAACGGCCATTCCTTCTGCGACGAGTTGACCGATGATGTGATGAATTTCAGCCTTAGCGCCCACATCCACGCCGCGTGTCGGCTCATCAAGAATGAGTACGGATGGTGTTGCAGCAAGCCATTTGGCTATCACGGTCTTTTGCTGATTTCCTCCCGAGAGAAGATTGACGCGTCGTTCCGGATCTGGTGGCGAAATTGAAAACTGCTTTACATACTGGTCAGCCAGAGATCGGTCCGCATTCCTTCTTATCCGACCCAAAGTGGTCAATCTTTTCAAAACAGGAAGGCTGATATTCTCCCGGATCGACATGGCTGGAATAATTCCATCACCTTTTCGATCTTCCGGAACGTAAGCTATGCCAGCCTTGACAGCCTCGGCCGGTGAATTAATGACGACTTTTTTACCCTTGAGGGTGAGCGTGCCCTCCACCACATTAGCAAGGCCAAATATTGCCCGTGCAACTTCTGTGCGTCCGGCACCAACCAGCCCAATCAAGCCCAGTATCTCCCCTTCCCGCACATCAAAGCTGACATCGCGAAAATTCGCTCCGTCGCTGATCGCGTTGACACGCAGAACAGGCGCGCCAATCTTGGCTGGGCTTTTGGGGAAAACGTTGCTGACTTCCCGGCCAACCATCAACTGGATCATGTCACTTGCAGATACCCCTGCGATCGGCCGCGTCTCGATCATGCTTCCATCACGAAGCACCGTCACTTCATCGGCGATCTCAAGCACTTCCTTCAATCGATGGCTGATATATACGATGGCGATGCCGGCATCGCGCATCTTGCGCAGAATCCTGAAAAGCGCGGCTGTTTCATGCTCACTCAGGCTCGAAGTCGGTTCGTCCAGAACGATGATCCTGGGGTCTGCAGCATAGGCCTTTGCAATCTCTACCAACTGTTGCTGGCTAATCGAAAGATTCCCAAGGCGCTCCTGAGGGTCTATGGCAGTCCCCTGCTCCTTGAGAACTGCGGTCGCCTTCTGCAACATCTCTTTCTTGTCGAGGAAGCCCCATTTGCCTGGCATACGACCCAGATAGACATTTTCTGCCACGGTCAGATCAGGAACCAGATTCAGTTCCTGATGAACCATCCGAATTCCCAACGCTTGTGCATCAGCAGGGCGACGCAAACGGGCCTCAACTCCACCCACTTCAATGGTCCCGGATGTGGGTTGATAAGATCCGCTGAGGACCTTCATCAATGTCGACTTACCTGCGCCATTCTCACCGACCACAGCATGAACGGTGCCAAATTTTACTGAAAAGTTGACATCGGAAAGCGCCTTGACCCCCGGAAATGTTTTGCTGATGCCCCTCATATTCAGGGCGTAATCTGCTGAGTTCATTTCAGGTTTCGGCTCCTACCCCACCAGGCCCTGGTCCATCCCACCAAGCCTTCAAATCAAACGTTATACTAATATAATAGTGGTTTCAAGTGTGGTTGAGTTAGCACCCTTTATCACTGCGCCAGCTTTTTGAAACTGATCGCAGAGCCGGTAAAAACGGTCTTTGGTGGCTTCTCATCAGGGATAGGAACAAGGCTGAACGAATGACTTGCTCAACTTTGTGTTGATCAGGAGAGGAGCCGAAAGGGTTGAGCACGCAGGCCCTGAAGCGGAAGGCGCATGTCAAAGCAAGGAAAGCCTCAATCAGTCTGATGAGGCCTACCGAAAAATCGGAAAAGTTCGAATGGGGGCCGTGACGCCCGCTATAATTCGCCTGCCAAAGATGCTGATGTGAGCTCACGATCAACGCCCCTCCAGACTTGGATAATACCGGGGTGATACCGGTTTTTGACTGCAACCCCAATGCCAGCTTTCGGTTGCAGCGCCAGTTACAATGTGTATATTGTTGATTATTACACTAATATAACAGACGCGACAAGACATTCCCCGATGCATCGTGAGCAAGCATCGATGATGGGAACACCCAAGGATTTTGCGACGCAAATGACAGCTTCTGTGTTTGACATTCTATTATGATAGTGATCCTTTCGACGCCAAATAAGAAAAGTGAGGGGCGGGATGGAACTTGATCCCAGTACTTTGAACCGGGCACTGCCGCTTCGCGATCAAATCTATCAGAAAATTCGCACGATGATTGTCAGTGGCTCAATGCAGCCCGGAGAGACAATCAACGAAGTAGCGATTGCCGCAGCTCTCGGTGTTTCCCGAACGCCTGTACGCGAAGCCGTAAAACGCATCAGCGATGAAGGCCTCGTCAAAGTTCTGGCGCAGACTGGCACTTATGTTGCCCCCATTCTGCGTGATGATCTGGAAGAAGCATATGTCATCCGCAGGGCATTGGAGATGGACAGCGCCCGGCGTGCTGCGGACAAGTTTACGCCCTCTGCAGGTGAGACGCTGGAGGACAATATTGCGGCCCACCGCCTTGCAATATCCCGCGGGAAATTTGCCAACGCCATTCAGCTCGACGATGACTTTCACCGTACGATTGCGGAAATCTGTGGTTTTCCAATGATCTGGCGTGCTGTTGATATTTCGAAAGCGCAAATGGATCGCGGGCGCTACCTGGCGATTCCCAAACCCGGCTATGGCGAACAAACCATTCAACAACATCAGGCTATTCTTGATGCGTTGAAACGACATGATGCTGAAGGCGCGGCCGAAGCCATGCGGGATCATCTGGAAACTTCGTTCCACAACACGCTTGAAGTCGCGGCCGACCTTCTTGGCTGAAATCAAGAACGGCCTTTCTAAAAGTCGCTGCTGAAGGCTTTCACCACAACTGACGATTGCTGAATAATTTACGGGCAGATGTTTTCCTGGCGTCGGCGCGGATGCTTGACCATTTTCGTTCTATTATATTAGTATACATTTTGATATTCACACGATTTTCCACATGATCGTAAACCCTCAGAGTTTGGATAAATGGCTCGTTTCATAAAGCTCTCGCATACCGACAACATTCTACTGGCAATTGATCCGTTGAAGGCTGGTGAACCTGCCGGAGACGTGATTGCCAAAGCCAGAATCCCAAGCGGACACAAGATGGCAATTCGCGATATCGGTGCAGATGAACCGATTACGAAATACGGTCAGACCATTGGCTTTGCACGCGAACCAATTTCCGCCGGTGACTGGGTGCATGAGCACAATGTCTATGTGCGTGAATTCGAACGCAATTATGTATTTGGCACTGAAGCAAAAGAAACACCCCTTGTGCCAGAGGCAGACCGCGCCACCTTCATGGGATACAGCCGAGCCAACGGCAAGGTTGGCACACGCAACTATATTGCTGTGCTGACCTCTGTGAATTGCTCGGCCAGTGCTGCTCGTTTTATCGCCTCTGAAGTCAACAATTCGGGTGTGCTGCAGGATTACCCCAACATTGATGGTGTGATCTCGCTTGTTCACGGCACCGGTTGCGGGATTGATGTGAAGGGGTCGGCCTACGACGTTCTCAAACGAACCCAATGGGGGTTTGCCACCAACCCGAATGTTGGGGGCGTGCTGATGGTCGGTCTGGGCTGCGAAGCGTTCCAGATTCCACGCTGGATGAAGACCTACAACATAGAAGAAAGCACCCTCTTTCGCACTTTGACCATCCAGGAAGTCGGTGGCACGCGAAAAACTGTAGAGGCTGGTGTGAAGGCCATCATTGAGATGTTGCCAACCGTCAACGCAGCCCAAAGAACACCTCAGCCTGCATCAGAGCTTCTTTTGGCGCTTCAATGCGGTGGATCGGACGGGTATTCCGGGATTAGTGCAAATCCAGCTCTGGGCGCAGCCGTTGATCTGCTCGTGGCTCAAGGCGGCACGGCTGTGCTTTCAGAAACGCCGGAAATCTATGGGGCTGAGCATCTGCTTACATTAAGGGCCGAGACGCGCGATGTTGGCGAAAAACTCATTGAACGTATTCGCTGGTGGGAGGATTACACCGCCAAACACGATATGGAGATGAACAACAATCCTTCACCGGGCAACAAGCTGGGTGGGCTGACGACCATTCTGGAAAAATCTCTGGGCGCCGCAGCCAAGGGTGGCAGCACAAATTTGCGTGCCGTCTTTGAATATGCCGAATCCATCACCGAACGCGGCCTCGTCTTCATGGATACACCGGGCTATGATCCGGTCTCCGCTACCGGACAAGTTGCGGGCGGTGCAAACGTCCTTTGCTTCACCACCGGACGCGGGTCTGCCTTTGGTTGCAAGCCAACCCCTTCCATCAAACTGGCTTCCAATTCCTATATTTATAAGCAGATGAATGAAGACATGGATATCAACTGCGGAGACATACTTGATGGTGTAACTTTGGCTGCAAAGGCCGATGAAATCTTCGCTGATATTCTTCGCGTCGCGTCCGGCGGCCAAACAAAATCGGAAGCGATTGGCTACGGCGACAATGAATTCGTGCCCTGGAGCCTCGGCGCTACGATGTAGCTGATCCTGTGCCAAAGTCGCATTCTGTCAGGCCAATCAGCCCCGGCCAACAAGCCCTTGTGCCCGTGTCCCCAATATATAAATGTTGAAATCTGTTCGGATTCAGCATTACAGAAAACCAAGATTTTTAATCCGAGGAGAAATACCCAGCATGAACAAGATTGATTTAAATAATCAGCACGCCGTTGTAACCGGTGGAGCTCAGGGTCTGGGGTTTGCAATGGCCAAGCGTTTCGTCGCTTCTGGAGCCACTGTTACTCTGTGGGATATGGATGAAGAGCGTCTTGCCAGTGCAAAACAGGAACTGGGTGAGGCTGCGACCACAATCTCGGTCGATGTTTCCGATTGGGACGCAGTCAACGCAGCGCGCTCTGAAACTGACGGATATGGTGATATCTCGATCCTGGTTAATTCGGCAGGAATCGCGGGGCCAGCAGAGCCACTTGATATCTACGATATCGACATGTGGAAAAAGGTCATGGACATTAATGTCAACGGCACTTTTTACGTCAACCGGGCGATCGTGCCCGGCATGAAGACGCGAAATTATGGACGCATTGTCAACATCGCCTCCGTCGCCGGTAAGGAAGGCAACCCGAATGCTGCGGCCTATTCTGCATCAAAGGCCGCAGTGATTGGACTGACCAAATCGCTTGGCAAGGAATTGGCCGAATATGACATAGCGGTAAACTGTATCTCTCCGGCAACAGCGCCAACCCGTATTCTTGAGCAGATCTCAGCGGAGCAAATCGAATATATGCGCTCGCGAATTCCGCGCGGCCGCCTTCTTGAGGTTGATGAAGCCGCCTCGATGGTAGCGTGGCTTGTAAGCAAGGAAAACAGTTTCACCACAGCGGCGACATTCGATCTGTCAGGTGGCCGGACGACATATTAATTCGAACTGCAGACTGACATAATCTCTCTGAGGACTGGCGCAGCCGGCGCTGAATTGCTGAGCCAATTGGCAAGCAATGCTCCACTTCTATTTTTTCCAAGCCATTGGAAACGTTGGAAGACCATTGCTGACTGACCTGCGCAGCTTTCGCCGCGTTGGTCCGCTCAAACCAACAGTTGAGTCTGTCTGACAAGTGACCAAACATGTCCTGATTGGCATTGGGCTTATCCACTAGCTACTTCAACGAGCACTAGCCGAAAGTCGTGTTGCGCTCTCTTTTGGATTTCTAGAGGTTATCCAGATCGCGAAAAAAACAAAAAACAATAAAACGCGAGGGATTCGCAACTGCCTGAGGCAGTTGCCGGGAAACGCTAGAGGATAGCTAATATGACTGATTTCAAAATGAATCGCCGTAGTCTTATAAAAGGCACGGCGGCACTAGGCGTGGGCCTATCTGCACCACAATTCTTCGTTAGCGGCGCGAACGCCTATACCAACGAGCCGACCGGCGGCTCCGTAACTCTTGGCTTCAACGTTCCGCAAACACGAGCATATGCCGATGAAGGCGCTGACGAATTGCGCGCCTATGAATTGGCTGTCGAACATCTCAACGGCGGTGGCGATGGCGGAATGCTGAACACATTCTCATCCAAAGCTTTGACCGGCAACGGTATTCTTGGGAAAAAGGTCGAGTATGTAACAGGCGACACGCAGACATTGTCTGATGCTGCCCGTGCATCTGCCAAGCGCATGATCGAAAAAGATGGCGCTGTCATGATTACCGGCGGTTCATCCTCCGGGGTGGCCATTGCGGTTCAGGGACTTTGCCAAGATGCTGGCGTGATCTTCATGGCTGGTCTGACACACTCCAATGATACGACCGGCAAGGATAAGCGGGCCAATGGTTTCCGCCATTTCTTCAACACAGAAATGACTGGCGCAGCATTGGCACCAGTGCTTAAAAATGCCTTTGGTGAAGACCGTCGCGTCTATCACCTGACCTCCGATTACACATGGGGCTGGTCGCAAGAAGGTTCGATCCAGAAGTATACAGAGCCATTTGGCTGGGAAACAGCTGCTGCTGTTCGCACGCCTGTTGGCGCGGGTGACTTCTCACAATACATCACACCGGTTCTGAACTCCGGTGCCGATGTTCTTGTGTTGAACCACTATGGCAAGGACATGGTGAACTCACTTCCACAATCCGTGCAGTTTGGTCTCCGTGACAAGCAGGTCAATGGTAAGAACTTCGAAATCGTAGTTCCACTGTTCTCCCGCCTTATGGCGCAAGGCGCTGGCGATGCTATCAAAGGCATCTTCGGTTCCACGAACTGGAACTGGTCCTTGCAGGATGAAGGTTCTAAAGCCTTCGTGAAATCCTTTGGTCAAAAATACGGTATTCCGCCAAGTCAGGCAGCGCATACGTGCTATTGTCAGACAATTCTTTATGCGGATGCTGCAGAGCGTGCCGGAACATTCCGTCCAAGCGAGCTTGGTAAAGCTCTGGAAGACTTCTCCTTTGATGGATTGGGCAACGGACCAACTGATTATCGCGGCAGCGATCACCAGTGCTTCAAGGACGTCCTTGTCGTGAAAGGTAAGGAAGAGCCTGCCTCGCAACACGATCTTCTGGAAGTTGTTGAAGTTACCCCACGCGCTCAGGTAGAGTATTCTGCCGACTTGCTGGGTGGCGAACTCGGCCCTTACAACGACGGCGCATAAGCGCTAGCTCTGTTAAATAAAATCCGACCACCCACACTGGGTGGTCGGACAAAATTCTAGGATCCAGGACGATGGATGTATTTCTCCCACAGATTTTGAATGGGTTGGATAAGGGCGCGGCATACGCACTTATCGCGCTCGGCCTCACATTGATTTTTGGTACTTTGGGCGTGGTCAATTTTGCGCATGGCGCACTTTTCATGCTCGGTGCTTTCTGCGCTGTTTCCATGAAGGCTTTGCTCGGCCTTGAAAAGGTAACTCTGGACCCGACACAAACCACAGCTTGGGGCACGCCCCTTGAGATTAGAGTTCCCTATATTGAAACTTGGCTTGGTGATTTTGGGTTGCTTCTCCTTGAGTACTCTGTTCCCGTATCACTTCTCCTGGCAATACCTGTAATGCTGGTGATTGGCGTGACTATGGAACGTGGCCTTATCAGACATTTTTACCATCGTACTCACGCTGAACAGATATTGGTTACCTTTGGCTTGGCGATTGTTTTGCAGGAAATTGTTAAAAGTATTTTTGGGGCCAATCCAATACCCCAGCCAGCGCCTGACATTGTATCCGGTTCTGCTGATATCGGAATGTTCCTGGGTCTTCAGGCAGATACGATTGTGTATCCAATGTGGCGCATGGTTTATCTGGCCTTTTCCGGCATAGTGATCAGTGCTGTGTTCGCCTTCCTGCAATTCACAACATTCGGAATGGTTGTGCGTGCTGGCATGGCCGACCGCGAAACTGTTGGTCTGCTCGGCATTGATATCGACAAGAAATTTACAATTGTCTTCGGCCTTGCCGCTGTTGTAGCTGGCATAGCAGGCGTCATGTACACCCCAATCCTCAGCCCCGATTATCATATGGGCATGGATTTTCTGGTCCTCAGCTTCGTTGTGGTTGTTGTTGGCGGAATGGGAAGCCTTGGAGGCGCCGTAGCAGCAGGCTTTTTGCTTGGTATCCTGCAAAGCTTTGCCTCTATGAATGAGGTCAAAACCATTCTGCCCGGCATTGACCAAATCATCATCTATCTGGTGGCGATTGTCATATTGCTGGTGCGTCCTCGTGGACTGATGGGCCGCAAGGGCGTGATGGAGAGCTAGATCATGATCAATCAATTAAAAAAACGCAGTGACTACATTCTGCTTCTTGTCTTCGCCGCGGTCGTTCTGTCCGGACCTGTCCTGTTTCAGCCATTTGGTGCTGGATATCCTGACCTTCTTCAGAAATTTGCAATTTTTGGCATCTTTGCCATTGGTTACAATATTCTGTTTGGTCTGACAGGGTACCTGTCCTTTGGGCATGCGGCGTTTCTGGGCATCGGTTCATATACTACGGTCTGGACATTCAAGCTTTTGACCATGAACCCAATTCCGGCACTTATTCTAGCCGTCATCACTGGTGGACTGTTTTCTCTGTTCATCGGTTGGGTGTCGATGCGCCGAAGCGGAATTTACTTTTCCATTCTTACGCTTGCGTTTGCCCAGATGAGTTACAATCTGGCCTATTCGGTTCTCACCCCGATTACCAATGGTGAAACAGGGTTGCAATTAGCCCAGTCCGACCCGCGTGTTTTGGATGTTGCCCTAGGCCGTGACTATGGTGCGGTGCTGCCCACGTCAGATCTGTTCGGCATCGGTATGAGTGGCTTTCCGGGGTATTATTTCTGCGGTGTTTTGCTGATCATCTGTTTTTATATCTCAATTCGAATTTTCCGGTCCCCATTTGGGATGATGCTTCGAGCAGTGAAATCCAATCAAAACAGGATGAATTACACCGGCCTCAACACCCGGCCTTATGCACTGGCAGCCTTCGTGATATCAGGCATGTTCGCCGGTTTGGCAGGCGGATTGTTAGCGGTGACAGATCCTCTGGCAGGTGCAGAGCGCATGCAGTGGACAGCATCCGGTGAGATTGTTCTGATGACCATTCTGGGTGGCAGTGGCACATTGCTTGGACCAGTCATTGGAGCTGGTGTGATCAAATATTTTGAGAATATCTTCTCCGCCTTCAACGAAAATATTCTTTTGCAAATATTCAGCTTTCTGCCGGAGCCTCTGCAACACGGCGCTGCCTGGGTCGCTGGTCTGTTTGTTGGCGAAGGCTGGCATCTGACACTCGGTGCGCTCTTCATGATTATCGTGATCTTCCTGCCCGGTGGGTTGATGGAAGGGGCACATAAGATAATCAATTTGTTCAGGCGTAAGACGGAAGATGGTGGACCTAAACAGTCTACCGATTCCGCTCCTGCTCCAGCAGAATAGGAACGAACAGATGAGTATTCTCTCAGTTCAAAATGTGAACAAGCGCTTTGGCGGCCTGAAAGCTCTGGATGATGTAAATCTGGAAGTTGAAGAAGGCACAGTTCACGCCATTATCGGTCCCAACGGCGCGGGGAAATCTACTCTGCTGAATTGCTTCATCGGCAAGTTGGAACCTGACACCGGATCGGTCACTTTTGCAGATCAGTCACTGCTGGGTATCAAGCCGCACCAGATCAACCAACTTGGCGTCAGCCGGGTTTTCCAAACGCCGGAGATTTTTGCTGATCTCAATTTGGTGGAAAATGTCATGATCCCGGCCTTTGCCAAGCGTGACGGTGCCTTCAAAGTCAACTGGTGGAATACTGTTGGTGACGAAAAAGATATTCGCAACAAGGCAATGGACATGCTTCAGGATCTGGGTCTGGCAGACAAATCCAGTGAAGTAGCAGGACAATTGTCCCGTGGAGACAAGCGCAGGCTTGAACTGGCTATGTGTTTGGTTCAGGATCCGCAGCTTTTGCTGCTGGACGAGCCAACAGCCGGCATGGCACGTGCGGACACCAATAATACAATTGATCTTCTCAAAACCATTTCCAAACGCAACATCACAATGGTTGTCATTGAGCACGATATGCATGTGGTCTTCTCTCTTGCGGACAAAATTTCCGTATTGGCACAAGGCACCGTTATTGCCGAAGACGTGCCGGAGAAAATCAAAGGAAATCCAAAGGTACAGGAAGCCTATCTGGGGGGCGCGCATCTATGAGTGTAACATCTGACAATGCTGTCGTGCCCGGAGTAGCACCCAGCAAGGCAACGGGCGGTCAGCCCGCCTATTTTTCCGTCTGGAACATGCATGCCTATTATGGGGAAAGTTACATCGTTCAGGGCGTCAGCTTTGACGTCCGTGAAGGTGAAATTGTTGCCCTGCTTGGTCGAAACGGGGCAGGCAAGACATCAACCCTTCGTGCCATTTCCCGTGTTGGCAATCCGACACTTCGACAGGGTGAAATCTGGCTCGACCACAAACCTTTGCACGAAATGAAGGCCTATCAGGCTGCGCAGAACGGTATTGGCCTTGTGCCCGAAGATCGGCGCATCATTCAGGGTCTGACTGTTGAGGAAAACCTGAAACTGGCGCAGATCGCGCCGCCACATGGCTGGTCGCTGGAGCGCATTTATGAGCTCTTTCCTCGGCTGGCGGAACGCCGCACTCAGGAAGGGACAACAATGTCCGGCGGTGAGCAACAAATGCTCGCGCTTGCTCGTATTCTGGCCCGCGATGTCAAATTATTACTGCTGGATGAACCTTATGAGGGTCTGGCGCCGGTTATCGTGCAGGAAATAGAGCGGACTCTTGAAGAGATTAAATCTCATGGCATGACGACTATCATCGTTGAACAAAATGCCATTGCAGCACTGCATCTTGCTGACCGGGCGATTATTCTGGACATGGGCCAGATCGTGTTTGACGGCACCGCTCAGGAAGTTCTGGATAATGCGGAGTTGCGTCAGGAATATCTGGCGATTTAGAAAGCTCAGACAGGCGCAGCACTGATTTTCAAGTATCTGTGCCTGTCGAACCACTTGTTGAATGACAATGAGCGGGCGCCTGAGCCCCAATTGATCTGCCAGTTTCATCCGCTAACTGGCAAACGCTGGCGCATTGGAAATTATAAAAGCTGAGGCAATCGCCGTGTTTTCATGGCGGGAGACATGCTGCCATTTGTTGGCAATGTCATCCTGTATCCGTGCAGAGAAACACACAAGGATTGCTCCCATGATTTCTCCCAACCTGATTATTCTGTATGTTGCCGACCCCATCCAGAGCAGCCGCTTTTATGAAAAACTGCTCGGGCACCCTGCCGAAGGTTTCCCGACATATCAATGTTTTGAGCTTGATGGCGGGATGTCGCTGGGTCTCTGGTCTAAAAGCGCGCAAAATTTTGTTTCAGGTGGCAGCGGTCATTTGTCGGAACTCGCGTTTCAGGTTGAAAATGAAGATGTGGTCAAAGAGCTCTATGCAAAATGGAAAGCGCTGGACGTGACCATCGAGCAGGACCTTCATATGGCGGCTTTCGGGCTGACCTTCGTTGCCCTGGACCCGGATGGGCACCGCCTCCGGGTAAACCTTCCCGATGGATAGACCGTAAACCGGCGTCGCTTGTCGGCGCTGCACCAGCGCCAATCCTGTCAAATGATTCCCTATAGAGAAAACCTGCTCTATGGTGTCAAACAGCCGAGACGATTCACTTCAGGGAATGACCAATGCTTGACGATCTGCTTGACCATAATCTCCGCTGGGCCACCGAGCGGTCCAAAGAGGATCCTGAGTATTTCAGTCGTCTGTCATCGCTTCAACGCCCGGACTTTCTGTGGATCGGATGCTCTGACAGTCGCGTTCCTGCCAATGTCATCACGGGTCTGGAACCCGGCGAAGTGTTCGTTCATCGGAACGTTGCCAATCTGGTCCATCGCGGCGATATGAATCTCCTGTCAGTACTGGAATACGCCGTTGAAAGCCTTGAGGTGAAGCGCATCATCATTTGCGGGCACTATGGCTGTGGTGGCGTCAGGGCTGCCATTGACGGCCAAAGGCACGGATTGATCGATCATTGGCTCCAGCCTGTCCGCGATGTCGCGACAAAAGCTCATGAGGAACTCTCTTCCATCACAAATGAGGAAGAGCGTTTCAACAGACTTTGTGAATTATCGATTGAGACACAAGTGGAGACTTTATCGCGCACGCCAACCATACAATCGGCCTGGCGTGATGGAAAAGACATTGAAATCCATGGTTGGGTTTACGGCCTGAATGATGGCTTGCTGCGTGATCTGGATTGTACTTGCGGATTACACCCTGATCCGGCCTAGAGCATCAACCGATGCTCATCGCCAAAACCCGGCTGACTTCCTTTAGCGACCTGCCGGATTGCTCGGTCCAGATATTGAAGGCGTCCTGAACGGCCCGCATGGATTTTTGTGAGCCTGGTGTCTTGTCGACAACGCCTTCTGCAATGAGGCGTGCCGTCACGTCGCGAGACAGAATGAAACTATCGCACCCCATAAAACGCAAACAATATTGCGCGGTCATACCGCCCAAACGTGATCCGCGTTTTTTCAAAAGTGCCAACAGGCCGACGAAATCATCTGATGGCCAATCCGCAAATGCCTTGGCCGCGCTGCCATGTTCGTTGGCCAGATCAATCAGAAAAACAGCGTTTGCCTGAACTGAGCGGATTTTGGTTCCATGGCGGACAATCCGTTTGTCGGAGACCAGATCCGCAAGGTCCTCATCTGTCAGCATAGCACAGCGTCCCAGATCAAAACCATGAAACGCAGCTTCGAAACCCGGCCACATTGATTCAACAACTTTCCAGTTGAAGCCTGCCTGAAAAACAGATTTCGACATGCCGGAGAGCCAACGATCATCACTGATCTGCCCTATGTCTTTTCGACTTAAGGGAGGTTGCAAGTCTGCATTCAGCGCATCCGGACCGCCCTTTCGATCTGCTGCAATTTCAAATATGGCATCAAATGAACGCATGGTGTTCAAGCCTCCCCTGACATTTAACCTAAGCCATCTCCCTAACCTAAGCCTTCTGGCCTATTTCCTCTACCACGACCTGATCAGGATAAAATGCAATCAGCCCTTTCAAAATGTCTGTTGCAGCAAGGGGCCTGTCATAGGTCCAGGCAATTGGCTCATCGCCTGTATATACGAAATAGCTGGCATCGCCTTTTAGCGGGCAATGGGTGCTTTTTCCGATGATGGGCACGAGATCCACCTGCATGTCAGCCTCGGGAATGTAGAATACAGGATCATAAATATCCCTGCCCACTTCAGTCAGTCGAAGTGCGGCTTCTGTATCTGCCAAAACCTGACTGTCCTTGAGAACGCGAATGCGCCGTGGCACCGGCTTCAGACGCATGAAATGCCGAGGTTCATCCTCACGGTGGATAGTTTGGGTTGCTAAAGTCACCTGGTCGCGCTGCATTATGAACCTTCCTTTTTGAAAGGATATGGGCGTTTCAGTCGCGGCACACAATAAAATCTGTCGCAACGCCCATTCAGGTACCGCTTTGTGCGGCGCGGAACCAGTTGACGATGGTTCGGCGCTCATCTTCTTCCATCCAGCTGACATTGGCAGGCGGCATGGCATGGGTTACGCCCGCTTGCAGAAAAATGGATCTGGCGTGTTGGGCGACCTGCTGAGGGGTTTCCAGACGCACGCCTTTTGGTGGCCACAAAATGCCTTCCCAAACAGGTTCGTTTGCGTGGCACATGGAACAGCGGGTTGAAACAATGCTGCTGACCTCCTCAAAAGAAGCGGCATCGACATATTTTTGCTGAGTGGGGGTAATCACCGCCGCTGCAGCATCCTCTGCCTGATCCGCCTTATAGAGCGGTGCCAAAGACAACAGCATGATAACCGAAAAAATCAGGGCGGTTGCAAGCCATGTCCATGTGGGATCGCCGGTCCGGGCATGACGACAGTTGAAGTAGTGGCGGATGGTCACGCCCATCAGAAACACCAGACTTGCGATGATCCAGTTATATTCCGTCGCGAAGGCCAGCGGATAGTGGTTGGACAGCATGAAGAAGATCACTGGTAGGGTCAGATAGTTGTTGTGGGTTGAGCGCTGCTTGGCGATGATGCCGTATTTCGGATCCGGCTTGCGCCCTGCCTTCAGATCAGCCACCACGACTTTCTGATTGGGGATAATGATGAAGGCCACATTGGCAGACATGATGGTTGCGGTGAACACACCCAGATGCAACAGCGCAGCGCGCCCGGAAAACACCTGTGTGAACCCCCAGGACATGGCCACCAGAACGCCAAACAGCAAGACCATCAAAAAAGTGCTGTTCTGCCCCAAGCGGCTTTTGCAAAGCTGGTCATAAGCCAGCCAGCCGAACACGATTGAGGCAAGAGAAATAGCAATGGCAGTCATGACTGAGATATCGGCAACGGCGGGATCGATCAGATACAAATCCGCGCCCAGATAATAAACCAGCCATAGCAGGGCAAAACCGGAAACCCACGTCATGTAGCTTTCCCATTTGAACCAGGTCAGATGCTCCGGCATTTCAGCTGGTGCGACCAGATATTTACGCAAATGGTAGAAGCCGCCACCATGAACCTGCCACTCTTCCCCCGAAACGCCATCTGGCATGTTGGGGGCTTTGGTCAAGCCCAAATCCAGCGCTATGAAATAGAAAGAAGACCCAATCCAGGCGACTGCCGTGATGACATGCACCCAGCGCACCGCAAATTGCAGCCACTCGGTGAAAATTGCCAGATCATACATGCCCTGTCTCCTGTAGGATGCTCTTTGAGAACACTATGGATGGTTCATATTATTTTGAATAGCGCTCAAATTCTCCAAGACTTTCAAATTTTTCCAAAAGATCGTAGTTTCAAGGCATGAGCTATGTTGTCAATGTACGCATGTTTGTGCGGGTTTTTGAACTGGGAAATATGTCGGCCGCTGCACGGGATCTGCGTGTGTCTGCCGCTGTTGCGTCAAGCCGCATAGCGGAACTGGAAAAACATCTTGGGGTGCGGCTGTTTAACCGCACCACGCGCCGACTGCAACCAACCGAGCATGGCAAGGTGTTTTACAGCGGTGCCACCAAAGTTCTGGAGACCATTGAAGACGCAGAAGCAGCGGTGATGGAAATAACACGAAATCCGCGCGGGTCCATTTTTGTGGCTGCCCCACTTGGCGTTGGGCGGCAATTCATCGCGCCTCACGTTCCACCCTTCAAGGATCAATACCCGGAAATTGATGTGCGACTGCGCCTGTCAGACCGAAAAATCAACATGGCAGAGGAAGGGCTGGATGTTGCTTTTGTTCTGGGACATCTGAAAGATTCAAACCTCAAAGCCCGGATGATTGCCGAGTGCGACCGGGTGTTGTGTGCTTCGCCGGACTATATCAAGGCACGGGGACATCCCGCCCATGGCAGTGAACTGGCAAACCGACAGCATGATTGTCTGCAATTGCGTTTTCCCGGCTCGCCGGAGTTTCGTTGGCTGCTGCAAACCGAGGACGGACCGAACGGTTTCGATGTAGCAGGCCCGTTTGAATCCGATGATGGTGATGTGCTCACCCAATGGGCGCTGGAAGGACGTGGCATCGTCAACAAGCCGGTCTTTGAAGTGGTCGAACATCTGAACTCAGGTGCATTGGTTGAAGTTGCCAAGGCCACACCGCCGGTGGCAGTGCAATTGGCGTGCCTGTATCCGCACAGAACTTTTCAGGATCCAAAAATCCGTCTGTTCATTGATTTCATGATTGCAAAATGTCGTATGGAGTTGGACAAGCGGAAGCTGGTTTGAGAGTTATGCTCGCCACCTGCTCGCTCCTTAGGCTTCAAAAACTGACCCTATAAGCGCGAAACTCTTAATTGGGTTTTTTGAAAATCGCCCTCATTGTTTTGCTATACAATTAAATATCGACTGGTCGTGTTTCGGGGGAATTAATGTGAGTCGCTATCCGCGTGATATGCAAGGCTATGGTTCCAGAACACCAGACCCGAAATGGCCCGGTGGCGCCAACATAGCCGTGCAATTTGTCATTAATTACGAAGAAGGCGGGGAGAATAATGTTCTCCACGGCGATGCGGCGTCCGAAGCCTTCTTGTCGGAAATTGTCGGTGCTGCGGCATGGCAGGGCCAACGGCATTGGAATATGGAAAGCATCTACGAATACGGCGCGCGCGCCGGATTCTGGCGGCTCCATCGTCTGTTTACCGAATTGGCGATTCCAGTCACCGTTTATGGTGTGGCAACGGCCCTTGCTCGCTCTCCGGGTCAGGTCGCAGCCATGCAGGAAGCGGATTGGGAAATTGCCAGTCACGGCCTCAAATGGATCGAATACAAGGACTATACGCCTGAGGATGAGCGCGCGGATCTGATGGAAGCCATTCGCTTGCACAAGGACGTGACAGGCGAACGACCCCAGGGCCTGTATGTTGGGCGCTGCTCAATGAATTCAATTGATCTGGCGACAGAAGAAGGTGGCTTTGACTACCTTTCGGATAGCTATGCTGATGATCTGCCTTATTGGCACCAGAGCGAAGACCGCGACCAGCTGATTATTCCTTACACGCTTGATGCCAATGATATGCGCTTTGCCACCCCTCAGGGCTTCAATTCCGGCGACCAGTTTTTTGCCTATCTGAAAGACAGCTTTGATGCGCTCTATGCAGAAGGCGCGGCTGGTCAGGCGAAAATGATGAATATCGGACTGCATTGCCGTTTGATCGGCCGGCCGGGCCGCGTGATGGCCCTGCGCCGTTTCATGGAATATGCAAAGTCTCACGAGAAAGTATGGTTTGCCCGGCGCATAGACATTGCCCGACACTGGCAGAAAACCCATCCTGCTCCCGCAAGAACACCCGCCCCTTCACAAATGGAGAAGCGTGCTTTCGTTGACAAGTTTGGCGGAGTTTACGAGCATTCACCCTGGATTGCCGAACGTGCTTTCGATGATGAATTGGGGCCAGCGCACGATACAGCCCTTGGCTTATCCAATGCGCTTGCGCGCAAATTCCGCTCTGCCAGTGAAGACGAGCGACTGGCTGTTTTGAAAGCCCATCCGGATCTTGCTGGAAAGCTAGCGGCGGCAAAGCGGCTGACAGCTGAATCCACGTCCGAGCAGGCATCTGCTGGATTGGATGCATTGACCGATACTGAGCGCGCCGCATTTCAAAAGCTTAATACTGACTATACGGACAAATTCGGTTTTCCGTTTATCATTGCGGTGAAGGGGCTGACCAAAGACGCGATCCTTTCAGCCTTCCAGACCCGCATCAATCATGATCGCGAAACGGAATTCTCTGAGGCCTGCCGACAGGTCGAGCGCATAGCTCTTCTGCGCCTGAGCGATATGCTGCCATGACAACAGAATGGAATGATTTTGGCTAACCCCACCTATTACGCGCCTCATGGCGGCCTGCCCGAACAGACCCAATTGCTGACAGACAGGGCGGTGTTTACCGATGCCTATGCGGTGATTCCAAAGGGCGTTCAGCAGGATATCGTCACCAGCTTTCTGCCGTTCTGGGAGAAAACCCGGCTGTGGGTTCTGTCACGCCCCTTGTCGGGCTTTGCCGAAACCTTCTCCCAATACATTATGGAAGTTCAACCCGGCGGCGGCAGTCAGAAACCCGAACTCGACCCCGATGCTGAGGGCGTGTTGTTTGTCGTTGAAGGCGCGTTGACGCTGACCATAGAGGGTGAAGTGCATGAATTGGCACCCGGCGGTTATGCGTTCCTGCCACCTGGAACAGACTGGTCTGTTCTGAACTCTGGCACAGATGCAGTGCGGTTCCATTGGGTTCGCAAAGCTTATGAATATGTTGAAGGCATTGATGTACCTCCGCCCTTCGTCACCCGTGAGCAAGATGTGGCCCCCCTTCCTATGGCCAAAACAAATGGCACATGGGCCACAACCCGCTTTGTCGAACCTGACGATATTCGCCATGACATGCATGTAAACATTGTGACCCTTGAACCCGGTGCAGTCATTCCTTTTGCGGAAACCCATGTCATGGAGCACGGGCTTTATGTGCTGCAAGGCAAAGCGGTCTACCGGCTTAATCAGGACTGGGTGGAAGTTGAGGCCGGCGATTACATGTGGTTGCGCGCCTTTTGCCCGCAGGCCTGCTATGCAGGCGGTCCCGGACAATTCCGCTATCTGCTTTACAAGGACGTCAACCGCCATATGAAGCTGACAATCAGCGGATCAGGAACCGGGAGGCGTTTAGGATGAGCCTCACCCTTCAGACACAACCACTGAGCCAGGATGCATTTGCTCCGTTTGGTGATGTTCTGGAGGTTGGCGATAAGCCTGACATGATCATAAATCAAGGCCTGTGCGGCCGTTTTCATGATCTTGCGAGGATCGACTTTGTCGGCAACGACGCCACAGCCGGTATCAGCCTTTTCAACTCAGAAGCGCGCAGCCTGCCCTACAGACTTGATATGATGGAGCGTCATCCATTGGGTAGTCAGGCTTTCATTCCCATGACCGCCCATCCATTCCTGACCATTGTGGCACCGGATATGGACGGGAAACCCGGCACACCACTAGCGTTCATCACCACACCCGGACAGGGTGTGAATTACCACCGCAATACCTGGCATGGCGTACTGACACCATTGTCCGAGCCGGGCTTGTTTGCTGTTGTTGATCGCATTGGCGATGGCAAAAATTTGGAAGAGCATTGGTTTGAAGCCCCGTATGTGATTGCGGGCGACTGACCAATGCTGAACTGACCCAATAGGGTTTTATTGCTCGTCATAGGAGGCAATCATGGCAGCAGACACATCTATCGGAACCCCGGAGCAACTCCGCGATCCGAACTACACACCCCCACTGCACAAAGCAGTGCCATTGGGCATTCAGCATGTTCTGGCCATGTTTGTGTCAAACGTAACACCAGCCATCATCATTGCAGGCGCTGCGGGATTTGGATTTGGGTCCAATTCCCCGGATTTTCCTGAACTGATCTATCTGATCCAGATGTCAATGTTCTTTGCTGGCATCGCCACCCTGTTGCAAACAATCGGATTGGGACCGGTTGGCGCAAGGCTGCCGATTGTGCAGGGGACAAGTTTTGCGTTTGTACCGATCATGATTCCGCTGGTTGCCGGCAAGGGCGTTGATGCGCTTCCTGCCCTGTTCTGTGGCGTGATCGTGGGTGGGCTGTTCCATGCCCTGATCGGCACATTCATCGGTCGTATCCGCTTTGCCTTGCCTCCACTTGTCACCGGCCTGATCGTGACAATGATCGGTCTGGCACTGGTAAAAGTGGGCATTCAATATGCTGCAGGCGGTGTTCCTGCCATCGGCACACCGGAATATGGCAGCCTGCTGAACTGGTCAGTGGCTCTGGTGGTCATTGTGGTCACACTGGGTCTGAAGTTCTTCACCAAAGGTATGCTCTCGGTATCGGCAGTGCTTCTGGGGCTGGTCGCGGGCTATATTGTTGCATACGCACTTGGCATGGTGAGTTTTGACAATGTGGGCCGTGCAGCAGATTTCGCTGTTCCCGATCCGCTTCGTTACGGTTTTGAGTTCAGCATGGCTGCGATTATCGGTTTCTGCCTGATGGCTTTCGTGTCAGCTGTGGAAACTGTTGGCGATGTCTCTGGTATCACCAAAGGTGGTGCTGGCCGGGAAGCAACCGACAAAGAAATCACCGGCGCGACTTATGCCGATGGTATCGGGTCAGCCTTGGCTGGCATCTTTGGCGGCCTGCCGAACACCTCTTTCAGCCAGAATGTCGGCTTGATTGCAATGACCGGCGTCATGAGCCGTCATGTGGTGACGATCGGTGCACTGTTCCTGATTGCAGCCGGTCTGGTGCCGAAAGTGGGCGCTGCGATTTCCACCATCCCCATTGAAGTTCTGGGTGGTGGTGTGATTGTTATGTTCGGAATGGTCGTGGCAGCTGGTGTGTCCATGCTGTCGGATGTGAACTGGAACCGACGCAATATGGTTATCTTTGCGGTGGCCCTGTCCATTGGCCTTGGCCTGCAATTGGAGCCAGGTGCCCTACAGCATCTGCCTGACACAATAAGGCTTCTGGCCACAACAGGCCTGCTGCCTGCGGCGGTTATTGCCATTGTTCTCAACCTGGTACTTCCAGAAGAACTGTCCGATGAACAAACGGATGAAATTTCCGGCGGGCATGCCGGACACGACTGAACTTCAAGAGTTCTAAACTGAACTAAAAAGAAGGGCCCTGCTTTTGGCGGGGCCCTTCCAAATTATGGGACAAGCGTCCTTCCAACCTATCGGCCGAAAGTTCGAACTTCCCGCGGCGGACGCTCACTTGAGCCCGTCAGGTTTCGTCATCGCCCTCACGACCAATCTTTAACTGGAAGCATAAGGATCTGGCGAAGCGAAACTGAAAAAGCGGGATTATCGGCGAGACGACCGTCCTCACCTGCCTGACCTATCAAGAATTCTATACCAACCGTGGCTGCTATTCCGCACGCCGATGTGGTCGAAAATTGAGGGCTGTTGAAATACCCTAAATGGAAGGAGGCGCTACAAACCGTGTGGGTCCACTGTGCGGACTTTTCTGCCATTAGTCCATTATGTCACGCGCTCAAAAATATATGCAAATGCGGAGCGCGTATAAGCAACTCCTCGGTGAGTGGAGAATAACAATTCTCGGGTAATTTCCACTGGCTTCTTAGGCTGCAGATAATCCACTAAGTTTGTCTCCGAGACGCGGTAATCACCTGATTGAGAGACTACTGCACCAACCAACCGATAACGTTCATCAATCGATGCGAGGGCTGCGTCCCCATGACTTGCATTTACAAGTAGATGGCCACCAACCTTTAGGAAATCGGTGCAGTGATCCGATATGAAACCCGCATAAAGTGAGATTAGCAAATCAAAGGATTGCTCTGGCAAGGACAGTTGGTTGTAGTCGGCGGAGATGAAAGAAAACAGGCTATTGGGAGATGATGAGCCATTTTCTCTAATGATTTCTCGCACGCCATCTTCATCATCGAAGAAACCTTTCGCGCGGCGATCTGTGTCGACGTAAGTCACACAGGGAAAGACAAACGAAGGTGCTATGTCAACGTAGCTTCCAGCATAGAGCACCGATTTGGGTGAAATAGAGGCGCTGACAGCCCGGAACAGCCGATTCCTATCTCCGAGATGCCGGTTCTGCTTATCCCAGAGCTTTCTTGTTGTATCCAACATGCTGCAGTCCCTTCCTCGAAAGCTTACCCTGAGAATACAACTGGAGCTCAATGCATTCCAGAATAGTAGAGTTTAAATGCTCTAAGTTCCTTTGGGCTCGAAGTGGACTAACGGTTTGCAGGCATAAGAGCTTGTTAGACCGGAGATATGCTCGGCTCAGAATGGTCAAGTTTTTGACGCATGGCGCGTGCCGAAAGCACCACTGCGCCTGTAACTATGCATGCACCGAGAATGTTCAGAGGCAGGTTCAGCGGCCAGAACGACCCAATCCCGCCGATGATCAACAGACTTCCTGTCATCAGATTCAGCGGACCTTCCGCATGAAGCTGAATGAGGGCATTTATTGCATACATGCCGAACAGCCCAAACAAGCCAATTTGCATGATCTGCAACCAGTCGCCTGATATCAGCGGCGTGTAGGCAAACATCAACGGAACAATGTAGAGGCCTTTGGCGATTTTCCATGACTGGAACCCGGTTTCCATTGGTTTCGAACCGGCAATCCCCGCAGCTGCAAATGCAGCCAGGCAGACGGGGGGTGTGACGTTGCTGTCCTGGCTGAGCCAAAAGATAATCAGATGTGCGGTCAAAAGAAAGACTGCCTGTTGCGTTGGATCCACCAGAAGCGGACGCACGGTAATGGCAAGCTCAAATGGCATTGCGCCAAGAAGAGCAACGGCCTCTTCACGCGTCATGCCTTCGGCCACTTTGGCAACATGCGGACTATCAACCAATGCAAAGATGGCCGACTTGGCTGGATCGGCGATCCCCGCGATCAGTTGCTCGACAATGACCGTATCGGCCAAAATTCCTGCAAGAGCAGGCGCTGTCAGGATGGCGAGGATGATATAGGCCGCTGTCACAGGCAGGCCCATGCCGAGCACCAGAGAAGCCAAACCGATCAGCAATATCGCCAACACAATAGAGCCTTGCGACCATTGCGCGATCATCAATGAAAACCCGTTGCCGATGCCACTTGTGACAATGGCATTGTTCATGATGCCAATGGCCACCAGAAGAATTCCAGTCATGATGGCTGTCCGCATACCGATCAACAATGCGTCAGCAATCTGTCGTGGACCCATGACCACTGGTTCAAACCCGGTCTTCTTTAAGATTGCTGCGAGCAGGCTTGTGCCCCAGGAGACGATAATGAGCGAGGCAATGGCCCAGGAAGCTGCATAGGCAGGCGTGACACCGCTCATCAGAAACCAGATCATCACCGTAAGAGGTATGACAAAGACCAGACCACCAGAGAACAGCTTTCCCTTGTTCACGACCAGATCGATATCCTGGCCGACCTGATGCTTGACGGCTTCTATGCGGACAATGAACGCGACAGACAGAAAATACAGAATGGCCGGCATCACCGATACGGAAACAATGGTCGAGTAAGGTATCGACGTATAGCTTGCCATCACGAAAGCTCCTGCTCCCATGATGGGCGGCATGAGTTGCCCGCCGGTCGATGCAGCGGCCTCAACACCTGCTGCAAATTTTGGGCGGAACCCGTTGGCCTTCATCAAAGGAATCGTGATCACCCCGGTGGAGGCAGTGTTGGCAATCGCAGACCCGCTGATGGTTCCGGTAAGGGCCGACGACAGAACCGCGACAAAAGCAGCACCGCCACGAATGCGACCAGCAACCACTTTCGATACTTCGATCACGAAATTGCTGGCTCCGGAGGCAACAAGGAATCCGCCGAAGATCATGAATAGGGTAATGTTGACAGATGAAATGCTGGCAAGAATGCCGAACATGCCCTCGTCATTGTAAAGCGTGCGGAACAGCACATCGTTTGCGGGCAGGCTTGCGGCGCGGAAAACGCCGGGCAAATGCGAGCCGAGAAACAGAATGTAGGACAGTGACAGCATGATCAATATGGGAATGACCCACCCTGATACGCGTCGGGACAGATCAAGCGCTGCAAAAATGAGCAGCCCTCCGGCCATCCAGTCGATGAGGTTGAATTGCCACGCCTGCCCGGTGACAGCCAGAGACCGTTCGTAAAGTGAGCTCTCGGAAGCGGCAACCCACAGAGCAGCGGCGGCGACCAACAGACCATATACGACGTTCAAAGTGGTGTTGAGTTTTGTCGCTTTCTGCCTGGAAACAAGCGGCACAGTGACTGCAGCGAGGAAGGCGAAGCCTGCAAAATGGATCGCATTTTGCCACAGACCCGGTTCGTTCAGATAGACATTTGTGACGACATGCCAAATTCCGAAGACAATCGCGAAAAGACAGACAAAGCCGCGTAATGGACTGCCATCAATGTCTCTCAGGGACAGCCAGACAGACTGATCCGTCGTTTCGGTTGTTGTAGAATCGCTCATGATGCCCTCGCAACGTCACAAAAAAGGGGAGCGGAACCAAATTCCAGCTCCCCCAGACCGTCCTGTTTCAGGACATTATTTGGCCATCAACCGATCAGGAACATCCAGACCGATTTCTGTGTAGTAACGTGCGGCACCCGGGTGCAGTGCAACCGGCAAACCAGCCATAGCCTTTTCGACCGACATGGCTTTTGTAGCCGGATGAATGGCAGTCAGGAAGCCAAGGTTTTCAAACATTGTCTTGGTGAGCTGATAGACGTGCTCTTCGTCAACATTCGCATTTACCGCCAGGAAGTTTGGTTGAGCAATCGTGTTCACATCCTTGTCCTGGCCAGGATATGTGCCTGCTTCAATGACGAAACGCGTCCACAGATTGCGGTCACCATCCATCATTTTAGCCTGTTCGTCGCTTACATCAAGAATGACAAATTTGCCTTCTTTGGCAGCCATCAGTTTGGTAATGGCCCCGGTTGGCGGACCAGATGGAATGCCAGCGGCAACCGCTTGCCCATTTGCCATCGCATCGACGGTCGGGCCATAACCTGCATGAACCAGCGTAAAGTCCGTTTCGACATCGAGACCAAGGCCCGCAAGCAGCACAGTGTTGGAGCCGATCGTGCCAGAATTTTGCTTGCCCATCCCGACTGATTTGCCTTTCAGCGCAACAAGATCTTCGACAGTGCCACTTTTGACCATGTCAGCAGCAATGACAAATTGTTCGACATTCTGCCAGAGCATGCTCACCGAGCGGATATTCTGTTGTGGTTCGGAAACTGGACCGGTACCGGTGGCCGCATAGGAACCGTAAAGGCCTTGCAGAATTGCAAAATCAGCAGTGCCTGCGCCCATGGCCTGTACATTGGCTCCTGAGCCTGCTGAGTTCACAGCAGTCAGGCTGAATTTCTGGCTTGGCAAAAGCTTCACTTTCGACAAAGTGGAAATGGCTGTGCCAACAGGATGATAGGTTCCGCCAGTTGAAGCGGTGTTCAAAATATAATCTTTGGATTCAGCAAAAGCAGCCGTAGTGGACAGCGCAAGCATTGCACCAGCCACAAAAGTGGTGAGTTTTTTCATCGGGTAATCCTCCATGATGCGCCGCCTCCACGGCACGTTTGGGCAAAGTAGAGGACAGCGCCAAGCGGTCGCTATGAAGGAAATTGCGCAAACCGCAAAAAAGGGTCTGCGGACTTCCGCAGGCTCAGGAATCCAGAAGCGTGGATTTTTCAATACCAAGTTTTACGATCTTCTCGTTCAGTGTTCGGCGGCCAATTCCCAATGCATTGGCGACATCGTCCATCCGCCCGCCATGGGAAGTCAGTGCTTTTCCAATAAGCTCACGCTCGAAGGCTGCAACGGCTTCACGCAGAGTTTCCGGCGCGGAGATTTCATTGGCCGGATACAGCAACAACTCACGCACAGACACATCACCGCGCCGCGCAGCCAAGACGTGGCGTTCACAAAGGCTACGCAGTTCACGCACATTTCCAGGCCAGTCATGGGCAAGAAGAATTGCGGTATCGTCAGATGTTTGATGCGGAATGCCAGTTTCATAGATTGCTGCAAAAACCCCAAGATAATGGCGGTACAGCAATGGAACGTCGTCGAGCCGCTCACGCAACGGAGGCAAATTGAGAATAATTGTATTGAGGCGAAAGAACAGGTCTTCCCGAAACTCGCCTGTGTCCACCGCCATTTGCAATTTGTCGTTCGCTGCTGACACGATGCGAATATCAGCTTGCCGCATTGTGGCTGCCCCCAGGGGAGCAAATTCTTTGGTTTCAATAACCCGTAGCAACTTGGCCTGCGCTACCAGCGGAATAGCGCCAAGTTCATCAATAAACAATGTGCCACCCTCAGCCTGTGCAAACACGCCCGAGGACTGACCTTCGATTCCAAAAATCATTTCCTCAAACCGCAACACAGGAATTGCTGCACAATTGATGGCAATGAAAGGCTCGGCAGCACGCGGGCCAAGATCATGCAGAGCCCGTGCAACAAGCTCTTTTCCCGTTCCGGTCTCGCCGAGAAGCATGACGTTTGGTTGAGTGGCGGCAAGATCAACGATCTCGGTGCGTAGCGCAGTGATTTGTTCGGTGTCACCAATCATGATCCGATCAAGACCAGACAACTGGGTAAGTCTTTCGGTCAATCTTGCCGTTTTTTGAGACAAGCGATGCCTCTGTGCAGCATTTTCCAAAAGTTTCAGCAGTCGCCGCGGATCAAATGGCTTCTCCAGAAAGCTGTAAGCGCCGTTGTGAATTGCCTCTACTGCCATTGTAATATCGCCATGGGCTGTCATGAGCACCAATGGGATGTCGCTTGTTCCCTGAAGTTGCGCCTGCAACTCGATGCCTGTCACGCCCGGCATACGCACATCGCACAGCAGTACGTCAGTGTTCTGAGCCAATAACTGCGCTTCAACATTCTGGGCGCGCGACAAGCTGCAAACTTCGAACCCGGCCTTGGTCAGTAGATGCGTGAGCGATTCGCGCATTTCCCGGTCATCATCAATCACTAAAATGCGGTAGTCACTAGCCATTGATGATCTCGCTCTCATGTTTTGCCAAAGGCAGGCTAATTCTGAATTTCGCGCCCCCTTCTGGAATATTTTCAGCTGTCAGAGTGCCATCATGCTCGCTGATAATCGCTGAGGAGATCGACAGCCCCAAGCCCATACCATCGCCGGATGCGCGTGTCGTATGAAATGGCTCCTGCATAATCTCCAAGTTTCGGGTGCCAAAACCAGAACCATTGTCGGCAACTTCGATGTGTGCACGACCTTCACTTTCAAATGCGGTGATTGAAAGTTTTGTTGCCGTGGATTCCTGCAACGATGTGAGGCTGTTTTTGACCAGGTTTACCAAGACCTGCTCAAGCCTCAGCCGGTTCCCTTTGACGCTCATCTTGTCGGTTTGAACATCAATGGTCAGGTCGACATTTTGAAAGTCGATGTCATGTTGCGTGAGTTCCAGACAATCGGAAATCACATCTTCGACCGTGACAATATCAAACGTTTCATCGCCCGGTCTTGTAAAAAACCGCAACTGTCGAGTGATGTTCTCCATTCGGCTGACAACACCGACCAGCTTATTGAGCGTCGGCAGGCTGGTGGCATCATTGCTGATTTCTTCCGCTGTCAGATAGTTTCGCAATGCCGAGATGGGCTGTCCCAATTCATGCACTACAGATGCTGATAATTGTCCCAAAGCTGCCAGTTTACTGGCGTGTGCCAGTTCTGCCTGTGCACTTTCAAGCTGGCGGTTTGCGTGCACAAGTTCCTGGCGATCTGACTGCGAGGCAACCAGCGCTGCCTGAATCCGTTTTGAACGCAAATAGGCAGCAAATCCCATCAGCAACGCGATCAGTGAACCAAATACCGAGGTCGCCAAAATTGTTCGCTCATATGCCCGTGCGCCATTTAGCAAATAGTGGATTTTCCAGTCCAGAAAGGCTGCATCAGTGCTTGCCAATGTATAGGTGTTTCCAAGCAACTCGACGGAGGCGGGTCCCTCTTCCTTCCAAGACAGGGGCACCACATTTACATTTCCGAACTGCTTGCTGAGCCGGATCGCTTCCAGCTGTTGCGGCTCGAGATGATTGATCGTGCTGTAAAGCCAGGTCCGATCAGATGCGAGTACGACTATTCCATCAGCGTTCGTTGCCAGGACGGCTTCATCTGCGTCCTCCCAACTCTTTTGCAGTTCGCTGGCATCCAGCTTGATCGCAATAATACCAATCGTGCTGCCATCCGCCGCCCGCACTGGTTCTGAAACAAAGTAACCGGGCCTGCCTGTTGTGGCACCAACACCAAAATAATTGCCGCGCCCACCGGCAGCTGCCGCTTTGAAGTAGGGACGAAACCCATAATTCTTGCCCAGGAAAGATGGGGTCTTATCATAGTTGGACGCTGAGATAACCAGGCCGCTCAGGTCCATCAGATAGATGGCTTCCAACTCAGCTTCTCTGGCGAAAGCCGATAGTCTGCGATTCAGCTGGGTATTGGGTTTTCCACCCAAAACTTCCTGAACGGTTGCATCACGTGCAAGCACAAAAGGCAGATGCTGAAAGCGGCTGAGGGTTTCGTTCAGAGAGCGTTCAAAAAGGCTCAACCTGCTTTGGGCCGTCTCTTGATCCAATGAGCGGAAATACGTCTGGGATACGAAGAATACCAACGCAATAGCGCCCAATGCCATCGCAATGAGTATAATCGCAATGCTTTTGCGGCCGAAGAGGCGGGAATCGGGAGCCAGAACGACATTATTTTGGGCGGACATATCTTTCCCAACTTGTTACGTGTCAGGTATACCGGATTATCGCTCCGCTGTTCAAACGCAAGCCGCTGTTAATGTGACATCGCTCTGCGGATATCCGCAGGAGGGCAGGTTCCCAGCGTTTTGATATGATCATCAACATTGAAAACGAACTATGTGGCAGCCGGTGCGAGCGCCCGCCACTTCTTGCGATATGCGGAAGCGGAAATGCCAACGCGCTTGCGGAAAGCTGATCGGAAACTGGAGGGTTCCGTGTAGCCAACTTCGGTAGAGATATCGTCGATCGGCATCTCGGTCGTTTCCAGCAATTGCTTGGCCTCTTCGATACGCAATGTCTGAACGTAATCGGCGGGTGCCTGACCGGTTGCACGTTTGAACCTGCGGTGGAAGCCGCGATCGGTCAATTGGCTGCTCCGCGCCATTGCTGCAACAGGGCTGGCAACGTTGTAATGCTCAGCAGCCCAAATCTGGGTCGCGGCTACGAGTTGGTCCTCGTGTTGACGGCACGCTGTCAGCGATGCGTAAGATAGCTGGCCGTCAGCATGAGGCTCGATCAGATAGATTTTTGCGATCCGCCGGGCCACATCTGCCCCCGCAAAGCGCCCGATCAGATATAGCATGAGGTCGGCCCAGGCCGAAGCACCTCCGGCTGTGACAACCCGGTGGCCCTCACCTGTCGGGACAAGAATTCGTTCTCGGCACACTTTGACTTCCGGGAAATTCCGCCCGAGCATATCAGCGTATCCCCAATGGGTTGTCGCCTCGTTTCCGTCAAGAACACCAGCTGCGCCAAGTAGGATCGAACCTGAGCAAACGGATGTAACCATTGCGCCGCGCGCATATGCATCGCGAATCCAGTCAACCACCGGAGCAAACTCCTCTGGCAGCCCACCCGCAGGATCCAGATGCAAGTCGGGTACAATGATGAGATCGGGTGTTGGAAGTTCATTGAGGGCAGCATCCGGGGTGATTTTACGCCCATTGATATCCCAGTAAGGCGCTGCGTCGTGCGTTCTCAGACTGACTGAAAAGTACGGCTCCAGCGATGGGAGTCCGTGCAGAGCTTCCCAATCCCGTCCGACAGATGCCAGCACATCAAGAATTGAAAACAGCGTTGACGTGCCTGCAAAGCGACTACCAATTACAACCGAATCTATATTCATTTCCTCTCCAATTCCCCTAATACGGTCCGATAATCACCGGTTTATTCCAATACCATCATATTTCTTTGCACCTGAATAGTCCATTGCCTTCCCGAACACAGCAGGAGATTTCTCCGCTCAAGAACAAAAGGAAATGACAATGAACATTCAACACCAGCAACCAATCTTCGACGAAGCAAAAGCGGAAGCGTTCGCTGAGCGATTTGTTGGGACGCTTTCAGAAGCGGCTCTGGCGATCATGACGTCGCTCGGCCACCGCGTTGGTTTATTCGACTCGCTTGCCGCCAATCCCGGGCTCACATCCGACGCTCTTGCCAAAGCAGTGAATGTAAATGCGCGTTACTTGCGCGAATGGCTTGGCGTCATGGTGACCTCAGGGGTGGTCGAGTACGCACCATCCGATCGCAGCTTCACATTGCCGCCAGAGCATGCGGCCTTCCTGACCCGCGCGGCTGCGCCCAATAACATGGCGACCACGGCTCAGTTCATCGGTGTTGCAGCCTCGGTCGAAGATGCCATGATCGAAAGATTTCGTGTCGGTGGCGGGCTCTGCTATGAGCATTTTGACCGGTTTCACGAAGTGATGGCAGAGGACAGCGCGCAGCTTGTCGTCGCTAACCTGACCAATGCCATTCTGCCAATTGTTCCCGAGCTGATTGATCGCCTGAAGACAGGTATTGATGTAGCTGACGTTGGTTGTGGTGGCGGATTGGCCATGCTGCGCCTTGCCGAAGCGTTTCCGAACAGCCACTTCGTCGGATTCGATCTCTGTCCGGATGCTTTTGCCGCAGCCAAGGCTGAAGCCAGGGAGAAGCGGCTGCTAAACCTGCAATTCGAAGAGCGCAACCTGTCGACCGGTCAGTCCATCGGCAGTTTCGATCTCGTGACCGCGTTCGATGCGGTGCACGACCAGAAAGACCCTCAAGGTTTGCTCAATCTGGTCCGCAGTTCCCTGAACGATGGCGGCGTCTTCCTGATGCAGGACATTGGCGGCTCACGCGATCTTGAGAAAAACATCGGCAATCCCTTTGCACCGCTGCTCTTCACGATCTCCAGCATGCATTGCACGCCGATTTCAATCGGCCAGGGCGGGCCGGGTCTTGGTGCCATGTGGGGTGTTGAGACCGCCCAGGAATTTCTGGCCCTCGCCGGGTTCGGGCAAATCGAGACCCACCGCCTGCCGCATGACCCGATCAACGCCTACTTCGTCGCCCGTGACTGAACAACTTTCAAAAAGGATCAATCCCATGGGTCTGATATTGAATCACGACCAAATACCGAACCCCGCACGCAGGCGTATCAGCGGTTTCACGACTTGGCTAATGGCCCGGCACCATGTGTGGAAACGGCAGCGGCGAGACAAGCGAGCCGTGTCACATCTTTCTGAACAAACACTCAAGGACATAGGACTGGTGGAGCACGCATATGTGCGGCGCAACAGCGACCTCTGGCCCAAGCTCTAACGCATGACCCCAAAACGATTCACGGACCTTATCAAAACCAACGTGACGTCTGAAGCAACAACACCAATCTGAAAACATCACAAAAGGACTCTTGAAAATGCAACTCAATAAATATCTCGCTGTCGCACTTCTCACGTGCGCGCCTTTCGCTGTTTCTGCCGAAGATCTGCGCGCAGAATTCGACGTGGCAGAGGATATCTCGCGCTTCGTCTTTGCTCCCGCGCCTGTTTTCGACGATGGCATGCCTGCCTATGGCAACCCATTTGTCACACAGGGCTATATATATCCTGCAGGCACGTTGAATGGCGGTGTTGAAGGCACTTTGCCGAATGGTGATCCGGCCTTTCCTGAGCTCGTCATCGGCGAGTGGACTTGTGACGGGTTCTTCGTGGGAGATGGCATGCGGACTGAAACCGGCGCCATCGTGATGACTCGGCAAATTTACCGCTTTGATGATGGCGACTTGCTGATAAGCCATGGCCCCGAACTGGCGGATATTGGCACGACCATCACACGGGCTGTTACCGGCGGGACGGGAGACTATGCGGGTGCCCCAAACGCACTGAACCAAACGCTCCTCGGCATGAGTGAAGGCTACGGCGTGCGGTTGCAGATCGAACTGGGGCAGGAAGACGCCACCACAGGAGGTTAGTCTGCCACTGGGATAACCCGCAATGGAAGCTCACACCTGATAATGTGATCCCGCGGAACACGCCTGAATTCGCCTGGCTGTTGACCTAATTTAAGACAAAGGCCCTGCATGTGCGGGGCCTTTTCCATTTCAGCGGAAGCTCACTGTTAAAGACAAACTCAACACATTCAAAATCAGAGTTTCTGGAAATTACCCCTATTGGAAATGAATTTCGGTCGCACAAGAATCGGGTGGCTCGGATCAGCAATGCTCGCCAAAACGTCTCCAGCAATTTCATGCAAGGAGACGAAAATGCAGTTGGAAAACAAGACCGTTATTATCACAGGCGCAAGTAGTGGAATCGGAACTGCGGCGGCTAGGTTATTTGCGAAAGAAGGGGCAAAGCTGGTGCTCGGGGCGCGTCGCTCGGAGCTTCTTGAAAAAGTCACGGATGAAATTTGCGGCCAAGGAGGCGAGGCTGTCTTTCTTGCTGGGGATGTGGAAGATGGCCACTATGCCGCTGAACTGGTGTTGCTTGCCGAGACAAGGTTCGGACGGCTTGATGGCGCTTTCAACAATGCCGGGACAACAGGTGATATGGGACCTATTCCGGACATGGCGGACGACAATTGGCACAAGGTGTTATCCGTCAATCTGAACAGCGGGTTTCATGCTGCCAAGCACCAAATCCCGGTCATGCGAAAACATGGCGGTGGCTCCATAGTTTTCACCTCATCGTTTGTTGGTCACACAATTGGCCTGCCTGGCATGGGGGCCTATGCTGCGGCCAAAGCAGGACTGATCGGCTTAACCCAGGTTCTTGCGGTTGAGCATGGCACAGACAAGATTCGCGTCAACGCGCTGTTGCCGGGCGGAACCAAAACCCAGATGGCTGGCGATGATCCCGGAACCCATGACTGGATCAGCGGGCTGCATGCGCTGAAACGAATGGCAGACCCGTCCGAAATCGCACAGGCTGCATTGTTTCTGATCTCTGATCAGGCATCCTTTGTAACAGGCAGTGCCATGGTTGCGGATGGCGGAAACTCGATCAATAAAACATGATCTGTCCGGAAGACGAACAAGGCTCTTGCTGCTGGAGACATCAGCAAGAGCACAGCCAAGCATGACTGCGCCAGTTGGTGGTTTGCTGCTCAGTCTTGTAAAATTCAGACCTGTTGATGGACGGCCCTGCCCGCAACCCACGTTGTAGAAATGTTGGCACGGGTTGCACCATTTATGATCTTTTGCAGAATGTCGTCCTGACTATCCATTGTTTCATCAATGGAAATCGGGGCGGCTTGATGGTCTGCATCGACCAGAATGGCGTCCAGCTTGCAGCCCTTTGCAAAGCGGCCAACCGGAATATCCAGAACATCTGCACCGCCTGCCGTTGCCAGATGAAAGGCCTCACGGAAGCTGATGCGGCTGTCAGATGTACCGCGCTGATCGCCGCTTTGGCTGGGGTCTACGCCCTCTTCCAGATTGCGGGAGGCTGAGATGGCGTGGCGGCATGAATCCAGCATGGAGGCGCTGGGGCCGCCCGAAATATCTGTGCCCAATCCGACGCGTACGGATTTTTCCAACGCCCGTCGCAGGGGAAAGACGGCGTTTGAAAAGTAGACGTTGGAAAGCGGGCAATGGGCAACGCCGGAGCCGCGGCTGTGAATCAAATTCATGTCGTCATCACTCAGAAAATTACTGTGAGCCAACACGGTATGACGACCAAGAAGGCCGAAATTATCTAACGCCTCGGTGTCCGTTTTGCCCGTGCGTTCCAGCACATAAGCATGTTCCCAATCGCTTTCAGAGCAATGGGTTTGTACATGGCAGCCATAGTCTGCAGCCATCTGACCAAGGCCCGACAGAACAGCATCGGTACAGCTTGGAATGAAGCGCGGCGTGATGACCGGGCGGATCAACCCTGCATCATTGCCCGGCATGGACAGAACATAATCGACAAAGGCGCGGGTGCCATCCAGTGCTGCAGACGCATCCGCGTCGCGGTAGAAATCCGGACATTGATCTTCATTGTCCATGGCGACTTTGCCGATGAAGGCGCGCTGCCCCAAATTCAGACAGATGTCCGCCAGTGTTCGGGTCGCGTCCTGATGAATGGTGGCGAAATAGACAGCGCTGGTGGTGCCATGAGCAAGCAGAGATGATACCAGATCGCTATAAATCCGCTCAGCAAATACGCTGTCCTCATAACGCGCTTCCAGTGGAAATGTGTGTTTCTGAAGCCAGACTTCCAGTGGCACATCAAGCGCCTTGCCAAGTTGCGGCCATTGCGGTGCGTGGATGTGTAAATCGACAAACCCCGGCAGCAGATATTGTCGCTTTGCCGTTTTAACCAGATTGTCGGTCGCCAATGCGGTTTCATAATATGGGTCACCGGGCTTCAGCACAGAACTGATGGTCCCGTCATGATCAATGGTGATCAGGGCATCTTTGATGATCTCCACCGAGCCAAGCTCAGGCGCATGCATCAAAGTGGTTTGCAGGGTCTTGCCCTTCAAAGTCGCGATAGAAGTCCGGTCATCCATTTACGTGATGCCTTTTCAAAGAGACACCGCGCACACAGCGTGCGCGGTGTTTTCTGATATCGTTTAGTTCGGCAGTTTGGTCTCGACACCGGCAACCAGCCAGTCGATACCGCGCATGGCGCCATCATCGATGCTCTCACCGGCAGCAATTTTTTCGCTTCCATCCTGGGCTGTAATCGGCCCGGACATGGGATGGAATGAACCGGCAGCGATTTCATCCATTACACTTTGAATGTCGGCTTTCTGCTCTGCAGACAAATCATCATTCAGTGAAGCAAGGCCGACGGCGTCATCAGCCATGCCGCCCCAATAGGCAGTGCCTTCAAATGTTCCATCAAGGGCAGCTTTTACCTGCTTAACAAAGTGCGGACCCCAATCGATGGTCATGGAAGCCAGCAGCTTTGTTGGCGCATATTTCTTCATGTCAGACGATGTGTTGACCACATAGACGCCTTCTTCCTCGGCAACGGATACGACCGAAGGTGTATCCTGATAGAGTGAGAAGATCACATCGGCGGACTGGGCGATCAGTGATTTGGCTGATTCCTGAGCCTTGGATGGGTTGAACCATGAATTCAGCCAGACAACTTTTACTGTGATGTCAGGATTGGTTTTCTGAGCGCCCAGCGTAAAGGTGTTGATGATGCCAACCACTTCGGGAATGGCATAAGCGGCGACAACGCCGAGCGTGTTGGATTCACTTGCATACCCTGCCGCCATGCCAGCGACATAAGCGCTTTCATAATTGCGGGTCTGGAAATTACCGAAATTCGCAGCTGTCTTGTAACCACTGGCGTGAATGAAATTGATATCCGGCTTTTGCGAAGCCAGCTTCAGACCGTCATTCATATAGCCAAACGATCCGATCATGATCATACCGGCACCAGTGGACGCCATCTGGTTCATGATGCGTGCAGCATCAGGACCTTCGGGAACGTTTTCGACCACAACTGTTTCAATCTGATCGCCAAACATGGCTTCGAGCTTCTTGCGGCCTTCATCCAATTGATAGGCCCAGCCTACATCGCCAACCGGGGATGGATAGACGAAGCCAATTTTCAGCTTGTCCGCTGCACTTGCAGCACCTGCAATCATGGCTGTTGCAATCGTGGCCGCAGCCAAGTGCTTCATGGTTTTTCTTATCAATTTCATGCCTGTCTCCTGTTTTAAATCTCTGTGGTTTTGCTTTTTTAACTTGGGATCATCCGTTTGGTCGGTAGGTCTGGCCAAGGCTCATTGGGCTGTTGAGCTGGATGAGTGCCGGGTTTCTGGAAATCACCACCAGAACGATAATGGTGACGATATAGGGTGATGCAGACAGCAATTGCGATGGGACATTCAGCCCCAGCCCCTGAATGGATAATTCCAGAAGGGAAATCGCGCCGAACAAATAGGCACCGAGTGTCACACGCGGCACAATCCAGGTTCCAAACACCACCAGGGCGACCACAATCCAACCGCGTCCGGCCACCATGCCATCGGCCCATAAAGGTGTGTAAGCAATGGACAGATAAGCCCCGCCAATGCCCGCCATTGCGCCGCCAAACAGGACACAGGCTGTACGGATAAGCGCAACTGGATAGCCCAGTGAATGGGCAGATTGTGGAGATTCGCCAACAGCTCGGATGATAAGACCCAGTTTGGTCCGCTGCAGCACAAACCAGACAGCAAAGGCCGCAAACATGGCCAGATAGACCATGACATCGTGGGCAAACAGAACTGGGCCAAGTACAGGAATATCACCCAGAGCGCCGAAGGGCAGTTTTGGCATCGGGGCAACTGTGGTACCTTCATAATTCTTGCCAATACCTGCAGAAACGCCGAGGCCAAGAATGCCTATTGCCAGCCCTGCGGCCACTTGATTTGCGAGAAAGACGATGCTGAGCGTTGCGAAAATGCCCGATAGCAAAAGCGCGGCCAACCCTCCAACAAACAGGCCCAGAGCATGGGACCCGGTCACCGCAACGGTAACAAAACCGGCGGCAGCGCCGACGGCCATCATGCCCTCAACGCCCAGATTGAGCATGCCGGATTTCTCGGCAACCAGTTCTCCCATGGCGGCCAGTAAAAGCGGAACCGTTGCTGCCAGCGTCCCGGCCAGAATGAAGACGATTGTTGCGGTCATTCTGCGGCCTCCGCCGTCGGGACAGCATCAGGTTTGCGCACACGCAGTCGATGGGTCAGCAGAAGGGAACTTGCCAGATAGAAGGTCAGTAACAGGCCCTGAAAAATGTCGGTCACAGCACTTGGCAGGCCAACTGAGAGGCGGGCAAAATCTCCACCGACATGAATCAACGCCATCAACAGGCTGGAAAACACAATGCCAATGGGGTGGAGGCCGCCCAGAAAGGCAACGATGATTGCGCTAAATCCATATCCCGGCGAAACTGTTCGTTGCAGCATGCCAAGGGGGCCTGCCACTTCTCCGACACCGGCAATGCCTGCCGCTGCACCACCGATCAGAAGCGCCAACCAGATGGCGCGCTTTTCGCCAAAGCCGGCATAGCGGGCCGAATGGGGTGCCAGACCACCAACGACCAATTTGTAGCCCATCAGGCTGCGCTGCATGAAGACCCAGGCGACGACCGACACCACCAATGCAATGATCAGCGATGCATTGACGCGTGTGTTTTCGATGAGAATAGGGAACGTCGCGGCTGCCGAAAAGGTAATCGACTGAGGAAAGTTAAAGCCCTCCGGATCACGCAACGGGCCAGTGACGAGATAGTACAGGATCTGCAGTGCAATGCTGGACAGCATGAAGGTGACCAGAATTTCGTTGGCGTTGTAGCGTGTGCGCAACCAGGCAGCGATGCCCGCCCAGCCCATGCCGCCAAGAGCGCCTGCCAGAACCATGCCTGGCAGCAACAGGGATGAAGTTGAACCGTCGAAGCGGATGGCGACGACAGAGGCGAGAATAGCCCCGATGATCAACTGACCTTCAGCGCCGATATTCCAGACACGGGCGCGAAATCCGATGGCAAGACCCTGCGCAATCAACAGGAAAGGTCCTAATTTGAGAAGGATTTCGCCGATGCCATAATTGGTCAGCAGCGGCTCAATGAAAATCGCATGAAAGCCCGCTATGGGCGATTTTCCATAGATGAGGAACAGGCCCGAGCCAGCAATGATGGTAAGGCACACTGCCAGCATGGACACCAGAAACGGCGCGAACGCAGAGCGCTCGGTGCGCGGTTCCAGATAAATTTTACGCATGTTCAACCACGCTGGGTTTGGCTGGTGTTTCAAGACGCTCGAAATCACCGGTCATCGCGAGGCCAATATCTTCGACATTGGTGCTTTGCGTTTTGATCGACAGTGACAGGCGTCCCCGAAACATGACATGCAGCCGGTCGCTGATTTCGAACAGTTCTTCCAGTTCTTCCGACACGACCAGAATGGCAACGCCTTCATCGCGCAGATCAATGAGCTTTTGACGAATGGCTGCGGCCGCACCAACATCGACGCCCCATGTGGGTTGCGAGACAATCAGCACTTTGGGCTTAAGCGAAATTTCCCGGCCAACAATGAATTTCTGCAGATTACCGCCGGACAGGCTTTGCGCGGCCGCATTTGGCCCGCCGCAACGCACATCAAAGGCCTCAATTGTTTTGGAGGAGAATTGTTTCATGCCGCCCAAATTCAGAAATCCATATTTGGCGAGGCCCGACCCGAAGCCGGTCAGCAAACTGTTTTCGCTCAGATCATGCTCTGGAACTGCGCCGCGACCCAGCCGTTCTTCCGGCACGAAATGCAGGCCAAGCTCGCGACGGTCCATCGGGCCTGTCGTACCCAGTTCAGCACCATTGAGACGAATGTTTGCGGACATTGCATCCGGCAGCTTGGTTTCACCTGACAACAATCCAACGAGCGTGTTCTGGCCATTACCTGAGACGCCGGCAATGCCAAGAATTTCACCTTCACGGAGCGTCAGGGCGACATTTTCGAGCGGCGTTGCGAATATGTCATCGGGCACATAGCTGAGTTCGGAAACGGTAAGACGAACCTCACCTTCTGCGTTGCTCCCGCGGTTTTCAGCGTGTGGCAGGTCGCGGCCAATCATCATGCGCGCCAGGGATTTACTGGTTTCCTCACGAGGCATGGCAGTACCGGTTACCTTGCCATGGCGCAGCACGGTGGCGACATCACATAATTCTCTAATTTCATCCAGCTTGTGGGAAATAAACAGAATGCCGATGCCTTCGCTCGCCAGCTTCTTCAAGGTCTTGAAGAGATCGCTGACGCCTTGCGGTGGCAGGACAGACGTCGGCTCGTCCATGATGATGAGTTTTGGTTCCTGCAACATGCAGCGCAGAATTTCAACGCGCTGACGCTCTCCCACAGAAAGGGACTGCACTCGCATTTCCGGCTTAACATCCAGACCAAACCGCTCGCTGGCCGCCTTGATGCGCGGCGTGATGCTTTTTACCGAACCTTTCATGGCCAGCGCAATATTTTCCGCGACTGTCAGCGTATCGAACAGGGAAAAATGTTGGAAAACCATGCCAATGCCCAACGCCCTTGCATGGGCAGGACTTTTGATCCGGGTGGCGGTACCCAGCCATTCCAGCGTTCCGGCATCTGGTGCGGTCACGCCATAGATGATTTTCATCAAAGTTGATTTACCCGCGCCGTTTTCACCAAGAACGGCGTGAATCTCTCCCGGCATGACGGTCAGATCAATCGCGTCATTGGCAACCACGGCAGGGTAGATTTTGGAAATGCCTGTGAGTTTCAGCAGCGCCGTCATCCGGCATCCTCGTCGCGCATGTCATGGAGACGATGAATACCAGGCATTTCTATGAAACCAGGCAACCGCCGAATGGCAATCAGCCATTTGCGGATCGCAGGATAATCATCATGTTCAATGCCGCCATCGGGTGCCAGCGCTGTATAGGGGAAGCAGGCAATGTCGGCGATGGTCGGCTTGGAGCCGATCAGAAAAGCATGGCCACGAAAGCCCTGTTCTGTCAGATGAGCTTCCAATTCGCGCAAGGCTTTGTGGGCGCCCTTGCGGGCAGCATCGATATCAAGCGATCGGCCCAGCATGTCGTGCAATCTGGCAGCACCGGCTGTATCCGTCAGCCGCCCGGCAAAGGCGAGCCATTGCAGAATGCGGCCAGTCGCAACAGGATCGTTGGTCGGATACCACTGATCCGTGGAATCAAATTTGTGTGCAAGGTAAGCAAGAATGGCTTGAGTATCACAAAGGGTCACACCACCATCAACCAGTACCGGCAGTGTTCCTGCTGGATTGATTTCCAGAAAATCCGGTTTTTTGTGCTCGCCACCTGGATGAAAATCGATGGAGATGGACTGGTAGTCGAGCCCCAACAAAGCCATAAAAAGTCGTGCCTTATAGGCACTGCCGGACAGAACATAGTCGTAAAGCTGCAATCCCATCAGCGTGCCACCAACTGCGCGCCATAGGTCATGCCCTTGCGCTTTAGCCAGCGGCGATAGGCAATCGAAGTCGTGTCAGCGCGTGTGGGAACTTCCATTTTGGGGTCCAACGGCAACAGACGCGGAATCTGGTTTTCCAGAATGGAACGATCCTGCAGAAAGATCATCTGCTGAAACTGCACAAGGTCCGATTGTTTGCTCGTCTCGTCATAAAGCGCCATCCAGGCATAGGCGTCGCACAAATCTTCCGAGATCGGCCGAACAAACAGAGCGATCACATCCCATGAACCCGGCCGCGGTGGGCAGGTTTTATACAGGATCGACGTACACGGTGCCGGCACCCGATACATGTAATCGGTCATCTGCCCTTCTTCAGCAGATTTGGCTGCCTGAGGCTGAAAGAACCGAACCTTGTTGGCCCAAACCTCATCAACAGTATCCCGGATCTCGACCTTGTAGGGCTCGACCTCGGTGTGTGGTTCCGCGCCCAGAATATCGGTATGAACAAATGGGAAATGCGCAATGTCGAGAAAATTTTCCACGACCCGTAGTGGCGAGGCTTTGACCCGCACTGGGCCGCAATCCACCATGCGGCGCCCATCTTCATGGGCTTCCGGAATGTCGAACAGCGCATGGTCCGGCTGTCCGATGGAAGACCAGACATGGCCATAGCTTATGGTGACAGGACAATCGCGCCCGTCTTGTGTGGTCACTTTGATCACGCCATCATCGCCACGGCAGATTGTGAGTTCTTCCTGCATCAAAACAGCAACTTCCGGCTGTCCCGTGGTCAAAAGATTGTCGATAGCGACCGGATACCAATCGTTGCGCGCAACATCTGAGGCCGTCATGGATGTGTCTCCTGCGCCGTGGCATCCCATGAATTCATCATTGTGCCTATATTTTCAGCAGACCATCTGAACCGCTCCGCCCAGCGAGACAGAGAAATCCGCATTTCTGCGGGTAATTCCGGGCTTGTCTGAATGTGCAGCATGGTTCTGTCCGGGGTGATCTTCTGAAAATGAACCATCAAGCGCAGATTTCCAGCGTCAGACCCCGCTTCAAGAACGAGGCTTGTCTGGTTTCGTGTCACGATTGACGCTTCCGCCATCTGCATGCCGCCGGTGAGCGAAACCGGTAAATGGGTGTCTGCCAACATCTTTCTCAAGACCGCTTCGCCTCGTTCGACAGACAGGCTGCGCAGGCCCTGCCCGCCAAAGTCCGGTAGATCACCAGAATGATCAGAATTACCGGGGCCCTGCGAAACCCAGACCACACCACCATGGTCCCGACAGGCATAAGTATTGGCGCAAATGGACGTTGGCGGGGTCATGTCGGGATGAGCGGGAATATGACGGCAGGCACCATCTTCGCCATATTGCCAGCCATGATAAATGCAGGACAGACGCTCGCCCCTGACAAAGCCGAAGGACAATCGCATGCCGCGATGCGGGCAACGATTGTCAAAGGCGCTCACCTGACCGGATCTGGATCGCCAGACAACAAGGTCAAGCGGCTGCGTGCCATCAATGACCGCGCGCAGGACGCCAGCCTCTGGCAGATCCACCGACAATGCAGCCGGAATCCAACCGTGAGGGCTTTCCGCTATTTTTGAATGATCGGCGTTCATTACCTGACCTGTTACCCAACTCACACAAAGTGCCTCGGCCATAATCCGAGTGTCACATCAATCCGGGTAATTCATGCAACTTACATGCCATACACCGGTCCAATTTGTTCCAGCAGACACTTATGTCGCCGCGCATTCAATCCACCGGCTTAAGGATATTGAACCCATTGGGCACAGGGCTGTCAGTTTTGTGTGGATAACGCTCAACATCTTCTACCCAAACGGTTATCGGCCCCAAACTACACCCCAGTTCCATAGCATCCAGCAATTCTTCCGGGCCGCTTGCCAGCACCTCAATCGACTGTGCGGACACATCTTCCCGGACCCAGCCGTTCAGGCCAAGTCGGTTGGCACGGTGGCAAATCCAGTGGAGGAAATCCGGCTTGTTTACATCACCTGAAAACCTGAACAATTCTGTTTGTTTGTTCATATTCTGAGCCATCAATTCTCCGGCTATTTAAATTTGCGGAACAGGCGCGTGCGGTCAAACAGATTTTCCAGATCCTGCATGCGCTCCTCTGTTGTATCCCAGGTCGTCTTTTGGATGTCGGCGATCATGGTTTCCAACAATACCAGAAGGGCTGCATTGGAATCCCAAGCCGAAGGCACTTCAATGCGGCTGTTAAAGGTCAGTTTTGCATGAAGCGCAATGGGCGAGCGCCACTGATCTGTGAGTAGGATGATGCTCACGCCGCGTTCGCTGGCCGTCTCGGCAAGCTTCAACAAATCGTTCTGGTAACGGCGCACATCCAGCACGACGAGCACGTCCTGCGGCTTCATATCCATAGCATAATGTGGCCAGGCGGCACTGCTGGACGGAATGAGCGCGGTGCCCGAACGGATCATCTGCAGATGCAGAAACAGATATTCCGCCAATGTATGTGTTATGCGACCGCCAGCGATGAAGATGGCGCTGTCCCGATTGGCCAGCATCTGGCAGGCCTGATCAAACGCATCAGGATCGATGTGTGAAAAGGTCTGACGCAGATTTTGCAGAATTGCATCGGCGAAGCGGTTGAGAATATGCGTATCAGGGACTTCGGCGGACCAGCGCTCGTGCTTTTCCAGCGGATTTGAAATTTTTGCTTCCAGTTCATCCCGCAAAGCAGCCTGAAACGAGGGAAAGCCGGAAAAACCAAGTTTTTGGATCATCCGGGCAACAGTGGGTGTCGAAACACCAGCATTTTCAGCAACTTTGGTGATGCTGGACAGACCCGATACGGGCCAGTTTTCCATGAGATACAGGGCCAATTGTCGTTCAGCCCGTGTGAGATCATCAAAACCGGTCTGCAATCGCTCATAAACCGTGGTGACATCATGGTCAGGATTGCGATCTTTCAATTCAGTCCTCCAGGCAGGGCGGGATGCCGGTCCTTGCTACAGTCCAAGGCCTGTTCAAAACCTGCATCCAATTTAGAAAAGATATTGACAGTTTAATCCAGTCTGTACAATCCTCTTCAAAACGGGCCTCTTCAAAACGGGCCTCTTCAAAACGGGCCGCTTCAAAGCTGGCCTCTTCAAGATAGACTTCTTAATAATTGTTGCAGCAGGATTTGACTTGCAGTCCACACAGACCCTTATCAATGCATCAGATGGTCCGGCTTTGCAGACCATCAATGCCGATGGAACAAGCAACATCGTGCTTGTGTGTGAGCACGCGAGCAATCGCATTCCTAGCACACTTGATGCGCTCGGACTGTCTGAGGATGCACTTCAAAGTCATGCAGCTTGGGATCCGGGAGCCGAGGCAATTGCCCTTTTGCTGTCAAAATCTCTGGACGCCGTGTTGGTGACAGCCGGGTTTTCTCGGCTTGTCTATGATCTCAACCGGCCACCGGAGCACCCGGACGCCATGCGGGCGGTCAGTGAAGTTTATCAGATTCCGGGCAATTCAAATCTGTCCCAGCAGGATCAACAGGCCCGCACCGAGCGCCTCTACTTACCGTTTCATGATGCGGTCGATGTGGTTCTGGACCGATATCAGGCGGAAAGCCGGATGCCGGTGCTTGTGACAATTCATACATTCACTCCGGTATATCTTGGCAACAAACGCGAAGTTGAGCTTGGCATTCTGCATGGTTCTGATACGCGGCTAGCTGATGAATTGTTGCGTGCTGCACCACGTATCGCGGAATTCACGACATTGCGAAACGCGCCATATGGCCCAGAAGATGGCGTTGCGCATTCCCTTGAAATACACGCATTGCCACGTGGCATTTTGAATGTGATGCTTGAAATCCGAAACGATCTTGTCGCAACTGCAGAGCAGCAGATTGAAGTAGCGCAGATCATTGAAACCCTGTTGTTGTCAGCGCTGTCTGAACTGTCGCATCCATCAATCCAGCATCCAGTTTCAGCGGGGGCACAAGCTTAAGATCATGCCGCAATCGATCAAAACCCTTGTCCGATATATTGATGCCTTCAACTACCGCGTTGGCCGCTTTGCCATGTATCTGTTGTTTGTGATGATGGGCATTCTGCTTTGGTCTTCCTTTTCAAAGACCTTTCTGTTGCCATCATTGTGGACGCTTGAAATGGCGCAGTTTACGCTGACTGCCTATTACATTTTGGGCGGAGCCTATTCGATGCAAATGGGCGAGCATGTGCGCATGGATTTGTTTTACGGATCATGGTCGGAGCGCACAAAAGCCTGGGTTGATGCGTTCACCATTTTCTTCCTGATCTTCTATCTGGTGATCCTTCTGTATGGCGGCATCGAAAGCACCAGTTATGCGCTGCAATATGGCGAGCGCAGCCCCACCGCCTGGCGCCCTCAAATGTCACCGATCAAGATCATCATGTGCTTTGGCATTCTTCTGATGCTGCTTCAGGCCATTTCGACATTCTTCAAGGATGTCGCGAAACTGCGCGGGGAAGAGATCTAGATGTCCTATGAAGCCATCGCCATTATCATGTTTGCCTGCATGATGCTTATGATGATGACGGGCCAGCGCATCTTTGCGGCCATTGGCTTTGTTGCGGTCATCGTTGCCTTGCCGCTTTGGGGAACTGGTGGGTTCAACATTGCCTTCTCAGCTTCCATGAAGCTGATGAAATGGTACCCGCTGCTGACACTGCCGCTGTTCATTTTCATGGGCTATGTGCTGTCAGAATCCCGCATGGCGGATGATCTGTACAAGATGTTCCATGTCTGGATGGGGCCCCTCAATGGCGGCTTGGCGATTGGTACAATTCTGTTAATGGTGCTGATTTCAGCCATGAATGGCCTGTCGGTGGCCGGCATGGCGATCGGGGCTACCATTGCTTTGCCGGAGTTGCTGAAGCGGGGTTACGACAAACAGATGGTGACGGGGGTGATCCAGGCAGGGTCTTCGCTTGGCATTTTGGTGCCGCCCTCAGTCGTGCTTGTACTCTATGCCATGATTGCGCGTCAACCCGTGGGTCAATTGTGGCTGGCGGGCGTGTTCCCCGGCCTGATGATGGCAACGCTCTTCATTCTGTATGTCGTGATCCGGTGCAAGTTTCAGCCGCATCTGGGACCTGCGCTCAATGATGATGAGCGCAATGTTCCGATGTCGGAAAAGCTGCGCCTGCTGCGTGCCGGTGCGCTGCCTTTCATCATTTTCGCGGCCATGATGGTGCCCTTTGTGAATGGCTGGACAAGCCTGGTGGAAAGCTCCGCAATAGGCGCGCTGACAGCTGTGGTGGCCGCTGTTGCCAAAGGACGATTCACACGGGAAGTGTTTGAAAACTCAACCCGCAAGACGCTCGCCATATCCTGCATGTTCATGTGGATCATTCTGGCCGCGCTTTGCTTTGGCGCTGTGTTTGACGGGTTGGGCGCAGTAAAGGCGATTGAAGGTTTCTTCATTGGACAACTCGGTCTCAGCCCTTGGGAAATCCTGATCCTGATGCAATTGTCCTATCTGATTTTGGGCACGTTTCTGGATGACACGGCGATGCTGGTGATCGTGGCCCCGCTTTATGTGCCTCTGGTAAAAATGCTTGGGTTCGATCTCATCTGGTATGGAATTCTGTACACCATCACCTGTCAGATCGCTTATATGACACCGCCTTTCGGCTACAATCTCTTCCTGATGCGCGCGATGGCGCCCAAGGAGGTGAGTCTGAAGGACATCTATATTTCCATCATTCCGTTTGTATTTGTAATGCTGATTGGTCTGGCCCTTGTGACAGCCTTTCCGCAGATCGCCCTTTGGCTTCCCGAATATGTGTATGGCAAATGACCGACACATCGGTAGGCGAAAACCTGGCCCGGCATCATCCGTGGTCTTAAACTGAGGAGAAAGAGATGACAAAAAATACCAACAGGCGAGACTTTCTGAAAAAAGCCGGTGTGGTTGGTGTGGGAGCTGGCGCTTCTACTCTTGCAGCTCCAGCTGTTCACGGTCAGTCCATGATCAAGTGGCGTTTGCAGACTTACGCGGGCGCAGCGCTGGGTGAACATGTGATCAAGCCAGCTGTTGATGATTTCAACAAAGCGGCCAATGGCGAGATGGAAATCGAGCTGTTCTATGCTGATCAGCTGGTCCCAACGGGCGAATTGTTCCGTGCTGTTCAGAACGGCACGATTGATGCGGTTCAGTCTGATGATGATTCCATGGCTTCGCCGACAGAAGTCACGGTCTTTGGCGGCTACTTCCCATTTGCGTCACGCTATTCACTGGATATTCCGGTCCTGTTCAACCAATGGGGTCTGGGCGATATCTGGGAAGCAGAATATGACAAGGTTGGCGTGAAATGGCTGTCTGCCGGGTCCTGGGATCCATGCCACTTTGCAACCAAAGACCCGATCAACTCTCTGGAAGACCTTAAAGGCAAACGCGTCTTTACCTTCCCGACAGCCGGTCGTTTCCTGACCCGCTTCGGCGTTGTCCCTGTCACACTGCCATGGGAAGACATTGAAGTTGCGGTTCAGACCGGTGAGCTGGACGGAATTGCATGGTCCGGCATTACCGAAGATTACACTGTCGGCTGGGCTGACGTGACTGACTACTTCCTGACCAACAACATTTCCGGCGCATGGTGTGGCTCTTTCTTTGCCAATATGGATCGCTGGAATGAGTTGCCAGAGCATCTGAAAACCCTCTTCAAACTGACGATGGATTCTTCACACTATTATCGTCAGCATTGGTATTGGGGCGGAGAAGCGAAACTGCGTGTCGATGGCACAAAGATGAAGCTGACCAGCATTCCCGATGCAGAATGGGCAACTGTTGAAGCCGAAGCACGCGTATTCTGGGACGAAATTGCCCAGGAGAGCGAGTTGAAAGCCAAGATCGTTCAGATTCTGAAAGACTACAATGCTGCCATGGATAAGGCTGGACGGCCTTACCGCTACAGCTAAGACAATTAGAAGCGGCCCCTCTTTACTTTATGTGAGCGGGGCCGCTTTCCTTTAATGACCTGTTGGAATGGACCATTTTCATGTCTGGGAATTTGACTTTTGATGCGCTGAAGAAAGCCTTCGCGGCTGGAGAGATTGATACTGTTCTGGCGGTTCAGGTGGACATGCAGGGCCGACTGATGGGCAAACGCTTCCACGCGTCCAATTTCATTGAAAGCGCGCACACCGAAACCCATTCCTGCAATTATCTGATTGCGACCGATTTCGAGATGGAAGCCGTTGAAGGCTATAAATCCACGTCCTGGGCATCAGGTTATGGCGACTATGTGATGCGCCCTGACATGACGACCCTGCGCCACATTCCCTGGCTAGAAGGAACGGCCATGGTGATGTGCGATGTGGAAGATCATCACAGCCACAAGGATGTGCCCCACGGCCCGCGCGCAGTGCTTAAGAAGCAACTGGCGCGCCTGGAAGCCATGGGCATGAAGGCCATGATGGCCTCTGAGCTGGAATTCTTCCTGTTTCATGAGAGCTATCACGAAGCCCATCAGAGCGGCTATCGCGGCATGAATTTGATCGGGCCTTACAATGAGGATTACCACATCTTCCAGACCACCAAGGAAGAGGATGTGATGCGGGCCATCCGCAACGGGCTCTATGGTGCCGGTATACCGGTTGAGTGTTCCAAGGGTGAGGCTTCTGCCGGTCAGGAAGAAATCAATGTCAAATATGCCGATGCGCTGATCGCCGCTGACAATCATGCGATTGTCAAAAATGGCTGCAAGGAAATTGCCTGGTCAAAAGGCAAAGCGCTGACTTTCATGGCAAAATGGGACAATGACTCTGCCGGATCATCCTCCCATGTGCATCAATCACTGTGGAGCGATGACGGCAAGCCGCTGTTTTTGGACGAAAGTGCCAAACACGGCATGTCCAAGCTGATGCAGCATTATGTTGCCGGTCTGCTGGCCCATGCCAGTGCCACCACCTATTTCCTAGCGCCCAACATCAATTCCTATAAGCGCTTCGTAGCCGGAACCTTTGCGCCGACCAAAGCAATCTGGAGCCCAGACAACCGCACTGCGGGCTATCGCCTTTGCGCTGAAAAAACCAAGGGCATTCGCATCGAGTGCCGTGTGGGTGGTTCTGATCTCAATCCGCATCTTGCCTTTGCCGCGCAATTGGCAGCCGGGTTGGACGGTATTGAGAAAGAAATGGAACTGGAACCAGCCTTTGAAGGCGATGCTTATGGCGGTGCAGGCATTCGGGAAATTCCCAACACCCTGCGCGCCGCAGCCGATGCATTGGACAGCTCGGACATGTTGCGCGCAGCTATGGGTGATGACGTGATTGATCACTATGTACACGCCGCTCGCTGGGAGCAGGAAGTTTTTGACACCCGCGTGACGGACTGGGAAGTCTCCCGCGGTTTTGAACGCTCTTAGAGCATTTTTTAGGGATAATACTGATGACAACGCTCACCTGCACATCACCCATCGATGGCAGTGTTTTCGCAACGCGTGAGACACACAGTTTTGCCGATGTGCAAACCATGCTGACCGCAGCAAAAAAGGCTCAGAAAAGTTGGGCCAACCGCAGCATCAATGAACGCAGTGCCATAGTGCTGAAAGCCATTGATGCGCTGGCTGCCGTGAATGATGACGTCACCATTGAGATTGCCCATATGATGGGCCGTCCGACACGTTATGGCGGCGAGATCGGCGGTGTGCGTGAACGGGCCGGTTACATGGCAACCATCGCCGAAGATGCCCTGGCACCGACCACCATTGAAGACAGTGACGCGTTTCACCGCTTTATTGCCCGCGAGCCGGTTGGCGTTGTGTTTGTCGTCGCGCCCTGGAACTATCCGTATCTGACGGCAGTCAATTCCATTGCCCCTGCCCTGATTGCTGGCAATGCCGTGATGTTGAAACCTGCAACGCAGACGATCCTTGCGGGCGAACGCTTCGCGGCGGCTTTGCAGGAAGCGGGTTTGCCAGACGGCCTCTTCAACAATCTGTTTCTCAGCCATGGCGACACCAGCGCATTGATTGCCGCCAAGAGCTTTGATTTCATCAATTTCACCGGCTCGGTGAATGGTGGACGCGAAATGGAGCGCGCTGCTGCCGGAACCTTTACCGGCATGGGTCTGGAGCTTGGTGGCAAAGACCCCGGCTATGTACGCGCCGATGCCGATCTGGATGCAGCCGTTGATACGCTGATGGACGGTGCGATGTTCAATTCGGGCCAGTGCTGCTGCGGAATTGAGCGCATTTATGTGCATGAAAGCCTGTTTGATGCATTTGTTGAAAAAGCAAAAGCGCTGGTGGAGACCTACAAGCTCGGCAATCCACTGGATGCGGCAACAACGCTTGGGCCTATGGCGCATATTCGCTTTGCAGATGAAGTGCGCGCGCAAATCAGCGAGGCGATTGCTGCCGGTGCCACGGCCCTGATCGACCCTGCCCTGTTTCCAAAAGACACGGGCGACACGGCCTATCTGGCTCCACAAATTCTTGTGGATGTCGATCATTCCATGCGCGTTATGCTTGATGAGAGCTTTGGCCCCGTCGTCGGTATTATGAAAGTGTCCTCCGATGCCGAAGCAATTGAGCTGATGAATGATTCAGTGTTCGGCCTGACCGCATCGGTGTGGACGGCTGATGCGGAAGCTGCTGAGAACATTGGTCGCGCCATAGAAACGGGCACCATCTTCATGAACCGTTGTGATTATCTTGACCCCGCCCTTTGCTGGACCGGGTGCAAGGAAACCGGTCGCGGCGCATCGTTGTCCGCTCTTGGCTATCAAAGTGTCACCAGACCCAAATCCTACCACTTGAAGAAGGCCTGATTATTATGGTTCCAACTGCAAACTGGAGCTACCCGACTGCCATTCGTTTTGGTGCCGGGCGCATTACCGAGCTTGCCGATGCCTGCGCTGCTGCGGGCATTCAGAAGCCACTTCTGGTGACAGATAAGGGCCTTGCAAACCTGCCCATAACCTCTGCCACGCTGGATATTCTGGAGCAGGCTGGCCTGGGTCGCGGGCTGTTCAGTGATGTTGATCCAAACCCAAATGAGCAAAATCTGACCGATGGTGTGAAAGCTTTCAAGGCTGGCAACCATGATGGTGTCATTGCATTTGGTGGCGGTTCCGGCCTCGACCTTGGCAAGCTGATTGCCCTGATGGCCGACCAAACCATCTCGGTTTGGGATCTGGAAGATGTCGGCGATTGGTGGACCCGCGCCGATGCGGATGCCGTTCATCCGATCATTGCGGTTCCAACCACGGCAGGCACAGGTTCAGAAGTTGGCCGCGCCGGTGTTCTGACCAATTCAGACACCCTTGTGAAGAAGATCATTTTTCACCCAAAAACCCTTCCGGCCATTGTCATCTGTGATCCGGAACTGACAGTTGGCATGCCAAAGATGATTACGGCCGGCACCGGCATGGATGCCTTTGCCCATTGTCTGGAAGCCTATTGCTCCCCGCATTACCATCCCATGTCCCAGGGCATTGCGCTGGAAGGTATGAAACTGGTGAAGGACAATCTTTTGCGGGCCTATATGGACGGGACTGATCTGGAAGCACGCGCGAACATGATGAGCGCTGCTGCCATGGGTGCCACTGCCTTTCAAAAGGGCCTCGGCGCGATCCATGCCCTGTCCCATCCCATTGGCGCGATGCATCACACCCATCATGGCACCACAAATGCGGTGGTCATGCAGCCCGTGCTGATGTTCAACCGACCCGCCATCGAAGAGCGGCTTGCTCAGGCAGCCGCCTATCTTGGCATCGGCACCAGCTTTGACGAATTCTACGCCTTTGTGGGAGACTTGAACGATGCGCTGGGCATCCCGAAAGACCTGACAGCCCTTGGCATCATCAATCCTGATCTGGATCGCCTGACCGCCGAGGCACTAAAAGACCCAAGCGTTGGCGGCAATCCGGTTGCGATGAATGCGGAGAATACGCGGGCATTGTTTGAGGCGTGTCTTTAAAGCGATGGGCTCACAACCAAATATTGCCGTTGCCGCGAGGGCGGCGGCAGACAGGAATAGAATAGGTCAATGTCATAGCGGCTTGGGCCCTTGCGCCAGTCCTTCAAGTGAAAAAAACAACTGCAGCCATCGTATCCTTCAAGGACAGTCGCGTTAGCCGAAGCACCCGACAATATGGGCGGCACTCAATTCAAGACAGACATGGCGACCGAGTAACTGGAAGCCCACCCAGGTCGCACAGCGCATTTCCGATAACGGGCAAACTTGCTGGCAATCCGGGCTTTTCCAAGCCGCCCGGTGCCCTGCCCCTTCGATGATGATCACCAAAACCTCCTTCGTCCAAATTCTGGTTTGCAACAAAGCCCGGCCAATCCAGAGCCGATGATCATCGGATTTGGGACGACATCGCGCGTGAGTTAAAGGCGGCGTGAGATCTGGCTTTCGTTGCGAGGTTTGACCGACAACTTAACGTTACCGCTTTTGGCAACAAACAGCCCTTGCAGGCTAAGAAAGACTGGTGCAAAATCAACCAGAGATACTAAAGAAGCAGTCTTACCACCTGCTGACTGATGACAGCTATCTCAGCGTTCAAAACAGGAAAAAAATAAGATGTCTATAAAACAAAAGGCAAGTGTGGGGTTGACCACCACCGCACAATCATTTGGGTTCTTTGGAAACTACAAGTGGTTGGCCCTTTTTCCGATAATTAGCTTTCTGATTTCACTTTCATTTATTGCTGTGGTTGCACTTAGTGTGTTCGAAGTCTCCATTTCGACAAACTTTTTTGGATTAGGAGCGGATTTAACCCAAGCCATAACATCAGTTGAACAGAGCAATGGGTCTGGGCCCGAGTCACTCCCACTTGTCAGCATTGCCGGGATTGCTGTGCTATTTTTATTGAGTTTTTGTATGTACACAATTTCCACGTTTTTTAACGTGGCACTCTCAGCTTGTGTACTGGCTATTTTCGAAGACAAGTCCATTGGGATCGGAGGCGGCATTTCGACTGCGGCACATCGCTTGAAGGCGATCTTTGGCTGGTCAGCCATCTCGGCAGTTCTCGGTACCATCTCCAGTGTGATTGACCGTCGCGGAAACATTCTTATCAGTGTGCTTACTTTTTTGGCTGGGTTTGCTTGGAGCGTAGCAACACTTTTTGTCATTCCAATTATTGCAACAAGAAACGTGAATGCGGTTACCGCGATCAAAGATTCTGTAAAGCTGATGGGCGATGACTGGGGGGAATCCAATGCTGCACATCGCGGCAGTCGTAAAAAATTATTTATTTTTATGGGGGTCTTAATTGGCGTCACTCTACTGACGCACGTCAATTTTGGCCCTCAGATGTCAACGGACGTGGCTTTCGCCTTCCTACCTTTCGTAGTTATCTTCATGTTGTTCGTATCGACCCTCTATACAATCACCCGTACGGCGCTGTTTTACTACTCAACCCGACATGAGGCGCCGCCACAATTTGATAGTGATACATTGCGTAACACAATTGCCGCAAGGGCATTCAGACGCTAGATCAGGGTCAGGCCTTCGGAAATGGGGCGCCTCTGCCAACGGCTCTATGGCGACTGGCATTCGGCGGCAGCGGCTGTCGTCGTCGCCAATGCTTTTCGACACAAGGAGCAGCAGTTTTTTTGAACTGCTGCTATTTTGCGGTGCTTCGGTATGAGATTTTACGTGGGTTCGTGCTCCCAGGCTCATGCTTCAGTCCGTATTCAGCGCAATGGCTGTCGACATGATGCTGATCCAGTGCAGTAATCAGAAATACCCCATTAAACCCCGCCAGCAATATTTTTGGCACGCACTCATTCAGCGCAGGCATTTTGTGCAATGTCGATGGCGACAGACTGCAAAAACTGCTCTCCGGCTTCATCGTTCGTTGTGACGGCGATGGATGCCTGCTGATCTGGGAAAAACATCAAGATTGCAGCGTATCCGGGCAGTGACCCGGCGTGCCCATAAGCGGTGCCGACTTCGGTATCAAATGTCTCGACGCCCAGCCCATAGCGTTGGTCACCTTCATTCGCCAGCGCGGTTGGAGTAATCATGTCTTTCAGCTGCGGCTCGTCGACAATTTGGCCCGTGAAAAGGGCCTGTCCCCATCGAGCAAGGTCAGCACTTGTGGCGGTCATTCCGCCCGCTGCCCAGCCAAGCGTTTCCAGCCCTGCATAATCGCCTTGTTCGAGAGAAAAAGGAGCGTCGTGCCCAAACAGAAAGGCCGAGTCGCGCAAGTATCCGGAGGCAAAAAGGAATGCTGTTTCGTCTGTGCGAAAGAGGCGTGTTTTTGACAATCCAGCACTGGCAAGTAGCCGATCTTCAAAAAACACGCCAAGTTTCATACCGCTCACTTTCTCGACAATGCGGCCCAACAAAAAGTAGTTGGTATTTGAGTACCTGAACAGCGTTCCCGGCTCACCTTGAGGGGATTGATTGGCTGCCACTGCGATGACTTCATCTGGCGTCCAAGGGCGTCTGATGTCCTCCATGATGAGCGGAATCATCGGGTTCTCGGGTGATGCGCGGAAAAAATCAAACGTCCCTGCGGTCATATCCAACAATGCGCGCAGTGTTACAGCATCGGCATTGGGAAAGTCCGGATACCATCCAGCCAGTGTATCTTCGAGGTCGATCTGACCGTCAGCCACCAAGGTCATAATGGCTGCCGCCGTGAATGTCTTTGTAATGCTGCCAATCTGAAATCTGTAATCCGCGTCGAGCCTCGTATCTCGTGAAGCATCCGCTTGACCGGATGCGGCAGAAATGGTCTGCGTGCCGCTTACACAGGATGCCGACAGGCCGATTAAATCCTTGTCTTCTTGCCACTGGTTTGTAACCCGTTCAATCGCGGTCTGTGCTGTCGTCTTTCTGGTCGCTGCGACTGCCACTGACACATTGATGCAATTGGCGAGCATTGCGGCCATCAGTATTCCAGCTATCGTGAAAACTTTCACGGTGTCATCCTTTTGGGTTTCGCGCCGTATGTATTTCAGCACCTTGAAGACGTAAGTCAGGACACTCCGTCACGAGGCCTCAATGCTGTTTTCGGATGTACTGAATCGTGATCGAAAATCCAGGCAGCGCTACAGTACCTTTTCGGGCCCAAAAAGGTGAACAGCAAATGTTCAATACTGTCCTCCCAATAACAAAAGCGAACAAAGCGGCCGTTTAATTCGTGACGTATATCTCGGCTGAAACGTCTCTGCGCATCGTCTCGCCAAATTATAAAACCAGAAGGAGCGTCAGGCATGATGACCACATTCCCAAAACGCATGGGTTGGGAGCCTGCGCAACACTTGCCGTTCTGGGCCTAGCTGCCCCGGACACAGATCGTCGCGACGCGTATGTCGGAGACTTGAACGACGCGCTGGGAATCCCGAAAGACCTGACAGCACTTGGCGTCATCAATACTGATTAACGGCCCACGCCGGGTCTGCATTTATGAGATTCAAGCTGTGGCACTTGGTGGTCTCTATGGGGTGGGACTACCGCGCCCACCACTAGCCCAAGTCACGGCTCGCTCGCCCAAGGTTTTGAACTTCACTGAAGCCGTTTCAAGTTTGGCTTCCCATTCCGGGTTGGGCTCCTGACCTGCCGTGACCTTAAAGAATGCCTGCAAGAGACAGGCAATCGCAAATGGCTCAATCACTGCGACCTTCAC
>Ga0163216_100385_pt1 | contig 78798 bp, 77 predicted proteins | sample SynspAceP_FD_167610 | JGI IMG/M metagenome (GOLD analysis project Ga0163216, IMG submission 167610) | Saline lake microbial communities from Ace Lake in Antarctica - Synechococcus sp. Ace-P (Illumina Assembly) | ecosystem: Environmental > Aquatic > Non-marine Saline and Alkaline > Saline ...
ACGATGCTTGAAGCTCATTAAAATGACTTGCTAGCGAATAATTATTCACTTTGTTTCTTTTGGTTCGACCCTTGGTCGAACCGCCGTACACAGTTTATTGTTTTACTTTGTTCAGTTTTCAAAGGTCAATCCTTCTTGTTTTGACAACTTCTAAATATTAACATTTAGCAGGATGCTTGTCAAATCTTTTTTTGAATAATTTTTGTTCTATCTACATATTTATTCAAATAATATCTTCTTGTTATCTTTACGACTTTTATATAATAACACAAACAATCAATTTACGTCAATTGTTTTTTCAAGCTCAAGTAATCAAATAAAATTTTCATCTGAATACGTTTCAACAACATCTACTAATATATCAACTTTTTATACATTCGTCAAGACTATTTTTCCAGTTAAATAAATCCTTTTAAAAACAAAGATTCATTTAACTACCTTCACTATTTCGAATGGCTAAATCTTCTTTTTCTTCCTACAAGGCATGTAAAGATGATGGTTCTATCTTTTCTTTTTTAACAATCATTAATAAACCATCACCTAACGGAACAATACTAGATTCTAATGACGGATGATTCATTACTATATCTAGAAAAATAGTTAATTTACGATGAATTGCTCTAGTTCTTTTTGGAATTTCTTCATCCGGCAACAAGATTGTCCCACCTTGCAACACATCGTCGACAACTAACATGCCACCAATTTTCAATAATCGAATACATTCAGGTAAGAAATCATAATATTTTGATTTTGCACTATCCATAAATATAAAGTCGTATTCTCCTGTTAAAGTCGGTAGTATATCTGCAGCTTGTCCTTCTAAAAGAGTTACTTTATCTGTTAATCCTAGAAGTTGATAATTTTTTTTAGCTTTTTCAATCATCACATCAAAACGATCGATCGTGGTTACATGTCCATTTTCACCTACATGTTGTGCCATTAAACTAGACGAGAAACCTATAGCTGCACCAATCTCTAATATTTTATCAGGTTTAATTTGTCCTAATAGTAAGTTTAAAAAGACAACCGTTTCGTGTGGAATGATGGGTACTCGTTTTTCATTTGCTTCTCTCTCAATTTCTCCTAGTTTCCCTCGTAATGGTTTCTGTTTATTTCTTAAAAATTCCACTACTTCTTTTTGTACAACTGGACGATCCATCATTTCATTCCTAGCTACCTTAACTTCTTTATTTTCCATGTAATTTCTTCTCCTCTTTTCCTTAACTTTAAAGCTTACTTACTATTTTTTTACTTAGTTCCTATTATAAATTGCTTAATCTTATCAAACAAGGTTTTGTTTCGTCATTTTTTGTAACATAGCTTCAAATGCATTGTAAATAGGCTGTTTTGTATGCTATTATCAGTATATAGAACACAATAAAATAATTAAAGGAGGATACAATGATGCTCATTAAATCACTCTGTATTCCTAAAAAAAGTTTAACTACTGTCAAAGAAAGCGCAACTCTTCAAGAAGCGATTGATATACTCGAGGAATCTGGTTATCGTTGCATCCCAATCTTAGATGAAAGTGGAACGATTTTCAGGGGAAATATTTATAAAATGCATATTTACCGTCATCAAGCAAACAACGGTGATATGGGCTTGCCCGTCACAACTCTTTTGAAAAATGCAACAAAATTCATTTCAGTAGATTCTTCTTTTTTCAAAGTGTTCTTTACAATTAAAGAGCTACCTTATATATCTGTTTTAGATGAAGAAAATCATTTTTTTGGTATTTTAACTCATAGCTCTCTTCTAAACATGCTACAACAATCATGGAATATCGACTCAGGTAGTTATGTATTGACTATTGCATCTTCGGGTCAAAAAGGTGATTTAACAAATATGACTAAAATTATCAACCGTTATTGCTCTATCTCAAGTTGTATTACGTTAGATGCTGAACGCGAAGAGTTGGTCCGCCGTACAATGATGACTCTTGAATCCGGTGTAACTACAGAAACAGTTAAACAAATCAGCGAGCACCTAGAAAAAAAAGGTTTCCGCGTAGTAGAAGTAGAAGATTTAAAAAACAACTAGTTTCATGCATTAATCATTCTTATTAAAAATAAATATTGATAATAAAAAGCCGAAAACAGTCTGTTATTTTCTAGAAGTTAGTTTCATTAAAACTAAGTTCTAACTATAACGTATTGTTTTCGGTTTCTTTTTTTAAGACTCTATTCGCTCATTAAAATGAACTTTTTTATCTACATACAACATAATCGGCGCACCAACTATCATAACCCCAAACTCCCCAATCCCAACGGTTAAGTAACCAAACCAAAAAGGAACAGAAAATGCTAAGTATAATTCCCAAGCAATTAACGAAGAAAGAATAGTAAATACTAATGAGTTAATCAAGAATTTCATCCAGATATTAGGAACTTTCTTAATCAAACCACTTACAATTAATAAAGATAAGAAAGAATGACCTACACCAAATATTAAATCATAGCCCACCATTGTTGAAAAGAATAAATTGGATATAAAAACACCACTTACTATTCCAAAAATATACTTTCTGTTAAAGATAATAAGGTGATTAAAAATTTCGGCGACTCGGAATTGTAACACCCCAAAAGAAATCGGCGCTAAAATCCCCGTGACCGCTACATATAATGCTGCGACAACAGCATTAGTCACAAGACTTTTTATTTTCAAAATTGTGTTCCTCCTAGTTTTTTTCTGTGGGATGGTTACGAACCACATGTTTAGTAACTTTAGCATCATATCATTTTTTTGAAAAAATCTCAATCTGAAGTATTCTTTAATTACAGCTAAAAAACCTTCCGCAGGCTTAATAAGGAAGGTTTATGTATCATGCATCGTTTGATTAAACTGTTTTAGATAAGCCTACACTAATTTCTAAAGCTTCATCGATTTTTTCCATTACCTCTTGATTTAACTGTGTTACTTTTTCTTTTAGCCGTTGTTTATCGATAGTTCGAATTTGCTCCAACAAGACTACAGAGTCTTTTTCTAAAGCAAATTCCTCTGCCGAAATTTCTACATGGGTAGGCATTTTTGCCTTTTGAATTTTTGCTGTTATCGCTGCTACAATTACCGTTGGACTGTAATGATTTCCCACATTGTTTTGTATAATCAACACTGGGCGCATACCACCTTGTTCTGATCCTACTACAGGCGATAAATCAGCATAATAAATTTCTCCCCGTCTTACCATAGGTAGTTCCTCCTTATGATAACTGGCTAGAAATGGGCGCTGACCTCTTTTTCACAAACTTCAAATTCATTACAAATATCAAGATTGATACGAGACATTTCCGCATATCCTTTACGCAAGGTATCATATATAGTTAAGTTTTTTTCTGAAATCTGATTCACCACTGCATTTATTGAGTTGAATTCATTTATACTTGTTTGAACATCATAGCTTTGACTGTCTTTAGAAATATGACGATTCAAAGAAATCTTAAATACCCGGCCATCGTTATTTCTCATGAACCATACCCTCCAATGAATAGCTTTTTCCTTCTCTCACAAAGAAAACTGCATCTGTACTTAGGGTAATGGTACCACGAAATAGCCGGCATTGGAACCTCCTATTGATTGATTAAAAAAATGTTTGTTTTTTGTCACTATTACTAATAGCTTATTAAAATAGAATTAAACATATTTTCTGGGGATACGTGCAGCTAGGCCACAAGCAACTTCATAATGAATGGTATGTAGATGATTAGCGATATCTTGCAGAGTAATGCTTTGATTTTGACTTTGCCCCACGAGGATAACTTCTGTTCCCTCTTCAACCTCATAAGGAAGACGAATCATACACTGATCCATACAAATTCTTCCTATTATCTCACATCTTTTTCCATCCACAAGAACATCCTGCCCTTGTAAGTCTCGACGCCAACCGTCTCCATAACCTATCGGAACAGTTCCGACCCATTCGCCTTCTTTCGCCGAGTATGTTGCTCCGTATCCAATAGTATCTCCTTGTTGCATTTGTTTGATGTAATTAACTTCACTGCTGATTTTCATAGCTGGTATTAATTTGTAAGGTTCTGGCAAAGCTCCTCCGGATGGATTTAGACCATACATTGCAATACCAAAACGTATAAGATTTGAAGAACATGATTTATGCCAAAGTGCTGTTGCGCTATTAGCGGTGTGTACAAACGGTGGTTTTCGGTGCAAGCTATTTACTAAAGTATTAAACTTTTCAGCTTGTTGTTCAAATTGTTTTTCATCTGAACTGTCTGCAGTAGCAAAATGAGTAAAAATGCCTTCAAAATAAATAAGTTCATTTTTATCAAGCCATTGTTCCATCTCTCGTAATTCTTGTATTGTTCTAATTCCGATACGTCCCATTCCAGTATCTAAAGCGACGTGGATTGCCAACTTCTGATTACATTTGCTAGTCTTTATTATCTCACGAGCTTGTTCAAGCCATGCTAAACTACTGATCGTTACACTAAGTTTGTTTAGCGCTAATAACTCTGCATAAGCTACATCTACTAATCCTAAAATTAAAATAGGTTCAGTAAATCCCGCTTCTCTTAATTCTAATGCTTCGTCTAAAATAGCAACACAAAAACCTGCTGCCCCACCTTTTTTTGCAGCTCTCGCAACTTCTATGGCACCATGCCCATATCCATTAGCTTTAACCACTGCATAAAGAACAGCTTTTTTATCTAATCTTTGTATCTCTTGTTGCACATTAGCAGTGATAGCTTTTTTATCAATATAAGCCACTGTTTTTCGATGTATTCCGGAAACCAACTTTAATTCACCCCTCTCCTTTACTCTTCATTTTGCTCTAAAATTACTTGGGCAGCAGCAATTGTATTTGTATGCGTAATTGAAAGAAACACATTCCCATTAAACGGACTTTTCGTTAGTATAGGCTTGCCTTTTTCGTTAGGCAGTATCTCTAAATCATGAAATCCCAACTTGCCGATGCCCGTTCCAAATGCTTTTGAAAAAGCTTCTTTCGCTGCATAACGCCCAGCTAGAAATTCTATTTGACGCGAACCTTTCAGTTCATTAAATATAGCCCATTCAGCTTGAGTCAACACTCGATTTGAAAATGTTTTTCTTTTCTTAACAGCGTGTTCAATCCGATCTATTTCAATTACATCTAATCCTATTCCTACAATCATTTTTATGCCTCTCTTTTTATGTACTTATCATCTAAGACCGTCTAATTTTACTTTCATACCATTCTAGTATCAATTTATACTTGTGTTTATATTATCAGACCAGAGCAAAATTGTCACTTCTTACACATTATCCCTACAGAAAAAACCATCCTCATAAAGAGAATGGTTTTTTCTTGGTTGTATTTGTTTAGTCTTTATTACGGATAGTAAAATTACGGTCTCCGCCGCCTTGACGTCTGTCAGAAGCTGGTTTGCTACGACGACTGTCGTTACTGCCACGTTTCTTATCTGCACTATGACCAGATCCTGATCCTGATCCTGAACCAGATCCTGATCCACCACGACGTTCGCCTGGTTTTCCACCACTACGATTGCCACGGTATCCACCGCCACTAGATTTCCCTTTGTAACCACCACGTGATGAACCACCTTTATTTCCGCCGCCTTTGCTTCCGCCACGACTTGGTAATGGACGTTCTGGTGTAATCTTGACTGGCACTGCAGCTGCATCTTTAGAAACACTCTTCAAGAAAGAGGCCGCTATGTCTTCAGCTGTATAAGTTTCTAGTAATTGAGCTGCTGCTTTTCCATAAAGCTCTAATCCATTAGCATCAATGATAGAACTTGCTTCTTCCATAGATGCTTTGATTTGCCCTTCAAAAGCTTCAGCATTTGTTGGTGGACGTAGAGGTGTCATTTCTTTTTTCGTTAAGTCTTCAATGACACGTAAATAGCCCATTTCGTTTGGTGTTATGAAAGAAACTGAAACTCCTTCATTACCTGCACGACCAGTACGGCCGATACGGTGAACATAGCTTTCTGGATCTTGAGGAATATCATAGTTATAAACATGCGTTACTCCTGAAATATCCAATCCACGTGCAGCTACGTCAGTTGCTACTAGAATATCTATTTTACCTGTTTTAAAAGCTTTTAAAACGCTCATTCGTTTTTGTTGAGAAAGATCGCCATGAATTCCTTCAGCACGGTATCCGCGCATTTCTAAACCTTTAGCTATCTCATCAACACGACGTTTGGTACGTCCAAAAATAATCGTTAAGTCAGGTGTTTGAACATCAAACAAACGTGTCATAATATCAAATTTTTCGAAATCTTTGCAACGAACAAAGAATTGTTCAATTAAGCTATCAGATAACGTTGTAGCTTTGATACTAACGTGTTCTGGTGTCTTCATATATCTTACTCCGATACGCTTGATAGGAGCTGGCATCGTTGCTGAGAATAACAATGTTTGATGTTCTGCTGGAACTTCATGAATGATTGTTTCGATATCATCAATAAAGCCCATATTTAGCATTTCATCGCCTTCATCTAAAACTAATGTTTCAACATGATTTAGTTTTAATGTTTTACGTTTTATGTGGTCTAATAAACGCCCAGGTGTACCTACAACAATGTGTGGTGCATCTTTTAACGCGCGGATTTGGCGACTAATATCAGCTCCACCATAAACAACTTGGACACGAACTTTTTTGTCACGGCTTAAACGGAATAACTCTTCTTGTGTTTGAATAGCCAATTCACGTGTTGGTGCAATAACCAAACCTTGAACTGCACGATTATTCACATCAATTTTTTGTAACATTGGTAAACCAAAAGCTGCTGTTTTACCTGTCCCTGTTTGTGCTTGCCCGATAACGTCTTTTCCTTCAAGTGCTAATGGAATCGTTTGTGCTTGAATCGGAGTTGCTTCCTCAAAGCCTAAACGTTCTACTGATTTTAATAATTCTGGTGCTAAACCTAATTCTGAAAATTTCAAATATATTTCCTCCCAATTTTGAAAACCGTAAAGAGAGATTTTTGCGAAATACAGGCACCATCATTGTTTCAATTCAGACGCACCTGTTGCTGTCACTCCATATAAAAACTCAGCGTACTCATACAAACTATCTTTAGCTGAATCCTTCATTTCATATCAAAAGCTCGGATAAATTCCAAGCTCGTCTGCTTATCTATTTTCACAAAACACTCATTGGTTTTATCTTTTTTAATTAAATCTTTCATTTAATCTAATTAATCTTAACACGTCTATACACGATTATCAAACAATTTACCCCTTCATTTTTATGAACACGTTTCCTTTTCAGGTTTTTAAATGAATCATCTTTTCGATTCTACTATTTCTGCTCGTAACATCTTATTTGCTGTACGTGCATTCCTATGTGGCAGAACACATTTTCCCCACGACTCACTTAACTACTTTCAAAAAGAAAAAAAACCATTTATTATTTCATAACAATAAAAGAGGATTGGGACCATTCCCAACCCCTCTTTTATTATTAAGCGCGTCTATTTCCAAAAATACGCAATAAACCGAGAAAAATATTAATAAAATCTAGATATAAACTCAATGCTCCACTGATCGCTACTGCTCCTAAAGAATGTTCCCCGTTAAATTGGATGTAAATTTGTTTTAATTTGTGGGTATCGTATGCAGTAAAACCAACAAAAATCAAAACTGTAATAATAGATAAAACAAAATCTGCAGGACCACTACGCAGAAATAAGCCATTTACCAATGTAGCAACAATCAAACCAATTAAGGCTCCTCTTAATTGTCCGCCTAGAGTCGACATATCACGTTTAGTAAAGAAACCAACCAAGCTCATTCCAGCGAAAGTTCCAGCAGCCATTAAGAATGCTGCTCCAATACTTCCTAATTCATAGATTAAAAAAATACTTGCCAATGTAATTCCATTTAATAACGCGAAAGCAATAAATCCAACTAAAGAAGCACTAGCTGATCTCATTTTCATGCCATTTGCTGCAAGTTTAGATACTAAAAATATTTCAGCAATAAATAAACCAATCATCCCAAACGGACTTCCGTAAACTAAATCTAATATAAATGGACTTTGAGAAGCATAAAATGCGGTTGTACCTGAAATAGCCAACCCTAAAGTCATATAGCCATAAACTGAAGCAAAAAACCTGGCCATTGTAGGTTGCTCAATAAAATCATTTGTAACGTCTTTTCTTTGCGTATTCAAGTTTATTCCTCCCTTAATTCTGTTAGATAATAGTACTATATCAATTAGTTTGCTTCTCTAAATCAGCCTTAAGTCTGATTTTTACTAGTCTGTCGTTACTCGTAATGCTTTAATTACCGATAATAAATCTGTCCCAAAACTAGATTTCACGAGTACATAATCTTTTGGTTGAATGAGTTCTTTTAAAAAGGCAATCATCGCCTTTTTATCTCCGTCAAAATGATGCAGTCGCTCCTTATCAAAGTCCGATTTTAAAGCCTCATATAAAATTTTCATATGTGTGCCGTATAAAATAACTTGATCAATCTCATCTACTGATAATACTTTTTTTATACTTAAATGCAATTCATTTGTTTGCTCGCCTAATTCTAACATATCACCTAATACAACGATTTTTCTGCCTTCATTTCTCAATTGGCTAAAATTATTTAATACAGCTTTCATTGCTGTAGGATTTGCATTATAGGCATCATTCAACAATGCACTATTGTTAATGCCAGCTAACCATTCCGTGCGATTTTCTGTCAACTGAAATGTCGCTAGTTTTTGAGCAGCTTTTTCAATCGGGATATCTAGTGCCAATCCACTACTTAGTGCAGCTAGTGCATTAGCAACATTGTAAGTTCCTGTTACAGGTAATTTAATTAAAACAGCTGGATTTAAATTAGTTGTAAATGTCGTTTCTCTCATTTCAGATGTTATTTGGATCGAGTAACTATCATTTGTCGGTGAAGGCCCAAATGTTTTAAGCTGTTCTTTTTTTAGAGAACTCGCTCTTTCTACTAGAAGTGGTTCATTTCCCGGAATGATTAATAGTCCATTTTCCTTTAGTCCAGAAACAATTTCCATCTTTGCGTCTGCAATTCTAGCACGGGAGCCAAGATGTTCGATATGCGACTCCCCAATCATTGTAATGATAGCAATGTCTGGCTTAGCTAAATCAGAGAGCAACTTTATCTCACCCGCATGGCTCATTCCCATTTCTAAAATAATAACTTCTGTATCTTGAGGCATCTCTAAAATAGTAATTGGTAATCCGATATGATTATTAAAGTTCCCTTGTGTTTTGTGGACTCGGTACTGACTAGACACTATTGCTTCTACCATATCTTTAGTTGTGGTCTTGCCATTGCTACCTGTAATGCCAATCACTTTAGGGTGTATTTTATTCAGATAATATTCAGCTAAATCTTGAAGGGCTTTTAATGTGTCTTCAACTTGGATAACCGGGATACTCGTTGGCGCATCTTGTAGTGGATTGCTCCAAAAAGTTGCCAACGCCCCATTATCAATAGCTTGTGTAATAAAATCATGCCCATCATTCTCACTAATCAGCGGAACAAATAAGGAATGAGCCTTTATTTTTCTCGAATCAAATCCTACCGTGTTAATTTCAATCATTTCCCATGCATCTTCTATATTCTGAGCATGCACAGCTGTTGCAATTTCTTTTGCCGTTAATGCAAACATATCTTTTCCTCCATTTAGTTAAACTTTGATTTTATCCTACAAAAAAAGCGGCATGGACATCTGTCCTGCCGCTTTTTTCACTAGATAAAACTGTATTAATCTGGATTAAACCCGATCAGTCTGTTCAAATTTCAGTGATTCTTTAAATCTTTTTAACGCTAATTGAATGAGCTCTTCAACTAAGTCACCGTAGTTTAGACCAGTGTGTCTCCAGAGTAAGGGATACATACTAAACTGGGTAAATCCTGGCATAGTGTTCAATTCATTAATAAAAATTTCGTCATTTCCAGTTACAAAGAAATCACATCGACTTAACCCACTTCCATCAATAGCTTGAAATGCCCGGATAGAATAAGAACGCAATTGTTTTTCTACTTCCTCCGAAACTCGAGCAGGTATTTGCAATGTTACTTTGTTATTGATGTACTTAGCATCAAAATCATAAAAAGCACTCTCTTTTATTAATTCTCCTGGAACAGATGTATGAATATCATCATTTCCTAGAATAGCTACCTCAATTTCTCGCGCTTCAATTCCTTGTTCTACAACTACACGACGATCATATTGCAAAGCTAGATTGATAGCTATTTCCAATTCCGTACGTGTTTCGGCTTTGCTAATTCCAACACTTGAACCGAGGTTAGCTGGTTTTACATACATAGGATAAACTAATGTTCCTTCGCATTTTTTAAATACTTCATCAGCATTTGTTAACCAATCTCCTTTGTGAATAGGAACATAAGGAACTTGAGGTAATCCTGCCTGTTGGAAAAGTTGTTTACTTATTATTTTATCCATTCCACATGCGCTAGCTAACACTCCAGCTCCAACATATGGCATGCCAATAACTTCAAACAGACCTTGAACTGTCCCATCTTCACCATTTGGGCCATGCAGTACAGGGAAAATGACAGCCTCTTCTTCTTTTAATTCCGACGGTTTAATAATTTTCCCTTTAGAAGGTATTCCTTCTTCAATAGAAAAAAAAGTTTCTTCGGAACTTGTCAAACGTAAAGCTTCAGAAAATTGAATGGTTTCTGTCTGGTTAACGACTGCGCCTTTTATCCATTCTCCATCTCTTGTAATATAAACTGGTTCAACTTCATAATAATCATAATAGACTTCTTTGATAATGGAGTAGGCTGTTAATATCGAGATATCGTGTTCAGCACTTTTTCCTCCGTATATTAGAAAGATTTTCATTTGGCTTTTCCTCCGAGTTATAACTTTTAGTCTCTTCTTCCAATATGAGTTCTCTTGAATCCAACCGCTATTGTACCATATTTTTATTGATAAAAATAGCAAACATTTTAGATAGGTCTTTCTTTTAACTTTATCCTATTTAAATCTTAAAACACTCTTCACCTTAAAAGAAAACGCCACTCTTCCAAAAAATCCTTAATAATAAATCTAGCAAAAAAAAAAGCCATTAAACACTTGTTTATATGACTTTTCATCCCTCCAAAGGTTGAAGTAAATCCTCTTCTTTAAAAGACCATTCTCGCTGATTTCTGTCGTAACGGACGGTGCCAAGTAAATCTTTTTTTGAGAATGTTTGATTCATACCTCTCAAGCGATCTTCAACTAGAAAAACCGGAATTTCACAAGTATCATGTTGATTTTGCATTTGAATAAACGAAAATAAAACACCTTCTCTTAAGAAAGGAATCAATTCTTTAATTACCTCATCCGGAATGGGTTCAATTTTAGTTTCTTTTTGAAAAAATTTTTTCTTCTCATTGCACTTTATTTCTAATGATTTTGTTAAACTATCACTCAAAAAACCGTAAAACTGTTCTAAATAACGAAAATATATTTTTTTGAAATTATCAGTCATGGATAAGTAGATGTAGTTGTTTTGCAATTTGTAATAAAAAGGAGAATGTAAGTGGGTACGTGCATGGGCAACATACAATAATTCAGAAATTTCGACTGGTGTAACTTGTCTTAATAGTTCAACACTTTCAAAATCTATCCATTTAAGAGTACGACTAGTATTTTTATCTATGTTATCTTCTAAATAGTCACGAACTTTTTCTACCCCACAAATCATCTGAAAACCGGTATGCGGATCAAATTCTCCTATATCTTTTGAGGCATTCAACAATAGAATGTTTTCAGGTACTTTCTTTATGATTTCATCATAGTTTTTAAACGTAATGCCTTTACTTAAAACAGAATTTGTTACACCATCTAGATGAACATAAATATAATCCGAAATCACTAGGTACCCCTCCTTCTCAATTTTCTCTACATTCTATTGTACTATGCTTTCTATTTTTTATCTGTATCAATTCAATGATATTCTCATTACAAGAGAATCATGCAAGCGTTCTATTACTACATTCTGGTAACAACTGTTTTTTTACATTTTTTCTAACCGCTCAATTCTCGATTCTGTTGAGGGATGTGTTGACATAAATGACTGTTTCTCTTTATTCTTAAAAGGATTTTCTATATATAATGCGGCGCTAGTTGGATCTGCTTTTTCCATTGGAGGACTAGTGGATATTTTTTTTAACGCGGAGATTAACCCGTAAGGATTCCGTGTCAATTCTATTGCTGAAGCATCAGCTAGGTATTCTCTGTTCCTTGATAAAGCTAATTGCGCCATTGTCGCTGCTAGTGGAGCAAGTACGAGAAGCATAATAGAAATCACCATTAAAATAAGGCCATTATTGTCATTTTTACTACTTCTCCGTCGTCCTCCACCAAACCATAACATGCGGGTTCCGATATTAGCCAATAATGCGACCACAGCTGTTAAAGCTAACGCAATAGTAGATAAACGGATATCAAAATTACGAATATGAGATATCTCATGAGCTATTACGCCTTCGATTTCTTCGCGGTTCAATCTTTCCATCAGTCCAGTTGTCACGGCAACTGACGCCTTATCTGGGGAATTACCTGAAGCGAACGCATTAGGACTTTGGTCATCAATGACATAAATTTTAGGCATCGGGACTCTAGCAACTAAGGAAAGTTCTTCTACTACATTCCATAAGAGCGGATAGTCTTGCTTTTGCGTAAGCTCTTTTCCTTTGTTCAACTTCATTACTACTTTTGTTGAATTAGCAACCATCAAAGCCATATACATTAAAGCAATAACCGCAGCCATAATCACCCCGTTTACAGCGCTATTAAAATTCAAATAGCCCACTGCCCCCCCAATAACTAATACCAAAAGAAAAAAACCAAGCATTAATACGACTGTTTTACGCTTATTCTGTTCAATCTGTTCAAATAGCACTGTCTACCCACCTTCTTTCACTGTATCTAAATCTAAGCACGGCTTAAAAAAATAGTGAATAAGCCATGCAATAAATTAAAAAAATTTAGAAAGCTGCCTAAACAGAAAAATAAATAACAGTCTGCAACCAAAATTGCACTCATTTGCAGAATTCCTTTACCTTTTCACACTCCATCATTTAAATATCGCTTCCTTATCTGTTTAAATTATCTTCATTTCTCTATCTTAAAAAGAAACTTTCGGCACATTTTTCTCTTCGACAGGCGTTTCTAATAAGGCTTCTGATTTAAATCCATGCATATTGGCTACGATATTACTTGGGAAGGATTGCAACTTGATATTAAACGTTGCCACACTGGAATTATATAATTGGCGAGCATAAGCAATTTTATTTTCTGTAGAAGTTAATTCTTCTTGTAACTGAATAAAATTTTGATTAGCTTTTAAATCTGGGTAACTTTCACTTAACGCAAATATGGTCTTTAACGTGTCCGATAACTGATTAGAGATTTGCATTTGCTCTTCGCGATTTTCTGTTGGCACTTGTGTCAACTGATTACGCATTTGGATAACTTTTTCAAAGGTTTCTTGTTCATGCTTAGCATATCCTTTGACTGTCTCTACTAGGTTTGGAATCAAATCATTACGTCTTTTTAATTGAACATCTATCTGGCTCCAAGCTTCCTTAACCCACATTCTCGCTTTAACCAAGTTATTGTAAATCGCAATATATGAAATTAAAAATATGACTATGATTATCCCCAATGTTATCCCTATCATAAGCTATACACCTTCCTAGTCTTTTATTTCATCGTATCAAACAAACTACAAAAAAGCACGTAATATAGCAGCTTTTCCATAAAAAAAAAGCTCTAAAATCAGAGCTTTTGAAAATAATTTTATTCTTCGGCTGCGTTTGCATCTGCCAAACCATATTTTTTGTTGAAACGGTCGACACGTCCGTCTGCTTGTGTAAATTTTTGACGACCAGTATAGAATGGATGTGAATCAGATGTTGTTTCAACACGGATTAACGGATAAGTGTTGCCATCTTCCCACTCAACTGTTTCACTTGAATGTTTTGTAGAACCAGACAAGAATTTAAATCCTGTAGTAGTATCCATAAATACAACTTCTTTATAAGTTGGATGAATTTCTTTTTTCATGTGCTCTCGCTCCTTTGCCCTGATACATTTGCTGAACCAGAGTTCTTTTTATTTTTATTTAACAGTAGAATATTACCACGTCTATTGCCTTATTGCAATATATTCTCGATACTTTTAATCGTCCATTTCTTATCTACGTATATTGCGATTATTTTTTGGTTGGTTGAAGGTTTTCTCTGAAAAACTTTCGAAGAACTGTTGGTTATTTCCAGAATTACGCAAAGCTTTAATAAATTGATCGGTTAGTTCTAACGAATCACTTATCATTGCATGACGAAGTTTCCATATCTCATCCAGATGAATCTTGTTTAAGAGTAGCTCTTCTTTTCGTGTACTTGATTTCTTAACATCGATAGCTGGGAATATGCGACGTTCTGATAGCTCTCTTGATAAATGTAGTTCTGAATTCCCTGTCCCTTTAAATTCTTCATAGATAATGTCATCCATACGACTACCTGTTTCAACTAAAGCTGTTGCCAGAATGGTTAAACTACCGCCTTCTTCGATGTTTCTTGCTGCTCCAAAAAACTTTTTAGGACGATAGAGAGCTGCGGGATCGATACCACCACTTAAGGTTCTTCCACTTGCAGGAATAACCAGGTTATACGCACGAGCTAAACGAGTAATACTATCCATCAAGATAATAACATCTTGTTTATCTTCCACTAAACGCATGGCTCTTTCCAAAACCAATTCAGCAACACGTACATGATTTTGAGGTTGTTGATCAAAGGTCGATGAAACAACTTCACCTTTTACACTGCGTTCTATATCCGTTACTTCTTCTGGGCGTTCGTCGATTAGTAAAACAATTAGTTCAGCCTCCGGATAGTTTTCAGCAATACCGTTCGCGATTGCTTTTAATAATGTCGTTTTCCCAGCTTTTGGGGGCGCAACAATTAAACCACGCTGTCCAAATCCAACCGGCGCGACAATATCAATCATACGAGTAGAAATTTTAGCTGGCTCTGTTTCTAGCTTAATCTGACGATCAGGATAAAGTGGGGTTAATGCAGGAAAATGTGATCGCTCTTTAGCATCTTCTGGATTGCTCCCATTTACTTTACTTACATGCATCAGACCATAGTACCGTTCAGACGGCTTTGGTGGCCTAGCTTTTCCCGTCACTTTATCGCCATTACGCAATCCAAACCGCTTAATTTGAGAAGCAGAAATATAAATATCTTCTTTACTGGATGTATAATTGATGGGCCTTAAAAATCCAAAGTCTTGTTGTGCCATAACATCTAATACGCCTTCAGCCATAAAAAAGCCTTGCTTTTCTTCTTGTGCTCGTATGACCGACAAAGATAATTCTTTTTTATTCATTTGGCTATAATAAGGAATTTTCAATTCTTTAGCATAGGTATAAATTTCTTTTAACGTTTTTTCTTCTAGTTGTTCAACTGTTAATATTTCACTCATATATTTTCGACCCCTACATTATAGTTTCTTCAACTTCTATCATTTTAACGTCAGCACCCAAATCAGTCAATTTTTCAATAATATGATCATAGCCCCGCAAAATATTTTCTACACCTGTAATTGTGGTTGTTCCTTCAGCCATTAACCCCGCTATCACTAAACATGCTCCCGCTCTTAAGTCACTTGCTTCGACTTCTACCCCTTTTAACTTACAAGGTCCTTCCAGAAGTATCAAATCACCTTCTACACGTGCCCGCGCACCCATTCGAACCAATTCAGGAATGTGTTTTACACGTTTAGCATAAATCGTATCTAATATGGTTGATTCTCCTACTGTTTTCAGTATCAAAGGTGTCAGAGGTTGTTGCAAGTCGGTAGCAAACCCTGGGTAGGGAAGTGTTTTTACGTTAATGGGTTTTAATGGCAGCTGAGCTTCTTTCACGCGAATGCTATCTTCTCCGATTATCATTGGAATTCCCATTTCTTCCATTTTTGCTACTAGTCCTTCTAGATGTTCGACAATAACATTTTGGACAGTAATATCTGTACCGATCGCTCCAGCTAAAGCTAAGTAAGTTCCTGCTTCAATTCTATCGGGTATAACCGTGTGTCTACAGCCATGAAGTTCGCTAACTCCTTCGATACGAAGAGTATCTGTTCCTGCTCCACGTACCTTTGCACCCATATTATTCAACAATGTTGCTACATCAATAATTTCAGGTTCGCGAGCTGCATTCTCAATAATAGTTGTTCCTTTTGCTTTAACAGCAGCAAGCATCACATTGAGCGTTGCTCCAATAGAAACGACATCTAGATAAATACGGCTACCTTCCAAACCTTCTGTAGGCGTTCTAAGATACATGGCTCCCAACTCATTTTCAACGATTGCTCCTAATGCTCGAAATCCTTTTAAATGTTGGTCAATCGGACGAGGCCCCAAAAAACAACCGCCTGGCAAGCCAACGACTCCTTGTCCATATTTAGTTAGTAATGCACCCATGAAATAATAAGATGCCCGTAAACTCTGTATTTTCCCAGTTGGCATTGGGATAGAAATCATTTCTGTTGGGTCTATAACTAGTGTTGAACCATCAAAATCAGTTTTAACATGCATGATGTTTAAAATCTCAATTAGTGAATGCACATCTTGAATATCTGGCACTCCTTCTAAAGTAACTGGAGAATCAGCTAGAATTGAAGCTGGAATTAGAGCAACAGCACTATTTTTAGCCCCGTTGATTGTAACTGTTCCAGCAAGCTTCTTTCCTCCGTTAATAACCATTTTTTTCATTATTATACCCTCACTTTATCATTTTAACGATTTGCTACATTTTAGTTTATTTTAATTGGCACTTATTTTATATGCATACTCCTCTTACCGTTTTCTATGGTAGGGACAATTAACTTATATTCTTAAATAATTTAGATTTATTTTTAAATCTAAATTTTACTCCTGTTGCTACATATACGAAATATCCGATTTGCACCAGTTACTGTCACTATTTAGCTTCGCTATGTCGATAACCAAGTTCTCAAAATAAATTACTTTAATAAGATACAACTTTGTCTTTTTTCTTAGACACTGATTCATGTTACTATACTATTGGCTAATATACAATTATTATTGCATTTTGTAATAATCTACCTATCTAAAAAGCACAATCATTTATTGCGAAATCATAAAAAAAAAGCATACCAACAATCATTAGAGATTGTTGGTGTGCTTTTTTTTTTGACCTATTAAAGATTCAAATTAAGCTTTGTTTGATGAACCAAAGCGTTGCATAGTTGATTTAACTGTAGCAATAATTCTTTCTTTACCTGGTGCAATAACTTTACGAGGATCGTAAACTTTATCGTCAGTAGCTAATTTTTCACGAACACCTGCAGTCCAAACTTGTTGTAGCTCAGTGTTCACGTTAATTTTAGAATGTCCGTTTGCAATAGCTTTTTTGATTTGGAATTCAGGAATTCCAGATCCGCCATGCAATACTAAAGGAGCGTGCGTTAAATCAGAAATTTCTTTCATTTCGTCGAATCCTAAAACAGGTTCACCTTCGTAGTCACCATGAACAGAACCTAAAGCTGCTGCTAAAGCATCTATTTTTGCTTCTTTAACCATACGCAAGCATTCTTGAGGGTCAGCATATTGAACTCCACCAGTAACGCCATCTTCAGTTCCGCCAACTGTTCCTACTTCAGCTTCTACAGAAGCACCTTTTGAATGAGCATATTCAACAACTTTTTTAGTTGCAGTAATATTTTCATCAATTGGGAACGCTGAGTTATCAATCATTACAGATGAATAACCAGCTTCAATAGCTGTTTTACAGTTTTCAAATGAAGAACCGTGGTCTAAGTGTAATGCAACAGGAACAGTAATGTTCATTGTTTCCATTAACGCATTAGTCATTGCAGCAACAACTGATGGGCCACCCATGTATTTTCCAGCGCCTTCAGATACTCCTAAAATTACTGGAGAGTTTTCTGCTTGTGCTGCTTCTAAAACTGCTTGTGTCCACTCAAGGTTGTTGATGTTGAATTGACCTACAGCATATTTACCTTCTAATGCCTTATTTAACATATCTGTCATACTAACTAAACGACTCATATATTTTCCTCCTTAAGGAAAGGTTTTATTTGTCAAGGTCTTCCCTTGACCAACATTTTTATTATAGCAAACAAAATGAACAATTTCTATACTTAAACTACCAATTCTCACTATTAAGTAAGAAAACAAGGTAATCTTAGTGTTGGTTTTTTAATGATGCCTTAATAAATCCTGAAAATAACTTTTGTGGACGATTTGGACGTGAAAGGAATTCTGGATGGAATTGACAAGCCACATAGAATGGGTGGTCAGATAATTCAACAATCTCAACTAAACGATTATCAGGTGAAACTCCAGAGAATACCATACCCTTATCTTCCAATATTGTGCGGTACTCGTTGTTAAACTCATAACGATGACGGTGACGCTCTTGGACAACTTCTACGTTATCATAATTTTGAGCTGCAACAGAACCAGTTTTTAGCTTACAAGGGTACAAACCAAGACGCAATGTGCCCCCCATTTCTACTACATCTTTTTGATCGCTCATTAAGTCAATAATGTTATGTGGCGTTTTCGGATCTGTTTCAGTGGAGTGAGCTTTATCAAGGCCAACTACATTCCGAGCGAACTCAACGCAAGCCAATTGCATCCCTAAACAGATACCAAAGAAAGGGACCGTATTTTCGCGAGCATATTGAATCGCTGCAATTTTACCTTCTAATCCACGATCGCCAAAGCCACCAGGAACTAAAATGCCATCTGCATCTTTCAACAAATCTGCAGCATTTGAAGTGGTTACTTCATCTGCATTGATCCAATCTATTTCAATTTCTGAATCTTCTGCATAACCAGCATGATTTAAAGATTCCACTACCGACAAGTATGCGTCAGGCAATTCAACATATTTACCTACTAATGCAATTTTTGTTTTTTTAGATAAGTTCAATACTTTTTCTTCTAACTTAATCCATTCTGTCATATCAGCAGGAGGTGCATCAATTTTCAAATGATCACATACAATTTGATCCATACCTTGTTTTTGTAAATTCAAAGGAATTGAATACAACGTGTCCACATCTAATGATTCAATAACAGCTTCAGAAGCTACATCACAAAAAGAAGCTAGCTTATTTTTCATACTCTGTGAAACTGGCCGTTCACTACGCACAACCAGAATATTCGGTTGAATACCCAATCCTCTTAATTCTTTAACACTGTGTTGAGTCGGTTTTGTTTTCATTTCACCAGCGGCTCCAAGATAAGGAATTAAGGTTGTATGAATATACATTACGTTATCGGTTCCAACATCTCGCTTCATTTGACGCAAGGCTTCTAAAAAGGGTAAAGATTCAATATCTCCAACTGTTCCACCCACTTCAGTAATCACAATATCAGAATCCGTTGTTTGACCAGCACGCATTATTTTTTCTTTGATTTCATTTGTAATATGTGGGATAACTTGAACTGTTGCCCCTAGGTATTCTCCCTTACGTTCTTTGCGAATAACTTCTGAGTAAACTTTTCCAGTGGTCACATTCGAATAGCGGTTCAAATTAATATCAATAAATCTTTCGTAGTGTCCTAAGTCAAGATCTGTTTCTGCGCCATCATCTGTTACGAAAACTTCTCCATGTTGGTAAGGACTCATTGTTCCTGGATCTACATTAATATAAGGATCAAATTTTTGAATCGTTACTTTTAACCCACGGTTTTTCAACAATCTTCCCAATGAAGCTGCCGCAATGCCTTTACCTATTGAAGAAACCACTCCACCTGTTACAAAAATGTACTTTGTCATTTAATTGAACTCCTTTTTAATGAAATTGGGTAGTCAAACAAATAAAACAAAGCCCCCTATTCCGTTAAGAATAGGGAGCTGATAAATTACTTTTAGTCCTTGTCCCTTAAAAAAACGCCAAGGGAGCCCAATAAACATGATACAGCCTTAAACAATCATCGTCAAGGTTTTTGTAGCTTTTTTTATCTTTTCCAGGCATTCTTTCAAGTCATTCACACATTCTTAATAAAGTCGCTTGGATTAATACTATTTCTCATCATCCGATTCTTCTTCATCATCTTCAATAACCGTCAAATCACCTTCAACACCATCAGGCAACTCGTCTTCTTCATCTTCATCTTTATCTGCACCAATTTCAGTTAGGTCTTTTTTATATTTCCCAATATCTTCTTTGTCTTCAGCTTCAATCACAACGCCTTCGCTATCGACAAGGATTTCTTCTTCCTCTTCTTCGTCATCGTCTTCTGGATCATCGTTGCTGTAGTCAATTTCATCTTCACTTGAAACAAACGCACTTACTTTTTTACGTTTTTTACGTCTTGGCGCTTCATCTTCGTTTCCTTGAGTAACTTCTTCATCAATAAAGTCAATCGGGTACCATGAACGTAATCCCCAACGATTTTCTCCAAGCGAAATAAAGCTGCCGTTAATATTCAAATCCGTATAAAATTGTGACGTATTGCGTTTTAATTTTTCGGCACTAAATCCTAAATAGTCTTTGACTTCTTTTAATAATGTCTCAAAATCTGATATTTCGCCTTTTTGTTCTAAAATGGCATGAGCGACTTCTATCATTGATAATTCGTTTTTATTTTGTCCTTCAAATCTTTCAAATTCCACGAAAGCCACGTCCTTTCAACAGTCTATTCTTTATACTACTATATTTAGACAGTAAAAAGCAATTGTAATTTGTGTTCTCCAAGTTTTTCTTGTCCAAGGTATAAATCGTATTCTAGTTGTAATTCACCTGAAAAAGGTTGTTCTCTATAACTAATCTGTAATTCATGCGTTACTGTTTCCATCGTGATGACCCCTTGTGGAGTTTGATAGCTTGTTTTGTAACGTTCCCCTTGTTCAAATCTCATCCGAGTAGTTGTTTCTCCTCTACGGATAAGCGTGACAGCACCTGTTGCATCCAATTTAAATGTAACCGGAATTTCTATCTCATCATATGTTTCTTGGTAACGGATGTAATACGATCCGTTCATGTAAACAACTTTCCCCATTTCATTAAATACAAAACTTTCAGTAGATCCCCCTTGTGAGACAGTCGTTTTTATTTCTACTTTAGCTGGCATACCTTTACTTAAATCCATTGTCACTAGAATCAACCCTTCTATTCATATATTGATTTTCTTCCCATTCGTTAATTTAATGTCCTTTTATTTATCCATCAATTCATACGCTGCTTTCAAAATATCCTCTTCTTGAGGAATCGCAGCATGTTCCAGATTTTTTTGATAGGGAATAGGTATCGATTTCCCTCCCAGTCGTTTGATAGGTTTTTTTAACGCATAAAAAGCACTACTTTCAACTACAATACTGGCTATCTCACCACCGAACCCACTTCGTTTTACAGCCTCATGAACGATTAGAAGTCTTCCGGTCTTTTGGACAGACTTCAAAATGGTTTCTGTGTCTAAAGGGACCAATGTGCGAGGATCTATAACTTCTAAGAAGATTCCTTCTGATGCTAATTGCTTGGCAACAGCTAAGCTTTTATGAACCATGATTCCTGTTGCAACCACCGTGATATGTTGACCTTCACATTTTATATCTGCCACTCCTAAAGGAATAATATATTTTCCTTTAGGAACCTCACTAGTTGTTTGATAACATAATTTGTGTTCATAAAACATAATAGGATTATTGTCTTCAATCGCAGCATGCAACAATCCTTTAGCATCATAGGCAGTTGAAGGTTGGACAACTTTCAATCCAGGAATGTGAGCTGTCCAATTTTCCAAACTTTGAGAATGTTGAGCCGCGTGCCCGGTTCCCGATCCAGCTGCTGTTCGCATGACTAATGGTACAGAAACTTTTCCCCCATACATATAATGAATCTTTGCTGCTTGGTTTACTAGCTGATCTAAAGCAATCGTGATAAAATCGGAAAATTGAATCTCAATAATTGGCCGCATGCCTGTCATAGCTGATCCAACCGCTGCTCCCGCCAATGCACTTTCTGAAATAGGTGTGTTCCGAATCCGTTCGGCTCCGTATTTTTGGATCAGTCCTTTAGTAGCGCCAAAGCCTCCACCATAAAACGCAATGTCTTCGCCCATCAGAAATATCCGCTCATCTTTTGCCAACGCTTCGTCTAATGCTTCGTTAATTGCTGCTAAATATGTTATTTCTCGCATTTATATCCTCCTTATTCAGCATAGACATTGGTTTCCAAGTCGGCTAACGTCGCATCTTCCATTTTTTCAGCAAGCAGAGTAGCCAATTGAACTTTTTTTCTACTTTCTTCTTTCCATAGATTTAACTCTTTTTTTGAAACTAACTTTGTTGCTAACAATTGTTTTTCTGCTAATAAGATAGGATCTCTTAATTGCCATTGTTTCTCTTCTTCTTTAGAACGGTACTCTCGCTTATCTGATTTCGAATGACCTTTAGAACGATACGTTAACGCTTCAATTAATGTTGGACCTCCTCCGTTCTGTGCTTTTTCAATCGCTGCAGACGTCGCGTTAACGACTTCCAACCAATTATTGCCGTCAATTGTTTTCCCTTCAAAACCATAACTTTCTGCTCGCTTTGACAAAAAAGGGATATTGACCATTTGTTTGATAGGACTGCTCATACCGTATTGGTTATTTTCAATAAAGAAAATAACCGGCAAGCTCCAAATAGAAGCTAAGTTTAAAGACTCATGAAAACTCCCCTCGTTAGTAGAGCCGTCACCTGCATAGCACATCACAACTGCAGATTTTTTTTTCATTTGAGCAGTTAATGCAGCACCAACTGCAATTGGGTAACCCCCACCAACAATCCCATTCGATCCTAGATTTCCCGTGTCGCTATCAGCAATGTGCATACTACCGCCTTTTCCGTGATTTGTACCGCCTTTTTTCCCAAATAGCTCTGCCATCATTGCAGACATATCTGCACCTTTAGCAATCGTATTTGCATGTCCTCTATGGGTTGTCGTCATAAAATCCGTTGCTTGCAATAAATAACCACTTCCAACCGCTGTTGCTTCCTGCCCAATAGACAGATGAGTTGTGCCATGTATTTTCCCTGCTGCGAATAATTCTTCTACCTGTTCATCAAAAAAGCGAATTTGCCACATCAGTCGATACATTTCTTCAAAATCATTCATTGTTAAACCCGCTTGATTAGGTAAGCATGATTCCATTACGTTCACCACTTTTCCCTCTTTATATTTAGCGTTCTTAGTGTGTCTTAGTATAGCCTTTTTGATGCAATTGGGTCAATCCATCCAGATAGTTTCTAATCAGATTTATTTGTTTTACCCTCACTTGCCTTACTTCTATAGGAGTCTCTATTAAATTTTGTTATACTAACAGCATGAACCAATAAGAATCTTAATAAAGGAAGTAATAGAATGACTGCATTGCAAAAAAAAGACTTTTTAACGAACCAAGCTTATGCTATTTATGATGCGGCTACAATGCCTTTTAAAAATCAAACGATTTCTCATTTTGCCTTATCAGATAGTTTAACAACCATTATCGGAAAGCAACAAAAACAAGCAGCTATTCATTTTTGGAGTACGAGTGATATCGTTATTCTGGGTATGATGGATACCAAGTTGCCTCATCTTGCAGACGGATTAGCTGTTCTTAAAGCACAAAAAAAGCCGTACATCGTCCGTAATTCGGGTGGGTTAGCTGTTGCAAGTGATACTGGTGTGCTAAATTTTTCACTCATTTTCCCAGAAGAACTAACGAATCGTATCACGATTAATGAGGGCTACGACTTTATGTTTCGCTTGATTAATGACACGTTTAAAGAACACGAAAAGACAATTGAAGCTTATGAAATCTCAGATTCTTATTGTCCAGGAGACTTTGATTTGAGTATCAATGGTAAAAAAATAGCAGGGATAGCTCAACGACGGTTAAAAAATGGCGTAGCGATTATGATCTATCTAAGCGTGACTGGAGATCAAAAGCAGCGTGCTCGGATGTTACAAGATTTTTATACAGCTGGGTTACAAGAAGAGCAGGTAAAATGGCACTTTCCAAAAATAAATCCTGATGTGATGGGTACGTTAGAAGAATTGCTTGGAGTTCACTTAACTGTTCAAGATGTAAAAGAAAAAATCATTCAAACATTGCGTAATCGTCACTGTACAATTGAACCTGGTGAATACACACCAGAAGTTTTGCGTCTTTATGAAGACAACAAACAGAAAATGATTAACCGTAACTTACAGATGCTAAAAGAATATGCTCAAAAGGAGTTGTTAACATGACCCTTAATTACAATGCTGAAAAAATATTGCCTATTGAACAAGTTTTCCGCGATCCTGTTCATGACTACATCCATATCCAACATCAGCTTATTTTAGATTTAATTGATACACGCGAGTTCCAACGTCTACGTCGGATCAAACAACTAGGAACATCTTCCTTCACTTTCCATGGAGCTGAACATTCTCGCTTTACACACTCGCTAGGTGTTTATGAAATTGCTCGGAGAATTTGCGACAAGTTTGCTCGTAACTATCCTGAAAAAACTCCTGGGGATGGCGGTTGGGATGATTCAGAGCGTCTGGTTGTCTTGTGTGCTGCCTTGCTACATGATATCGGACACGGACCGTATTCTCATACTTTTGAACGTATTTTTAAAACCGATCACGAAGCTATCACCGTTGAGATAATCCTGTCTCCTGAGACCGAAATCAATCAATTATTAAAAGCGGTAGCCAGTGACTTTCCTGCTAAAGTAGCAAGCGTTATCCAAAAAACGTATCCTAACCCACAAGTCGTCCAATTGATCTCTAGTCAAATTGATGCAGATCGAATGGATTATTTGTTACGAGATGCCTATTTTACCGGTGTCAATTACGGGACGTTTGATTTAACTAGAATTTTACGTGTTATCCGCCCTTATAGTCAGGGAATTGCTTTCCAAATGTCGGGTATGCATGCAGTAGAAGACTATATTGTCAGCCGTTATCAGATGTATATGCAAATTTATTTCCATCCCGTTTCTCGAAGCATGGAAGTTATTCTTGATCACTTATTAAAACGCGCTAAGGAATTGTATCAAAATCCAGAAATGCCTGAACATTGCCAAACAGATTTATTAATTCCTTTTTTTAATCAAACCTCTACCTTGGAAGATTATTTAAAGTTGGATGATGGCGTTCTAGGTACTTATTTCACACTATGGAGAGATGAAAAAGATCCCATATTGAGTGATCTAGCTACACGTTTCCTTGACCGTAAGCCATTTAAATCAGTGCATTTCATAGATAAACAAGATCAACCTATTCTAGAAAAATTGACCGCTCTTATTCGAGAAGCTGGTTACGACACAGAGTACTATACAGCTATCAACAATAGTTATGATCTTCCTTATGATTTTTATCGTCCTAACCAACTCACTAACCGAACGCAGATTGAGCTTATGTATCCAGATGGCTCTTTTATCGAACTTTCAAAAGCTAGTGAAATCGTGTCTTCTTTAGCAGGGAAAATGCGCGGTGACGAACGGTTCTATTTTCCAAAAGAATTTTTAAAACCTAAAACCTTTAAAGAAATCACTTTATTTGAGCCTATTTACCAAGAATTCAAACGTTACATCAAAAACGATGCAATCATTCAACCCACAAAAATATTGGAGGAATAATACAAGATGACTATTGAACTAATCGCTATTGATTTAGATGGCACACTATTAACAAATGAAAAAAAAATCAGCTCAAAGGTAAAAGATACTTTAGCTAAAGCTAAAGAAAAAGGAATCAAAGTCGTTATTTGTACTGGCCGACCTTTACCAGGCGTAATGAGCTTTCTAAAAGAATTAAATTTGGAGGAAGTAGGGGATTACGCAATTACTTACAACGGCGCACTTGTCCAAGAAACTTATGACGGTAATGCTATTGCCCATCATACAATGAGTTTTGATGATTTTTTAGAAGTAGAAGCCATGAGCCAAAAAATTGGTGTTCATTGTCAAACATTAGATGAAAAAGCTATTTACACCTCTAATAAAGATATCAGTCCTTATACAGTCCGAGAATCTTCTTTGGTCAATATGCCCATTAAATACCGAAGCGTTGAAGAGATGAATCCTAATTTGGTTATCAGTAAAATGATGATGATTGATGAGCCTGATGTGTTAGATGCTGGAATTGCACAATTCCCTTCCTCTTTTTATGAAAAATACACAGTATTAAAAAGTGAGGCTTTTTATTTAGAAGTACTAAATAAAGCTGCTAGTAAAGGGCAAGCTTTAAAAGATTTATCTGATATTTTATCTATCCCTAAAGAGAACATCTTGGCTATTGGAGATAACGAAAATGATCGAGACATGTTAGTCTTTGCTGGAGTTGGAGTTGCTATGGGTAATGCCGTTGAAGGAATTAAAGCTATCAGCGATTATATCACTGATACAAATGAGTTGGATGGTGTTGCAACAGTTATTGAAAAATTAGTTTTTAATCAATAAAAAAATCCGCTTTGGAGTGTAGTGACACCCGAAGCGGATTTCTGTATTTATTTTTGGCTGAGCAATTCGCCATTTAGTGCATAATTTTCTGGTTGCATTTCATTAAGAATAACGTGTACTCTTTCACTTGGAGCCCCTGTATTTTTCACAACAGCTTCTGTTACCTCTTTGACTAAGTTAATCTTTTGTTCTAATGTGCGTCCTGCAACTAATTCAATATGGACAATTGGCATAACTATTCCTTCTTTCTTTTAAGTTTTTACTTATAACTGCTCTTATAGTAATGGGTTATTGGCTTAAAATCAATCTCTTATTTTTTAGCCAAGCGTTTCATTAGAATTCCATACATTTCTTTTGTATACTAAAATTGTACGAAAGATACTAGAAAGGAGTTTTGTTACATGTCAGAATCAAAAGTTTTGTACCAAACTACTGCTATTAATACCGGCGGACGAAATGGCGAAAGTCATTTACCAGATAAATCCTTCTCGGTTCGCGTATCTACACCCAAGAAAATGGGAGGCCCAGGACAAGGAAGTAACCCTGAACAACTTTTCGCGCTTGGTTACAGTGCGTGTTTTAATTCAGCACTAGAGCACTTTATGAAAAAAGAAAATAGTAGTGAGAAAAGTCAGGTTACTGCAACAATCGAGTTAATTTCTGACCCTACCGATAACGGTTCCAAACTAGCTGCTACTATAGAAGTAGCTATTGAAGGAAAAGAATTAGCTGAAACTAAAGAATTGGCTGATAAAGCTCATGCATTTTGCCCTTACTCAAAAGCAACTAAAGGCAACATAGCTGTTACAGTAACAGCCGTAGAATACAAAGAAGAAATATAAGAAGAACTAACTGATAAAAGAGAGAAGGATTTTAAATCCGACTCTCTTTTTCTTTACACTTTTCCTCTTCATTTCTTAGTTCTAGCAGGTCATTCTTTTCTTTTTTATCTTTTATAAACTGTTCAATCGCCCAACGATGACTGCCTCGCTTTAATTTCTTTAACGCTTCTGGTAGTGTCATCCATTCTATGCCGTTAAAGTCTTCCAAAGGTTCGCTGATCTTTTCCCAAGAATCAATAACATAAAAGTAAGCAGGGTTATGGTAATATTTTTCGCGATGAGTAGAATAAAAGTAATCTTCGCCAGCTCCTACATACTTGCCTACTTCTATCTGAAAGCCTAACTCCTCTACAGATTCTCTTTTAAGGGTCTCTTCATCTGTTTCTTGCTTTTCTTTTTCTCCTCCCGGTAATAAATATGATCCATTTGGTGGTGAAACAACAATTATTTTATCCGTTATACGGTTTAATAAGATACCATATACTCCGATTCGTATATGATAGTGTTCTGTTTTCAGCCTTTTACCAAAAGTATGTGCAATCATATCCATTCCCCCAATTTTTCAACTCTGCTAGTCTCATCTTATTCTCATTATTTTAACCGTTTACACGAAAAGAGTCAATCCTATTTTATACAGGAATAAAGGAGGCTAGAACTAGCCTCCTTTATTCCTCTTGTTCAATTTTTGCTGTTGCGCTTAGACTTCATTCAATTCGTGTTGCCTTACGCAGTGCTTTATTTTGAAGTACTCCATATAGCAAGATACAATTAATAGGTGCTAACACTAGGTTCTGGACTACACGTACTGGGAAAATAGCGTAAATGGCTTTATCTAGTATAATTGTTAGCCATAACGTGTTTAACCCTAAATTAATAAACAAAGTAACCAATAAAATCGCAAAAATAACCCGTTTAAGATTCTTAGGCTTTTTATACAGAATGATCCCATAGATAACCCCACCCAAAAAAGCAGATAAAGTAAATCCCGGAAAATATAGGGCTGCTTTTGGGAATAACATAATCCCCATAAAATCTGTAATCGCAGCAGTTGTCCCTGCAATCCAAGGTCCATAAAGCATGGCAATAATGGCTACTGGTAAAAAGCCAAAACCAATACGGACAATCGGTGTTTCAATAACTATAAACCTTGTCAATACAATATCTAATCCCATTAATAATCCTATGATTGAAATGCTTCTTGCATCAAACTTATTCTTTTCCATTTTGAAGATCTCCCTTTAAGAGCTCCACACATAATAACTATGCAGCGAATGCAGAAACAAAACCGCAAATTGCCTAAGCAATTCTTCGTCTGAGGGCAACATCCCATCCCAACAGCACTTAACGCTTCATTTCCTACTCTGATTATTTGACTAACAAGTTATTCACCTTGTTGCCACCCATGATTATAGCACGATTTCCATTTAGCCGCCAATAAAATAACCGTTTGTCATCCACATCTTTTTATCATCGTTTTATAACATAAATGTTGAATCACTCATTTAATCTGTGTTTATTTAGAACCGAGTTACCACTAAGAAAAGTGCGTTAAGGCATCACTTTTTTAGAGAACCTCACAAAACGCTAAAATAGATTAAGGAAGCCTAGCTGAGAATGGTCTTGGTTTGATATAGGTACTGAAGCACTTTTTTTCTAAGTATCTAGTAGGCACAGCTGTTATCTTGCTACCATCAATTAAAGGAGGATATAAAATGATCTCATTAGAACAAGTAAGCATCCTATCCGAAACGAAAGAACAAGTTATCTATGCAGTAAATGATGTTTCTCTAACCATAAATAAAGAACCATTTTTTAGACTTTTTGGGTATCGCGGAGCTAGTAAAAGTACGTTAGTTCGGACAATTAACTTATTATAAAGACCTACTAGCAGATCTGTAGTAGTAACTAAACAACATTTAATCTGTTTAAAGACAAAAGAGCTTAGACAAAAAATACTCCCATTAGATAGTTTTAACTATCCTTCATTTCCCGAGGCAGCTTTTATCATTTTTGAGTTCATTACATTTTCGTGCCGTTATAGCTCATCATTGTAACGCTCTTTTTGCAAGTTGATCCGCTAATTCATTGAACTCAATGCCTGTATGTGCTTTTTCTTTTTTGAATCTGATTGTAATATCTTTTGCCAAGACGTTAAACTCTTGAATATAATCTTTCGAAACGAGTTTATTGGCTTTCCACATGCCTGTTGCCCATTGTTCAATTCCCAAGTAATCGTAATGAATCAAGATTGACTTATAGTGGCGTGCTTTAGCCCACCGAATAGCTTCTAACGCGCCAATAACTTCGCCAGCAATTTGAAAACTCTCCACATAACGTTCATCACTACCGGCACGGTAAAACGTATCTAAAACCTTGCCCTCTTTTAACATCACCACACCATAGCTGTATTGCTTTTTTTTGCGAGCGAATGATCCATCTACATAAGCTTCAATGCTATCAGTAGCTGTCCAATCCACTACTTTTAACGTAGGTGGATTGATAAAATCTTTCGCTTCTTTTTCAGTCAGAAACGATTTGAATTGAGCACCGCTAAACCCTTTAATATGTGTTTGTGCTTCAGCCCAAGTCCGGTAAACTCCCGGTTTGCGGCCTTTTTTGATTGCATAATATTTACTTGACATTCCTTTACTCCTTTTCAATACGTTCAAAATTTTCTTATTTATTAACTTTAAGCAAGAATGAAAAGAATGTCAACGCAGAAATTAGAAAGACCGTTTAAATTCCCCTAAACATAAAGTCACCCATCAGTTGATTTTATTAACTGAAGTCAACTATAAATCAGTTGTTTTTTTGAAGTCAAGGAAGTACACTTAAAGGGAGGTGAACGATATGAATGGAATAAATATGCACAGACAATTAGTCAAAAAACGCAAAGAAAAGAAAGTGACACAAGCAGAAGTGGCCAAGTTTATGGGCGTATCCAAAGCATCCGTTTCCAAGTGGGAAAAAGGGAACAGTTTACCCGATATAACACTTTTACCTAAACTAGCGACGTATTACAATTTAAGTATCGATGAGTTACTCGGCTATTCTCCGCATCTTACGACACAAGGAGTTCGTGAACGCTACCAACAATTTGCTCATCGTTTTGTCCAAGAGGAATTTCAGGTGGTTTTCTTGGATGTGCAAGCTGAAGCAAAAGAATATTATGCAGATGTTTCCTATTTACTTGCATTGATTCAACTGTTGCTGAACCATGCAGATTTAGCTAGCGAGAAAGAAAGAGAGTGGATTCTTCAAGAATGCCTGCAGCTTACGCAACGTGTTCAAGATGAAGCCATACAATTGAGTCATCTGAAACAAGCAAACACCCTGCAAGCCATTATCTACATGGCACTTAACCAGCCAGACGAAACGCTGGGTTTATTGGAAGAAACGCTAGTTCCGTATGCAGGTGCAGATTTGATATATATCCAAGCATTAATGAGGAAAGGGGAATTGGAGCGTGCCGGAAAACTCACTCAAGTATTTGCATTCCAGTCGGTAATAACATTATTATCACAATTGTTGATGGCGATGCAGCAACTGCACTCTTCTCCTGAGCGTTTTAAGCAGACCTATCAAAAAGCTGATGTCTTAATACACTTGTTTCAAATGGATACTGTTGCGACAAGTAGTGTGGCAGGGATTTACCATACCGCAGCTGCTTATTATGCAGCACAATCCAATTCAACTGCCATGTATACTGCGCTCAATCGCTATGTAGAAGTGGCAATAAACTACCCGAATCCTGTAAAACTCACTGGGAATGATTTCTTTGATCAAGTAGATGAATGGTTAGAAGAATCACTAATTCTCGGACAACAAACACCTCGCGAGGCCAGTTTAGTGCGCAAATCATTCGAAGAAAGTATCACGAAATATCCAGCGTTTCAACCGTTTATACAAAACAAGCAGATGCAAAAATTGCTCCATACATTAAACAATAGAAAGGATTAATTAGTATGCCAGATATGACTATTATTCAAGAAAATTTACCGTTGCTTATCCCTTTGGTTCTCATTCAAATCGTATTGATGATTACTGCACTCCTTCATCTACTCAATCATCCGAACGTGAAACGCGGATCCAAAATAATGTGGATCCTCATTATTGTGTTAATCAACACCATTGGACCAATCGCTTATTTCCTCTTCGGGAGGAGTGAAGAATGACCCCTGCATTGGAAGTATCCCATCTCAAAAAAATGTACGGCAATCAAACTGTCTTAGAAGACGTTAGTTTTACTGTTAAACCAAATACCATTTACGGATTTTTGGGAAAAAATGGATCCGGTAAAACAACAACCATTAAATGTATATTAGGGTTGACGAACCATACGTCAGGAAAAGTCCACATAGATAATCGGCTGATTGAATATGGAAAAGAGCTTCCTTCAGGATTAGTAGGCTTTTTACCTGATGTCCCTGAGTATTATAACTATTTAACTGCGAATGAATACCTACATCTTTGTGGTGAAATAACGAACATGACAAAAAAAGAACGGCAAGCTAAAACTTCAGAATTGCTAAAATTAGTAGGACTTGAAGACGCAAAAAAAAAAATTGGTGGCTACTCAAGAGGAATGAAACAACGCTTAGGCATTGCTCAAGCACTTATTCATGATCCGCTTTTGCTTATTTGTGATGAACCCACTTCTGCATTAGATCCACTGGGACGAAAAGATGTGCTAGCCATTTTAAAAAAAGTCAGTAAGAATACCACCGTTGTATTTTCGACTCACATTTTGGCAGATGTAGAAGCGATTGCGGACGAAGTAGCTATTTTGCATGAAGGAAAAATTGCCCGTACGGGCAGCTTAGCTGAGTTGACAAAAAGCCAAGAGCAATCAACTGTTAGCGTTACTTTTCATTCTAAAGAGGAAGCAGTGGCTTTTAAAGACACACTTATTCAATTAGAAGATGAAGAAGAGATTAAAATATCAGAACGATTGGTTTCAGTAGAAACACTTAGAGGAGAAACCGTAATGTCACAATGGTTAACTTTATTCCCGCAACATCAGTGGATTCCAGAAAAAATTGAATGGCGAAAAGCCACTTTAGAAGATGTTTTTTTAGAGGTGACCAAATGATTGCTTTTGGTGCATTTTTGAAAAAAGAAAGCTTGGAGTTGATGCGTTCATACAAAGGATTTCTATTTCTGGCTTTGTTTACTTTTTTAGGTATTTTGAGCCCAGTATCAGCGGTATTTATGCCCGATTTAATTGCCGAATTTTTACCAGCAAATATTGAATTGGTTTTGCCTGAACCGGCCGCATTAGATTCTTGGGTACAATTCCACCAAAACATTACGCAAATAGGTTACGTTTTCTTAGTCATTGCGTGGAGTAATACGTTTGTGAAGGAAAAAGGGCCACTCGTATTACTTGTAACTAAAGGTTTGAAGCGTCCGGTCGTCTTCTTTTCCAAATATATTATGGCAAGTGCCGTTTGGACAGTGAGCTATCTCATTGGCGCAGCGATTACTGCGGGCTATACGTACTATTATTTTGCAGATACCTGGGAAACAGCGGGTTTATTATGGGGACTAGCTGGAGTTTATCTCTTTGGGTTATGGTTACTTGCCTTCCTCTTTCTCGGTGCTGTATTATTTGACTCCACCTTTGGCGCGCTCGCATGGACAGGAGGAGCAATGGCGATTTTATTCTTTTTAGAATTATTTGTCAAACTGGCCGAATGGAGTCCACTTCAGGTAGTTACAAGTTTCACAGAAACATACCAAGCAGGCGGAATTAATACTGAGTGGAAACAAAGCGCAATCGTTCTTGTAGTCAGCAGCATACTTTTCCTGATTGGAACCCCTTTATTCTATAAAAAGAAAGAACTTTAAACAAATTTTCCTTTTATATCGAAAAGAGTGTATCAAAAGTCGTTTAGCTTTGAAAAGATTTACAAGTTGCATCTATAAACACAGACCTGTCAATGACTAAAACTTTTTGGAGTAGAAATCATTTGCCTTTTGGAGCATGTTTTAGAGAATTTTATTCGGAGTCTGAGACAATTGTCTTAGACTCTCTTTTTTAAGTGTCAGGAAGTTGAAGTGTCATCACGTTACTTTCCTTATTCATTAAAAAACCATCAGACAGTCAGAGGTGATTTTTCAACATACTTTAATCCTAACATTTCACCATATATACTAACAGTACTCGTTTCATTTTGCAGCTTCTTTTCGGGAGTGATTAAGAACCAAATCCTTTCAGCATTTTTTCAAGAAAGGCTTTTTGATTCTTTTGCATTACCGGTTATTCGTTCTTCCTTTTTATCGTCTTCTTCTTTATCAGTCATCCTTTACATCAATAACTAAAACATCGCCAGGCTTAGCTTCTTGAATCGCTTTTAGCGCGACCAAGTTATCTCCTACAGGTATTTTAAGGTGCAAGCTCGTCCTACTATTTTATATTCTTCTTTTAAAGAACGTATGGAAGAATTTATATTGTCAGATCTTTTGTTGCATTAGATATACAACTGGTTGAAATCTCTGCAAATTAATCATTTGTTTTCCTTCTTTTAATTTTTCATTTTTTCTGTTTTTAACTGAAGACACCTGTAATAGAGAGTACAAGCTTTGCACTTAAGTCTAAAAAATAAAATAAACCATCTTATCTAACATATTAACTTGAGATGGATAAATTAATTAATTGTTAAAAATTATTTTTAATACTGTCCTATCTGAAAACTATTTTGCTAACATTTTAATGCTTGTATTGACCTTAACTAGTTTTTCTAATTTTTCTTCAACTACTTTATTTATCTCGCCCATTTTATCAACTGCACTCATATAATTTAAATGTTCCTGCGTATGCATACTTTTTTTAAATTGCATAATATTTTTTTGCATTTCAATTATTTCATTCAATATATCCAAGCTATCTCCATAGGCTTCAATAAAATCTTCCAACTCTGTTTTCACTTCAATTTCAACTTTAGTTTTCTCCACGTTACTCCTCCTATTGCAAATTTATGTTCTTAATTTCGTTTCTTGAATCTACATAAACTATTGTAACCGTATAGTCTTTCGTAAGTAAACTAATATCTTCTTTAATCAGACAAATAAATACTAAAAAACCTTTCCCTTATTATAACGGAAGATTTCTCCTTGAAAAAGCTATTTGTCCTATTCCATACATCACAAAAGCTAGGATGAAAAGAAGAATTGTTAACCAAAGGCTGCTTTCTTTCCCCATGAGGATATTTTCTGGAGAGAATAAAGTTAAGAATGTGAAATACTTTAAGAAATTGTACTGTTCGCCTTGATTAGCCAACATTTGGATTAAAAATGCCAGAACGGGAACACCAATACTCCAAGAATAGGCGGTACGTGCTTCGTTACATAGGCAAGAGATTAAAAAACCAAACCCATTGATAAATAAATGCAACCCCAATAATCCAATGTTTAAATATAAGTAGGATGAGATGTCTAATTCTCCAGGAAATGTCAGTTCTGAATAGATTAATCCAATAGTCGTGGAGGCTATTAATAACAAAATCAAACTACCAATAGCTACTGTCGTTTGAGTTCGTATTATTTTACCTCTTGATGTGGGCGTGGCTAATAGATAGGCCATAGAACCATCATCTACATATTTAACAACTAATTTATTTGATAAAATAATTGAGAATATAAGCGGAAAAACAATTAATATGAAGCCAAATAAATAGGAAGATAAATAAGCTGTTAAACTAGCTTCTGCTGCACCAACCATACCAAATGCTTGCATTATTCCTGGCATGGCTTTTTCAAAATCAGCCATAATATTCCCTAGTTCAGGATCAAACATGGAAATAATAATCGTTTCATACATAGTCAAGATAAGTGTAAATAACAATAGAAGTACCCCTATAGATTTCATTTCTTTTTTAAATAACGGCCAACTAATCATGCTGATCCTCCCCATAGAAGTGCATAAAAGAATTCTCTAAAGTTTGATGTATCATTTCCATATTTGCAATAGTATATTGGGCTAATAACCTAATCAATGGATTAACATCTCCTTGAACCATTACTTTTACTTGTGTTTGATTCAAAACTTTTGCTTGAGGTGATTCTGCTATAAAAGCTTTCAACGTTTCGTGGTTAAAAAATGTTAAAATAAAGGTTTTATTTTGACTTTCTTTTAATATTTGTACGTCTTGTGTTGCCATCAATTTACCATTTTTTATAATAACTACTCGATCACACGTTCGTTCAATTTCTTCAAAAAGATGGGATGACATTAAAATAGTCGTTCCCTTCTTTTTTTCTTCTTGGATAAGTTTAATAAACTTATTCTGCATAAGTGGGTCTAGTCCACTGGTAGGCTCATCAAGAATCAAGATATCACTTTCTTGCATAAACGCACAGATTAGTCCAATTTTTTGTTTCATTCCTTTAGACATCTTTTTTATTTTCATATCAGGATTTAACTCAAAATAAGAGCATAATTCTTTTGCTCGATTAATGTTTTTTAACCCTTTCATTTCGCTAATAAATCGGATGAATTCTAGTCCATTCATATTATTCATAAATACAGGTTCTCCTGGTAAATACCCAATATGCTTTTGAATACTCATCGCCTCTGTCTTAGGATCTTTTCCCAGTATTTTACAAGAGCCTTTATCTGGCGTAGAAAATCCCATCAGTTGTCGAATAGCCGTTGTTTTACCAGCACCATTTGGTCCTAAGAAACCTAAAACTTCTCCCTTTTTCAAATCAAAAGTTAAATCAAATACTCCACGATTACTTCCATAATCAACTGTCAGTTGGTTTACTTCAATAATATTCATAACATTTACTTGCCCCTTATCTATAAGAATACATTTTGTGATTCCATTAACTCTGTTAAAACGCTGGTAATTCATATTATGAATAATTGATTCTCTTGTTTGTATAAAATGGTTAACCCTCTTTTATAAAACGTACTTTTTATTTTTTCACTAGCGAACACAACTGTGCGTGTTTTATGTAAATCAATCTATATACTTTTCGAATAAATCGGAATCATTTATAATCGCTATTTTATCCTCTTTGACTGGCGAACATTTCTTATTCAATCATACTATCATAATTCAAATTAAATTTATATTCTATTTTTTCTTCTATAACAAAGGATGCATTTTTTTGTATTTATCTTTAGTCTTCCTTATGGTACCATGATTCTTTGTAAATGAACTCTAATACTAATAATGATATGCTTTTTAAAAGAAGGAAGGTATTTATGCAAAATTATAAAAATGACTGGTTTGGTAATATCAGAGGTGATATTTTAGCTGGAGTTGTTGTCTGTTTAGCTTTATTCCCTGAAGTTATTGGCTTTATGTTAGTTGCAGGTGTAGAGCCAATTGTTGGTGTCTATGCAACCTTTTTTATTACAGCTATTGCTGCGTTCTTCGGAGGAAGAACAGGGTTGATTTCTGCAGCTGCTGGTTCCGTTGCTTTAGTACTCGCAAATTTGGTTGCAGAACACGGGGTTAACTATCTTTTCGCTGCAACAATTTTAGCTGGACTTATACAAGTAGTTTTAGGCCTATTTAAAGTAGGTATTTTGATGCGGTATATCCCAAAACCTGTTATGCTTGGATTTGTAAATGGTTTAGGTATTATGATGTTTCTATCTCAATTAGACCATTTTAAAGGATCGACAGTTTTAATCCTATTGGGGGTTATTGGAGTTGCTATTATTTTTCTAGCACCCAAATTGACAAAAAGGATTCCCGCACCTATTATTTCAATCGTAGTCATTACGACACTAGTATTAAGTTTAAACTTAGATGTTCAACTGTTGGGTGACCTAGGAAAAATCTCTAGCGAATTACCTCGTTTTGGAATTCCAAAAGTCCCCATGAACTTAGAAACGCTAATAATTATTTTCCCAACTTCTCTTTCAGTTGCTATTGTTGGATTAGTTGAATCTTTATTAACTGCTCAATTAGTCGATGAGTTAACAAAAACACCAAGTGATAAGAATCGCGAATCCTTAAGTCAGGGTTTAGGGAATCTAGCTTCGGGATTTTTTGGCGGAATTGCTGGTTGTGGAATGATCGGTCAAACTATTATTAACACTAGTTATGGTGGAATCGGTCGTTTAGCAACTTTCTTATCTGGTTTCTTTATGTTGATGTCTGTCGTCTTATTCAATAAAATAGTCATCCAAATCCCGATTATTGCCTTGGCGGCTGTGATGGTCGTTGTAGCTTACGAAACTGTTGATTGGAGATCCGTTAAACGATTAACTATCATGCCTAAAAATGAGAGTTTTGTCATGATTATAACTATCGCTATTGTATTGGTTACACACAATCTAGCGTATGGAGTAGTCGCAGGAACTTTAATCAGTGCTATTTTTGCTGCATTTAAAATGACACATATCAGTATAGAAAAAGGTACGGATAACGACGACTATCATTACAAAGCTCACGGTCATCTTTACTTTGCATCAGCTGAAAAATTTACAGATTTTTTCATGAATGATTTTAATCATGAAGGAGAGTTAATTATTGATGTTAGTGCAATGACCTTATGGGATTCCACAGCCGTTGAAGCAATTGATAAATTAATCAGTAAACATAAAGTAACCGGAACTAGTGTAACACTTACCAATGCTAACAAACAAAGTGACGAACTCTTGAAAAAAATATCATCTCACCCCACTAAATAATTATAAAAGCTAATTATAAAAGGACAGAATACTGTAACGATAATCAAAAATTAGATTTCTAAAACCAATTTGGATTATCAGCTCATAACTTCTGGCCTTTTTTCCTCATGAATTTAACTACTCATCTCATTGATAATAGAGAAATAATTTTCAATCTTTTTTTGTTCCTTAAATCCCTTAAACCATCTGTTTTCTCAACAGTTTTCAAATAAATCATAAAAAAAAAGAAACATCAACAGTGATTATACACTATATGTAGTGTATAATCACATATGAAAAGCAATATATAGTGTTTTTAACCAGAAATAATCTAGGAGTGATTAAAATGATGACCAATGTTTCTAAAGATGAAAAAGTAAATACAAAACGATTAAATGAGGATATCCACCTTTTCCCTCAAGTTCACCCAATTACAGAGCAGATGACTTTAACTTATACAGGAGTCTCACGTCTTGTTATGTTAGATCGCTATTCTTTTAAAGATAGTTCCAAAGACACTCTTTCTGTAGGAGACTTAGTTGTTTTAACTGTCAAAAATGATCCTAGTTACCCGACTCGCGGAACAGGATTCATAAAAGAAATTGATTATGAAAATCATACGGCTCAAATTACAATAGAAGAAGAATACCGTGGGGCTATTGAACAAAATTCAGGCATAGTCACTCGCGATTTAGACTCTATTGAAAAACCATTAGAAATTTATTACGAACAAATCGCAAAACGAAATGCAACAGGTTTATCAGCAGTTGAACCCGGAGAAAAGCAAAAAGAAAGTTCTTACCAACTTTTTTATAATGAATTAATGAATTTAAATTTTATTCCTGCCGGTCGAGTTTTATATGGTGCCGGTTCGGATACCGAGGTAACCTATTTTAATTGTTATGTTATGCCTTTTATTCCTGATTCACGTGGTGGCATTTCGGATCACCGCAAAAAAATTATGGAAATCATGAGTCGCGGAGGCGGAGTTGGCACAAATGGTTCTACATTACGCCCTCGTAATACATTGGTTCGAGGTGTAAATGGCAAATCTTCAGGTTCGGTTTCTTGGTTAAATGATATTGCTCAACTGACTCATCTAGTTGAACAAGGTGGCAGCCGCCGTGGTGCTCAAATGATTATGTTGACCGATTGGCATCCCGATATCATTGAGTTTATTATTTCTAAAATGCAAAACCCACGGATACTTCGTTATTTAATTGAACATACAACAGATGCTCAAATCAAGAAAATGGCTTCTGAAAAACTAAAATTTACGCCTTTCACTGAACGTGAATCTGCAATGTACCAAAATATCTTGAATTATAAAAACATCCCTGGTACCGGTGGTTTTGATGCAGCTTCCTTACAAGAAATTGAAAATAAAATCAAAACTGGCGGAACTTATGGTGTTCATGATCCCGACTTTTTATCAGGTGCCAATATTTCTATTTGCTTAACAGATGACTTCATGCAAGCGGTCGATAATGATGAAGATTATGCCTTGCGCTTTCCTGCTGTTGAATCTTATAATCAAACAGAAATGGCAAATTATGATACTCATTGGACAGAGGTTGGGGATGTTCGTGAGTGGGAAGCTAGCGGTCATGCTGTTAGGACTTATCGAACAATCAAAGCACGAGAACTTTGGAAGCTGATTAACATTTGTGCAACTTATTCTGCTGAACCTGGTATCTTCTTTATCGATAATGCTAACGAAATGACAAATGCAAAAGCTTATGGCCAAAAAGTAGTCGCAACGAATCCATGCGGAGAACAGCCATTGGCTCCCTATTCTGTTTGTAATTTAGCTGCCATTAATTTAGCTGAAATGGTAAATAAAGATAGCGGTGCAATCAACTTTAATAAATTAAAACAAACTATTAAAACTGGTGTACGAATGCAAGACAATGTCATTGATGCTACTCCTTATTTTTTAGAAGAGAACGAAAAGCAAGCGTTAGGCGAACGTCGTGTTGGTCTTGGCATTATGGGATTAGCTGATTTACTCATTTACGCTGGCAAAGAATACGGTTCTACTGCTGGAAATAAGTTAGTTAATCAACTATTCGAAACTATTGCTGTTACAGCTTACGAAATGTCCATTGAATTAGCCAAAGAGAAAGGAAGTTTTCCCTTCTTGATTGGTAAAACAAATGAAGAAACCGCTCAATTACGTGAAAACTTCATTAATACCGGTTATATGAAAAAAATGCCCGAATCTATTCGTCAAGCTATTTTAACCTATGGTATCCGTAACTCTCATTTGCTTACAGTTGCTCCAACAGGGTCAACTGGTACGATGGTTGGAGTATCAACCGGTCTAGAGCCTTACTTCTCTTTTAGTTATTTTAGAAGCGGACGGTTAGGAAAATTTATTGAAGTAAAAGCAGATATCGTTCAAGATTATTTAAAGCACCACCCTGAAGCAGATGAAAATCATCTACCTAGCCAATTCATATCCTCTATGGATTTAGAACCTGAGGCGCATGTTGATGTTCAATGCATCATTCAAAGATGGGTAGACAGTTCGATTTCTAAAACAGTTAATGCCCCTCGTGGTTATGGCGTAGAACAAGTCCAAAGTATCTATGAGCGTTTATACAAAAACGGGGCTAAAGGAGGAACTGTTTATGTTGATGGTAGTCGTGATTCCCAAGTATTGACACTACATGCCGAAGAAAATAATCGGGATATTGATACAGATTACTCTGAAAATACTGTTCACTCTACCTCAAGCATATCAGAAACCACTATTGGTAATGAAGTAGGCAACACTTGTCCTATCTGTCGGCAAGGAATTATTGAAAGTTTAGGTGGCTGTAATACTTGCACCAACTGTAATGCTCAATTAAAATGCGGCTTATAAATAGAATAGTAAAAAAATAGCCTCTATTGAAAATAAAAATTTTCTACAGAAAATTTTTATAACGTGGCTAATGATTCCAAAGTGTTAGTTAGTGACTTCTTGATTCAGGCTCCTGATTTACCTACAACGTTTCAAAAAGTAGAGCTTTTGCTATTTCAAGTGCTGTTAAAACTCGAAATGCTCTCGAACACTATAAAGAACTTGTCAGAGAAGATAAAAAAGTATTTTAAATGATACGGTTACTGATTTCAAAAAGATTCAGGAGAACTATCTAGACATCGTAGAAATGCTAAATTAAGTTAATGTCTTCTACAGAAATAACATTCTCCTTCAAAGCATTAATAATGCTTTGGAGGAGAATGTTATTTATCATTCTCTATTTAATATTGAGCGTCCAGCATGGTGATGTATTTTCCTCCAATCGACTAAGCCTTCACCTAGACCACGTAATAAAATCTCTCCTGTTCCCATATTAGTAGCTAAAGGAATTTCATAAACATCACTTAAACGTAGTAGAGCACTGACGTCTGGTTCATGAGGTTGTGCTGTTAATGGATCTCTCAAAAAAATCACCATATCTATTTTATCATCTGAAATATAAGCTCCAATTTGTTGATCTCCACCTAATGGTCCTGACTTAAACCGGTGGACATCTAGATCAGTCGCATCAATAATTCTTTTGCCTGTTGTTCCGGTAGCATAAAGAGAATGTTCTTTTAAAATATCTTGATAAGATGAAATTAGTTTGACCATTTCGTCTTTTTTCTTATCGTGAGCAATCAATGCAATATTCAATCTTATTCCTCCTTTTTCATTCTAACCTTACACTAATAATAACATGGAAAGAATGAAATCGCATATTTTACACTAACCTAACCTAACTAAGAAACAAAAAAGTAAGCTCAATTTAACTATAGCAATAAATAGTTAGCTTGAGCCAATTAGTATATTTAAGCATTGTAAGCACACTATGATGAATTTAGTTTTGTTCTACAATGAATTGTTTTACGCTATCGTCAAGTTCATTTACAATTTGATTCATTTCAGTTGTGGAATCTACTATATTTCCACTCTTTTTATACCACCTTTAGCTAGTTAAGCTCCTTCTTAATTGAGAGGCTTGTGAATCTCGGTGCAACGCTCTTTCAGATAAGCACGTTAGTGAGTTAGCGATAAAAAATCGGTAACTTGTCCATTCTTTTTCTGGGTGAAAATAAGAAATATCCCAGACTTATCCATTTCGGCACTAAAATGGACGAATGGGAAAGAAATTTTTAAAAAATTTTGTTTTCTTGAATAAAAACCGATAATCTAACTAGTACGATAAACATAGTTCTGTAAAAGATCCTATGACTGCTTCAGGGTATAAAAAATTTAAATTTCTCCTCTCTTTTTCAATTCTTAACAAAAAAAGTCATGTTTATTCATACATTCTTCATACTTCGTCAGTATAGTAAGGACATACCAATAACAACCACCTTTTTTATATTTTCATTTTACCTAATACTCCTCCAAAGTATAGGTACTACTCCTTTTAGCCACTTGTTTTAAAAACAAGTGGCTTTTTGTTGTGTATCTTTTATCTTTATATTTTCTGATTGAAAGTAAAAAAATTTGAATCTAAGAGATACCGTTAGATTGATTAGGTGTTTATTCTTGAACCTCTGTTTTTCTTACGATACACTTGTATTAATAAATAATAGAAAGAGGGAATCGAAGCATGGGGAAAAAAATTGCAGTAGTAATAACGAACTTATTTGAAGATAGCGAGTTTACCTCACCGAAAGAAGCACTGACAAAAGCAGGTCATGAAATCACCACTATTGAAAAAAAAGCAGGAATTCAAGTAGTGGGCGCTAAAGAACATGCCATTGTTACGATTGACAAAAGTATTGATGATGTTTCTCCGGCAGATTTTGATGCTTTATTGATTCCAGGTGGATTCTCTCCTGATCAACTACGTGCAGATGAGCGATTCCTGACTTTTGTTAAAGGGTTTGTACAGGTTAATAAACCAATCTTTGCTATTTGTCACGGCCCTCAACTTCTAATTAATGCCGAAGTTGTTAAAGGCAAAAAAATGACTTCTGTTAAACAAGTCGGTGTAGATTTAAAAAATGCCGGAGCTTTGTATGAAGACAGCGAAGTCGTTAAGGACGATAGTGGTCTGATCACGAGTAGAACTCCTGAAGACTTACCTGCTTTTAACAAAGCCATTTTAGAAGCTTTATCTTAAACTATTCAATTAAAGTTATTGAAGACAAGTTAATCATCAAAAGGCTCTTACAGGAAAAAAATCTGTGAGAGCCTTTTTGTTTGAAGCAAATAAAAATTACTTAATAATAGAATAACTACCAGTCAGCGTCGTTATTTTCTACTATTCCTTTACATGCATAATGAGAGGATAGTTTTTTCAATCGAAAACTGTTAGAATTGTAGGCAATTGAAGTTTAGTTAATTTTTTTAAAATGACTATATTCTGAAAGAAAGAATGGATGGGTGTAATGAATAAAACAGCAAGACAAACTTTAGCAACATGTGAACGCGTTGTCATAAAAGTTGGCACTAGCACGATTATGTATCCTAATGGAACGGTTAATTTACAAAAACTAGATAAATTATCTTTTGTTCTAAGTGATTTAAGAAATCAAGGTAAAGAAGTGATATTAGTTTCCTCAGGAGCCGTTGGCGTTGGGCTTCACCGATTAAAATTACAACAATCTCCTAGATCTATTCCTGAACAACAAGCTGTTGCCTCAGTTGGACAAAGTGAGCTAATGAGTTTATATAGTACTTTTTTCTTCAACTATGGTCAAATTATTGGACAAGTCCTAATGACTAGAGATATTATTATTTTTCCAGAAAGTCGTTTGAACGCTATTAATACTTTTGAACAACTACTCAAACAAAAAGTTATTCCTATTGTGAATGAAAATGATACCGTTGCTGTTGATGAATTAGATCATGCTACTAAATTTGGCGATAATGACCAATTATCAGCTATCGTAGCAGAAATCACTCAAGCTGATTTATTGATTATGTTATCAGACATAGATGGGTTTTATGATCGTAATCCTAATGAAGATGATCAGGCTAATTTGTTCCATGAAGTTAATTGTATCACTCCAGAATTATACTCACTTGCAGGCGGTGTAGGTTCGAAATTCGGAACAGGTGGTATGGTTTCAAAATTAAAAGCAGCTGAACATGTTTTAAAACAATCCAGTAAAATGGTTCTAGCGAACGGTGCAAATCCAACAGATATTTTTAAAATTATTGCCGGTGAAGAAATTGGTACACTTTTTACCCCTGCACACGACTAACCCATAGAGAGGAATCTTAATTTATATGAAAACATTAATAAAATTTGGCGAAGATGCTAAAAAAGCTAGTCGCTATCTAGCACTAGCTTCAACAAAAGAAAAAAATAATGCCTTAAGAATGATGAGCCTAGCAATCTTAAATAATATTGACGAGATTCTATCAGCCAATCAAAAAGACTTAGCCGCCGCTAAAAAAAATAATATTCCAGAAACGCTTTTAGATCGATTAATTTTGAATGTAGATCGTCTTCAAGAAATGGCAGACGGTCTGAATCAAATTGCTGATTTACCGGATCCTATTGGAGTAGTTGATGGTATGTGGAAAAACGAAGCCGGTTTAACTATCGGAAAACAAAGTGTTCCTCTTGGAGTAATCGGTATCATTTATGAATCTCGCCCAAATGTGACTACAGATGCAGGAGGTTTATGCTTTAAATCAGGTAACGCGGTTATCTTAAGAGGCGGAAAAGAAGCTATCTACTCTAATAAAGCGTTGATTAAAATTCTTCAATCTACTTTAGCAACTACTGGCTTCCCCACAGCTTGTCTTCAATTAGTCGAAGATACTTCTAGAGAAACGGCTCGTGAGATGATGCGTTTAAATCGTTATCTGGATGTTTTGATTCCTCGTGGAGGAGCACGCTTAATTCAAACCGTAATGGAAACGGCCACTGTTCCTGTTATCGAAACCGGAACAGGCAATTGCCATGTTTATATCGATAAAGATGCACAATTAAAAATGGCAACAGATATTATCGTTAATGCAAAATGTTCTCGCCCTTCCGTTTGTAATGCTGCAGAGACTTTGTTGATTCATGAAGACGTTGCTGTTGAATTTTTGCCTATTATTGAAAAAGCTTTAGCTGAATACACTGTTGAATTAAGAGCAGATAAAAAAGCTTTTCAATTGTTAGAAAAATCTATCCTAGCAACAAAAGAAGATTGGGAAACAGAGTTTCTTGACTTTATTTTAGCCGTAAAAGTTGTTTCTTCATTAGATGAGGCCATCACGCATATCAATCAATATAGCACTGGTCATTCTGAAGCCATCGTGACAGATAATTATTTTTCAGGACAACAATTCCATCGCGAAGTCGATTCTTCAACCGTTTATATCAACGCCTCGACACGTTTTACAGACGGTTTTGAATTTGGCTTTGGTGCTGAAATCGGCATTAGTACTCAAAAACTACATGCTAGAGGACCAATGGGTCTCGCTGAATTAACCTCTTCCAAATATATCGTCTTTGGAGAAGGACAGATTCGTTAATTTCTATTTTATTGAAAATTTCATCATCTATAATTTAAACCAAGGTGTCGTTAAGCTTGGTTTTTTATTTGTTTCAGATTCTACTTAAGTCATTTGAATCAGATACCCTTGAATATCTATTTTAACTCCATTTAATAAAAAATTAATCTACTTTTATTTTTTGTGTTTATGCTACACTAAGAGAGAATCTAAAGAGAAAAGGTGACTCATTATGAATAAAAAAGAATCCATTGCTATTGTCGGTGCTGGCATCGTAGGAGCAACAACTGCATTTTATCTGAGTTCTGAAGGCTACGATGTCACCATTTATGATGAGGGAACAGGGCAAGCAACATCGGCCGCTGCTGGAATTATCTGCCCTTGGCTGTCACAACGCCGCAATAAAAAATGGTATCAATTAGCCGCTGCTGGTGCAGCTTTTTACCCAACGTTGCTCCATGACTTGAACGAAGATGCGGCTGACTCTGACATTTATCGTCAAGTCGGGACACTGGTTTTTAAAAAATCTCCTGAATTATTAACCAAACTTGAAAAAATAGCTTTAAAAAGAAGAGAACTAGCACCTGAGATTGGTGAACTCGCTATCCTTTCACCTGCTGAAATTAAAACCAAGCTTCCTTTGATAGAAACAAATCAATCCGCTTTATTTGCCTCCGGTGGAGCTCGAGTTGATGGGTCATTACTGACTAGAAAGCTGTTAGATACGGCTATTTTAAATGGTGCAGAGTATTTGAACGAAAAAGCTCAGCTAATATCTTCCAATAATGGAACTTATTCTATCTCCACAACTAAAGAGACCCAACCATTTTCTGCTGTTATTTTAGCTGTAGGTGCTTGGCTGCCAGAAATTTTAGAACCTTTAGGCTTTTCTGTTGATATCCGTCCACAAAAAGGCCAATTAGTTTATTTAGAAGTAGCAAAAGAAACAAAAGATTGGCCAGTCGTTATGCCAGATGGCGAAAAAGATATTATTCCTTTTCCAAACGGACGCATCGTGGTAGGCGCTACCCACGAAAACGATGAAGGTTATGACTTAACGCTCACTGAAGAAAAACTAACTGCGATGTTAAACGAGGCTTCTAATTTTGCCCCTAGCTTAGCGAAAGCAAAAATTAAAGAAGCACGCGTTGGTACTCGTGCGTTTACTTCTGACTTTGCTCCATTTTTTGGTGAAGTTCCACAATCTCCTAAGCTTTACGTAGCCAGCGGTTTAGGTTCTTCTGGCTTAACTTCAGGGCCAATTATTGCTCGTATGTTGACTCAATTAATCATGGACAAGCCCACCGATCTGCCAATATCTGATTATCCTGTAGCTCGCTACATTAAAAAAATCGCCCGAAACAGCTAACAATTACTACCTTATAAAAGAAGCTGGGACAATACTGTCTCAGCTCCTTTTATTTTTTCCTATTCGTTTATTTAATCTTAGCAGTAAATTATTGTTTTACTGCGTAACTTAAAGGTTCGATTAAAAATTCTTCTTTGTCTTCGACATAGACACGGTGCCAAACCATAAACGTCAGCATCACCCATATTTTACGGGAATGATCAATTTTACCCACTCGATGTTTGTTTAATAAATCTACTACGTATTTTTTATTCAATAAATGGTCTGTTTGAGAATCATTAATAATCTTCAAAGCCCAGTCATACATTTCATCTTTTAACCAATGACGAATAGGAACTGGGAACCCAAGTTTTTTACGATATAAAACGTTATCTGGGACTATCCCTTCAACAGCTTTTCTTAAAATATATTTTGTCGTCCCATTGGCAATCCTCAGATTAGCTGGGATTTGCTGAGCAACCTTAAATACTTCTTTATCCAGGAAAGGTGTTCTTAATTCCAAAGCATGAGCCATCGTTGTTCTATCTGCGTTCGATAATAGATCACCGCTTAACCATGTATTGATGTCAATCAACTGCATTCTATCTATAGGGCTGTATCCAATTGTCTGCTGATACAAGGTCTCTGTTACTGCTTTATAAGGATAGTTGAGATTATAATTTGTTAAGATTTTTTTCTTTTCTACTTCATCAAATATCTTAGCATTGCCTACGTAACGTTTTTCTAAAGAGGTTGTTCCTCTTAAAAGAAAACTTTTACCCTTCACCCCTTCTGGCATTAATCTAGCTAAGTAGTTGATCGCGTAATTCGTTACACGACCTGTATTAGCAAATAGTCTTAAAGAATGTGGTTCATTATAAATGCCGTACCCACCAAATAGTTCATCTGCACCTTCGCCTGATAAAGCAACTTTCACATGTTTTCGAGCTAACTTTGATAGAAAGAATTGAGGTACAGCTGCTGGATCAGCTAAAGGGTCATCCATATGCCATACAAATTTAGGGAATTCATCCATAAACTCTTGGGCGGTAATGGTGTAACTAAAATTTTCTACTTTCAATTCTTCTGCCGTTTCTTCGGCTAAGTTTATTTCATTATACCCTTCTCGTTCAAAGCCAACGGATAAGGTTTTTAATTTTGGATTAAACTCCTTAGCTATCGCAACAATAATGGATGAGTCAATCCCACCTGATAGAAAAGAGCCTACCGTCACATCTGAACGCATATGCTTTTCAATCGAATCATATAGACTATTTTTTATTTTTTCAGCAAATATCGTTTCAGTATTCTTTACTGGTCTAAAATCAGCCTGCCAGTACTTTGTAATAATCATTTCTTCATTTTCTTTTTTAGTGATATAGTGTCCTGGTGGTAATTCTTTAATTGTTTTATGCAAGGTGTTTGAACTAGGTACATACTGAAAGGTTAAATAATTTTGTAGAGCAACTTGGTCTAGTTCCTTATTACCAATCACGCTTAAAATAGCTTTTTTTTCAGAAGATACATAAAGTCCTTCATCTTCAATTGCGTAATAGAAGGGTTTAATACCAAATTGATCACGTGCTCCAAAAAATGTTTTTTCTTGTTTATCCCAGATAACAAAAGCAAACATGCCACGTAGTTTAGCTGTTATCTTTTCTTTGTACTCTGCATAAGTAGCTAATATGACTTCTGTATCACTATCTGTCTGGAAGGTATAGCCTTTAATAACTAATTCATCTCTTAACTCTATGTAATTATATACCTCACCGTTGAAAATAATCCAATACCGTTCTTCTTCATAAGATAATGGTTGATGGCCATTTTCAATATCAATGATACTTAAACGCCGAAACCCTAGTGAAATAGATTCATCAACGTAGTAGCCTTCTTCATCTGGACCTCTATGCACAATAGATTGGTTCATCTTTTGAACAAGCTTTTTTTGATTTCTAACTAATTGTTCTTTTTCATTCGATACATATCCAACAAATCCACACATTCTAATTTCCCTCATTCCTTCAGCTCTCAAACAAAAAATTATTTTATACTGTCATTTACATTCATTATTTTTAAGTTGAATCAAATTTACTATCCTACATAGTTCAATTTACAGGAAGTTCTTTTTAATTTCAATATAAAATGACAAATCAGCCACATTTATGTCTAAATCGTTGCAATTATTACTTTTTGTTATTATTTTATAAGAAAAAAAGCACTATTTAGCACAAAGTAGTTTTGGACAGATAACTGTGTATGAGGAAATTATTTTTAAAATCGTTAAAGATAAAAAAAGAACACTCTCTAATTCTTTAGAGTGTTCCGTTCTTATCGTCATCGTTTATCTTATTTTGTGTAGACGTTATATTCTCCGGTCAATGGATCCATCTTCATTAATGTTTCTGTTAATAGATCATACTTAAACATACCAACCATATTCGATATTTCTACCCCATCCACCTCATGAGCATAGCGAACTTCTACTTGATAGGTTTTTTCATCCTCTTTTGAGCTATAAAATTGATTGTCTTTTGCAGAAATACCCGTCATAGTTACAATTTTTTCTAATACCATGATTCGTTCTTCTTCGACTGACATTACGGGTACTTCGTTTGATGGTTCTGAACTGTTGCTTGAGCTTTCTGATGAAACCTCTGATGGTTCTGGCGAAACTGTTTCTACAGTTTCCATTGCGATATTTTCAGTTGTTTCTTTTTTAGCTAACCATGTTTTAATATCATCATCACTAGCCTTTTTAATGTCTTGGCCCGTTGCATCTCTGAAATCAGTTGCTGCTAATTCAGAAACTCTTTCCGTTTTATATTCTGAGTTTTCAAGAAGTGTCGCTGTTTTATCAGATTTAGCTTTCTCGGCTTGTGCAGTATTAATCTTTGTTTTCAATTCAGTTGCTTGGCTTTTTAACTCAGGGTAGTCAGATAACTCATTTGCTAACACATTTTCAATAGTGCCGGCTGCTTCATCTAATTTATCATTTTCAAATTGTGCTAAGCTAGCTTTGTACACTGTACGGTAGCCATCTTCAGCAGGTTGTGTTTGGTTAGATGAATCTACTTCTATTACACTGGAACTCGTTGATGATTCCATTGATGTATTATTTGTCGTTTCACCGCAGGCACTTAATACAAATAGACTAGTTGTCGCTATAAAAAAAATCGTTAATTTTTTAGTCATCTTTTAATTCCTCCTTTAAACATTTCTCTTCTTCATTATACCTTAAATTCTGCATCTTCCTACTGCTTTATTAAATATTTGTATAACCTCTTTGTTTCAACTATACTTACCTACAATAACTATATGAAGGGATGATCCTCATAAAAAACTTCCTAACTGAGTTTAAAGAGTTTGCCTTCAGAGGAAATGTTCTTGACCTAGCAGCCGGCATTGTTAATGGTGCTGCTTTTACAACAATTATTACTTCTTTGGTAGAAAACATTAGTATACTAGTAGTTGGTATACTAACTGGCGGTCATGATATTTCAGCATTATCCGTTACCATAGGATCCGCTAAGCTAGCATATGGATTTTTTTACAAGCTATTATTAACTTTTTAATTATGACTTTTTAATTACTGTACTTGTTGTTTTTATATTTATAAAAATGATTAATACCGCTGTTGCTAAGTTTAAACAAGAAGAAGGAATTGAAAAAACAGAAGTTAAAATTCCGGCCGCTGAACAATATTTGAAAGATATACGTAATTTGTTAGCTAAGGAAAGAATTCCTACTGATTTACCTTAAACACAAAAAAACTCTGAAGGAAAACTCCTTCAGAGTTTTTTTGGTCACTTTATTCTACTTGATAATCAGGGTTTTGATAGTTTTCTTTCTTCAAGCCTTTAATACTCATCATAATGACAAAACTAAACAGGTACAGTGCTGATAAAAATAACATAACGGCTAGTAAATTGTAATTATCTAAAATAACCCCAATTATTACAGAGGAAAAGCCTCCAACTGCTCGCCCAACGTTCAAAATAACATTATTAGCTGTCGAACGAATATGGGTTGGGTAAAGTCTTCCAACAATCGCCCCATAACCCGCAAACATCCCGTTAGCAAAGAATCCTACAACGGCTCCGCCTAACAATAAGGTCCACTCACTCGTTGCTGTTACAAAAAGAAAAACTGAGGCAGCAGAAGCTAATAGGAATAACCCGTATGCTGTTCTAGCACCTAATTTATCTAAAAGTCTACCAAACAACAGCATCCCAATACTCATTCCAATAATCGTAGAAATCATCCAGATAGATGAACCAGATACGGATAAACCTAAACTTTTTTGTAAAATAGATGGCAGCCAGTTCATTAGTCCAAAGTAGCCTGCAATTTGAACAGTAGCCATCAACATTAGCGATATAGTCAGTTTTGCCAATTTTGCTGTTTTAAATAACTCTTTAATTGAGATAGAAGGTCCATTTTTTTCTAGTTTTGTTTGTTTCCATTCATCTGTTTCATCTAGATGTTTACGTACTAAGATGGCCATAACGACAGGAAACAATCCAAATAAAAACAAGGTATTCCAGCCCAATGTCGGAATAATTAATGCTGCTAGAATGGCTGCTAAGATTGAACCCATTTGACCAGAAATTGTTACAATAGAAGTCATAGCGCCCATTTTCTTCCTAGAGAAAACTTCAGCAACCAACGCCATCCCTATTCCATATTCCCCACCAGCCCCTATACCCGCTAAAAACCGGAAAATATAGATTAAATAGATGTCATTTGCAAAGTACATCGCTGCAGTGGCAAACGCAAAAATATACACTGTATAACTAAACATCTTAACTCGGCCATGTTTATCTGCCAACACCCCAAATAAAACGCCCCCTAATAACATCCCTAGATTTGTTATCGTAGAGATCAGTCCTGCTGCCGCACTCGTTAGCTGCAATTGAGCAGTAATAGAAGATAGTGAAAAGGAAAGAAACATAATATCCATATTCTCTAATCCGTATCCTACTGCTGATGAAGCTAAAACTTTCTTTTGGTAGCCTGACATGGTTTGATTACCAGTTGCCGTTTGTTGTTCCATATTTTATTTTCCTCCTAAAACGAATGATCTCTGTCATTCATTATTTTATGGTATTAATAGTAGTATACGGACTATTCTATTTTTGAGCAACCCTTTTTGTGTCATTGTTTTAAAAAAACACCATGACAAAAGCCACGATGTTTCATTCTTTATTAGATACTATGAAAAATAGCATAAATTTCTTGCTTTTTACTCTCTCTCACTTTAGCTACCAGTTTAATGGCTTCCTTACTCGTAATTTCTTTTTCTTCCATTAAAAGATTTACGTGTTCTATTACCGATAAACTTTCCCACGAAGTATCTGGTTTCGCCATTAAAGAACCTTCACTATTTCCTTCGATAATTAAGCAAAATTCTCCCCTGATTTCTGAATTCGCGGCCCACTCGACCATCTCTTCTATCGTTCCACGGATAAATTCTTCGTAACGCTTAGTTAATTCGCGACAACAAACCATCTTCCGTTCTGGTCCAAATACAGTTAACATGTTTTTTAACACTTCTTTTAACCTGTGGGGCGATTCATACAAAATTAGTGTTTCGGGTCTGCAATTTAACTCTTCCAACTCATTTAGTTGCTCTTTTTTCTTCCGCGGCAAGAAACCATAAAAGTAAAAAGGCTGTGGTGCAATTCCTGATGCAATCAAAGCTGTTAATCCAGCATTTGCTCCTGGTAACGGAACAACTGGAATATCAGCTTCGATACAAGCAAGAACTAACTCATGTCCAGGATCACTAATAGACGGCATACCTGCATCACTAACTTGAGCGACTGCATCTCCTGCTAATAATTTTTCAATCAATTGATGGATTCGTTCTTTTGTATTGTGTTCGTGAAAACTGAGTTGAGGCGTCTTTATTTCAAAATGATTTAATAATTTCTGGGTGTTTCGTGTATCTTCTGAAGCGATTAAATCAACTTCTTTGAGTAATCTAATGCCACGAATAGTCATATCTTCTAGATTACCAATAGGTGTTGGAATGAGATACAGTATTCCTCTAACTTCTTTTTCAAAACTCTTTTGGCTTTTCAATTGGTTCCGCCTCCTTTACGTTTATTAAGTTGTTGTTTATTATACAAGATTGACTTAAATCTACCGGGAATTTAATTCCCTTTACTCGTAAAAATTGTTCTTTTTTTTTGCGAGACTGTTTTTTAAAAGCATATTCTGCTTTAGTGGCTTCGCTGCGTGTTTTAAACTCTTCTGCATAAATCATTTTAACCGGACGACGCGTGATTGGCTTCGTGTATTTAGCCCCTTCACCGGTATTGTGTTCTTTTTCTCTTCGAACTAAATCAGTTGTGTACCCGCCATAGAAACTTTCGTCTTTACAATATAAAACATAAAAATAACTAACTATTTTTCCCATATAGCATCTCTTCCACTTCAGGCAAATATTGATTGTCTTGACTGTAGACAATTAAAGGTGGCAAAATACGAAAGCCATTATCCTTTCCATCTTTGATCCCTTCAATCAACAATGTATTCGCTTCTTTATTCTCTTTAGGGTAAACAAATCTTATTTTTTTAGGTGCTAATCGATGTCTTTTCATTGCATCCAGTATCTCAAGTAGTCGGTCAGGACGATGCACAAAGTAAGCTTTCCCATTCATCTTCAACATTCCACTCGTTACTTTCATTAGTTCATCTAAATTTGTATGCAATTCATGTCTAGCAATCGCCAAATGAGAATTAGGATTTTTAATACTCGTGCCTTCGTTAGCAAAATAAGGCGGGTTACATGTAACAATATCAATGGAATCCTTCTTTACCCACTTTAGCGCTTCATTTATATTTCCTTCAACAACTGACAACTGGTCTTCCAGATAATTCATTTGAATACTGCGTTCTGCCATATTCACCAAACGTGGCTGAAGCTCAATCCCCACAATAGAGCTTTTGGTTTTCTTACTCAATAATAGACCGACAACTCCGTTTCCTGCACACAGGTCTACAATTTTTGCTCTGTTATGTTTGGGTACTTGAGCAAATTCTCCTAGTAATACAGCATCCAAAGAAAACGAAAAAACAGATGGGCTTTGAATAATTTTTAATTCATGACGGATGAGTTGATCTATTCGCTCGTCTTCTTGTAACCATTCTTCCATGCATGACACTCCTTTATTGATGTTAATCATCCTCCATTATAGCATAAAATAAACCAACAGCTGAGCTATTGGCTTATTTTATACTATAGATATAAGTTAAATGGTTACTATGATTTTACCAATATTTTCATTAGATTCCATGTAACGGTGAGCTTTTTCAACTTCTTCTAAAGAAAATATAGTATCAATAACGGGTTTTATCGTACCCAATTCTAGATAAGGCATAACCACCTTTATAAACTCTTGAGTAAGTTTAGCTTTATAAGCATCGCTACGAGGCGTCAATAATGTTCCTTTCAACGTCACTCGTTTAGTTAATAGTTCCAATAGATTTACTTCTTTTACAATTGATCCACCTAAGGTACCAATCAAAATCAAACGGCTGTCTTTTTTTAAACTTTCTATATTTTTCTCCCAATACGAAGCACCGACAAAATCAAGAATCAAATCTACTCCTTCTTGGTTGGTACAAGCTAAAACTTTTTCTGAAAAATCTTCTTCTTTATAATTAATCGTTTCACTTGCTCCTAGGTTTTCACAAACCGTTAATTTCTCTTTCGATCCAGCTGTTGTAATAACACGAGCTCCAATAATATGCTTGGCTATTTGAATAGCAGCAGTCCCTACACCACTAGCACCTGCATGAATTAAAACTGTTTCTTCTGGCTTAAGTTCTCCTAGCCAACACAACGTTTGGTAAGCCGTCAAAAATACTTCAGGAATGGCAGCACCACAATCGAAACCAATATTTTCAGGTAACAGTATTGCACGATCTACCGGTAAAACAGCATATTGGGCGTAACCGCCTTGATTAACTAATCCTGCTACTCTAGTTCCTGGTTTAAATCGCTTATCTGTTCCTGGATTTTCCACAACTATCCCAGAAACTTCAACACCTAATATTGGATAAGGAGCCTTTAATAACGTATTGGCTCGTGTCAGTAAATCTGTACGGTTTAACGCTGCTGCTCTAACCTCTATCAGTAATTCAGTAGACTTTGGAATAGGCTTTTCTCTTTGTTCGATGATTAATTGAGATGAGTCTCCAGGACGCACGATGCTGACTGCTTTCATCATGATTAACCCTTCCTTTCTTGAATAAAAGGTGGTAAAAAGAAAGAGCTTCTTTTTACCACCTTTTATTTAACTATCTTACAAATTAAATTAGTTCGCTTGCTTCTTTCAATTCGAATGTTGCTTCTGAATGAGCTTTAAGGAACGTGTCAGATTCAGAATCATTCTTAAGAGTAATTTCCTCTATCGTTTCATCTGAATGAATCATTGTAAAAATAAAACTTGTGGAATTTTTTTGCCGGGTCAAAAATTCTTGTAACTCAATACTTGTCATTTTATTAAATTGATGCATGACGAATTCCACCTTTCTTAAATTTAAGTTCTTTATTAATTTCAATATACCATTCAAAGTAAAAGATTTCTAATAATACACTCCAACAGAATTTGATTTATTTGAACATGCCAAATAATTTCTAGTATAAAATTCACTAGTATAAAGACTGGAATACTAACTGAATTTTGAACTGCGCAGGTAAAAGTTTGCGCTTTTAATTAAACAGTCATAAATTTATCTGTATTTTTCTTTGTTAATGGAATGGCTAACAGGACTAATAGAACCGTTTTTGAATAAACACCAATAAATACAGATACACTCAATACAATATCCGCTACTACATAAAATGCTTTGAATAAAACTAATGCTCTAGGTTTTCCAATATTGTACCTGCAATATGCAACGAGATGACAGCTATAAATAAAACGATTAAAGGAACTAGTTGAAAATGAAGATAGTTCTTTTTAGTCTATGGCTAACTGTTCAACTAGTTATTATTTTTTCCCTTCGGTTGTTATTAGATATTTTTGAAAATAAAAAAAGATAATTTCGATTAACTGAACCGAAATCATCTTTATAAATAAATAGTATTTTATTTATCTGTAGTCCATTCAACCGTTACACTCATCTTTATCTTCTTTCACCATAGATGACATCTAAACAAAAAGCACATGGCTCATCGTTCATCCGACGCGAACCATAAAAAACATTGCAGACGTGAAAACCATCTTCATACAACTTTTCTAAATTCAAACGTGATTTGCTCATCTCCGGCTCCACAATTTCCTCATTTGAACGTTGCAACTTTTCAAGATCATTTAATCGATCTCTTAGATGCTGATTTTCGATTTGCAGAGTGGCATTTTCTTCGACGAGTGCTTCAACCTCACTTCTTAAATCAGAAATTTGATGTAAAGTAGCATCCGTATCTTTTTCCAACTTCGTAAAGCTATCATATAAAGTTTTTTTATCCATTCCTTATCACCCACTCTTTACTATGATATTTGTCCCATTTTTTATTTTTTAATCTTTTGCCAATAACAAGGTTAATTGTTCAAAAACACCTTGTGCATTTACATTACTTTCTAATTTTTTTCGGCTTTGCAAAATAATTTCAATCGCTCGGGACAAATCTTTACCGTTAAATTGTGTTGCTAATTCCCCTATTTGCTCTTCATGCTGTGGATAAGCTAAGATATCTATTACTTTATAATGTGTCTTTAGCACATCACGATAGGCCAATAACAGCAAATCAATTAAAAGTAAATACTGATTTCTCTCTTTAAAATGAGACATGATATCCGTTTGGACAAAAACAAAACTTTCATCTTTCTTATTTGTGATTTGAACAAACCATTTAAACCCTATTTTTGCAGCTTCGTTAAACCATTCATCCTGATTCATCAAAATAGCCGTCTCTAAACTATTCGTTAACTGTACGAGTAAAGCAGATTGATGATTTTTGGTTTCTTTTTTATCTAACTCAGTTAATAATTGTTGTTTAGATAAATTACGAAAATGAATTAGTTGGCAACGAGATAAGATTGTTGGTAAAAGTCGTTGCTTAGCTGTCGTCAATAAGAAAGCTACCGCTTTACCATTAGGTTCTTCTAAAAATTTTAATAAGCTATTAGCCGCTCCAGCAGTCATTTTCTCAGCATCTTCTATAATAAATACTTTTTGCTGACCTTCAACTCCACTTTTTGAAAACTCTGCTTTTAATTGTCTAACCTGTTCTACTTTGATCGATAAACCATCAGGAGCAATTTCTATCACATCTGGATGAACCTGTTTCAACACACGCAAGCAAGAAGTGCACTCTTGGCAAGGTAAACCATCAACTAGATTTTGACAAAAAAGCGAGGCTGCCACCCATAATGCCATATCTTTTTTCCCAGTTCCAGAAACACCTTCAAAAAGGTAGGCATGAGTCAATTGGTTTTTTTCCATCGTTTTTTGTAGCTGTTTATAAATAATAGGTTGAATACTTCTCAAATTATTTTCTATTTTTATCACGACCTATAATTAAAATTGTTCAAAACGTTCAACAGGCATCACGAATACAGTTGCACCACCTACTTGAACTTCTACAGGGTAAGGCATATTCGTTTCCATCGAAACATCTAAACTAACAGGTGGTGTCATGAATTGCTCTCTTGACTGACAAGTTTCGCGAATAATAGTTAACACTTCATCCACACGCTCATCCGCAACGCCAATGATAAACGTTGTATTCCCAGCTCTTAAAAAGCCACCAGTAGTAGAAGATTTTGTCGCTGGTATTCCAGAATCAACAAATTCATTGGATAAACGATTGCTGTCTTTGTCTTGAATGATAGCTATAATTAATTTCATATTGGTCGACCTCTTTCATTTTTTATAGTTGTCTGAAATACTCTAACACAATCACATAACAATCTGATATCACTTTTTCTAGTTCTTGATTCGCATTTACAAGCACCATTCGAGTTGGATTTTTTTCCACTAAGTCCAAATAGGCTGAGCGAACAGATTGATGAAATGTTAAATCTTCTTGATCTAATCGGTCAAATTGACGAATATCTTTATTCTTATTGATACGTTCTAGTCCTATATGTGCTTCTACATCTAAATAAAGGGTTATATCCGGCGAAAGACCTTCTGTTGCGAATTGATTGATGGCAGCAATCTGCTCTATACCAATTCCTCTAGCAACCCCTTGATAAGCCAAAGAACTATCAACAAAGCGATCACAAACCACTATTTTTTCTTCGTTTAAAGCAGGAATAATTTTTTCAACCAAATGTTGCCTTCTAGCTGCCGCATATAGTAAAGCCTCTGTTCGTACATCCATTTCAGTATGTTCAGGATTTAATATTAATTCCCGAATTTTTTCGGCGATTTTACTACCTCCAGGCTCTCTTGTAGCCACTATTGCTTGAGCTAAGCTTTCTTCTAACTTAGGCAATAAAGAATGGATGACACTTGTTTTTCCTGAACCATCTGGGCCTTCGATTGTAATAAATATTCCCTTCAATGCACAAAACTCCTTTAATTCTTACTTTTAATCCTTATCTATTATTATACTGCATATAGAAGAAACAGTCTAATACCATTTACATCCACTCTTTTTATGAAATAATAAATTCAACTACTCTATTTGCTACCCAAATTACTACCCAAAGAAATTACGTTACATTTGATTAAACGATTAATTACAATCCTTTTACTTTAAAACCCATTTATTAAATTTCAGAATCAATCATCTGAAATCAAATAAATGGGTTCGCTTGTTCATTCTTTCCTATCAGACGATTTAACTCTTTGTTGTATCTCCCTTTATCTTTCGTTTGCGTGCTTCTTTAAATAAGTAGAAATATTTAATTTCAGCTAATTTGGTTTGAGCAAAGAGCAATCCATCTTTTTCATATACAGATTGTTCAATTTTTTTTGCATATTCCCAGTCCTGCTTTGTTTGTTTCATCAGATTAAATAACTCTTTATCGTATTGATTGCGCAAACTAATTTTTTTTTTGAACAGCACGAGCATACTCCTTTTTTTATCAGATGTTTTTACTTTACTTATTTCATTCTATTTCACGACGTCCTTCAACAGCTTTAAGCAATGTAATTTCATCCGCATATTCAATATCACTACCTACTGAAAGTCCATGAGCCAAACGAGTTACTTTTATTCCAGCCGGCCGTATTAATCGTGACAAATACATCGCTGTTGCTTCGCCCTCAGCTGTTGCATTCGTTGCAATAATAACCTCATTAACTTCTTCAGATTGTAATCGTCTAATTAGACTTGGGATATTAATGTCTTCCGGTCCAGTTCCTTCAATCGGTGATAATACTCCATGCAAAACATGGTACAACCCATGATATTCTCGCATTCTTTCTAAAGATATAACGTCTTTAGGATCTTCAACCACTAATACAATACTTCTGTCACGGGACTTATCTTGACAGATAGGACAAGGGTCTTCTTGTGTAATGTGCCCACAAATGGAACAATAGTTTAAGTCACGTTTGGCACTAATTAATGCCTTAGCAAAATCTGTCACATCATCTTCTTTCATATTGATGGTGAAAAAAGCTAATCGAGCTGCTGTCTTAGCACCAATTCCGGGAAGTTTCATATAACTGTCCATTAATTTAGTTATCGGTTCAGGATACAAATAAACTCCATTCCTTTCTTTAAAAAATAGCAGATAATTAAAATAAAAAGAGTGAAAAAAACGGGACCCATCTTGGAATCCCATTTTTAGTGTTTAATTACAGGTATTAGTCAAATTATCCCTTCATTACGTTTTACATACCTGGGATATTTTTAGTATATTTCCCCATTGTTGCTTCTGTTTCAGCTTCTATTTTTGCCAACGCATCATTGGTAGCTAAAACAATTAAATCTTCTAGAATTTCAATATCTTCTGAGTCTACTGCTTCTGGTTTGATTGAAATTCCTTTCATTTTACGGTCTCCAGTTAATATTACACTAACTAAGTCTCCACTGGCTGTTCCTATGAATTCTTTTTCATTCAAAGCTTCTTGCGTTTCCCCCATTTCTTTTTGCATTTTTTGCATTTGTTTCATCATACCTTGCATATCGCCCATTCCACGCATGTTATCTCTCCCTTTCCATTCCTATTATTTATTTAATCATTTTTTACTTCAACCATCTTTTCTCCAAATAGAGTCATGGCCTCAGTGACTATCTTATCATCCTCTTCAGAAGGTGGCACAAAATCCTCTAAACTATCCCATTCAGAAGTATCCACAGCCTCTAGTTGCTTTTTAACAGGTGCAAATGCTTTCTCCTTCTGTTCAATGGTTTGATCGGGCTTTGTAACTTGTCCAACTGTTTCATGCTCTACTAGTTTCTCATTTGAAGGCTGACTTTTAAGTTGTTTAACATATTGTCCCCTAATAATTGGCCACTGTTCACCTGGCACACATATCACTTGCGGTCCATATCCTACAAGTTTTCCCAAAAACTGTTTAACGGCTTCCATTAACTCACTGTCATTCGTTGCTTTTTGACATAAGATATCGTAATCAAATGAAACAATTAATCCGCTCGGACCCGCAGCAACCGGTGTTGAAGCTTTTAACATCGCTCGCTGAGTAACAGATAGCATATTTAACAAATCAGGCCAAACATTTTTCAACTGTGTCAAATTTTCCCTAGTTGCTTCTTTTAAGACACTATAGATAGCAGTTGTGTTCGGCGTAAATTGATTATTACCAGCCTTTTTAGATGCTGGTTTCGTTTTTTTAGTACCTGTTTTCGAGCTACCATTTACCATTAAAGATTGCATTTGTTTTTTCATTTGTAAGAGTTCATTTTCTAACTCAGTTATTTTTGGGTTATCGAATGTTGTCGGTATTTCTTCTTGTTTGGATTCTTGTTGTTTTGATGAAACTGTAAAGTTTGAATGAATAGCTTCCAACTGAGTCAACCTGACCGTAGCTACTTCTAAATATACATCGGGGTGATTAGTGAAACGTAGTTCTGTTTGTGTTCCATTCAGAATCACAATCATTTGATACAGTGAATCGGCTGAAATAGTGTCACTTAATGCCTTAAATGCCGTATCAACTTTAGCGCCATCTAGTAGTTCATTCATTTGAGGAGCTTGTTGATAAACTAGTAGGTCGCGACTGAATAGAATCAAGTCTTCCACAAAACGCGCAGCATCTTTTCCATCAGCTAAGATTTCTTGTAGTAAGGAAAGTCCTTTTTTTGTATCATGGGTTACAATTGCTTCAAAATAGTCCAACATTAATTCTTGAGTTAAGCTCCCGGTAACACTCATTACATCTTCAACCGTTACCTTATCATCTCCATAAGAAATGGCTTGGTCCAAAATGCTTAAAGCATCACGCATTCCACCTCCTGCTGATCGTGCAACAATGGGCAAAGCAGCTTCTTCAAACTCAAGCTTTTCTTGATTTAAAATATAACGCATCCGGTCACAGATATCTCGCGTATTAATTCGTTTAAAATCAAATCGTTGTGTTCTAGATATGATGGTTAAAGGAATCTTGTGCGGCTCTGTCGTTGCTAAGATAAAGACAACATTTTTTGGCGGCTCTTCCAACGTTTTCAATAATGCATTAAACGCTCCACTTGAAAGCATGTGGACTTCATCAATAATATAAATTTTGTAATCCGCACTAGTAGCTGCATATTTCGCTTTATCACGGATATCACGAATTTCTTCGACACCATTATTACTAGCTGCATCAATTTCAATGACGTCATTTAATTGACCATTTGTGATGGCTATACAGGTCTCACACTCATTACAGGGTTCTCCATCTTTTAAAAAATGACAGTTAATGGCTTTAGCAAATATCTTAGCTCCACTTGTTTTTCCTGTTCCACGAGGGCCCGTAAAGAGATAGGCATGGCTTGTTTTTTCTTGCATCAAGGCATTTCTCAATGTTTGTGTGATGGCTTTTTGCCCGGCAATATCTTGGAACCTTTGAGGGCGCCATACGCGATAAAGTGCTTGATAAGTCAATGCTTCTCTCCCCTTCTTAACCCTGTAGTTGCTACTTTGTATTATACGTTATTTGACTAGAAAATTAAACCTCGATCTTCTTTGTCAACGAACTTCGTTAGCTAGTAAACTTTAGTTTACTAATTAATGTTTATTTCTTTCAGGCAACAAAAAAAGTTTTTGATTTTAAAAATCAAAAACTTTTTTTATTCTACTATGTACGTACAGCACATGGACAAGCAAACTTAGTGCTGCTTCCTTCCGGATCTGACACGATTCGTAAGTTCTCCATTGCCATACGGCCTTGCGGCATCTCTTATTATAACGCAAAGTGTAAATAAAAGCTAGTCCTTTTTAACCAATTTCAAATTGAGTGCTTCTTTCTTTCTTTTTATCTTAATTCTATTAAGATTTCCCATCTAATTTTTTTATCTGTATTTTATGTCGTACGATAAGATACTGTTAGAAATATGGAATACAATATATCTGTTTTATTGACAAGTTAAGTGTACTACTCGTGTAATACAGACACGAAGTCTCCTTGAGCGACTTTTTTTAACGCTAGTGTATTAATCGAGTAGTACAACAAGATGTAGGAGGTTGCTATGAATATTCATTTTAACAAGCGAGACCCAATTTATTTACAAGTTGTCCGATACTTTAAACAAGAAATTGCTGTTGCTCACTTAAAACCAGGTCAAAAAATTCCTTCAAGACGAGAACTTACAAGTCAATTAAACATCAAACCTAATACTGCTCAAAAAGCTTATAAAGAAATGGAAAACCTTGGATTGATTTACACTGAAGGCAATTCACCTGGTAAAATCACTGAAAATACTATTGTGTTGAAAAAGGTTCGTGAGGAATTGATTGATGAAGCCACAGATAATTTCATCACAGCCATTAAACCCATTAACGTTCCACTAGATGAAATTGTTGGTTTAGTCAAAAAAAATATACTGAAAATCAAAAAGACAAGGAGGATACAAATGATTGAAGTGAAAAATGTCATTAAAACATTCGGCAAGAAAAAAATTTAAAAGGCCTATCCTTTACCGCTGAAAAAGGGCAAATTACTTGTTTGATTGGAATTAATGGTGCTGGTAAAACAACCATTTTAAATGCGATTATGAATCTAACTCCTCTCAATAGCGGTGAAATATTAATAGATGGTAGACAATTGACTAAAGAAAGTTATCAAACCATTGCGTTTATTCCTGATACCATTGCAATGCTTTCACAGATGACCATTAAACAGGCCGTGAATTTCATGAAAAATTTTTATCTAACTTGGAACCAAAAACGAGCAGATGAATTATTAGAGTTCTTTCAGTTAGCCAAAGAAGAAAAAATTGCTAATCTTTCAAAAGGGAATACTGCTGAAATTAATTTATTGCTTGGTTTAGCTTTAGATGTTGACTACTTATTAATGGACGAGCCTTTTTCAGGAATTGATATTTTTAGCCGTGAACAAATCACCAATATTTTTACCAGCCACCTTATCGAAGACCGTGGTGTACTGATCACAACCCATGAAATAAATGATATCGAGCACCTGATTGATAAAGTTATTTTAATCGATGACGGTATCGTTGTGAAAGATTTTAAAGCTGAAGATATGCGTGAACAAAAACAGAAATCAATTATCGATGTCATGCGGGAGGTTTATATAAAATGAAAAACTATCTAAAACTAGTTCATTTTGAACTGAATCGATTTATAAACATATATGTGGCGTTAACCGTTATAATCCTTATTTCTCAATTTACAGGAATCATTTTACGATCTCAAAATTATGTATCTACTGTCAAGCGGACGCTTCAAGAGGGTTCTATATCCATAGAACAATATTTTGTTGATCATTCTCCATTTACAATGATTGACATGACAAACAGTGGCTGGTTCATACTTTTTATTGTCTTCAGTATTGCTGCTTTAATTTTTTATAGTTTTCTTATTTGGTATCGTGATTGGTTTGGGAAAAATGCTTTTATCTATCGCCTTTTAACGTTACCAACCAATCGTATCTATCTGTTTTTTTCTAAGTTGACCCTTATTCTTTTAACGGTGTTAGGCTTAGTAGCTACTCAATTAATTTTACTTCCAATTGAATCTGCTCTGTTCACTCAACTTTTACCTGACTATTTGAGATACAATCTTTCAACCCAAACGATTATTTCTTCTTCACAATTTTTAATTGTTTTATTTCCTAATTCGTTTATTCTTATCGCTTTACAGATGATAAAATCAATTTATATACGACATCTTTAAGCAATTTAGGTGATTCGTCTAAAAAACCAATAGATTTATCCGTTTCTCAAGACTCGATAGAATGGCACAGCATAAAAAATGATAACCTTTATTTAGTTTCTGCAACTAAGCAATCTCCACTTAAAAAACAACTCTTAATTTATGATATAGTTAACGAAAAATTAATTTACGAAGGTTCCATTGAACCTATTTCTAATAATACTCAAACTAAGAAAAATGGCTTAATTATTAATTATGGTTTAATGGAATAAAAAAAAAGAAGCCGTTGGGCTTCTTTTTTTATTTAGTTAACGGTCTCCATTAAAAATAGAGTTTTTTACAATTACATAGTTTACTTTACGAAGTGCTTCAATATCCTTACCGCCTGCATAAGAAATAGAAGATTGTAAGTCTTGTTTCATCTCTAACAATGTGTTTGAAATATCCCCTTTAGGTGCCACCATTATCTTTTTGCCTTCAACATTTTTATGTTCCCCTTTTTGAAACTCAGAAGCACTTCCATAATATTCTTTGTACATTTTCCCATCTATTTCAAGTGCTTCACCTGGAGACTGATCATGCCCTGAAAAAACAGAACCTATCATCACCATTGTCGCCCCAAAACGAATAGATTTAGCAATATCACCGTTATCTCGAATTCCGCCATCAGCAATTATCGGTTTACGAGCAGCTGTTGAACACCAGCGAAGTGCAGCTAACTGCCATCCACCTGTTCCAAAGCCTGTTTTCAACTTAGTAATGCAAACTTTCCCTGGACCGATACCCACTTTTGTAGCATCCGCTCCTGCATTTTCTAATTCACGCACAGCTTCTGGTGTTCCAACATTTCCAGCAATTAGAAAGGTATTTGGCAAATGTTTTTTGATGTGTTGAATCATATTAATTACTAAATCAGAGTGACCATGTGCGATATCAATCGTGATGTATTCAGGGATTACATTTTCTTCAGCTAACGCCTTAATGAAGTCATACTCTGTTGCTTTTACCCCGACACTGATAGAAGCGTACAATTCTTTTTTATGCATATCGATTATAAATGGGCGACGTTTTTCTTCTTCAAACCGATGCATCACATAAAAATAATCATTCTCAGCGAACCAGATAGCTAATTCTTCATCAATTACTGTCTGCATGTTAGCCGCAACAACTGGTAATTTAAACGTGCGATTACCCAATTTCACACTTGTGTCACATTCTGTTCTACTCTGCACAATACTTTTATTCGGAATCAGTTGGATGTCTTCATAATCAAAAACTTTCATTAGCTTGAAAACCTCTTTCTCTTCTTTATTGTCTGCTTATTCTATATTATCAGTGATTTTTATACCCACAAACGAACATTAGCTTAATTCTCTTCGAAAATAGTTCGCTCACTAACCAATTTACCGCATTTCTTTTTATTTGTCAAAGTCTATTCTACTTTTCCGCGTTTTTTAAAACATGTTTTATAGGAAAAACACCATTCTTATCTTTTAAACACGAATAATATGTTTGCCCAAGTATAAAAGATACGTTTTTTAATCAAAAAAAAAGCTCCCCTACTCTCAGTGACATTCAACCGAAAATAGCAGAACCTTTCTATACTAAACACTTGATTTTTTTCATAAGCAAACTATTAAACTCTCGTAAAACCGGCTAATGTTTCCTCATCTAAACCAACCAAACTATCTAAATTAGCTCCGATAGACATACCGATTGTCCATTGGTACGATTCTGAAATTTGACCATAATAGAGATAAACGCCATGTTCTCCGACCGCCATGCTAGCTCGATAAACGCCTGCAGAGTCATAACTTTCTCCATCATCCCTATAGGATAAAATAAATTTCTCTTCAGTGAAGTTGATACCGTCACTAGACGTACTGTATCTAATTGCACCTCGTACACCTATATTTGTATCATTATCATTGTTCAATAAGTAATACGTATCATCAAACTTTTGAACACTTGGGTGCCAAGTATGAACATTCTGTCCAGCAGTATTAATTTTAACAACTTCACTCCAATTCTTGCCGTCTAAACTTTCTGCATAGTGAACTTCCCAATCACGATTGAACCACATTTTATATTTGCCCTCTTCATAGATAACGGAAGGTGAGATATACTGTAAGAAGTTATTAGAGGAGGCCGAAATCATTAGTTCAGGCATCGTCCAATTTAATGCATCTGTTGTTTTGATACGGTATAACGTTTCTGTAATAGTAGCATTTTGAACTTGGCGATACCAAAGCTCTAATTCATTTGTTGTATTATTGTAAACCAGATGTGTATCTGAATTATAGGCATTTTCAATTTCAATCGGTACTAATGGATTTAAAATATTTTCAGGAACTACCCAATTAATTCCATCGTGACTAGCCACAACACTTGGGTTTTCTTTCTGATCATCTCCATATGGATAAGGCGTAAAACCCATCCAATATTTATAGCCATTCCAATTGTTTTCAAATTGAATAACTGAAGGGTGTGTTGCTTGATTTGTGCGTCCCGCCCAATCACTTCCATCATCATAAACAGTCGGAAGAGGTAAGAATATTTGAGAATTGGGTCCATTTTCGGCTATTACTCCTACGATGAATTTTACAGCTGCTACTTGACCTGTGTCGACTTCAACCATAATAGTCACTCTTCCATCTCTGATTGTTGTAATTACTCCTGTAGCTGGATCAACCATTGCGATGTCCGGATTCTGAGACCACCAGTATTCCCATTTCGGTTTTAGTGCATTACCTGGATTATAAACTACCTCTAAGCGGTCTATCGTTTCACCAACTTCCAAATTTGTTCTAGAAGAATCAATGCTAATAGATTCAAGAGGTTCCTCCGCTGGAGTTGATGAATCACTTACCGCCAGCAGTGCTCCTGCTTCTTGTCCTGTATCGACTTCAACCATAATCATTGTCGTTCCTGCTCGATACGTTGTAATCATACCTGTTCCTGCATCAACTGTTGCGATATCCGGATTTGTGGACCACCAATATTCCCATTTAGGTATTAGTGCATTACCTGGATTATAAACTACCTCTAAGCGGTCTATCGTTTCACCAATAGATGAGGCAGTTGTCGGTGGCGTAACACTGATGGATTCAAGAAGTTCCTCCGCTGGAGTTGATGAATCACTTACCGCCAGCAGTGCTCCTGCTTCTTGTCCTGTATCGACTTCAACCATAATCATTGTCGTTCCTGCTCGATAGGTTGTAATCATACCTGTTCCTGCATCAACTGTTGCGATATCCGGATTTGTGGACCACCAATATTCCCATTTAGGTATTAGTGCATTACCTGGATTATAAACTACCTCTAAGCGGTCTATCGTTTCACCAATAGATGAGGCAGTTGTCGGTGGCGTAACACTGATGGATTCAAGAAGTTCCTCCGCTGGAGTTGATGAATCACTTACCGCCAGCAGTGCTCCTGCTTCTTGTCCTGTATCGACTTCAACCATAATCATTGTCGTTCCTGCTCGATAGGTTGTAATCATACCTGTTCCTGCATCAACTGTAGCGATATTCGGATTTGTGGACCACCAATATTCCCATTTAGGTATTAGTGCATTACCTGGATTATAAACTACCTCTAAGCGACCTATCGTTTCACCAATAGATGAAGCAGTTGTCGGTGGCGTAACACTGATGGAATCTAATATAATAGTTTCGGGGGTACCTACTGTGAGTGTGTCTTGTGGTGTTTTTTGTGCTATTTCTTGTGGTGTGCCTTGTGGTATTTCTTGTGATGTGTCTTGTGGTATTTCTTGTGATGTGTCTTGTGGTATTTCTTGTGATGTGTCTTGTGGTATTTCTTGTGATGTGTCTTGTGGTATTTCTTGTGATGTGTCTTGTGGTATTTCTTGTGGTGTTTTTTGTGGTATTTCTTGTGATGTGTCTTGTGGTATTTCTTGTGATGTGTCTTGTGGTATTTCTTGTGGTGTTTTTTGTGCTATTTCTTGTGATGTGTCTTGTGGTATTTCTTGTGGTGTTTTTTGTGCTATTTCTTGTGATGTGTCTTGTGGTATTTCTTGTGATGTGTCTTGTGGTATTTCTTGTGATGTGTCTTGTGGTATTTCTTGTGATGTGTCTTGTGGTATTTCTTGTGATGTTTTTTGTGCTATTTCTTGTGATGTTTTTTGTGCTATTTCTTGTGATGTTTTTTGTGCTATTTCTTGTGATGTGTCTTGTGGTATTTCTTGTGATGTGTCTTGTGGTATTTCTTGTGATGTGTCTTGTGGTATTACTGAAAGTTGATCATCTTTTCTTATCTCTTCTAATAAAAATTCTTTTGGCTCTTCTGTCTCTTCAGCTGATACTTCAGATATATCTATATTCACTAGCATAATACCAACTAACGGAAAAATCCAAATTGCTCGTTTAATCATAGTTTCGCCTTCTTTCTTAATTATCAAAAAATCATTAAAAAACAACGGATTTTAAATCTTTAACTTAATCTTTCTAATCAGCATCTTAACCTCAGCCCTCCTCTACTAATAAAATGTCAATTTAAATTTTCATTAGAAATCGTTTGGTATAAATTTAAATTCGCTTCATCTACTCCTACCAAATTATTTAAATCTGGACCAATAGAAAGACCGATTGTCCACTGATAAGCACTAGAAACTTGACCATAATATAAATACACCCCTTGTTCTCCAATAGTCATACTTGCTCTATATACCCCAGTTGAATCATAACTCAAGCCATTTGCAGTAAAACCCAAAATGAATTGTTCTTTAGTGAAGTGGATACCATCATTGGACGTACTATAATATATTTTTCCACCAGCACCTGTATTCGTATTATTGTCATTATTTAATAAGTAATAAGTCTCATCTATTTTACAAACATGCGGATGCCATGAGTGAATAGGATTATTTTCACTATCGACTGGGATGGGATCACTCCATTTTTTTCCATCTGAGCTTTCTAAGTAATAGATATACCAATCACGCATGATCCACATTTTGTATTTTTTTTCTTCATAAATAATAGAAGGAGAAACATACTGCAATAAATTTTTTGAATCGACTATCAGTTTTTCTGGAGCTGTCCACTGGATGGTATCACTTGATCTAACACGATAAAGAATTTCTTTTTTTTGCCTATTGTTCACATAGCGATACCATAATTCTAATTCGTCAGTGTCATTGTTGTATAATAAGTGGCTATCAGAAAGATACGTATCAAAAAGATATGCAGGTATAGTCTTATTAGAAACGATAGGATTTGATACATTAGGAGGTACCATCCAATTAATACCATCATGACTAGCAACTAAACTAGGGTTCTCTTTTTTATTATTTCCGTATGGATATGGGGTAAATGTCATCCAATACTTATAGCCCTTCCATTTATCCTTAAATTGAATAACTGATGGATGTGTTGTTTGATTCGTTCTGCCAGTCCAGTTTGTTCCATCATTATAAGGTGTAGGGATTGTTAGAAATGTTTTTGAATTTGATTCAGGAAAATTGTCATTGAGTTTGATGCGTTTTGGGAGAGGATGCTTCGTAGCTTTCTTAACTAGTTTTGATAGGCTTATTAGAGATAAAGCAACAAAACTTAAACTTGCAGTAAGAGAGATTATTGGCTTCATCATCTTTGACGGTGTAATGTCGTCATGAATAATGATCAATTTATCTCGGACATTCGGGGATAACTTAGTTACTTTTCTTGAAATGTTCCTTATTTTCACTAATGAAACAGTTATTAAAAAGAACAAACCTAGCAATTGATGCCTAAATTTTTTAGCCATCTTCTACCTCCTTTTTATTCCGTTACTTATCATCCATCGGTTTAAAAAATGTCTTAGCTTTCAATTAACCTTATTATGCTTGTTATTTTAGCTGTTTTCAACTAAAACGCTACCAAATGTACACGTTTAGACTGATTATCCCTTCATAAAAAAGACACATTTACTTATCAGTCCCATTAATTCGATCAGGTTCTACGTGAACGTCAATATCGATTATACCATAGGAGTCTTTTAGAACTCGTTCTACATTTTCTGTAATTTGATGACCTTGAAGCACGGTCAAAGTAGCATCAACCAAAATCGTCACATCCACATAAATATTCGCTCCGTACTTTCGTGCCTTAATATCTTCAACTGAAAGGACATTTGGTATACTTAAAATACTGGTTTTATATCTTTTCAAGTCTTCTGTATTAAACCCATCAGAAAGAGAGAACACACTATCTCGAAAAATCTCTACACCCGTTTTGATAATAATAACCGCTACAATAATGGCCATCGCGCCGTCCATCCAAACGTAACCTAGCATTGAACCGATAATAGCTATCGTTGTTCCTAAACTTGTCAGCGCATCACTGAAATTATCTTTTGCAACCGCTTTTAATCCATCACTATTAATTTTTTTTGCAAGAGTTACGTTATAAAAATAAACTCCCAGCATAATAATGGCACCTATAAATCCTATCAGCCCAGTAATTTTTTCAGGCGCGACATTTTCTCCTTCAATAATGCGATTAAAGCTAGAATAAAAAACTTGAATCCCTACTAATAACATAACAAAAGAAGTAACCAAACTTGCAATTGTTTCTGCTTTCCAATGTCCATAAGGGTGGTCATCATCTGCTGGCCTTCTAGCTAACTTTAGTCCAACTAAAACAGCTACAGAAGAGAAAACATCTGTTAAATTATTTAACCCGTCTGCTCTCAAGGCGACAGATTGATACGTAATACCAACAAATATTTTAGTCAAAGAGAGAACAATGTACGCTACAATACTTACTATCGCTCCTTTTTCAGCTCTTTTTAATTCTTCATAACGTTCTTGCATCCCAATTTGCCCCTCTTTAACTTATTTGATAGTTATTTTTTAATTTATTTCATTTTATTTTATGCTCTTTATAAAAGAAAGATAATAGAATCATTCTTTCAACTTAAATATGTAAACACCTATTTTTGAAACATGAATTGTATTTTATCACTTTATTTCTTTTGGTACAGGATATGTTTAATTTTGACTAATGATTTATATAAACGAATTAAAAGATGATACACATAAACAGCGGCCTGGTTTTTATGTTAAAATAATAGCAGTTTACTATGTTCTAAAGAATGGAGTGTTACTTATGAAAGTTGGATTTATCGGAATAGGAAATATGGCTAGTGCCATTATCAAAGGAATCATTGAAAAAAATTACATGAATAGTGAAGACATATATCTATATAGTAGAACAAAAGAAAAATTAGTTGTTTTCGCAGCCGAAACAAAAACGACTATCTGCTCCTCAAATGAAGAGTTGATTGCTAACGTAGACATTGTTGTGCTGGCTGTTAAACCTAATGTGCTTGCTGAAATACTACCTAACTTAAGTTCAGCTATTGAAAAACACCATCCTCTATTAGTCTCCATAGCTGCCGGGACATCCCTTCAAAAATTAACTAATTTAATTGGAGTAAAATCTACAAATTCTATCATTCGAGTGATGCCAAATCTGAATTCGGTTATAGGTGAAGGTATGACTGCTGTTTGTGGAAATAGTTTTTCTTCTCCCGAACAAGTCCAGTATATATTAGGTATGTTTAAATCGATAGGTGAAAGTATCGAGCTAGCAGAAAAAGATTTTAGTACTTTTATTGCTATTGCAGGTAGTTCACCAGCCTATACCTTTCTCTTTATTGATTCCTTAGCCCGTGGAGCTGTTAAAAATGGTATGCCTAAAGAACTAGCTACAAAAATTGCTGCCCAAGCTGTATTAGGCAGTGCAAAGTTAGTCTTGGAAAGTGATCAATCTCCTTGGAACCTAATCGATCAAGTTTCTTCACCTGGTGGTACAACCGTTGCAGGAATTGTCGCTTTAGAAGATGAAAAATTTATTTCGACAGTTATTAAAGGTGTCGATGCTACTATTGCAAAAGATCAAGAACTAATGAACGATTAGTATCTTCCTTAAAGTTAATTTAGTCTTTTTGCATTTCGTTTAACCCTTTTAGTTCAGCTTTTTCTATTTTTTTACGTTTGCGTAATTCTCTAAAAAAATTTGTTAATAGCGCGCTACACTCAGACTCAAGAATACCCTGCTCTATTTCTACTTGATGATTAAAACGACTATCTGTTAACAAATTCATTAATGTGCCTGCTGTTCCGCCTTTGGGATCTGCTGCTCCATAATACAATTCTTTAACACGTGATAAAATCATTGCGCCACTACACATTGAACAGGGTTCTAATGTAACAAATAACTGAGCATCTTCTAAACGCCAATTTCCAAGTGTTTTGTTTGCTTCTCTAATGGCAAACATTTCAGCGTGTGCTGTTGCATCATGACTTTCTTCCCGATCGTTATGCCCTCGTCCTATGATCCGACCATTTAGAACGATGATTGCTCCAATAGGTACTTCTAATTTTTTTCTAGCCTTTTTAGCTTCTTTAATCGCTTCACTCATAAAGTATTCTTTTTCTTGTAATGTCAGCATAAGTCCAGCCTTTCTTAATTTATTACTGTTATCATATCATAACTCATCTACAAACTTGAGGGGAAATGTTAGACTACAAAGAAATATAGCAATAAAAGAGGAACTTACTATTTAGTGAAACGAGGTGTTGTCTTGGAATTTAATGAAATCAAACTTATTTATCCTGATGCTCAATTAACAAACTTATCTGTAGAAAACTCTGATCTTATTTCTTTCCCTTTTAAAAACCAATGGATTCAATTCAAACAAGAAAATAAATCTCCATCTGAAATTAAATTATTGCAGCTTTTGTTTGCTTCAAAAAAAACTAAAGTTGCTTCAATGGCCTCAAAATGGCAAAATTATTTAATTAATGGACTAGAACTTCCATCCTTAACTTTTAATAACGATTTCCGTATTATCCAATTCGCTCTTTTAAAAAAAGATTCCTATTTTGAAAAAAAAACTTGGCTTAATGCTTTCAAAAGTATCTTTAGCAACAGTGAAGAAGCCTTTTTTATAGATGAAAATTCTGGGTTATTGATTCAAAAAAAATCTGATGACCAATTAACTTTAGATGAACTTTCAGGTATCATCCAAACGCTTGATGATGACTTTTCAATTAAGACCATTTGCTATATTGGTCAATTTTGGCCGATTGACAAAGAGTTTAAAACAATTTTTAAAGAAGAACAGTTTATTTTTGAAAAACAAAAAAATAAAGGTAAATCTCTGCTTTCATTACCTATCGTTGCCTTAAGTTATTACACCTCTGAAGCCTTAGAAAAAAGTGCGCTCATGCATATATTAAAACAAAAATATACTAGTCAACCTGAGTTAAAAGAATTGATCTTAGCTATGTGGCACAGTCAAGGAAATATCAGTTTGGCGGCTAAGTCATTATATGTTCATCGAAATACATTGCAGTATCGAATAGATCGATTTCACGATATAAGTGGCTTGTCTTTACGTAATATGAATGATTTATTGCTTTGCTATTTATTAATTTTTTAAAAATTATCTTTACAGGTTTATAAAAAGTACTATAAAAATAAGAGACTGGGACAAATGTGTCCCAGTCTCTTTCTTGCATATCCGAATTTTTATTCTAGAGCGTGCTTCAAAAAGCAAACCCAACATCCACTTCACGAAAAATGCTCGATGGTCTGCAATCAACGAGCGATTTTCGTGAAGTAATTTTGGTCTAAACACTTTATGTCCCACTCCGTTATTTTTAATTCAACTTTTTATCGTTTTACTTTATCTTTAACTTCGCCTACAAAATCTTCTGCTTTTCCAGTTGCTCTTTCCTTCTTATCCATGAACATATCTTTAAATTCATTCGTTGCATCTTTCAAATGACCCGTATAAGCTCCAACTTGTCCTTTTAAATCGCTGACTTTATCAACAACTTTTAATAAGTTTACAACCTCTTCGTCAGATAAATTTCCAACAACATCTAAAGCTTTTTCATTACCTTTTAGTTTATCTTTAACAAAATTTTTCGCTTTTTGGCGATTCATGTAGGCTTCTATCTTAAGCATAGTTCTATCAGATGCGGATAAAATAACAGCCCCTACCGCCATTGTAGCGCCTAAACCTACTAGTAAGTTACGTGTACTTCTTTTCATAAATATTCACATCTCCCTTTATTCTATCTGTACCTTAATCATAACAGAAAAAAAAAAAAGATACGAATAAAAACACCTGACATCATTGAGCAATGTCAGGTGTTATTTACTGAACCGATGATTTTATAAAAGTATTATTAAGCTTTTACTGGGTCAGATGGAGTAGAATTTTCACTCTTTTTAGTATTATCCTTCACAGTAACTCTAATTTTCCCTTTTGAAGCTCCGATAGTTACATGATCTCCCACTTTAATTGCCCCACTCAATAGCTCTTCACTTAAGCGGTCTTCAATTTCTTTTTGAATCGCACGGCGTAAAGGCCGTGCTCCGTACTCTGGATCAAATCCTGCTTTAGAAATGACATCTATAGCAGCTTGGGTCATTTTAACATGAATATCCATTTCTTCTAAACGCTTAGTAACCATTTGTACCAATAGCTTAACAATTTTATTCAATTCAGGTTTTTCAAGCGCATGGAATACAATGATTTCATCTAACCGGTTAATAAATTCCGGTCTAAACGTTGTTTTCAACTCTTCTTTAATTCTTTTTTCCATCGTATTATGATCTTTTTTCTTATCTTTTGTACTAAATCCAACTAGTTTTTCATCTCTCAAGGATGTTGCTCCTAGATTGGAAGTCATAATCATAACTGTATTCTTAAAATCTACTTTACGTCCTTTCGAATCTGTTAAATGACCATCATCTAATACTTGCAATAAAATATTAAAGACATCTGGATGAGCTTTTTCAACCTCATCCAATAAAATAACAGAATAGGGTTTTTGTCGTACTTTTTCAGTTAATTGTCCACCTTCATCATATCCTACATAACCTGGAGGGGAACCAATCAAGCGACTTGTACTGTATTTTTCCATAAATTCAGACATGTCAACTCTAATTAATGCTTCTTCACTACCAAACATAGCATTAGCTAATGTTTTAGCTAATTCTGTTTTCCCTACTCCTGTTGGACCCAAAAACATAAATGAGCCGATAGGTCTATTAGGATCTTTCAATCCGCTTCTAGATCTTCTGATAGCTCTAGCTACTGCACTAACTGCTTCTTCTTGTCCTATTACACGATTATGCAATACTTTTTCCAATTTTAACAAACGCTCTGATTCTTTTTGATCCATTTGTTTCACTGGGATACCTGTCCATAAAGAGACCACTTCCGCAATATCTGTTTCTTCTACTTTTAAATTCATTGAATTTGGAGCAGGGTGTTTAATTTTTTCTAATATGCCTTCAATTTCTATTCGTTGCTTCATTTCACTTGAACGAATTTTAGCCGCTTTTTCAAAATCTTGTAATTGAATAGCCACTTCCTTTTCTTCAATTAACGTTTCTAACTGTTTGAGTGCTGCTACCATTGGTGATGGTTTACTAGAAGAATCTAGTCGTACTTTTGAAGCTGATTCATCTATTAAATCGATTGCTTTATCTGGAAGTTGTCTAGATGTTATATAACGAGAAGATAATTGAACAGCTGCATGAATTGCTGCATCAGTAATCTCAACACCATGATGATTTTCATAACGTGAACGTAAGCCTAATAAAATATCTTCTGTCTCTTCTAGTGTAGGCTGATCAACACGGATAGGTGAGAAACGTCTTTCTAAAGCTGCATCTTTTTCAATATATTTTTGATATTCATCCAATGTCGTAGCACCTATAGTTTGTAATTCTCCACGAGCTAATGCTGGTTTCAATATATTCGAAGCGTCTATTGCTCCTTCAGCACCGCCTGCACCGATTAATGTATGCAACTCATCAATAAATAGTATGACATTTCCATCTTGATAAATTTCATCTATAATTTTTTTCATACGTTCTTCAAATTCTCCGCGATACTTTGTTCCCGCAACCAGTGAACCCATATCAAGCATCATCAAACGTTTGCCAATTAATGTATGTGGAACTTCTCTAGCAGCAATTTTTTGTGCTAATCCTTCCGCTATGGCTGTCTTACCCACTCCTGCTTCACCTATTAAAACTGGGTTGTTCTTAGTCCGACGACTTAAAACCTGGATAACACGTTTTATTTCTGTATGACGTCCAACAATTGGATCAATCTTTTCAGCTCTAGCACTAGCTGTTAAATCTCTTGCTAAAGCATCAAGTGTTGGAGTTCCGGTTGTTTGCTTAATAGCTGATTTAGAACGCTTAGCTTTACCATTGTTTGCATCAGTAATCCCTATTTTTTTCAATAATATTTGACGTATTTTATTTAAATTAATATCTAAGTTCGTTAAAATCTTAGAAGACAATACATCCTCTTCGCGTAGTAAACCAAGCAACAAATGTTCAGTGCCTACTAAAGAAGCTCCCATGCGTCTAGCTTCATCTGTTGCTAATGTAATAGCTTCTTTCGCTCGTGGTGAATAAGGAAGAATGGTATCTTTGGAATCGTACTTCATCGTTCCGTAACCAGTAAAATGTTCTGCTTCTTCTCTTATCTCTTTTTCAGTTATTGAAAACTCACGAAGCGTTTTGCCCGCTATTCCCTCTTGTTCAACTACAAGAGCTAACAAAATATGTTCCGTACCAATCGAACGATGACGAAACTCTTTAGCTTGCTCTTGAGCTAACATTAAGACCGCTTTTGCTTTTTCTGAGAATAATTCATCCATAATATTACCTCCATTCTTTACGACTGTTCGTATCTTAAGTTATTTAGAAAAGCAATCAATATCCTTGCCCGCAATTCGTTTTCTTTTTTAGAATCTTCTATAGACAAAACTGACTTTTCCATAGCTGAAAGCATTAGGCTAGCTTCTCGTTTAGCAATCATATTATCTCCATAAAGTGTTTCTACAATTGAATAAGCGTTTCTTTGTGATATCTCACTATCAATTACATCAATCATCATATCTAACATCTCTACTTCATCTAGCAATTTAACTTTAATTATTCTTATATACCCGCCACCACCACGTTTGCTTTCAACTAAATATCCTTGTTGAACTGTAAATCGTGTATTAATCACATAATTAATTTGAGAAGGAACACAATTAAATCGGTCTGCCATTTCACTACGTCTAATTTCGACTCGCTCATCCGTTCCAAGTACCTTTTTTAAATAAGCTTCAATGATATCCGACATATTCTGATTGTTCATGTGTGACTTGTTACTGAAACAATGAGTTTGTATGGTATACATATTACCTATTTTTACCATACATTGCAACGGTGTTCTTTCAGTAACACTCCTTTTCTTTTCGTCTCAACACCAGACTTGATTATTCATTCTTTCATTAAAAACTAACTTTTAAAGTATCCATCAAATTTTGACTAATACTGACTTTAATTATACGAGAAAATAATGAATTTGAAAAGCAACTCTACTCATTTTTATTTAAACACATCATTTTTCTAGTATACGTATAAGCAAGGGCACTTAAATTCTCATCTTTTTTGGTTTTAAATTTTTTAGATAGATAGTTTGTCAAATTAAGTGCAACACCTCTCCCATGAAGATCTCTTGAGATGTTTGATAGCCAAGACATTTTCTGGGTCTATTATTGATCAGATATAAAGCTTTTTGAAGTTCTTCCTGTTCTACATGATCAAAGTTGGTTCTCTTCGGAAAGAACTCCCTTAGGAGTCCATTACTATTTTCATTGCTTCCTCGTTGCCAAGAAGAATAAGGATCTGCGAAATAAACAGGGATCTTTAATTCCTCTTCAATAATGGGGTAACAACTGAATTCTTTTCCTCTATCCGTTGTGAAGCTCTGAAAAGCTGCTTCGGGCAAGAGAGTATTTAGTTTTCGGAGGGCTGCTTCCATAGAGGAAGCGGATCGATTGGGCATTTTGATTGCGAGGTACCAACGACTTTTCCTTTCTAGAAAGGTCGCCACGCAACCTTTTGCCTGTCCTCGCCCTGATACCACGGTATCTAATTCCCAATGGCCGAAGGTCGTGCGTTTCTTTACTTCCTTTGGTCGTTTAGAAATGGAAGTGCCCACATTGAATCTACCGCGAGTTTCTTTTGGTTTTTGTCGTTTTCCTTTTTGTCTTAATACTGACAATGGAACCTGTAAGAGTCCAGAATAAATCCAACGATAAATTGTTTTAAAGGAAAGTTTACCTTGAAACAACCGACCTACAATTTGTTCAGGAGACCACGTTTGATTCAATTTTTCCTGAATTTTCTCTTTGTTTTCGGGGGTCAGTTTTGGCTTCGCTCCACAATTGGCTTTATTTTGTTCAGATTGCTTTTGTGCTTTCTCACATTGATAATCAGGGTTTCGCTTAAGTTCCCGAGACACAGAAGAAGGAGCACGACCTAGTTTTTGGGCAATCCCACGGATTGAGAATCCTAATTCAAGAAGTGTTTCTATTTTTGAACGTTCAGCTATGGTAAAATGAGTGTAGCTCATGGTGAGTCCTCCAGTCGAATGTTTAGTGTAGTAACTTCATTCTACACGAGACCGCCATGGGTTTCTTTTATTTCACCTGGGTGTTGCACTTAATATTACAATTCATCGATAATAAAAAAAACCACTTAGAATAAGTGGTTTTTTTATTTATCGGGAAGACAGGATTCGAACCTGCGACCCCTTGGTCCCAAACCAAGTGCTCTACCAAGCTGAGCTACTTCCCGTAATTTTTAGTAATTCTTGAAAAAATGCACCCAAGAGGAGTCGAACCTCTAACCGCCTGATTCGTAGTCAGGTACTCTATCCAATTGAGCTATGGGTGCTATATATGGTGCCGAGGGCCGGAATCGAACCGGCACGGTGATCACTCACCG